>Ga0134126_10011545_pt1 | contig 11158 bp, 10 predicted proteins | sample KB31752_FD_96881 | JGI IMG/M metagenome (GOLD analysis project Ga0134126, IMG submission 96881) | Terrestrial soil microbial communities with excess Nitrogen fertilizer from Kellogg Biological Station, Michigan, USA - KB3-175-2 | ecosystem: Environmental > Terrestrial > Soil > Unclassified ... | reverse complement strand
TAAAATCGCGCAGCGACCGCCAAAGCAAGATGTCGCTGTCTTGCTCCTCCAGCGGCAGATCGGGCAGGTAATTGGCGTGGACGAAAAAATGCTCGCCCTCGACGTGGTACAACCGGCAGCCTTCGAGAAACGCGAAGTGACGCGGGGGAATCTGGTCGAAACTCGTCGCCGAATCGTAAGAGCTCAAGGTCGCCAGCCCGCCGCAGGCGAGCCACAGCCGCACGTTCGCCTGGCCGCTTTTCGCGGCCAGCAGCATTTCTTCGTGATTGCCCAGCAGCGGCACGAGCCGGCAGCAGCTTTCCAACTCGACGAGTCGCTCTAGCACGCCGCGAGTATCAGGCCCGCGGTCGACGTAATCGCCCAGGGCGACGATCGTATCATCGCAGCGCGGATCGATCGCATCCAGCAGGCGTCCCAGCGCGCGAGAACAACCGTGGACGTCGCCGATGGCGATGGTGCGAGCAGACATCGAGTTTTTACGCCCTCTCCCTCAAGGGAGGCCGCCCGGGCTGACTATTGCTCGATGCCGACCAATTCCATCTCGAAGACGAGCGTCGTATTCGGGGGAATCGCGCCGGGCATGCCTCGCTGGCCATAGGCCAGGTTCGAGGGGACCACCAACTGCCACTTGTCGCCGACTTTCATCATCTGCAAAGCTTCGGTCCAGCCGGCAATCACGCCCTTCACGGGAAAGCTCGCCGGTTGATCACAATGTTTGTCGGAACTGTCGAACACGGTCCCGTCGACGAACATGCCCTTGTAGTTCGTCAAAACGGTGTCGGTGGCCTTGGGCGTTTTGCCTTTGCCGCTCTTCAGCACTTTGTATTGCAGGCCGCTCGGCGTGACCTTCACGCCTTCCTTCTTTTTGTTGGCTGCCAGGAATTCCTTGTTCTTGGCGGCTTGCTTTTGCACCATCGCGCGTTCGTAGGCCACGCCCGTTTTTTGCATCTCTTCGTCGGAAAGTTCCGACTCTTTGCCGTCCAGCGCCGTTTCCATTCCGCGCAATAGCTCGTCCCTGTCGATCTCCATGCCTTGGGCTTTCATGTTCTTGCCCATGTTCATGCCGACGATATAGCTGATCTTCTTGACCAGCGCTTTCAACTCGGCGGGAGACAGTTGCTCCGGCTCGTCGTCCTGGGGCGCCGCGTCGTCGTCTTCGGCGCCGGCGATCTTCAACTTCTGCGAAGGCTGCTTGGCCGCCGGCTTGCCTTTGGCGCTCTTGGCGGGCGGGTCGGCTGCTTGGGCCAGCGCGGTCCCCAAGCCCAAAATCAAGGCCAATGCTAGAAACAATCTCATTTCAAACCCTTTCTGGATGCTTGGGGAAGACACTGCGCTGCACGGATCCCGAGCAGCTACGCGGTATTCTAGGGCAAGTTTACTGATTGGAAAACACCGTTTCGCGCTTGGCGCGCCGTCCTTGCCGCCGGCCGAGGGGGTCATTCTAACAGCCCCGTCGCTGCTCTGCGAACTCCTGCTCTTGCAGCCGTTTCTCGGTCAGCTCGATGGCCTTGAGCAAGCCGCGGGCCTTGTTCAGCGTTTCTTGGTACTCGGCTTCCGGCACGCTGTCGGCGACAATGCCGGCGCCAGCCTGAACATAGGCTTGGTCGCCCTGCACCACGACGGTCCGCAGGGCGATGCAGGTGTCCATGTGGCCGTTGAAGTCGATGTAGCCGACGGCCCCGGCGTAGGGGCCGCGGCGATGCGGCTCCAACTCGTCGATGATCTGCATGGCGCGGACCTTGGGGGCGCCCGAAACCGTTCCGGCAGGCAAACACGCCCGCAGCGCGTCGAAAGCGTCGCGCCCCGGCGCCAGGCGGCCGGTGACGTTCGAGGTGATGTGCATCACGTGGCTATATCGCTCGACCGTCATCACGTCGCTCAATTCGACCGTGCCGTAGCGGGCCACCCGGCCCACGTCGTTGCGGCCCAAATCGACCAGCATCACGTGCTCGGCCCGTTCCTTGGGATCGGCCAGCAATTCTTCGGCCAGCCGCCGGTCTTCTTCTTCCGTTTCGCCGCGGCGCCGGGTGCCGGCCAACGGCCGCACGGTGACGCGCCCGTCCACGACGCGAACCAGAATCTCCGGCGAACTGCCCACCAGCGTGACTTCCGGCGTGCGCAAATAAAACATGAACGGGCTGGGATTCACGACCCGCAGCGTGCGATAGATCTCGAATGGGGGGGAATGGACCGTGGTCTGCAATCGCTGGCTCAGCACGACCTGAAAAATATCGCCCGCTCGGATGTATTCCAGGCATTTTTCCACGGCGGCTTGAAACTTCCCGGCGCCGAAGTTCGATTGGTAAGCCAGTTGCGGATCGCCTTGCAAATCGATGTCCGTGGGTCGCAAGGCGACGTCGGACGACGACAGCCGCGCGACGAGTTCGTCGACTCTGCCGCAGGCGTCGGCATAAGCCTTGGCTGCGTCGGGATCATCGCCTTCGAGCCGGGCCATCGCCACGACGATCATCGTTTTCCGCACATTGTCGAAAATGACGATCTGGTCGAAGAAGGCGAAAGCCAGGTCCGGCAGATTGCGGTCGTCCGGCGGAGCGTCGGGCAGGCGTTCGGTATATCGCACCGTGTCGTAGCCCGCATAGCCGATTGCGCCGCCGCAAAACGGGGGCAATTCGGGCAGCGTGGCGGCCCGCAGCTTGCCGAGTCGTTTCTGGAGCTCCGCCAGCGGGTCTTCGGCGTCGAATTCCTCGCGGCTCGGCTGGGCGCCGGTCAGGTCGGCGACCGAAACTCGCCGGCCGCGGGCTTCGATCGACAAAAACGGATCGGCCGCCAGAAAGCTGTAGCGCCCGACCTTCTCGCCCCCGATGACACTCTCGAACAGACAGGCCGAAGCCCCCGAGTCGATCTTGCGAAAAGCGGTGACGGGGGTCAGCGCATCGCCCGCCAATTGCCGATAGACGGGGACGAGTTGCACGCCGCGCGCGAGGCGGCTGAAGGTTTCGAGATCGGGTCGATGAGTCATTAGCGGCCAGCTTAACAAGGGGCGCTGACAGCGGCAACCTATCGCCTTCCATCATCGGAGCTTACGGCGCACGGCCGCCGATTAGCTCGGGTTGACACTTAGGGGGGTGTTGTTAGAATTCCCGCAGCGATTTCCGTGCCTGACCAAATGTGCGCTCCTTGCGCTGCAAAGTTGGTGCGATGAAGTGCCTCAAGTGCGAAAAACCGGCGACATTTCACATCACCGAATTGACGGGCGGCAAACCCCAAGAACTGCATCTTTGCGAAGAACACGCCCGCGAATACCTGACCGAGTCGGATAACGAACCGTCCGGCAGTTCGAACCTGACCGGGGCCTTGGCCCAGCAGTTGGTCGGCGGCACGGCGGAGGAATTGGCCCGGCTCGACCAGCAAGCCTGCCCGATCTGCGGGATCACGTTTTTCGAGTTCCGCAATCAAGGCCGGCTGGGCTGCCCGCACGACTACATCTGCTTTCAGAAAGAACTCGATCCCCTGATCCTGAACATTCACGGCGAAAGCGCCCATGTCGGCAAGCGCCCCAGCCGCTCGCCGCTCAATACCGAGCGCCAGACGGAACTGATCCGTCTGCGGCGAGAAATGAAGGAAGCCATTCAAGGCGAGGACTACGAGAAGGCTTCGCAACTTCGAGACGAGATTCGACAGATCGAAACGTCTTCGTGACACAGGTCTTCGTGAAGCAGTGCAAATCAACGAGCTAGCACGCAGCAGCGGCGAATGGCTTCGCGGGTCCGGCCCCGAGTCGGACATCGTGATCAGCAGCCGCATCCGCCTGGCCCGCAATCTGGCCGACTACCCTTTCATCAGTCGGGCCACCGCCGCCGACCGCATGGAGTTGGAGCGCACGCTGCGCGACCGCATCCTGCAACTCCAGCCCGCCCATCTGGAATATGTCGATGTCAACAAGTTGGAAGGGCTGGACCGCCAGTTCCTCGTCGAGCGACAACTGATCAGCCGCGAACACGCCGAGAGCGAGGGGGCGCGCGGCGTGGCCATCGACTCAAGCGAGCAGGTCAGCCTGATGATCAACGAGGAAGACCATCTGCGCATCCAGGTGATGCACAGCGGGCTCGACCTTTCGGCGGCCTGGGAGCAGATCAATGCCATCGACGACCTGCTCGAATCGAAAGTGACCTACGCCTTCAACGAACGGCTGGGCTATCTGACGGCCTGCCCCACGAACGTGGGCACGGGCATGCGCGTCAGCGTGATGCTGCACTTGCCCGCGCTGGTTATCACGCGGCAGATCGAAAAGCTGTTTCGCTCGCTGCAAAAGATCAGCTTGGCCGTGCGCGGCCTGTACGGCGAAGGCTCGCAGGCGATGGGCGACTTCTACCAGATCAGCAATCAAATCACGCTCGGCCGCAGCGAACAGGCCCTGGTCAAGCAAGTGGGCGACGTGGTGCCGACGATCATCGACTACGAGCGCAAGGCCCGCGATTTCTTGATTCGCGAAAGCCACGAAAACCTGCACGATCGCGTGAGCCGGGCCTACGGCATTCTGCGCACGGCGCAGACGATCAGCTCCGAAGAAACCATGCATCTATTGTCGAGCGTGCGGATGGGCGTGAACTTGGGATTGATCGCGGACTTGGAAATCCCGATGCTGAACAAGCTGTTCATCTACACGCAGCCCGCCCACCTGCAGAAGCTCAGCGGTTCGGAACTCGACACCGCCGACCGCAACATCGAGCGCGCCCGCTATCTGCGCCGCAGCCTGAATAAGGAAGATGGGCCGCCGGCGGAACATAACTAAGCCTCGTTAGAGCTCGCCGTACCGGGTTCTATACGCCGGCACGATGTGGCAGCTAAGACCCTTGGAAATCAATTCCTCTTCGATTTCCTTGAGAAACCGCTTCCTGATGGCATTGGCCGATTCACCGGCCAGAGGCCCTTTTAGACGGCTGATACATGTCGGTACATGCGTAATTCGGATAAATGTCCCACCCGTGACGCGACCGATATCCTCTCGGATGTCTTCTTGACGTAACATCGGAGTTCCGCTCAATCTACTTACAACTCGCGGCCGGCGGGTTGGTCGCCGGCCACCGACGCCGGCGCCGCTTTGAGAAAGCCAGCGATTGCCTCTCGGTCGGCGCCCAGCTGGCCGGCGCGCTGGAAAAACAGCCGCGAACGCTCGCCCTGGTCGTCGAAGTACAACCTGACGCCCAACAAAAACATCAAGTCGGCGTTTCGCGGGTGCTCGGTCGCTTCGGCGGCCAATTGCTCCAGGTGCGCGACCTTGGCCAAGCGGTTGTCGCCGTAGAGTTCGTCGCTGCGGAAATTCGATTGCGGCCAATCGGGCTTGAGCGACAACCCGTGTTTCACCGCTCGCGCGGCGGATACGTATTGTCCCATCGCCAACAAGCTGAAGCCCTGGCGAAAATAAGCGTCGGCCAAGTCGGGCGCCGCGGCCGCCGCTTTTTTGTACCGCTGATAAGCGTCGGAGAATTTTTGCGTGCGAAAGTGCTGATCGCCGAAGGCGATGAACCGCCGCGCGCGGGCGACCGATTCCGCGTTCGAGACGCGGATCTTGGGGCGCTCGGCGTTTTTGGCCTCGCCGCCCGCTAGTTCGCCAAATCCGCCGCCCGCGGGCGACGCCTTTTCCGGGGCTGGGGCTTCGTCCATTCGCGGGACCGCCGGCGCCACGCTCATCGGCGCCGGCCCATAACGCCAAGGCGGGGCGGAGTTCAAAACCGGCCCATAACCAAAATAGGTCGGACCATACCACGGATACGCGCCGAACAAGAAAAACGATCCGCCGGGATGACCGCCGCCATGATGGTGGTGATGAAACTGCGCCCAGGCTGCCGCGCCGTCGTGCCAGAACGCCAACAGGGCCACCGCCGCGCCCACGAATGCTTGGCGTCGCATGAACGGCCTTCTCGCCTTGAAACGGATCGAGATCCCTCTCCCCCAAGGCGCATTATTCGGCTTCCGCGCGAAATCGGCAAGCGATTACCGAAACGACATCCCGAAGCCCCAGGCGGGCGGAGGCGGCGGATAGTAGTAAGGATACGGTCCCCAGACCGGCGGAGGCGGATAGTAAACCGGCGGCCCGGCGAATGGCGGCGGCCCGGCGGCCATGACGGCGCCGGGCTGCTGCGGCAGCGGAGCGGCTTGCATGGCTTCGATCACCCGTTTGCCGACTCCGTTTTGCTGCATGGCGATCAGATCGCGCGACTGGGGCGGTTGCTGCACGCCGTTGTAGCGAATGTGGTTGACGATCAGGTCTTCGTCGAGTCCTTGGCGCGTCATGTCGATCACGTCGCCGACGCCGACGGCGCCGCGCGGAACCTGGCGGCCCATTTGAGAGGCGATCATGGCCCGATTCCTGGCTTCCATTTCATCCAAGCTGCCGCCGACCGCCGCTCCGGAAATCGTGCCCACGCCGGCCCCGACCAGCGCGCCGACTCCCGGATGGCCCACGGCCTCGCCCACCAGCGCGCCGACGCCGGCCCCCGCCGCGCCGCCGAACAGGGCGCCGCGATCGGCATGGTAGGGCGACGCGCAGCCGGTCGACAACAACGACAGGCAGGCGATGATCGGCCAGGGGCTGTGGCCAAAACGACGCGAGTGTGCGGCCTTATTCCAGACTAACGCGCCGCGACGGAAGACGTTGCCGATAATTGGCGATCGTTCCATGATCGTTGGGTCTCATGTGTTATTTCGTCCCGGCCGCCGCATCGCCAGGCGAGTGTGTTGCGGGCGGCGATTATTCCGAGATCCGCCCACCGCGGTCAAGGCCAGCCGGCCCAAAAGCCGCGTCATCCCCCCGAAAGATGCGTTCTGGCGGTCGCCCACTCGACGATCCGCCAGTCCAGCCAACGGCGGTCGGAATCGAACCCTGAGCGGCCAATGAAACCCAAGTGCCCGCCGCGCTCGGTGATTTCGAGTTGCACGAACGGCAAGCCGGCGAGCCGCAGAAAAGGGCGCCAAGGCACCAACGGATCATCGCGCGAGGCGATTACCAACGCCGGCCGGCGAATCTCCGCGGCGAGCGGCGCCGAACTGGCTCGCCGGTAGTAATCCGCGGCGCCGCCAAAGCCCGATACCGGCGCCGTATATTGATCGTCGAACTCCCACAAGCCGCGCGGCGGCCGGCCGAAGGACGGCGCCGGCGCATCGGGCAACACCCGCCGTCGCTGGTGCAACTGCTTCGAAAGCAGTTTTACGAAGTGCAGGTCGTAAGGTCGGTTGAGCGGCAGCGATATCCGCTCGACGGCGGCCGCCAGATCGATCGGCGGACAGACGGCGACCGCGCTATCGAGGCCGCCGCATGCCTTCTCGCCCAACTCGCCGAGCAGCTTGAGCGTGATGTTGCCGCCGAGCGAAAAGCCGATCAGCGTCGTCGGCGAACCCGGGCACAACCGGGCGATGGTTTCGAGCGCCGCCGCCGCGTCTTCCGAACGGCCGCTATGATAGGGCAGCCGCGCCAAGCCGAAGCCGGCCCCGCAGCCGCGCAAATCCATGCGGAACGTCCGCACGACGCGATCGGCGAGCTTGGCCGCAATCCGCTGCATGTAGGGGCTTTGGTGGCAGCCTGCCAGACCGTGAATCAAGAGCGCCGTGCGGTCGCCCGGCTTCCAATCGGCCGGGCAGTCGTCGTGCAGCACGATCCGGTCTCCGTCGTCGAGCGGCACTTGATGTTGCTTCGCCCGATACGGATGCTTCGCCCCCGGCAGGAAGACGCCGGCCAAAGTTTGCAGATGCCCGCCGCGCAGCAGCGGGTGCTGCCGAAAAGCGGGCAGAGAAGTGAAGGCCGGTTTGCGCGGAATTTGCGTGCCGCCTCCGGCGCGTTCGGCGACGTTGACGTTTTCGATTTCTTGGTCCCGCACTCCGAACTCCTTCATCCGGCGCCTCGGCCGATCGTTTTCTTCCCTTCATCTCCGCCGCGGAGCGTCGGAGCTACTAGGTAGCCCCGGCACTCCGTGACGGGGAGTAACCGCCAATCGCCGCCGCGGAGTGAGCGGAGCTACTGTCAGGACCAACCGCACGGATCCCCGCTTGCGCCCTCGCCGCATCGGCCGGCGGCAAAGGCTGCAAACGGCGGAAACTGAGCCAGATAGCCGGGATCGACTTTCTTCAGCCAGACGTAGTCGTGGTCGATTTTTTGCGGTGCAACGGGTCGCACGAAGAGCAACTCGTTGACGGTAGAGGCCACTAGCAAAATCATCAGCAGCGCCATAGGCCAAACAGGCGGCTGTGGTGGCGCTACAGGGCGAGCGAACAAACCAACGACGAAAATGAGCGTCGCACCCGCGCCAACGACAAAGAGAAAAGCCCCGCACGCCACCGCGATACGCCTGCGGCGCCGATGCTCCCTGCACAAGCAGACTTCGATTTTCGCGGCGTGCCGCTGCATGTGCGGAAGGCGGACGCCAAGGACTTCGATCGGTCCATCGCATTGGAGCTTGACCTTTAGCCGGCCCCCTTCGGCCGGGGCGTTGCACTTCACGCAACGGTCGGGCAGCACGGCGCCTTTGCGGATCACCAGCAAGTTCCCGTCGCGCCAGACGCGATCGCCCGGCTCGTCCGCCAATGCGTCGAGCGGCAGGTCGTGCCGTGGCGCGGCGTAAGGATTGACGTCTTCCATTACCCCCATTGTAACGCGCGGCCGGGCAATCTCCGGACTGCCGGCGTATTTCTTTTTGCAATCCCCTGGGTTCCGAGAAGACGGAGCCGACGCTATGCTTTTGGTTCCGCGTCGGCTTCGTCTCAAAGATCCTTAGAAGGCGCATGCAAGCTCATGAAACGTAAATTCTCGATTCCCACGCTCTTGCTCCGGACGGTCCTCGGTATGCTCGCGATTCAACAACTTGGCGCCTCGCTGGCTTACGGCGACGAGGGTATGTGGCTGTTCAACAACCCGCCGCGAAAACTGCTCAAGCAGCGCTACGGCTTCGAGCCGAGCGAACAGTGGCTGACCCATTTGCAGCGTTCGAGCGTGCGGTTCAACAGCGGCGGATCAGGCTCGTTCGTATCGGCCGACGGGTTGGTGATGACCAATCACCACGTCGGCGCCGACGCCTTGCAAAAGCTGAGCAGCGCCGAGCACAACTACTTGCAGGACGGGTTTTACGCCGAGAGCCAGGACGACGAAGTGAAATGCGTCGACCTGGAACTGAACGTATTGATGACCATCGAGGACGTCACCGAGCGCGTGCAGGATGCGGTGAAGGGCCTCGATCCGGCCGAGGCCCGCGCCGCGCGGCGGGCCGTGATGAACACGATCGAAGAGGAATCGCTGAAAAAGACCGGCCTGCGCAGCGACGTGGTCACGCTTTATCAAGGCGGCCAGTATCATCTTTATCGCTTCAAGAAGTACACCGACGTGCGGCTGGTCTTCGCCCCGGAAAAGAGCATCGCCTTCTTCGGCGGCGACGTCGACAACTTCGAGTATCCGCGCTACGATCTCGATATCTGCTTCATGCGCGCCTACGAAGACGGCAAGCCGGCCCAGGTCGAGCATTATCTGAAGTGGAGCAAGGCGGGCGCGGCTGACGACGAATTGATTTTCGTTTCGGGGCATCCCGGCCGCACGAACCGGCTCGACACGATGACGCACCTGAAATTCCTCCGCGATCGAGTCATGCCGCTGTCGCTCAACGTGATCCGCCGCCGCGAAGTGATGCTGCGCACGTATGGCGAGCGCAGCCGCGAGAACGCCCGGCGCGCCGAAGACGAGTTGTTCGGCTACCAGAACTCGCGCAAAGCGCGGCTGGGCGGATTGGCCGGATTGCAAGATCCGAAGATCATGGCCGATAAGCAGAAGCGCGAGCAGAAATTGCGGCAGGCGATCGCGGGCGACGCCGAATTGAAGCGGGACTATGGCGACGCCTGGACGGAGGTGGCCCAGTCGATCGAACGTTGGGGCGAGATTTACCAAGACTGGTACTTGCTCGAAAGCGGCGTGGCCTTCAACAGCGAGCTGTTTCACATCGCCCGCTCGATCGTGCGATTGACCGCCGAAACGCAAAAGCCGAACGCCGAACGGCTGCGCGAATACTCCGAGGCCGGCCTCGATTCGCTCAAGCAGCAATTGTTCTCCGAGGCTCCGATCTACGCCGACATGGAACTGGCCAAGCTGGCCGATTCGCTGGGCATGTACGAGGAACTCGCCGGCGCCGAGAACGAACTGGTCGAGCGCGTGCTGGATGGCAAATCGCCGACCGAGCGCGCCGCGGAACTGGTGCAAGGCAGCCGGCTCGCCGACGTGAAGGTGCGGCGCGAACTGGTCGAAGGCGGGCGCAAGGCGGTGGAAGCTTCCGACGATCCGATGATTCGCCTGGCCCGGCTAATCGACGAACCGGCGCGCAACATGCGCAAAACCTACGAAGAACAAGTCGATGAGCCGCAGCGGCAGGCCTACGGCAAGATCGCCAAGGCGCAGTTCGCCCTGTACGGCGACAGCCTCTATCCCGACGCCACGTTCACGCTGCGGCTTGCCTTCGGCACGGTCAAGGGCTATCGCGATCGGGGCCAAACCGTTCCGCCCTGGACGACGATCGGCGGCGCCTACGAGCACGCCGACGAGCACGGCAACGTTTATCCCTTTGCCTTGCCGAAGCGCTGGCACGAGCGCAAGGAAGACTTGGACCTCGATACGCCGTTCAATTTCATCAGCACGGCCGACATCATCGGCGGCAACTCGGGCAGCCCGGTCGTCAACCGCAAAGGCGAGATCGTGGGCATCATCTTCGACGGCAATCCCCAGTCTCTGGTGCTCGATTTCGTCTACAGCGACGAACAAGCCCGGGCAGTTTCAGTGCATTCCAGCGCTATTCTCGAAGCCTCGCGGAAGGTCTACGAGGCCAAGCGGGTGCTCGCGGAAATCGAACCTTAGACGGCTGATAGGCAGATCCGGCCGCAGCGAACGATCGCCACAGGAGAAAACCTTCGATGGGCGGCAAGCTGGGCTTCGGCACGCCGCAGGGCCGGCGGCGTTGGCGCCGGATCGTCGTCGGCGCGTTGGCCATTTTGCTGCTGGCCCTGGCCTGCGGTCCTGCGCTGCTTTCCTGGGGGCCATGCCGCCGAATGGCGCTGGCGATCGTTCCGTTGGGCATCCGCGGCACGATCTCGGTTCAAGAAACGTCGTTGGGCTGGTTCCGCCCGCCGAAGATCGAAGGGCTCGAAATCCGCTCGCCTTCAGGCGAACCGT
>Ga0134126_10011544_pt1 | contig 11158 bp, 12 predicted proteins | sample KB31752_FD_96881 | JGI IMG/M metagenome (GOLD analysis project Ga0134126, IMG submission 96881) | Terrestrial soil microbial communities with excess Nitrogen fertilizer from Kellogg Biological Station, Michigan, USA - KB3-175-2 | ecosystem: Environmental > Terrestrial > Soil > Unclassified ... | reverse complement strand
TTTTAAATCCGGAAAGTGCAAAAAGAATTTATGACGAATGCACGAAAAAATTGCAAACAAAAGAATATTCTGTGCGCAATTTGCTCCGCAAAATGAATGTAAAAGTGGTTTGCACCACTGATGATCCAACAGATTCATTGGAGTATCATCAAAAAATAAAAGATGATGGATTTGAAATAAAAGTACTTCCCGCTTTTCGTCCTGATAAAGCCATGAATGTAGATGATGCTACTACTTTTAATAATTATGTAAAAAAATTGGAAACAGTAAGTGGCGTTTCAGTAACCTCGTTTCAATCGTATTTAGACGCTTTAAAGCAACGTCATGGTTTTTTTGCGTCTATGGGTTGTTCGGTTTCTGATCATGGTTTGGAATATATTTTTTCCGAAGATTATTCTGATGATGAGATTAATTCCATTTTCAATAAGATCCGCTCCGGAAGCCAGATTTCACCGGACGAGGATTTGAAATTCAAGTCTGCAATGCTTTATACTTTTGCGATCTGGGATTGGGAAAAAGGATGGGTTCAGCAGTATCACATTGGCGCTTTCAGGAATAATAATGTAAGAAAATTAAAGCAGTCCGGTCCTGACACCGGATGGGATTCTATCGGTGATTTTCCACAGGGGAAATCAATGGCAAAATTTTTAGGCAGGCTTGATTCAGAAGATAAACTAACGAAAACGATTGTCTATAATTTGAATCCCGGTGATAATGAAGTGGTGGCCACAATGGCCGGCAATTTTAATGATGGAAGCGTTCCCGGAAAAATTCAATTTGGTTCAGCCTGGTGGTTTTTAGACCAGAAAGATGGCATGACCAAACAAATGAACGCCCTGTCCAATATGGGTTTGCTCAGCCGCTTTGTCGGAATGCTTACTGATTCACGGTCTTTTCTTTCGTATCCGCGCCATGAATATTTTCGCAGAATTTTATGTAATTTATTTGGCGAAGAAATTGAAAATGGCGAATTACCAAACGACATTAAATGGACAGGAAAGATCATCCAGGATATCTGTTTCAATAATGCAAAAAATTATTTTGGCTGGTGATCACCTTAGTCGAAACGTAACAGTCGTTCAAATGATTCTTGTTAGCTGGAAATTGTAAAGTACTTTTAACCGCTTCATGAGTAGCTGAATGGTCAATTGCAGTAAATGTTCTTTTTAAAGACGGCGGATGATCATCTGGGAACTCTGTCGATGTTACTTTTTACTAATTCGATATATATTACCACCATCGGTAATTGCATACAGCATATTGTTCATATACGCTACATCGCGAAAGCGCTGGTCTTTATCGGTCAACAATCTTTCTTCACCCACTACTTTATTATCTTTAATCACAAGCCGGTCAACATGCTTTCCGCTCAATGCAGCAACAAATAAGTTATTTTTCCATTCCGGAATCGCATCACCATTGTAAAAACAAATACCACAGGGCGATATTACCGGGTCCCAGTAATATACAGGTTGTTCCATGCCCTCTTTCTGTTGAATACCGGCGCCCACTTTATCGCCGCTATATTCAATACCATAAGTAATTACAGGCCAGCCATAATTTTTACCCGAATGGATGAGGTTGATTTCATCACCACCGCGCGGGCCAAATTCTGCTTCCCATAATTCACCTGTTTCAGGGTTTATATCAAGGCCGTCGGGATTGCGATGCCCGTAAGAATATATTTCAGGTTTAACGCCGGCCTGGTTGATGAACGGATTTCCGGGAGCCGGTTTACCATCGGTTGTTATTTTTACTATCTTTCCAAGATATGAATCTAACTGCTGAGCCTGCACGCGGGCTGAGGTAATGGATTTTTCGCCCACGCTTACAAAGAGATTTCCGTCTTTGTCAAATAGCAACCGTGAGCCATACTGCAAGGTGCTGTTAGTAGCAGGAGTCGCCCGGAATATCACGGATACATTTTCTATATTACCCCCATCTTCATTTAATTTTCCTTTTGCGACGGCCGTTAAACTACCGGGTTCAACTTTTTCTGCATAGCTCCAATAAATCATTTTGTTGCTTGCAAAATTTGGGTCAAAAGCTACATCCAGCAAACCACCCTGACCTTCAAAAGCCACAGCAGGGAAACCGGTTATTTTTTTGACGAATTTTCCGTCTGCATCATGAATTTCCATGAAACCGGATTTTACCGTTACCATCAATCGTCCATCAGGCATAGGTACAATGCCAAAGACAGGTCCAATGCCATAAGCTATTTTTTCAACATTATAAGGAGTGGTTGTTTTTACACCCTCAATTCTTGTCTGGCCGGCAAATGCAGGTTTATAATCACTGTTTGGCGATTTGGTTTCCACCGGAGGTAAATGAGAAGTATCTGAGTTATTGTTAGCTGTTGGATTTGCATGGTTATTTGCACAGCTTACCAGGTAAACCGCAATCAAAACAATTGAAAAGAAGATAATGCTTTTTGCTTTCATAAATAACTTTATTAAAAAATGAAATAATAATAGAAGAATTGGTTGAAGCTAATCATTTTTAAATTGCGGATTTTTGATTCAATGATTTCTGATTTTTCAAGTTCCAGAACTTTCGATTGGTATCCTTGAACCTTCAACTACTTGCCAACCATCTCAATTGGCCTGAAACGTAAAGCGCTCCAGGTATCATTAATTGAAATCGCCGTTACTGTTGTGATACCAAATTCTTCACCGGTTGTGCGGATCGTGTCCCTGTTGATGTCTGTTTTCATCTTTGATGTTCCTTTCGGATAGGCAAACCATAAAACGCTGTCAGGTTCAATCTTCTTTAACTGAGTCTCGAGAAAATGCACAAGCTCTTTGTTGTTCTTGATAAAAACCAAAGTATTGCCGCTTTTCGCTTTTTTATCAAATGTCGTATTGAAACCGTTTTTTACCAATTCTTTTTCAATCTCATCCGGCGCGTTCAGCACGATTGCCTTATCCCTGAATTTAAATTTTTTTATGATCTCCTGCATGATTGAAACTATTTAAAAATTTACAAAGATTTATTTTTTATGCCAATTCTTCATGCGGCAAACAAATAAATAACACCAATTCCTGTTTTTTAAAACACATTTTATGAAGTCAATTTTTCAATTTTCGTAAACGGCTTATCTGCCGGCATGAGCATGTGTGTTATTTTTAAAACAAGCGCTTCCAGATCGATATCTGCACGGTTTGAAAAAATTACAATCAACGTATTTTGGGCTGGGATCGTAAAGCTGAAACTGCGAAAACCGCCATTGGAGCCACTGTGATACACTTTTTTCGATACATCATTGCTGTCAATAAACCAGCCGTAACCGTATCCGAGTTTTTTATTTTCATCAATAGCAAATTCTATCGATCGTGCTTCATCAGTGATCTTTTTAGAAAAAACTTTTCCGGATTGTAACGCATTAAACCATTTCAAATACTCATCTACAGAAGTATAAATGCCTCCATCGCCTTCCGTAGAAAAAAACATATTTTCTTCGGCCTGTGATTTTCGAAATTTGTTTTCCGTTTTATCAAATTCATATCCGGCAGCCGGTTGGAAGATAGATGTGTTTTCGTTCCAGACCGTTGAATGTTTCATTCCTGCCGGAAAAAAAATATTTTTTTGAAGATATTCGGCATAAGGCAAACCGCTGGTTTTTTCAATAATCAGCGCTAATAAACAAAATGCGGTATTGCTGTATCGAAATTTGCTGCCCGGTTTAAAATATGTAGAATCTGCATTTTTTATTGCATGGAAAACATCCCTGTCATGAGCGTGCCGCAGGTTTTTTGTATTTGTATAATCATAATGATCAGGAATGCCCGAACTGTGGGTGAGCAATTGTTTTATGCTAATCGCATCTGCAAGTCTCGGATTCATTTCTGGAAAAAAACGGCTTAGTTTATCGGTTAACGAGAGCTTATTTTTTTCTGCCAATTGCAAAATAGCCATTGCAGTAAATTGTTTGGTAAGCGAAGCAATATTGAAATTAGTGGATGAAGAAATTTTTTCCTTCGAATTGATTTCCCTGGCGCCATAACTGTTTTTGAAAATTACTTTTCCATGTTGCACAATGGCAATGGAAGCGCCGGGAAGATCATCTGCATAGACAGACTTCAGCAACGAATCCACCTTTTTTGTATTATTCATAAATAAATTTTCCTGCGCTAATGCAGGAATTGAACTGATTAAAATGGAAACAAAAAGAAAAAAGATTTTCATGAATGGAAGTTAAGGCAAAGATTCTTACCGAAATTATTTTGCTCACATGATTTTTTTCTCTATAAGCCAATGATGGCCAAATGGATCTTTAATTTCTCCTTGCCTGTAACCATATTCATAATCTTTTGATGGTTTTATTTGAGTTGCTCCGGCCTTGATTGCGCGGATCATTACTTCCTGTACATCTTCAACAAACAAACCAATAAGTGTGGTGCAACCGTCGTGTTTTTCGGGAGAAAAAAAAGATGGATTTGAAGTCACTTCGTGCACATGAAATATACTGCCATTAATCGAAAATTCTGCTACATGAACGCTTCCATCATCATTGTTTAACCGGAAATGCTCTACTGCTCCAAAGGCATTTTTGTAAAAAGAAATGTCTGTCACGCCGTTATTGATAAAGAGTTGCGGCGCAAAAAATGGATATTTAATATCGCTTGCCATATATTATTTTTTACGTACAAAAAATGTTGTTTTCATGTTTATCGATAGCAATTAAAATCAGAAATATATATGAAGGTAAACACAAAAAAGCTTTTTTTTGTTTGTTTACTGACGCCGGGAAAAGATACACTTGCAAATTGAATATTGAACATTGAAACATTCATTCTTGATTTCCTTTTTCCCGCAATTATTTGATTCATGAAAAAACAAAAAAATATTTTCATAAAATAAATAAAAGGATTTAAGTTTATATATCAAAAATTGACTACATGAAAAAAATTAAAATTTTATCAGTTGATGGCGGTGGAATCCGTGGAATTATTCCGGGCACCATATTAGCACAATTAGAAAGAATTTTGCAGCAGAAAAGCAACAGCACCCGCAAATTGGGCGACTATTTTGATATGATTGCCGGCACCAGTACGGGCGGCATTTTATCCTGCATTTACCTGATGCCCGATGAGGAAGGCAAAGCTAAATATTCGGCGCAGGATGCGGTCGATTTATACATAAAAAACGGGCATACCATTTTTGACAGAACCTTTGGTCAAAAGGTGACAAACATTGCAGGAATGGTTCATGCAAAGTATTCTGATGAGCCGCTCTACCACTTACTTACCACTTATTTCGGAGATGTAACGCTGGATAAGCTCATTAAGCCGAGCCTGATCACTTCTTACGATATTACTGAGCGCCGGGCGGTTTTTTTTACCAGCGCGGATGCGCGCACGGATAGTATTTACAATTTTTATGTAAGAGATGTGGCGCGCGCAACTTCAGCGGCACCTACTTATTTTCCGCCGGCAAATATTGAATCTTTGAACGGACAAATGTTTGCGCTCGTGGACGGCGGTATGTTTGCCAATAATCCTGCCCTTTGCGCTTATGCAGAAGCGCGTAGCCTGGAGTTTTCAAAATTCTTTAATGATCCCGGCAAGAAGGACAAGCCTTCCGCTGCAGATATGATCATTCTTTCCCTGGGAACAGGATCGGTAAAAAAAAGATACCGGTATGATGATTTTAAAAATGCCGGTGAATTAAAATGGCTGGAACCTGTGATTGACATTCTCATGTCGGGCAACTCAGAAACTGTTGCGTATCAATTAACCCAAATGTATCTTACCCTTGATCCGGACGACCAGAAAAATTACCACAGGCTGGAGCCTGATTTAAAAGAAGCCTGTTCGGAAATGGATATTGCCACCAAAGAAAACGTCAACAATCTTTACCAGGCAGGTTTATCTTTTGTGCATGATAATAAGTCGCTTCTTGAACAAATTGCAGAGTCTATTCTCGAAAATGATTAATCATTTTGTGGTGCGTTTTGACTTTAATTTCCTGTAGAGCCGGTATTCCTATAAATGTAAAAAGCCGGTATTTGTTTGTTTACCGCAACCCAATTTTTATAATTAATCATCCCGGGGTTTTTAAAAAAACCGGAGTGAAATTCATTGTTGCCCTTCATAATCTTATGCCTTTTATTAACCAAACAGACTTTACCGATTGTTCTTTTAAATGTAAAAATTTGCTGCGATCTGCATCATTGCTGAAATTTTGAAAATCAGATTCTGTTTCAAATTCCACGAAATGAATTTCATAAGGCTTATCAATATGATGTTCAATAAAGTCATCATCCGTAGGCCTTATCCGCAATAAAAGCCGTCCATTATATTTTTTGATTGCCGGAATTGCAATGTTTTCAAAGTCATGAAACACGCTTTCCTGGCCTTCTTTTACATAAACCAATTGAGTCAGAAATATCATTTTGTTTTATTAAAAAGTGACACAATGTTTTTAGGCTATTCCAACAAACCAACAAATATTCGTAATTCCCATTTTCAAGTTTTCGAATTTTTACATTGGCAAATTAGCAAATCAGCACATTAAACTTCTGTCTGTTTTATTTTACAGAAAATCCATTTCATCAAAATAAATCTTCATTAATTTCGGGATTTACTTTTTCCTTAATTCTTAAATTCCTTTTTATGATTATCGTTCATGACATTTTTATCTGCAAGCCCGGGCAGGCATCAAAGATGGCCAAACTGTTTAAAGAAGTTATGACTGGTAACGAAGAATTGGTAAACATCATGACGGACATGACCGGCGAATTCAACAGGGTGGTAATGGTTACAAAATATGATAGCCTTACCGCCTATGAACAAAACTTTCAAAAGCACATGCAGGATAGCGATGAAATGAAAAAGATGAAAGAAAAAATGAAGGGCTACCAGGACATGTATTTAACCGGTTCCAGGGAGATTTTCCAGGCGTGGTGAAAGCTGATATTGCTGAAATATTTGGTGCATGAAAATGCTATCTTCGTTATCCATTTAAACCTTAATTCATGCCGGAAATCGTAATAGAAGCGCGCCAGGCGGCTATAAGCCAATCTATGAAAGTGAAGCGCATCCTCCCTTTCAGGCGGAGACGAATGGTTGGCCCGTTTATTTTTATGGATCATGCAGGCCCTGTTTTGCAAACACCTTCTTCATTATCGTCTTTGGATGTATTGCCACATCCGCACATCGGGCTTTCTACCATCAGTTATCTTTTTGGCGGCCAGGTTACTCATCGCGATAGTTTGGGCGTGGAGCAAATAATCCGTCCGGGAGAAGTAAACTGGATGACTGCCGGCAGCGGCATTTCTCATTCTGAAAGATTTGAAGATCCGGCAGCGCTCGCCGGAGGAGAACTGGAAATGATTCAAACCTGGGTAGCGCTTCCTGAAAAAGATGAAGAGCTTCATCCGTCTTTTAATAATTACACGCCGGATCAACTCCCCGTATATACCGACAAAGGGATCTGGATGCGCCTGATAGCAGGCACTGCATATGGATTAAAAAACGACGTAAAAATAAATTCTTCTTTATCTAACTGCATGCAATAGTTGAGAAAGACGGCGCATTCGGTCTTCCCAAAGAACATACTGAAAGAGCATTTTACATCGTAAAAGGAAGTGTGGAAGTCGCGGGAAATAATTATCATGCGGGTCAAATGCTGGTGTTTGATAAAAATGAAGAACCAACGATTCGCGCAAAAGAACATACAACTATGATGCTTCTGGGTGGCGAACCGCTTGGAGAAAGATTCATCTGGTGGAATTTTGTTTCTTCCCGCAGAGAGCGCATTGAACAGGCAAAGGAAGATTGGACGCAGGGCCGTATCAAATTGCCGCCCGCCGATAATCACGAATTTATCCCACTTCCAGATGATAAATCACGGCCTGCCGGAAGCGCGCCAAAACCAGAGCCGCTTTCCTGAACAAGCATTTTTAATCCACCGGTTCCAAATCTTTTTTAGCCAGCCAGCCGTGCGTTGATTCACCTTTTTTATTGACATAAACTACATACACAAAACCATTCTCTTCTTCAGTAGGCACCAATACCAGGTCCTGCCGAGGTTGCAGATAAAAACCTTTTCGTTTGCTTGAATCAGGCGCGGAATGAAAGTATGTTTTGTTAACAACCGTATATCGTTTTGAACCATTTTGCGAATCCTGAACTTTTGATACTGGATTCGAAATCTTTTTTGTATTTGCATTTTTTTCCCGCTCTGCCGGTTTAGTTCCTGATTCAATTTTTGAAGTTGGAACCGGAAGATTTGAAATCGTTTTAACAGAATCTGCATCAGACATACCGAAAGGATTCATTTTCTTATTGTCTTTAAAATAATACAAATACGACCAGCCGGCGGTAATCACTAAAATCAATATAAGAAGCAGCGCAGGAAAGAGTTTTCTTTTGCGTTTGCCTTTTTTTAATGGCCGGGGGCCTGCATAAAATTTTTGAAGACTGTCTTTTTTTGTTGCAACAATTGCCTTTCCTTCTGCCTGAACCTGATCATTTTTTTCAACAGCATCATCTGGTTGTACGCCTGATGAAACCAATTTGTAATCATTAAAATTCAGGTTATAATTATTGTTTTTTATATCATATACATTTATAAAAAAACAATTTCGCTTTGATATCTCTTTCCGTTTTTTCCATTGATCCACAAGAACATTAACCTCGCCTAATTCTTCCGAAAGAAGGATTTCATGTTGGTTTGGATTTATAATTGTTTCATTTACGGTGCGCTTTTTCTTTGGCTTATCCATTTTGCAAAACCAAACCTCGCTCGTAGTTTCTGATTCCTGTTTATTAAAAATAAGAATGCCTGCAGCAGAGTAAGATTTGCTGCGGGGAGATAAATGAATCACTCCTTCCAGGTTCGTGTTATCAACCAGCTCTTTACGAATATTTTCAATTTCAGGAAGAAAGCTTTTTAATAAATTTTCAGATACCAATACGACCGCGCGGCTTCCGGCTTCCAGGTTTTTTAGAATATTATTTAACAGAATGATTTCCATTTGCTCATCTGGCCCCTTACCTTCAGCAAACGTATGATCTGCATTTTCTGCGGGCAATAAATTGGAAATGAAAAGTGTCGGTTTTTGGGTAAGAATTACTTGTGTAGCATTTAACAATTCTACATCCGGCTCATTCATTCCATGAAGCATCATCCGCATTCCGGCTATACGAAGGAGGCTGGCATTAGATTCCAGGCCTTTTAATCTTTCAGAAAGAGCTTGTTTTGGGTGATTGTTTTGGATATACTCACCAGCATCGATCAAAAGACGTCCGTCGCCACTAGAAATATCACAGATGAGATCATCCGCACGCGGTTCAGAAATCGAAACCATCAAAGCCGAAATATATTGCGGAATAAATTGTGGGTCGTTCTGTGTTGCTTGGGCTTTGCCAACCAGGTATTCAATAATTTCACATTGAGTAGCCGCATCAGATGATTCAGTTAAATTAACGATCTCAATTACATTAAAAAGCAATCTGGAAGTCGGCTTCAGCATCAAAGGTGTTCTGAAAAACCGGCTGTATAGAAAATCAGATTGCGCGTATTCGTTCATCAGGTCAAGAATTCCAAATTGCCTGGTAAAAAGATCATGAATGGCTTGTGCGTCCCTGTCTCTAAATTCAGACCAGGTAAATCCCTCAATTTCTTTACTAAGAATAAAATGACTGGATTTGAGAGAGGAAACTTCTTTTGAAATCAAATCAAGATCATCTGACTTTTTCAGAAAATAAATATAACCGGTGAGATCAAGAATAGCGATCGGCCTTAAATTACTGACAGGCCAGCAATTATCCCATTTCTCATCAATAAGCTGTTTTAAATTTGAAGTAAGCATAGTTATTAATTCTACTACATCCTATAAACAAAAACTTTGCTAAAAATTCTTTTGCGCATTCATATCAGTTGAATTACCTGTTGCAGATTTAAAAATTAATAAAAGGTTAACTGACTAAAATATAAGAACCACAAAGGTTTACAAAGTTTTTGCTCAAAATAATTTTAAAAATTAACAAAGAAAAATATTGTTCATCTTTTAAAATATTTTTTGTTGTTTCATTTAGCATTTAACAAAAAAAATATGATGAGTCCGCAAAGAAGAATTGTTTCATATTTTATCTTTACAGAAATCGTAACCGATAAAAATAAATTATGAAACAACTCTTTATGATGTTATTGCTTTTCTCTTTTTTTCAGGTAAAAGCACAAGAAAATCAAAGCCCATTAAATGAAAAAGCAGATAGCGTGTTTACGGGTCAGATCATTAAAGACAAAACTAAAAATACGAGAATTTATTTAACCGGATTTCAACAAACGGTTGATAATGCCGGCGTTTATACCACTACTTATATTTTTGGTTCAAAGATGTCAAAACCAACAATTGACGTAGATATGAATTTGAAATTTGCTCAGCCATTGCTTTTCGATGGCCCCATTGGATTTCAGTATGGCCCTTACGGAACAGGCAGATATTCAGGATCCGGCGCACTTAAAAGCAACAATACGTATTTATACCTGCAGGGACAGTTCATAGCTCCGGGACATCATTTTTACATAAAAATAAAAAGTAAACAAAAGCCACATCCGGTGATGAATGGGATTGAAGGCCAGGCGAAATTTTAAAAACTAACTACAATCACAAACTCAATATTGCTCTTTCTCATTTGGAAAATCTTTCGATTTTACATCTTTAATATAATGTTGAACTGCATTGGTGATTGCCTCATTCAAATTCAGATAAGTACGCAAAAATCTTGGTCTAAATTCGGTATTAATGCCCAACATATCGTGCATTACCAACACTTGCCCGTCGCATCCGTTTCCTGCACCAATGCCAATCGTGGGAATAAAAAGTTTTTGAGAAACTTCTGTTGCTAACGTTGCAGGAATTTTTTCCAAAACGATTCCAAAACATCCGGCTTCCTGCAAAAGCATTGCATCGTTTTTCAACTTTTCCGCTTCCTGCTCTTCTTTTGCGCGCACCGTGTACGTGCCAAATTTATAAATCGATTGCGGCGTTAAACCCAGGTGTCCCATCACCGGAATTCCTGCGCCCACAATTCGCTTTACAGAATCAATGATTTCTTCGCCACCTTCTAATTTGATCGCGTGGGCGCCGGTTTCTTTCATGATCCTGATGGTTGAATTCAAGGCTTCTTTGCTGTTTCCCTGGTAG
>Ga0134126_10011542_pt1 | contig 11159 bp, 17 predicted proteins | sample KB31752_FD_96881 | JGI IMG/M metagenome (GOLD analysis project Ga0134126, IMG submission 96881) | Terrestrial soil microbial communities with excess Nitrogen fertilizer from Kellogg Biological Station, Michigan, USA - KB3-175-2 | ecosystem: Environmental > Terrestrial > Soil > Unclassified ... | reverse complement strand
TTGACCCGGCACAGTCTCCGGCGCCAATCGTAATTCATCACTTTTCCGGCCAAACTATCACCTATGCGGCCAAACAGATAGGCCGGGTCTTTGACGTCCGTGCTGGCCCAGACCAGGTGCTGTGGCCGGGCGGCAGTGGCGGGAACGTACGAATGCTTTGAATAAAAGGCGAAAATCGTTAGATCTGCGTTCCCTTTTCGACCTCGCTTGAAGATTTTATTCGTTCCTAACCTTAATTGGCGCGGTTTCGCTCACGTTTATTCTCCGCAAATCAGGATTGTGGGGTTCACGCTGAATGCCGATGAAAAAAAATACGAAGGATGCTTGAGGCGGGTGCGCGGGCGGTTCTGCTAAAGAGCGTCGAGCCAGAGCAGTTGAAGGAGGCAATGTTGCGTGTACTGGAGGACGGGTTCGGTCCGGAGGGTCAATGCGATCGTTTTTAATGGGATGTCTCTAGGGGCGGGTGAATAATTTCCATATATTTTCAAACAGAGGTATATGCGTGCAATATTCGATGGAGCACAGTGCTATCTTCCGGAGCAAATGCCCAGCCCCGCATTCATTCACGTCGCGCTTGTTGGCGACCATGCCCTTAATCTTCACGCGCTGGCTTTCCTGTTGAGAGAGCAGCGCGGTTTTCGCGTCGTTTCGATCAGCAGGGATGTCACTCAGTTGAGGGGCAGCCTGGAGTTCGCGGGCAAAGAATTTCATCCGCATGTCGTTCTCATTGATACCAATTTTGATCTCCATCGGGCCGGGGTGATCATTTCCTTTCTTGGAAGATCACACCCGGAAATCCGCGTAGCCGCTTTAGGGTTGACAAATGACCGGCGGGCGATCCGCTGTCTGCTGCAGATGGGCTTGCACGGGTATATCGCCAAGAATAGTGATCCGAATAAGCTCGAAAGCATGCTACGGAGACTGGCAGCCGGTGAGGGTGAAACGGATGCAGGGAAAGCTGATATGGCGTCTATGACGTCGGTGCAGGATAGGGGTTCAGTGATCGGGCAGATGCGGGGCAACCTGGCTCCTGAAGGAGAATCCGATGCGGGCGGGTTGTCTGTGCAGGGCTGGCCGGCCGTTACGGTAATGGAACGCCGGTATTTCCGCCTGACTATGGCTGAGGCACCCGAGGAGGATATTCGCCGGTCCATGCGACTTCCGCAGTCGGAGTTCGGACGGCTGGTAGCGGGTATTCACCGGCAATTCGGTGTCAGGTCGAGTCATGGGTTGGTGCTGGCGTTGTACCGGAACCGGTTCATTGTGATGGATGATATTTAGCCGCTGCGAAGGACATTTAGCGGGACTGCTACTATTTGCCCCATAGGAGAAGCAATAAAAAAAGGCCGGGGGAGCCCCGGCCTGGATGAAAAGTTGTGTTAGGCTGCCAAGGGTGTGGCGGCTGGGGCTGGTGGTGTTGACTGTAACGAACCGATTTGTTTTTCAATATCGGCGAGCCGCTGGTCGAGCCGATGGGTGCGGCAGTCACACAATCGCTCTTAATCGACAGCTGTTAATTTGCTATAAAGCTCTCGTCCGACATGTTTGACGGCCAGTTTGATATTTTTGGTGTATTCTGGGTCCTGGAATTCAATATCGACATCTTCGCCAAGGATTTCGGTACCGATATAATTGACACGATAGCGTACCATGGGAAAGTCCGATGCAGCCCCGGGCCAGCAAATAACGAAGGGTGAAAGCAGCCAATTTCGGCCGAATTGCAATGGTGCTCTCGCCTTCCCGACGACGACGATACCCCGTTTAAAGACATACAGGTCTGCCAGGTTGTAAACGTACAATGATTTTAAAAGATCAAATTGAAACCGATTTGGTCGTTTTGCCATGTCATATCCTTTAAACCATATCCTGGTATCTGTATATTTAATGAGGACGTCATCGGGAAGAAGCAGAATGGTTTTTTTCGCTTTCTTCTCAATAGTCCTGTATATGAACAAAAAAGCCAGAAACGGAGTCGGCATCAATAGTATGATAAAGAGGAGGGGATAGACCATGGTGGGCATTCAGGTTTAAAATTTTAGAGGTCGGTTGTTGCGGCGACCATATAATGTCATTGTTCTTTATCCTTGTGTGAGGATGGTGCGTCCATGATTAATAAGTTTCACGGATACCCTGGTGAGTTTGCCATCAATTTGATGTACGATTTTTAGCTGTTTTGAAGCAGGGTTTCCAATCGTCGCGAACATACGACATCTTTGGCAATAAAAGCTTCGTTATCGAAGTGCCGAGGGTTTCCGCGGAGATATTGCTATTTATAGACTGTAGCCGTGTCGAAACCTTGCAGGTAATCGATTTTCCATTGAGCGTTTTCTTTCGAAAAGCGTACGGCATAGGGTTCGGATTTCCAAGTTTTATCTTCCACGGTCCATTTTAGACGCGCGGACGCGGTATCTGAATGGTAGTTGGTAATGATGAAATTCATCCAGAAATTTGGGAATTCGTCCTGGAAGTAGGTCCAGGGATCGGCGTCCTGGAAGGAGAAGTTTATTTCGTTCAAATATTTCTTGTTGGGATTAGTCAGCATAGCATTGACGCTATCGCCTATGACTTTGTAGTTTTTAAGAAAAGATGCCGAGAAATAGTCGGTTTGTTTGAGGGCTTTGTACACTCGGTTAAACGACTCATGGTTTAATCGGATTTGAAACGAATCCTTAATCACGACTTCGAAATCCGGTAATTTAGCCTGATTTTGTTCATGCCAGCGATAAACGCGTTGTAGAAGGCGAATTTGCGCAATACTGTCTTTACTGGCTGAAAGATGGTCGGCGTTGTCGTCGGAAGCCGGGCTTGAGGGATTCGGATGATGAGAATCGTGATGCCTGCAACCTCCCAGGTACATTGTGGTCAGAGGAACGGCTAGGGAAAATAGCAGGAAGGGGGCAAGGGATCGTTTATAGAGAATGTTGTAGAATAGCATAAAAAAGCGCAATGAGGAAGTAAACTTAATAGTTGACCTTTGACTTTCCAAATTTTGGGGCCGAACTCTCTAAACCGTGCGAGCCATTTCACGGAGCATGTTCTTTACTTTGGTTCGTAGGTCTGCATTCGCGATAAGGCATCTTCCATATAGCTCCTAAAACTCGGAAATCTTTCTACGCCGGGAATCCAGTGTGCATAAAACCACATTTCCCATTGGGGCTTTTCGGGGTCTATGGGTATAAGCCAAACCAATTGCTCATCCGGATAGTTGCTGATCAAAACTGCATGTCGCAGATCGTCTCCTTCCCTGATATAAGAGTTCTGAATGATTTCAGCGAAATATGGTTCAACTACGTCCACGAGATATCGGATTTGACTCACTCCCACAAGAGGCGGGTTCAGTATTGGAAACGGCATCATGCCATTTGTCGTCTCAAGAAATTGCTTATAATCGTTCGGTAGGTTAATATTGAGTCGCTCTTCTACCGTCGCGATTTCGGCCGCAATCGCTCCTTCGAAGCCGATCCATCCGGATTTGCGGACGTCCTCTCCATATACCTCCTCATCTTCGATTCTCAGGGCTTCACTGCTTATTTCCCGAATAAGTTGGTTCCAGTTGAGCTTGCCATATACAAGCGATCTTCCCCGAGTCATCCGTTCATCGAGCCGTGTCAAAACATTGGCTGAATATTCCTTAACAGAATCGGCTGAAAGACCAAGGTCGGGGCCGACTATTCCTTCCAGGAGCATGGGCGCCACATGACGGCTGGCAGCCAGTAAAGGAAAATTACAACCGGCGGGGTTTTGAATAGCGTTTTGCGCCCATAGCCTGGCAAATTGGACCGCGGTGTCCCTCTCCCCGTTTCTGGCTGCGAGTTCCGCACCGAGTGCAAGCCCATCGAAGGGAGAAAATCCTTCCGCGACCATTTTTTTCAACATTGCCAGCGCCTCCTTTTCATTGTATGCCGAAGGAAAAGAATCGGATGCCTCTACACTTGTGGATTTAATATATTGTCCAACCTTCGCCATAAGGGCATCCATATCACCTTCCTGTTCCGCCATGAGGCTTGTTAAATCCATCGCGGCTGCTGAATCTTTTTTAACCAGACGTGCAGTTTGAATCGCTTTCCTCCAGAGATCCTGCCCTCTCAATTCCTGCCATGATAGTTCCGGCATGCTATACGCCCACTTGTCCGTCGCAATATATCCCCGCATATTTCTCTCAATGGAATCAATATTGTCCAGCGGAAAGGGAATGACCTCCGGATGCGAGCCGACGGTATTCCACAATACGGTAAAAGCGATGTCTGGTAGCCAGGTGCTTCTGTCGTGTGGCAGCTTGTATTTCCACAAAGCCGAAAGTAGCCGGTTGGCTTGTTTCAGATAGCCGCCGGTCGCCATAAAGAGCGCGACCTTGGTCACCTCAGTGTAGACGATCTTATCGTCACCGGATTGGATGTTTCGAAGGGAAAGCTCAGATAGCATAAGAGGTGATAAAAATAGAGAAAGGCTTCGAAATTCAAAGGAATGATTTCCGGGCCTGCAAGCGTTAATTCAATACGGTAAGGAGGGGTTTCGCTTTAAATTTCATATAATTGGATTCACGCCAGATAGGGATGCTCTTTTAGTAAGAATTCGATTACTGCGTCGATCGTTTTGATAAAAAAGCGGAGCGGGATAGTAGTAGTTGCGGCAAATGAAGAAAATCCGGATGGAACTCGCTCCCGAATTGATTTGATTTTTAGGATTATTTCAAAAATCTCTCTCTGGGACAAGCCTTTAAATTCGGAAGGGAAAAGGGAATCTTTGTCTTGTGTAATTCTTTGTTTTACTCTTACCAAGCTGAAATACCAGGTGGGCAAATAACATGATTCCTCCGTGTCGCCGATGAGTTGTCCACCGAATGTGATGTGACAATAAGCCATCTTGGCGACACCGCCAGGGGCTCCGGCATAAGAGCCGACGCGGATGGCGAACGTGGTTGGGTTACCAAAAGTCCTGGAATAGTCCATAAAACGGCACGATTAGCTGCAACAATATCCTATTTTCGGGTGGATTTTTTTGTCGCCTTTTTAGGTTTCGCGCTTGCTTTATTTTTTGTTCCTCGCGCTGCGGATGAAGAAGATTTGGCCGGCTTGGCACGCCTCGACGATAAGCGGTCAGCAGGTTTTCTGGCTGAAGTTGCGGATCTTTTTGCTGCCTTCTTTGCCGGAGACTTTTTTGTTTGGGGTTTTTTGCGGACCTTTTTCTTATGTGTAATTTGGCTGATCGCCTTCTTGACGGTTGTAATCTTTGCAGCCGCTACTTCAATGACCTTATCTTTCCCTTCTGCTATTTCCTCTCCCAACTTAGCGAACGCTTCGCCAGCAAGCGCTAGAAAACCTTTTTCATTCTGTTCAGGAGCCGCATGATTTGTTTGTTTTTTTGTATTACTCATATGGCAATTTTCTATGAATATACCTATTTGCGCTGAAACTTCGTAACAAAGTCCCTGTGTCTCCTGTACCTGGTTTAGCTGTATAGGATTCCTCAATTTTCCCTATGATTTTTGTAGCGTTGGCAAGATCGAGGCCGACATTTTGTTCGTAAATAATGAACCCGGCAAGAATCATGAAAAGAGAAAATACGAATAAGACCGTGTATTGAACGGCCTTCATAGTGAGGTTATTTTATAGCAGGTATGACCGGAATATCATTAATGCCCTGCATCGGATTTTGCTCGTTTGTTTTTTTTGATCTTGTTAAGGATCGACATGCTGCACCTGTTATTCCTCTATGGAAAGGAGCCGGGTGCGTCGGCGAAGCGCTTTCTGGCTGACCTGCGCGGGTCGTCGCCCGGTTACGAAAGCAACTGCAACTTTCGAAGGTCGGGACGGAGCGGGTGTATGCGCTTTTACAATGGTGTGACGCGTTGTCTCTACTCATCTGCGAGCACGCATTGCAGCCGGAGCGCGCCGGTGAAGGATCGAAGGCCTGCAAGGAACGCATACGGGCCGGGCGTTGAAAACGATAAGCTATGCTTGCAGTATTTTCAGTCCATTGGAGGTGTACTTTTTGATATGGCTATCGGCGCTGATAAACACCATGCCGTTGCGGATCGCCTGCCATACGAGCATCCGGTCGAAGGGGTCTTTATGGTACGTTCCCTTCAGCTGATGATAGGTGCTGCTCTCGTCGGGGCCCAGCGGCAGGATTTTGAACTGCATGGCGGTACAGGCGGCGGGGAGGTCTTCCGGAGCAAGTCCTTTAAGAGTTAATTTGCCGATCGAGGCTTTGAGGGCAACTTCCCAAAAGCTGACGGTGCTTATGGCGACCTCGTTCTCCGGACTAGTGATGATATCCTTTGTTTTTCGGGAGATCTTCGCAGTATCCGTCAGCGACCAGAGCAGGTAATGGGTATCGAGCAGGTACGTCATAAGCTGAGTAACTCCTGGTCGGTGATGTTGAAATCTTTGCTAAACCGGACACTGGCTTTGCCTTCCAGCAGGCCGATCCTGCGCCGTTGTTTCTTTTCGGGGGTCTTTGGTACGAGCCGGGCAACGATCTCCTTGTTCTTGCCATAGGAGATGCCGATCTCTTCCCCGGCCAGTACCCGTTTGAGTACAGCGGAGAATTGGGTCTTGAATTCGCCGACGGTCATAATTTCCATGGCTGTGAGTTTTGGTAAAGATACGATTTATTTGACAAGTTGACAAGAAAAATAGTAGGCTTGAATGGCTTTGTTTTCGGGTGAGCGAGGGAGAATCCGTTGAAATTCCTATATATTGTTTATTAAGGTGCATTTTATTCATCATCGACAGATATACGGTGGTGATCTGGCTAAAGGCTTTGACTGCCACTAAAATTTCAATGCGTATCTTGGCAGGACAACTACATGGAAAAAGAATACCGCCTTTCTGGTTTTATCAACTTCCTATATGGTCTCAGCGCCATCGCGCTCGCAGGATTTGCGATATTCCTGTTTACCGTACATCCTCCAATTGTTGAAAGTGTAAGGTGTTCGAGTTTTTCGACTGGTATTATCCGTCTTGGGATAATATCGTATCCTTGCAGCCATGCCGCTGATCAACTTTGCCTTGAAAGATCCTACGGATATCCTGCCGTGAGGTACCGGGCCCAATACCAAAATGCATTGGTTTGGACTGACCGATGGTCAATATTGGCTATCATTTGGCGAGAAGAGGCGTTATGAATACATCGGAGAGATCAGTCAGCGGGGGGGAATAAGGGGCCTGCCTTGTACAGACTACTTTATAGTGCGGTTGCTGGAAGATCTAATCGAATGGATTTACAGCAGAACGTTATTCTCCAGGCATAATATCCATTACTGAAAAAATATCCGGAATTTGTCCCATTTTTGACCCTTCATTTGACATTCCCGGAATTTCATCTTATCAAGCGTAAAAATCAAGGAAATGAAAGAACTACCTTTAGCTGTTTTCTTTCTGGCGGTGACGGCCGTTTTCCATTCCCCGGTAAATGCACAGCAAGATAGAACCGCAATGAGTTCGCGGGTCGATAATGCCGACACTGCGCGGGGGATTACTATTCACCAGGAAGTGTATTTCGACGTTGCACCGGAGCAACTGTACCAGGTCTTGCTGAGTTCGGAGCAATTCAGCGCATGTACGAGGAGGTCATTCGACATGTTCTCAGCTTCCTCGGCGAAGATCGATGCCAGAGAAGGGGGATCGTTCTCGATGTTCGACGGGCATATTATCGGCAGGATACTCGAGTTGGTTCCGGGCAAAAGGATCGTTGAAGCGTGGCGGGTGGTCGACTGGCCCGAAGGCGTCTATTCGATCGCGAGGTTCGACCTTCAGCCGAAGGGCGCCGGCACCGGGCTGATATTCGATCATATCGGATTTCCTGAGGGGTTGAAGGACCATCTTACCACCGGGTGGAATCAGCATTATTGGGACGCGCTTCTGAAATATTTTCAGAAATAGAAGAACCGGATTGTCACTCGCTGGCCGGGTCTTCGTAGATGCCGATCTATTTGACGATTGCGTTTGGTGGAAAGAAGGTGGGTTGGGGAAAATAGTCTACAATTTTGCAAGAAAAGTGGAGTCATCGGATTTAAAGACGACTTGTTGGGGTATATTGTGGTGATAAAAGGATATCTGACTGCATAATTTCTTCGGCCATTGACAATCACCGACACGATCCCACCCAAAAGAATTATAATTGTAGATGATAATGCTGACCATCTATTGGTATGCAAACTGATCCTCCAAAGAAGAGGTTATGAGGTGCTGACGTTGAATAACTGCGATGATCTCTTCACAAATCTTCATCTTTTCAATCCCCGGTTGATATTTATGGATCATGACATGCCCGGCATGAGCGGGATGGAAGCAACCAGGCTTATAAAAGCGGACGAAAAATGGCGACACGTATCCGTTATCTATTTTTCGAGTCGGGTAGACATTAAGCAATTGGCTGACATGGCGGGAGCGGACGACTGGTTGAGCAAGCCTTTCAGGACGGAGGACCTGGTTAGATTAGCCGGAAATCATGTGTAGGGACAAGGCATTAATTGGTAGATCTCTTGCCGATAAGCTGTCTTAAATGCAAACCGAGAAAAATATAGAATATGCCGATGGCGATAAGCGCCAGGGCGGCCAGCGCGACAAGGCTGACGACGCCAAGCGTCGGGTTATAAAGCATCAAGAATGAAAAGCAAATGCCTGCGAGGCCGGGCACGGCCATCCAGGCGGTTTCTGGCCATGCCACCGGAAGATCAAAACAACGACCGATGATGGCGATACTTCGGAACAGGAGCCAGAATCCAGCGATCCGTTAACTATTATGGCTGTTTCGAAAAAGATGGCGAGCGTCATGAAATTGGCGACTGGAAACGTCAGTATTAACACTCCGAAGAGAATCAATGCGGTTCCCAAAACAATGAATATCCACCAGTAGCGAATGACCTGGCGGAAGGATGTGATCATGCTCATGGTTTTTCGATTATTTTTTTATTATTCACAAATCCGTTGAAATGAACGAAATCGCCCGTGTCGCGACGGACGCGAAGGTGGTTGGTTTCGGCGAGCGGATAGCCAAGGCGGAAGGCGAGGGCGATATTTAGTTCGTTTGGGATACCCAGAAGATGTTTTATGTTGACTGATGCGGGCGAGCCACTGAGGGCGCTTACGACATGAAAGCCGATGTCCAATTCGGTTGCCATCAGCCACATGTTTTCCAGCACACAGCCGAGACTCATGATGCCCAGGAAGTCGCCTTCCGAATCGGGCGCCCTGTGGTGCGGGTCGTAGAGTATCAGCACCAGGGTCGGGCAGGCAAGGAGCTGATTATGTCGTGCGAGGGTAGAGTGTTCGGGCTCGTTAATGGTCGAATGCTCAGGTATGAGACCGGGCTGATGCCAGGATTTGGGAAATAGGGTGGCCAACACGCCGGTCTTTCTTTTTTGCAGCTCGTCTTCACTAAAGGATAACTGGAGGTAGTTCTCCTGCACGAAGGCAGGAGTAACGGGGTAATCGAGCGCCCGTATCTTTTGGAGCAGGATTTCATCGTCTATCACTACCACCTCGAAATTCTGCATATTGTGGGCTGTGGGCGCCCAGGCGCCAGCTTCGAGGATCTGTTGAAGGGCTGCTTTCGATACCGGCCTTTCCGGGTCGAAGGGCGTCCGCGAGGATTGGCGTTGTTTGATGAGGTCGATTAAGTTGTTCATATTGTCAGCTTGAATATGGGCTAATGCCAATCCGCACAATGATGAATGGCCGGGACACCTTGCCAGCGCAACAGATGCGGAAGACGCCTCTGTGCCTTTTCGATCGTCGCTTTAGTGGCGTGAGTCTGTTCGAGTTGTTCGCGTACGTGGGTCTGCATTTCCTCGATCGTCATTTCCGGGCGGCTGAATTCGCCATCCCGATAACAATACAGGCAATAAATAGTGCTCTTCGAGCCGTCCTTTTCGGTGCCCAGAAGGTCCGGATGGTCGAGTGGCATTCCACAGCTTTGACAATGGATGTAGCCTTCCATATTTAAGATTTTAAATGATCAATGAGGGTGTCGGGTGTTTTGTTCCTCGGTGAGGGTGTCGGGTGTTTGGTCCTGGGTGAGGGTGTCGGGTGTTTTGTTCCGGGGTCGATGGCGGTGGGACTGGGAGGCCGATCTTTCTTTAAGATACCAGTAAAGGCCTTTGACGTCGGATTTCCATTCGGGGATGAGGGTCACCATTATGGTCTCCTCCAGCAATTGAAGACAAGTAACCCCGACTGCGGTATAGAAGAGGATCAGCGGAATGCCCGGCCAAAAGAAGAAGGTCAGCAGGAATAAGCCTTGTAGTACGGCGGCGATCTTGGCGAGGATGGTGTGGAAAGCCGTGGGTTTACCATATTTACGGATAGCAACGGCGAATTGCAGCAGACAAGTGATGGCCAGAAAGGATAGGCTGACGATGTGTGCGAGTACAAAGACAAGATGAAAGGCCAGCAGCCCTGAAAAACCTGCGAGGACAGTGAGGTCATCACCAAGGGAATCGAGCATTGCGCCGCGTTTGCTGGCAATATGGTAATGCCGGGCCAGCTTGCCGTCAACGGCATCGGTGAGGAAGCTGATCAATAGCAGCCATTTGAAAAGTTGCTCCTGACCGAATATGGCCAGCGCGACTATCAGGGGAGCCATGACGATGCGCCAATAGGTTACTCCATTGATCAGATAGTGTTTGATGGCTGGCATGGTGTTCATTTTGCGCGTAGTAACGCTGTTGTCTTTGCGGTGCTCAGTTTGGTGCCGGAGGAATCTTTGCCTGTCTTTGGAAAGACCAGCAAGGGAGTTTTTGCCTGAAAGCTGAGCCTTTCGGCTACGCTGGGATAGAGAATGCGTTGAATGACCGAGTCTCGGTGTTGAGTGTATAGGACGACCATGGAGGGTTTGAAGGCCGTTATTTGCCGCTGCAGGTTTCTGGTGACCGAAAGATTCGGGTCTGCATGCACAATGCTGACGTCCACGGGATAATGAAATTGCTGTTTGAGGACGGTTTTCAGGCTGTCTTCGTTGAGCCATACTTCTCCCAGGTAGTTGAGATGCAAGGTGCGGACATTTGCTTTCAGGGGACCGGCAAATCGGATCAGCCGCTGGATCTCCGGGGTATAATCGGCAAGATCGCTCGCGTAGAGTATTCTGGTGATGGCGCTTCTTCTGTAGGAGGCAGGAATGGCGATCACGGGCGTGTTCGAATGCGTAATAAGATT
>Ga0134126_10011537_pt1 | contig 11164 bp, 8 predicted proteins | sample KB31752_FD_96881 | JGI IMG/M metagenome (GOLD analysis project Ga0134126, IMG submission 96881) | Terrestrial soil microbial communities with excess Nitrogen fertilizer from Kellogg Biological Station, Michigan, USA - KB3-175-2 | ecosystem: Environmental > Terrestrial > Soil > Unclassified ... | reverse complement strand
TGGAAATGCTGATCCAGCTGATCGAAAGCAAACATCCCGTCACGAAATTTGAAACGCGCGTACTCAACACCGAACTCACCATTCGCTCGTCGAGCGTGAAAATTTAATCCAATTGCACCCGTGTCTGCTTCGGCGCAAACAGGTGCATGATCACCCACGCTAACAGGTACGCAGAACCGCAGATAAGGAAAATGATCGTATATCCCAGCGTCTTATCGTTGTGTTTGGTAAAGTAATCGAGCAGCATCCCGACGGAAGGCTGGAAGATGATGCCGCCGATGGACCCCGCCATCCCGCCGATGCCCGTGATCGAGCTGACCGCCTTTTTGGGGAACATGTCCGAGGCGGTGGTGAAGATATTTGCGCTCCAGGCCTGGTGGGCGGATGCAGCTAGCGCGATGACGGCCGTGATCAGCCACATGTCCTTCAGGTAACCCGCCAGCACGACTGGGACCACGCACAGTGCAAAAATGAACATTACCGTCTTGCGCGCTTTGTAGATGGGCCAGCCCTTGCGGATCAGGTAGCCGGAGAGATACCCGCCTCCGATGCTGCCCACGGTCGTACAGGAATAGATGACCACCAGCGGCCAGGTGATCTTTTTGTCGCTGGTATGAAAAACATCATGGAAATAGGCGTTCAGCCAGAACAGGTAGAACCACCAGATGGGATCGGTCAGGAATTTGCCGAATACGAAGGCCCAGGTCTGACGCACGCTCAGCAATTTTCTCCAGGGGACCCGGCTTCCCGTCGCCGATCCGGTATCCTCGTCGTCACTGTGAATATGTTTGAACTCCGCCGGGCTCAGCCCCTTTTTCCGCGAAGGGATCTCATATATGAACCACCAGAAGACGAGCCAGATCAGTCCGAGCGCGCCGGTCGCCACAAAGGCCGCCTGCCAGCCGTAAATAGCGAGGATCGGGGGAACCATCAGTGGCGCCACGACCTGCCCGATGTTCGCGCCCGAGTTGAAGATGCCGGTCGCAAGCGCCCTTTCCCGTTTGGGGAACCATTCGGCCACCGCTTTTATGGCAGAAGGGAAGTTACCTGCTTCGCTGAGACCCAGCGCGGACCGGGCGACCGTGAACCCCGTGGTGGCCCTGGCCAGCCCATGCCCCATCGCCGAAAGGCTCCAGCCGATGATGGAGATCGCATAGCCGATCTTCGTCCCTACCCTATCGATGATGGCGCCGAAGAGCAGCAGGCCGGATGCATAGAAGAACTGGAAGATGCCGTTGATCGTCCCGAACGTCGTGTCGCTCCATCCGAAATCATGTTTTAAGGTCGGTTCCACCAGGCCGATGACCTGCCGGTCCATGTAGTTGATGGTGGTGGCGAAAAAAAGCAGCGCACAGACGGACCAGCGGAACCGGCCAATGGGAGCTTTAGACATGGTGATTCAATTGGTGGACAAGATAATCAATTATCGCAAATCGGACAGGCCACGGATTTCGCTATCGCAAATCAGGGATGGCGACGGCATCCATGTCCGTATAGGTATAGTTCTCGCCGGCCATGCCCCAGATGAATGCATAGTTGCTGGTACCGCACCCGGAGTGCACGGACCATGGCGGAGAAATAATGGCCTGCCCGTCCGCTACGAGCAGATGGCGCGTCTCCTGTGGCTGACCCATGATGTGAAAAACACGCTGGCCTTCCGGAATATCGAAATAAAAATAGGCCTCCATCCTACGGGTATGAGTATGCGCAGGCATCGTATTCCAGACGCTGCCCGTCTCGAGTATGGTGAGCCCCATTACGAGCTGACAGCTTTGAATGCCGTCGGCATGGATATATTTATAGATGGTGCGCGCATTGGAAGTCTCCGCCGAACCGGTCTTCACGGGCATCGCCTTTTCCTTTGGGAGGAACTGTACTGGATATTCCGCATGCGCGGGCGCGGACAGGCAATAAAAACGGGCCGGACGCGCCGGGTCGTCGCTTTCAAAAACGATCTTCCGAATGCCCTTACCCGCATACAGACATTCCAGCCGCCCGACGGGGTACGCCTTATCGTCCGCATAGACCTTCCCGTTACCGCCGACATTGATGATGCCGATCTCCCTGCGCTGCAAAAAGAAATCGGCCCGCAGCTCGGGATGGGTTTCCAGCCGGAGCCGCTGTTTTGCCGGGCAGGCGCCCCCGATGATGACGCGGTCGTAATGCGTATAGACGAGATGCACGGTATCCGGCTGCATCAGGCTTTCGGTGAGGAAAGCGCCCCGCAACTCTTCGGTGCTCATGCCCTTTACTTCCTTCGGGCTATGTTCGAATCTGATATCCATATTTTAAATTTATCTCTCCATCCGCCGTCCTTATCTCCCCATCCAGCCTCCATCGACGGTCAGGATCGTTCCATGCACGTAATCCGAGGCCGCACTGGCCAGAAAAACGGCGGGTCCCTGAAAATCGTCGGGCTCGCCCCAACGGCCGGCAGGTATCCTGTCCAATATGGATTTGCTGCGAACGGGGTCGTTGCGCAATGCTTCCGTATTGTCGGTGCTGATATAGCCGGGCGCAATGCCGTTGACGTTCACGCCCTGACCGGCCCATTCATTGGCCAGCGCTTTGACCAGGCTGGCGAGCGCCCCCTTGCTGGCGGCATAGCCTGGAACATTAATGCCCCCCTGGAAACTGAGCAAACTGCAGGTGAAGATGATCTTGCCGCTGCGACGTATCAGCATCTCCTTCCCGAACTCTCTTGCCAGTATAAAAGCCGCGTCAAGGTTGATCGAAAGGACCTTATCCCAATATTCATCGGAATGCTGCGCGGCCGGCGCCCGGAGGATCATTCCGGCATTGTTGACCAGGATGTCGACCCTGTCGTGCGCGCTCTTCACACGCCGCACCAGATCATACAGCGAGTTCCGATCGGTCAGGTCGGCCTGATAAGCCGCAAACCGGCGACCAAGGGCAAGTATCTCTTTTTCCACTTCGCTGTCCTGCAAGGGCATCGAGGAAGAAACACCGACGATATCGGCTCCCGCTGCCGCCAGCCCTGCCGCCATGCTGCGGCCGATGCCTTTGTTACAACCGGTAACCAATGCTGTCCTTCCGTCGAGATTAAACAGTTTGCTCATAAAGAAATTACCGTACAGTTGCTATATTTGACCGGGGCGCCCCCGGCCGGTGGGCAATTGTACACTGTAATTCAATAACATCGGGGGAATATTTCATCTTTTTTTACGAAAACGTTTGCGGCGGCTCCGGCGCGCGCTATCATAAAATGAAGTTCGAGGCGATCACGATAAAAGATATTGCAAAGGCCCTGGGACTGTCGGTATCCACGGTGTCCAAGGCGTTGCGGGGCAGCCACGAGATCAGCCAGGAAACGAAAAAGAATGTGCTCGACTACGCCCGCGCCAATAACTATAAACCCAACCCAATCGCACAAAGTCTGAAACGCGGACGAAGCAAATCCATCGGGGTCATCGTTTGCAATATCGACAACAATTTCTTTTCCCAGGCGATCAATGGCATCGAATCTGTCGCACGACAAAAAGATTATAATGTCATCATCACGCAAAGCCGGGAGTCCTATGAACGAGAGATCGCCAACAGCGAACATCTTTCCTCGCGGTCGGTGGACGGGCTGATCATATCGCTTTCAGCCGAGACCCGGTGCGTCGATCATCTCATCAAACTCAATGCGAAAGGTTTGCCGATGGTCTTTTTCGACAGGATCACCGACGAGATCGATACCCATAAGGTCATTGCGAACAACCACCGAGGCGCATACGAGGCCACACATCACCTGTTGCAACAGGGCTTCCGTCGGATTGCACACATCACCAGCAGCCGCAGCCTGTCGATCACGCTCGAACGGCTCGAAGGTTACAAGCAGGCGCTGGCAGACGCCGGCCTCCAGCCTGACCCGGCGCTGATCAAATTCGTCCAGCACGGCGGAATGATCCAGGAGGAAACCTCGCAGGCCCTGGCAAGCCTGCTCGAGATGACGAATGGTCCGGACGCCATCTTTACCGCCAGCGACCGGCTAAGCACGACCACGCTGAGCCTGCTGCGAAAGATGAATATCGATGTCCCGCGTCAGATAGCGCTGGTAGGTTTTACCAATTCGATCTCCGCCGATATCTTCCATCCTTCGCTGACGGCGGTGGTGCAACCGGCGCTGGAAATGGGACAGCTGGCGACCGATCTGCTGATCCAGCTGATAGAAAGCCGGCGGCCGGTAACGGAGTTTCAAAAAAAAGTGCTGGACACTGAACTGAAGATCCGCGATTCGAGTAAGCGGGTCCCGCCCCGCACCGCTCAGTAAGCCGCGGAATGGTGCCTTTGCCCGGTCGCCTGCTGCCTTCCGCCTATAAGCCGTGAAACACTGCCGGGAGCCGGGCTCTTCAAAAATCGAGCCTTAGCAGCGATACGGCCTGACGGGGCAGCGGGAATCGGATCTCCAGCGCGCCGCCCTGCACGGTATAGCTCCGCACCGGACCCATGGTTTGCAATCGTCCGGCTTCTTCGAGCATGCTGTATTGATCGACAGTAGGTTGCTGCGGCGAACCAATTTTTTTCCACAGCTGATAGGCATTGCTGTGCGCAGAGTCGATGCGGTATTCGATGACGCTGACCCGCTGCGCCGGCAGGTGGTGGAATACGATGTCTTTCCCGGTCGGAGCTCCGCTCACATCATCGTCTTCATAGTTCCACACCAGCACATACGCCGAGTGTTTATCGGCCGAGACATAGGCGCCATCGGCGGGAATCCTATTACCCCGCATCTTTCCGAACAGGCGAAAGACGTTGAGCACCGGCTTGTCGACCCCATTGGTCGCGAGGTCCCTGAACCCATCGAACCATCGCTGACCCTCGAATTCGAAAGACCAGCTCATCGCGGCGGCGAGATTAACCTGCATGCTGTCCGCCAATGCGGCGATGCGCGCAAACGAGGCGGCGGTATAGCTCGAATACATCGTGCCGTTGCGATAGGCATTCTCCGGGTTGGTCGTCATCCCGCAGGCGGCGCAGCCTTCCGGGTCGCATTCGGTGATATAGATGGGCAATCGCGCATAGGGCGATGACCGTACGATGGCAAACCCCCGCAACACGTCGTTGAGTTCGGGAAGCATGTTCATCCGGACATGCCCGCCCGTGGCGGAAGGAGCGCCGCCCGCGGAACCCTCCACGAACTTCGGACTGCCCTTGGCGTGAAAGCTGATAAAATCCAGCGGCACATGACCCGCGGCGCAATGATCGAGGAATTCGCGTAACCATCTGGATGCTACCGACCAACCGGGCCCTGTAGTGGCGGGGCCGCCCACAGCCGCAGCAGGCAACGCCCGTTTTACCGCGGCGGCGGCACTGTCATACAACCGGAAATATTCGGCTTCGGTCCCTTTCCAATACGAGATATTGGGCTCGTTCCAAACCTCCCATCGCCATGTCGACACCTCTTTTTCTCCATACCGCTGCACGCAATGCCGGACCCAGGTTTCCACCAGCGCGGCCCACTTGCCATAATCCACCGGGGGCCATGCCCATCCGGTGTAGATGCTGTCATAACGGACGCCCGGCCGCCAATGATGCCGGTACGGAACCGGATGCGTGGACAAAGCTTCGGGCATGAAGCCGATCTCCGCCAGCGGCCGCATATGCCGGGCGACGTACGTATCGAAGATGCTGTCCACAATATGCCAGTCATAGACGGGGCGTCCTTCCCGGTCCTCGGTATAGGCATTGGTAGAACCCCATTTCAAGGCGGGCGTGCCGTCGCCCGTGGTCAGCAGGTTATGACAACGCACATAGACGGGAACAGGGCTCAGCGCGGCGAGCTCGCTCAGCAACTTCTTACCGTCACGCATATACGTATAATTGGGTTCGTCATACCCGAATGCGGCCCAGAATGTAGAAAGGGGATGCGTCTGCCCATTATAGTCGATGACGACCCGTTGCGCGAAGCCGCTGCTAATCGACAGAGTCGCCAGCAGGGGAAGGATTTTCCTTGACAGATTTCGTAATCGCATAGTAGATCGGTATGCCCAGCAACACGATGCCGAGACCCGGCCAGGTGAATTTGGGTTTGTACACGAACAACAAAACGCAGATAGCGCCAGCGAATGCCACATATAACAAAGGCAGCACCGGGTATCCGAACGCTTTATAAGGCCGCGGCCAGTCCGGTTTCGTTCTTCGCAACCGAAATATACCGAGAATAGTCAGAATATAGAAGATCAGCACAACAAAAATGACATAGTCCAGCAACTCATTATACTTCCCGCTGAGACAGAGCACGGAGGCCCAGATACATTGTATCCAGAGTGCGCGCCCGGGTACGGCATTGCGGTTCAGGACCCCGATCTTACGGAAAAAAACGCCGTCGCGCGCCATCGTATAGTATACCCGTGCGCCCGACAGGATCAGCCCGTTGTCGCAACCGAAGGTGGAGATCATCAATAAGACCGCCATGACGGTGGTCCCGTTGGAACCGAATATCTGCAACGATGCGGTGACACCGACCCGGTCATTTTCCGAATGCGCGATATCGTGCAGCGGGAGTACGCTGACATACATCAGGTTGGTGGCGACATAAATGGCCGTTACGATCAGCGTCCCCAGGAAAAGGCTCAGACCGATGTTGCGTTCGGGACGTTTGATCTCGCCGGCGATGAAGGTGACGTTGTTCCAGGAATCGCTGCTGAAAAGACTTCCGACCATGCTGCTCGCAATGGCGCCCAGGCCGGCCAGCCCGATATAGGGCAGGATATTCCGCCCGGCGCGGCTGCCGAGTGCAAAACCTGTATGCCAGTTGGCCCGGGCGATATCCGAACGCGCCCCCAGCCAAAATCCGAAAATGACCAGGGCGGCAAGCGCAACGATCTTGGCGAGGGTGAATACGGTCTGGATCAGCTTGCCTTCCTTTACGCCGAGCGTATTGATAAAGGACAGCACCACGATCAGCCCAATGGAAGTTACTTGCGCCGCGGAAATATGGAGGAACCCCAGGTCGAAGAGGATATGGTCCTCTCCGAGACCGGGAAAAATATAAGCGGCGAATTTGGAAAACGCTACCCCTACGGCGGCGATAGAGCCGGCCTGGATGACCGCGAAAAAAGCCCAGCCATACAAAAAACCCACCAGCGGGCTGAATGCCTCTTTCAGATAGACATACTGACCTCCGGCCCGGGGATACATACCGCTGAGCTCGCCATAGCTGACGGCCGCGATAAGGGTGAGTATCCCGGTGAGGACCCAAACGAGGATGAGCCAGCCGGCCGATCCGACGCTGCGGGTGATATCTGCACTGACGATAAAGATGCCGGAGCCGATCATGCTGCCGACGACGATCATGGTGGCATCGAGCAAGCCAAGCGATCGTTTGAACGTAGTTTCTTCGGACATCAGGCAAAGGTTTTCCCCGGATGGATCGACAGGTAATCCGGGAGGGCGGGACGGGTCGCTACGCACTGGCCGATGACCTTCAGGATCCTTTCGCGTTCGGCCCCTTCAAGGGTCAGCCTGGGCGCGCGCACATATTCGCTGCCGATGCCGGTCTGCACTTCGGCCAGCTTGATATACTGTACCAGCTTGGTGTGGATGTCGAGCTCGAGGACGGGAAGGAACCAGCGGTAAATGGCCATCGCCTCTTCCACCCTTCCCGCTTTGATCAGGCGATAGATGGCTACCGTTTCTGCGGGGAAGGCGCAAACCAATCCGGCCACCCAGCCGTCCGCGCCCATCAACAGCTCTTCCATGGCCAGCGTATCGACGCCGCAAAGGATCTTGAGCCGGCCGCCGAACCGGTTGATCATCCGGGTTACATTCGATATGTCGCGCGTCGATTCCTTGACGGCCTGGATGTTCGGACATTCGAGCAGCTCTTCGAACATATCCAAAGTCACTTTTACTTTATAATCGACGGGGTTGTTATAGATGATGATGGGCAGATCGGTGGATTCGGCGATGGTCCTGAACCAGGTGACGGTTTCGCGGTGGTCGGAATTATAGCGCATCGGCGGAAGGAGCATCAACCCGTGGGCGCCCCAGGTCTTCGCGTCGGCCGCCTGTTTCAGGGCTTCGCGTGTCGATCCCTCGGCGATGTTCAGCACGACTGGCAGCTCGCCCGCGGCCTTTTCGACCGCAAACTTCACCAGTCTTTCTTTCTCCTGTATCGTCAGCACGCTGGCCTCGCCCAGACTGCCTCCAAGGATGATCCCGTCGATACCCGAGGCGATCTGGAAGGTCAGGTTCTTTTCGAACAGCCGAAGGTCCAACTCGTCTTTTCCCGTGAATTTGGTGGTAAGCGCAGGGAATATTCCTTTCCAGACAATAGGCATAAAATCATTTTTTCAAAAATATCTAAAGGCGTGACGAATTATATAGTTGATCTTAATCAATCATGCGCAAATATTAACCGGTCCAGCCCTTCGCCCGCCCTTTTCTGCCCATGGCCCTACAATTCGTTCTCGTTGCGATGCGGCGGCTCGATACCCAACAGGTGACGCACGAAGAAATCCCTGCGTGCAACCCGGCCATATGGCCCGCCGTCGGTATGATCGGAGCCCGGCAACGGCAGGAATTCGAAGACCTTATGAGCCTTGATGAGCGCATCCGCCACCCGGTAAGTGGACTCGGGCGGCACGTTGTTATCGGCTTCGCCTACCATCAGCAACAGGTCGCCGCGCAGTTTCCAGGCATTGGTCACATTCGATTGCTCGTCATAGTGTTTACCTACCGGATAACCCATCCATTGCTCGTTCCACCACTGCTTGTCGATACGGTTATCATGACAGCCGCAGGACGACACGGCCGCTTTGTAAAAATCTCCATGGAACAGCAAACCGCCCAACGAGTTCTGTCCGCCGGCAGACGTCCCGTAAAGCCCGACCCGCGCCGTATCCGCATAGGGATATCGTTGCGCCATAGCCTTTATCCACAGGATCCTATCGGGAAATCCGGCATCGGCTATGTTCTTCCAGCAGACGTCGTGGAAAGCTTTCGATCGGTTAGCCGTACCCATCCCGTCGATCTGCACCACGATGAACCCCAGCTGCGCGATGCTTTGCATTTCTCCGTAACGCCCGGTGAAGTCCTTGGGCACGAAGGCATCCTGAGGACCGGCATAAATGTTCTCTATTATAGGATAGCGTTTGGAAGAATCGCAATCCGTCGGACGGACGATGACACCCCAGATATCGGTCACACCGTCACGGCCCTTGGCATGGAACGGTTCTGGAAAGCGAAAACCCGCAGCGAGATACATCGATGCGTCGGCATGTTCCACCTCCAGGATCTGCTTGCCATCGGCGGTCCGGCACAACCGTGTGACGGTCGGTACATCGATCTCCGAGTACGCATCCAGATAATATTTCCGGTCGGGCGAAAAGGTGACGATATGATTGGCCTTCGCGGGAGTAAGATCGACCAGGTGCTGTCCATCGAATCCGATACGGTAGTAATGCACATAATAGGGGTCCTCTCCCGGGTTCATCCCGCTGGCCGAAAACCAGACTTCTCTCTTCCGGGTATCAATGCTGTCGATGTTGCGTACGATCCATTGTCCGCGCGTGATCTCCTGTTTCTGCGCGCCGGTCAGCCAGTCGACGAGATACAGATGTTGCCAGCCGTCTTTCTCCGAGGTCATCAGGATCTCGTTCGTTTCCGGCAGGTAGCAGGTGAACAGGCGCGACTCATAGATAAATGTCTTCGTCGTCTCATCCACGATAGTCCGCGTCTGCGCCGGCTGCGCATCCACTTCGAAAATGCGGAAACGCTGATGACCCCGCTCCACCCGCTCGAAGGCAAAATACCGGCTGTCGTTATGCCGCCAATGCAATTCGGGTGCCCCGAAAAAATCTACCGCCGGGGTATTGACCTTCACTCTTTGTCTGCCTTCGATCCGGAAGATGAACATTTCATAAGTGGTGAACGGATCGCCGGGCTGTTTGTAGGGTCGGCCCCGCAGCCTCCCGCGGGTGGTGCCGGGTACCGATGAGAGCACATAATATACCGGGGAGTCCTTTACCGGGTTGATATGATAGCCGACGATGTATTTGCTGTCCGGCGACCAGGCCAATTCACCATAGGGCTTTGCGGTGTCGCCGTCGCTGGTAAAAGGGAACGCTTCTTCCCACGGTGCGGTTGCCTCCCGGACAAAGACATTCCCCTCATGGACAAACGCTACCCATTTTTTGTCCGGTGAAAGCGAGTCGTTCGAAAAAGAGGCCCATCGGCGTCCGGTGTACCGGCGGAAGGGTGCGTTTCGATACAGCGTATCGGCAGGCTCGGCCTCCAGCACTTTGCGCGTGCCGCGGACCATATCGACAAACACATATTCCTTTGCGCTGTCCCTCAGGATATTCCGGTACCAGAATGAGCCGTGGTCCGCAGACCAGTGCGGCCGGACTGTGGCTTTAAAGATGGAGCGGGTGGCAATGCTGTCCAAATAATGCGCCCGCCGGTAGCGGGCCATGATCTCGGATCGCGTGGGCTCATATTGAGGTAGGGGCGCCACGGGCGGCTGAGCATAGACACACAAGTGCGCCAGGAGCAGCGAGCCCTGCAGGAGCAACCGTTTCATATTATTTGTTTTTTGTTATCGGCGGCGCGATCTCAGCCGAAGCGCTCCACTGCAAACGGCGCCAGATCTATACTTGGGGCGCATTCATCCACAACCTCACTCACCAGGCGGCCGGTGCCGGCGCCAAGGCTCAACCCGAGCATCGAATGGCCAGTGGCGACCACCACGTTCCGGTATTTTTTTATACGGCCGATATACGGCAACCCATCCGCCGAACAGGGACGATAGCCATACCAGATCTTCTCGCGCGGAGGCATGGGCACGTCGAATTCGGGAAAGAAACGCCTGACGGCATTCAGGATGCCCTGCACGCGTGCGTAGCGCGGCGGAGTATCGGTCGATGTGATCTCCATGGTTCCGCCAAAACGGATCTTGTTGCCGTCCATCGGCGTGATCGCGGCGCGGCCTTCCACCAGGATAGCAGGGTAGTTGACGTGATAGGGAGAGTCTTCGAGCGTAACGGAATAGCCTCTGCCCGGGACCAGCGGCAGATGAGTATCGAGCAACGCCGCCATTTCACGGCTCCAGGAACCCGTAGCCACGACCACGGTATCCGCATCAAAGACCTCACCAGGCGTGATTAGACGCCGGACGGCGCCGTCGCCTTTTTCAAACCCTCTGACCTCCTGGTTG
>Ga0134126_10011536_pt1 | contig 11164 bp, 8 predicted proteins | sample KB31752_FD_96881 | JGI IMG/M metagenome (GOLD analysis project Ga0134126, IMG submission 96881) | Terrestrial soil microbial communities with excess Nitrogen fertilizer from Kellogg Biological Station, Michigan, USA - KB3-175-2 | ecosystem: Environmental > Terrestrial > Soil > Unclassified ... | reverse complement strand
CCCGACGAGGATCGTGAAGGAATGGCCGGCCCTGAGATATTTAATTTTCTACCGTGCCCCACAGCCCGCCATTAAAATTCTGGATTTCATTACCTGGCCATCAAAAGCGCAGGGAATCGAGGGGCTTTGTTACTGTCTCGATCGGCTGCCCCGGCCATGCGGATCTGGAATCGTCGGTTCGCAGGCCGGAAGTCGAGGCACGTCACCCCCGGATCAATCACTGGATAAATTTACCCGGGCAAATCATTTGGGCAGATCACCCGGATAGATCACTCGGGCAACTCAAGATCTCAGGATTATTTTAGCCGTTCAACGGCTCGTGCGAACTCAGCTTGTTCACCGGCGCTTAACTGGCTGATCCGAGTCTGAAGCACAGAACGGACCTGGGAAGAGGCGCTCGAGTAGGCAAGGGCGGGCATTTCAAAAAAGCGGTGTCGGATAAGCGACTGAAATTCCGTGAGAATTCGCTCGCGAACCGCCTCGGGCGCCGCAAGGATCGTCGGAACCGCCACAACGACCCGGCGAACCGCGATCCAAGCCTCGTTCGGCGAGGTATCATATGACATTACAAGCAGATCGAACGTACGTTCGTCCAAAAGCCCGTGTTCGGTCTTTAGCCCGAATAGCACCAGCCAAACGAGCGAATCTCTCGGCGAGCATCGAAGGGTTAGTTGGGCACGCGCCTCTAGCGAGCGGCTGCGCTGATCGAACTCTCGGATGGTCCCCGATCGAAGCGCTGCATCTGCGAGTGGTATTTCCAACAACAGTAGCGCTCGTTGAGAATGGATATCGCAGGCGTCCAGGTCTCGCGCCGCAGTGCTGTCCAATGTTATTGCTGCAGTCGTTCGGTTGAACGTCTCGAACTTAAGTAAGTGCGCGTCCAAGTCCATGAACGCGTCGGAATCCGCGCCTCGTGCCACGTTGGAGATTCCCCAGAGGAGCCCGAGGCAACCGACCAAGAGCATCAACCCGCGCAGGATGGCCAGCCAAAGCGATCCTTCGATGATGAAAGCCCAAAATGCGGCACAGCGCGCAAAGTTATGCAACTTCGGCAGGAAGCTTCTCGTCGGTATAATAATTGTAAGTCCGATCCGAATACCCTTCGAAGCGCCGCATGACGACCTCGTCGGCCTTGTTCAGAACTGCACCCAATAGCCGCTCCGACAATAGCGAGGAGGTTCCCACAGCCTTGACGATTTCTTCAGTGGACGTGGCGCCCCACTCAACGACCAGCAGGAATGCGTCGAATAAATGAGCCGAGGCCTTGACGTCAACGACAGGAAGTATGGGCGGCAGATCAACAAGAACGTAGTCGTAGTCGCGCTTTACGTTCTTTAAAACCTGCTTCATCGAAGCCGAACTGAGCATGTCCGAACTGTTCGTGGGCTTAATTCTTGTCGAGGCCGGCAGGAAGTCGAATTTATGGACAAAATCAGTGATGACCAGTTCGTCAAAGGGCGTTTGATTGGCGACCATATCAAACAGACCGGGAGACCCTGTGTAGCCAAGCGTCTTGCTCATTGACGGGTTGCGCAAATCCGCATCGATCAGCAAGGTCCGGCTGCCACCTTTTGCCAGAAAGTCGGCAAGGCCCGCGGCAAGCGTCGTTTTCCCTTCTCCGGGAAGGGCCGAGACGATGCCAATAATCTTGCCTCCCTTCGGATGCAAATCGATGGCAACTTTGATGTACCGCAATGCTTCGGCGGTCGCCGAAAACGGCGCAACACTGCAGATCGCCTTGAACGCCGCGGAATCTCTGGGAGATCCAAGCTTACCCAGCATCGGGCGCTTGCTAGCAAAAGCGGGCACAACCGCAAGACAATTGACACCAATCAGATCCTCTAGCTGCGCGCGCGTATGAATATGGCGGCTCATTCGTTCGCGAGCCACCGCCAACCCGATTCCAAGGCACAGACCAGAAAGCGTTGCGAGCACAATCGAGAGGCTTTTCTTGGGATAGCTTGGCCCACTGGGCTTGGATGCGTAGGTCACCACCCGCGCTTCGGTCGAAGGGAACGATTGTTGTTGAACCGATTGCGTAAAGCGGGACAAGAAAGTTTCGTAGATATTGCGATAGGTGTTTGCTGCCGTCTCAAGTTCACGCAAGCGGACCTGCGATTGTCGTGTAGCGGCAGACTGCTGGAACACGTCGCTCATGCGCTTGTCGATTGAGTCTTCCTGAGCCTTGGCAATCTGGACTTCGCTCTTGTAACTTTCGGCGATACGCGTGATTTCGTCCCAGATTGCCCGCTGTAATGCCGCCATTTCGGCACGCAGATTTCGCGCGGCCTGGTGATCTACGCCATAGCGGGCGCTCCATTCCGATTCCTTGTTCTGGTCATCGAGAAACTGCTCACGAAGCTTGGTGATCACCGGGTTGCTCAGTGCGTCGGTGACGATAGGATCTGGGATGTTGAGGCTTTCCTTGCTGGGATCGGGCCGCTGCGTCAACACGTGTTCAATGCGGTCGAATTTTGCCTTTGCTTGGCTTGTTTCAGCGCGTGCCTTGGCCAGCGCAATACCAAGTTGATCGAGTTCAACCTCGCTTGCCAGCTTGCCGTCGACGCCGATGATGATGCCATTTTGGGATTTGAAATCCTGCACCTCCCGATAGGCGTCGCTAGCCTGCTTGCGCAATTCGCCGATCCGTTGTTCCAGCCAAACGCTTGCGCGGTGCGTTGCCTCGAACTTGGCGTCCAGCTGATCTTCGATATAGGCATCAGCGAATGCGTTGGCGATCTTTGCCGCTTTGGCCGGGTCGAGGGAGGTGTACCCGATCTGCTCGATGTAGCTGCGTCCAACGCGTGCGACACTCAGGTTTTGCCTCAGCACGCCGATGACGCCGCGCATCACTTCGTCTTTTGACGGCTCTGATGCTGGAGCTTTGGGCCTCAATAGCGCAAAAATCCGCTGCTTGAGACTCTCACCGGTACCGATGAATTCAGGATCGGTATTCAGTTTTAACCGGTTAGCGACAACGCTCGCGACCCGTTCGGACTTGGTCGTTTCTATTTCGCTTTCGACCGAAGCGTCTTCGACGATACGATTCTCGGTCGCGAGCTCAGACTGAGTGAATGACACCCGTTTGGTGTCGATGATCAAATCGGTCTGAGCGGTATACATTCGCGGGGCCAGCGCCAAATAGGCGAAGCCCAAAAGGAGCGCCAAACCCGTTACGAGGGTAATCAGGCGCCATTGCCGATTGAAAAAATGACGAATCTCCAGCAGCGACAGTCCGGCAATGCTGGAATCATTAACGACTGTCGTTGGATATCGCGGGAAGTTACTGGGTACATTCATCTAGAGTTCCTCGACCGCGCCACGCAAGCCTAGCGCGTCGGACTAACAGGGCTGGCAGCGGTGGTCGTCGTTGAAGGACCAGAGCCAATTGCTGAGCCGGTCGTGACGACGGACGAAGTAATCTGAACAAGCGCGGAAGTACCGCCGCTCCCAGGATTCGTTGTCGTCCTCGATGATCGATTTGGATTGACTATCACCACGCTGCCGGCAGAGCCGACCGCCGACTCCTCCGCAGCCGCGGTCGCTGCCGTCGATAGATCGCCGGCGACGGCGGCAAATGACGCCTGGAACTGGCCGTCCTGATAGCTCGCCACCGCCTGCTGGATCTGAAGACCTGCTTGCTGGTCGATATTATTACAAGCTATGGCCGCCTGTGCGAGGCCTGCGGCTATTGCCGTCTGGAAACGCCGCGGCGCACCTTGAGCAACCTGAACGAGGTCGGCGGCGAGCGCTGGGGAAGTTCCCGCAAGCTCTCGGACACGAGCCTCGATTGTCCGGGTGTCGGATCCCACCGCGACAAGAGCCCCCGGATCGGATTTAAACCGAGCAATGGCTGCATCAGAGAGAGGCGGGACGACACAGGGTGCGGCCCACGCCAGGCTACCGCAAAATGTCGCCACAATTTGCACGGCCAAAAGACTTGTGAAATGGGATATCCGCATCATCCGCTCCGATCAAACTCCGGTTTTAAATCCGAAAAATCTCTTTAAATCCGAGAAATCTCGTTATTACCCTATCGTATGCGCCCCAGTTGATCAATCGGACATGGTCGTTAAGGTTGATCGAAGGAGCCTTTGTCGAGTGGTGAAGTGAGAGCTTAATAAATTGATATAATTAGGGTTTTAAGGTTGGCACTGATCACATTGCGATTTGAACGCTGATCTGCCAGCAACGTGATCGGCTACCGACAACTGATCGGCTTGTCGGCGACATGATCGGGGTATCATCGCATACTCGGGTGCGGAAAGTATTCGAGATTGAAAGAGATCCGGCACGTGAATTCGTTTGGCCTCCGCAGGAGGTATAGCGCGGGGCAAGTCAAAACATGCCGTCTTCTCCTCGTGTGATCGACGCGCTTGCGCTGCAGGGACGGGCCCGTTCGTTGCCAGCCGGTCTGAGAATTTATTCAATCGGCGACATTCATGGCCGCCTCGATTTGCTCGACGAACTTTTGTCCCGCCTCGACGCCGATATTGCGCTCCGTCCCGCCGTCAGGCCAATTTTTGTGTTTCTAGGCGATTACATCGACCGTGGGCCTTGCTCACGCGAGACCATCGATCGATTGCTCGAACGTCGCGAGATTAACGAATGCGTGTTTCTGAAAGGCAACCACGAACAAATTGCCATTAAGTGTCTCAGCAATCCAGGGTTGTTCAGTCAATGGGTGCGGCTTGGAGGAGCGGCAACTCTCGCATCCTATGGGGTCACTGCGGGAAATTTGTTAAATCGCAAGACGGTGGCCGAGCTGCAATCGGCGTTTCATCGCGCGTTGCCACCAGCCCACTTCCGGTTTTTTCGCGACCAGCAAACGTCATTCGCGTGCGGCGACTTCTTCTTCGCGCATGCGGGGGTAAAGCCGCGTGTGGAACTGTCACGCCAAACTGAGAACGACCTGCTCTGGATAAGGGAGGAGTTTCTCACCTCGCGCGAGGACTTTGGCAAAACCATTGTTCATGGCCATACGCCAAACCCTGAGATCGAGATCAGACCGAACCGGATCAACATCGACACGGGCGCGTATGCTACCGGCAAGTTAACCTGTCTCGTGATCGAAGATTCGTCTCTTTCCATTATCGATACGTTTTAGCCTGTAAGGGGCGGTCGTGGCCGGCTGGAAAGCAGAAAGAACGCGGCACTTTCAGTCACGGGGGGACGAGGAGCGGCCAGGCACCGGGTCAGCCAAATTTCGTTGCAAAGACGTCACTGCACAGGGGTCGAGCTTCTCGAGCTTCACGCAACACGCCAGGGGCTGTTCTCCTTTTAGCGCCGCCATCTCTGTCGCGCAGATATTCAGCCATCGCGTGTTAGTATTCAGAAAAAAGGCGGCTGACCACCAAGGGCCGCGCCGTGGCTTAGCCAGTCTCGGGGCGGCAACAACGCTACCGTCAACTTCACTCCGCCGATTTCGACATAAAAAGGTATCTTAACGCCCCTCGAAAATTGGCGCGCACTCTGTCCATTTCAGAAACTCCGATTTCCGGCAAGAAAACGTTCGTACCCGTTACAATTTCTCGCAGCGCGTTTCTGCAGCTCCAGTAGAAGGGTCGACAAAGGTTCGGGTCCTTGAAAAGATATCGTGCATACAGGGCGCCGTTTCCTATTTCGTAGCCAAGCTGGAGCTCCCGTGCGGCCGCCTTGGTCTTTCTGCCATGATGGTGGAACACGATCATATCAGGGACGTATTCAAGCGTGGCACCTGCAAGATAAGCGCGAAAGTTATAATCGGAATCTTCCGCTGAAGGGATTTTTGCTCCAGCACCCAGCATTTCATCGAACGGTCCAAGTCGGTCGACAAGCGCACGACGCATTGTCATGTTGCATCCGCTGATCTGGCCAGTGAGGCAACTGTGCCTGGCCGAGTTGTCTTTCACGCTCCAGCGCATAAGCGTGTTGGACGTGTTGATGGTTATTGGGAGGTCGGTTGGTTCGCCGAGCTCAACGCGGCCACCGCGCAACACTAGGCCGTTGTCATTGGCGTCATGCCGAAGAAACTCGCGGACGTAATCAGCGCTCAGCCGGCAGTCGTCATCGGTGAATGCCAGTAGATCGGCAGTGGTAGAACGAAGCGCGCAATTGCGGGCGCGAGAGAGGCCCTTCCTGGGTTCGGACAGCAATTGAACCGGATAGCGGCACGAACTTGCCCATCGCTGAAGAACGACAGCCGTTTCGTCTGTCGATCCATTGTCGACGACGACGATTTCCGCGTCGACCGGTACCGCATTCGCTAGCGCAACCTCGAGCGACCGCACGCATTCAAGGATGGAGTGCGCGCGGTTTCGAGTGCAAACAATGATAGCGAGCTTCATGAGCAGAGATTATAAACGAACGACGAGACAAGGAAGGCCGCCGCGCGGCAACAGGTTGAGTAAATCCCACTTTGGTGAATTATGCGGGATAGTGGGGCCGGGGTTGCCGTGAAAGTTACCGGAAAACGTTAACGTCGCAGTCAGACTAGCCGGTGCCGGCGCTTGTCGGAAGCACTTACCGGTTTCGTTGTGTTTCCAGAGCGCACTTTGGCCGATCGGGAGTGTCCGACAAGGCGACGCGAATACGCCAGTAACGATTAGCCTTAAAAGCCGGAAAAGATCGAAGTCAGTCCCGTTATGTTCTAGTGTGATCGCAGCGCAACCTCGACTAACCCTCGTTGTTGTGCGCAATCCATTGGAGTCCACGCTTGAAGATTGCATACCTGGTGCATGATCTGTCGGATCCGGCCGTCCTTCGACGTGTCAGGATGCTGAAGCTCGGCTCGGCGCAAGTCATCATCGCCGGCTTCACCCGTATCCCGGACCCCCCAAAGCATATTGATGGATGTGAGGCGATCAATCTTGGCTGGACTCAAGACGGGCAATTTCTTCACCGGGTCGGATCGGTTGCTTTGGCGGCATGCCGATTGGAGCGCCTGCGGGGCATATTGGCTGGCTGCAGTATAGTGATGGCCAGAAATCTCGAAATGCTTTTGCTCGCCGCAAGAGCGCGGCGCCGTTACCTGCCCGACGCTCCACTGATATTCGAATGCCTCGATATTCACCGGCTCCTGTTGCGTAGTAATCTGATGGGACAATTATTGCGCACTATCGAGACCAGGCTTGTCGAGCAAGTTGACCTGATCCTGACCAGTTCGCCGAGGTTTGTCAGTGAATACTTCAAGCCGCGCAACCTCAACCGGCCAATTAAGATTCTGGAAAACAAGATTCTGCTTCCCGACCACTCTTTCGCTCGTTCGACGCAGGCGCCAAGGCCGGGTGGTCCGCCCTGGAAGATCGGTTGGTTTGGCATGCTGCGATGCCGACGAAGCTTTGAAATCCTCAGTTCGGTGGCGCGAGCCTGCGACGGCCGTTTGCAGGTCGTCATTGCGGGACGACCATCCCCCAAGGAGTTCCCGAACTTCGCTGAGTTGGTCGGCAAAGCGCCGTTTGTGACGTTCCTGGGTCCCTATCGGCTTGAGCAACTGCCGGCCCTCTACGGCAGTGTCCACTTCAGCTGGGCGGTCGATTATTTCGAACAGGGCCTCAACTCATCGTGGTTGCTTCCCAATCGCGTATATGAAAGCTCCTTCTTCGGGGCTGTCCCAATCGCATCGGAGGGTGTCGAAACGGCCAATTGGCTTGCGGAAAAGCAGATCGGCTTGGACCTCGCCGGCGAACCGGAAGCGGCGCTCAACCATCTTATCAGCATGATGACAAGATGTCGTTATGAACAGCTGTTTGACGCCTTGCAACGGATCCCGGCGGCGGAACTCGTCGAAACAACTGAGAGCTGTCGCGAATTGATCGTGACCCTCGAAAACATTAAAGCCCACGCGCGCGCGAGATGCCCATAAATGTCGATCGCCTCAAATGATGCCGTGGGACTACCCGTTTCGGTGGTCGTTATTATTCCTTGCCTGAACGAGGAAGAGCATATCGCAAGGACGATTGCGCACTTTGCGGCGGAGGCGCCGAGCGTCGTTTCCAAGATCGTCGTTGCTGATGGCGGCAGTACAGACCGGACATTGCCGATCGTGCAGCAATGTGCGCTCGGTGACAGCCGTGTTGCCCTGATCGCCAACGACCGTCGAATTCAAAGTAGCGGCGTTAACCGGGCGGTCGAGCTCTATGGCGATCTCGCTCCCTTCATTGTTCGGGTAGACGCGCACGCTGACTACCCAAGCAACTTCTGTAAAAAACTGCTTGAGACCCAGCAGGCGACGGGCGCGGATTCTGTGGTCGTCAGCATGATCTCCAAGGGTGAGGGATGTTTTCAGGCGGCTGCGGCTGCCGCACAGAACTCGAGACTGGGTAATGGTGGTTCGGCCCATCGCAGGCTGGCGGAGGGGAGGTTTGTCGATCACGGTCATCACGCGCTGATCAATGTGAACAGCTTTCGCGCCGTGGGCGGCTACGATGAATCCTTCTCGCACAATGAAGATGCCGAGCTTGACCTGAGGCTGGTCGCTGCCGGGTTTCGCATTTACCTGTGTGGGGGAGCCGACATCGGCTATTTCCCGAGAAAAGGGCCATTTTCGCTTTTCAAGCAATATAGAAACTTCGGCAATGGGCGGGCCAAGACGACCCTGAAACACCACGCCAGGCCGAAGGTGCGTCAGTTGGTCCCCGTGATGATCGGTCCGATCGTCGCTGCGTCCCTGCTTTGGTGGGTGTCGCCGCTCATGGCACTCCCTGCGGCTACATGGGCAATCGCTTGCCTGACCTACGGATTACTGCTCGGCGCTCGCAAGAAAAGCCTCTGTGCCTGCGGCGCGGGAATTGCTGCGATGTTAATGCATCTAGGATTTTCAGTGGGTTATCTCTCGCAGATTCTCAGACATACGGCTCTCGGAGGATCGCGAGCGCGTGTGACCCCGCAATTGGGCGCACGTTAGGTGGAACTGGTTATGGCGGCACAGCGCAGCGAGGGGCTGTCGGGAATCGACGTCAGCGTAATCATCGCAAATTATAACGGTGAAAGATTCATCGCGCATGCCGTCCGCTCGGCGTGTGACCAAAGCCATCGTAATATAGAGATCATCGTTTCCGACGACGCATCGGCCGATTCGAGTGTTCGGATCGTGGAAGATCTTATGGCAGAAGATGTCCGCATTCGCCTCATCCGATCCAATGTCAATGGTGGCGCCGCCGCGGCCCGTAACCGGGCCCTGGAAGCTGCGAAAGGCCAATGGGTCTGCATCCTTGACAGCGACGATCTCATGCATCCGGATCGCATCCGGTCGTTGGTCGAACAAGCTGCAGAATCCAAGGCTGACATTGTGGCCGACGATCTTTTGTTGTTCGATACCGACCGCCAGTCGACGCCCAAGACGCTCTTCAAGGGAGCCTGGGCAAGAACCGCCCGCTGGGTGACTGCGGAGGACTATCTGGCTACGAACAATTTTTTTGGAAGAGGCCCTGCGCTCGGATACCTCAAGCCGATCTTTCGAATGTCCTTCATTGCAAAGCAAAACGTCCGGTATGACGAAAGACTGACGATCGCGGAAGATTTCAACTTTGTCTTCCATCTTTTGATGGCCGGAGCGAGGTTTCGAACCATCCCCCGGATTGGTTATTTCTATCGTCGACACAGCGCCTCGATTTCGCATCGGCTCACCTCGAAGGTGCTGCAGGCCATTTTGGAAGTCGAGCGGGAATGGTGTGCGCAATACCCCCAGGCATCACTTCAGCCAATGCTGAGGTCTCGAGAGAGGTCGGTGAGGCGCGCCATTGCATTTGACAAGCTGGTTTCGGCCATTAAGTCGAGGCAGATCCCAAGGGCCGCGATTATCGCAATGGCAAACCCGGCTGCCGCATGGCTGCTTCGTCTTCCGCTTGGACAATTCATCAAGCGCTTACGCCGCAGGCCGAAGTCGGCCAATCGCACACGGCCCCAGGTCTGTATTCTAACGCGGCAGCGTGTGGTGGGCCGAACCAACGGGAGCTCGCGTTATCTGATGGATATCGCTGCCTTTTTGGTGGAGCGCGGGTTCGATTTGCATCTTGTCGTTCCCTCGCCGGCAACCATGGGTAGATGGCCATTTCTGAAGCTGTCGAACGACATGGCAATCTTTGCGTCGATCAAATGCCGCGGAACCGTGCGGATTGGTCGTTACGTCATCGCCTGTAACCCTTCCATCTTCCTAAAGAGCGCGCTAGCACTGCTCGATCGGCTTCTCTACCGCAACGGCTTGATTGTTCGGCAGCTGTCCAAGCCGGCTCCTTATGCAATCGCGCAGCCGTTGACGCGGAAGGATCAGATATTCATTGCCCGGCAGGCGCCATCGATCGCCGACGCCCTGATCGCTGACTATTGCTTCTTGACCGAGGCCTATCCTTTTGCACTCAGGCCCGACGCGAGGCGCATCGTCATCATGCACGACCTGTTTTCAAGCCGCTCGTCTCAATTCGCGGGTTTGAATGCAACCGACTCCGTGACATCGTTGTCGTTGGCTGAAGAAACGAAGATGTTGGCGGCAGCCGATACTATCGTTGCGATTCAGCAAGACGAGGCTGCCGTGCTGCGACATAGACTGCCTGATCACGAAATAATTGTTGCGCCCATAGCCGCCCTTCCGGTTGGCCGGCCCCAAACCGGAACCGGCGAGATTGTCCTGTTCGTGGGCAGTTCGGCTGCACCGAACGTTGATGGAATCAAATGGTTCATTGAAGCGTGCTGGCCGATCATTCAGCAGTCGCGGCCCAATGCTTCACTCTATATCGCCGGAAGTGTGTGCGATACGTTGGGATCTATGCCCGCAACAATAAAACTGCTCAACGTCGTGGAAAGTCTGGAAGACCTGTACGCGATGGCGTCGGTCGTTATTTCGCCTTTGCGGGCGGGGTCGGGACTTAAAATCAAGCTTGTTGAGGCGCTCTCCAAGGGCAAGGCCGTGGTGGCGACTTCCACGACTTTGCAGGGTGTTGCCGGCTTGCTCACCGGGTGCGTACAAGTCGCGGACAGCGCGCCGATTTTCGCATCCATGGTGAGCGAACTGTTGGCTGACGAGAGCAATCGGGCGAAACTCGGAGCGAACGGAATCGCGGCGGTCTCCCAGAATTTTGCTCCAGAACAGGCCTATGGCGGTATTGCGGCGGTACTTGAGCGAACCAGGATCGAGCACGCGGATAGACCATGTGTATCTTGAATTTAAGCCATGGCTCCGGCGCGGTTT
>Ga0134126_10011534_pt1 | contig 11165 bp, 15 predicted proteins | sample KB31752_FD_96881 | JGI IMG/M metagenome (GOLD analysis project Ga0134126, IMG submission 96881) | Terrestrial soil microbial communities with excess Nitrogen fertilizer from Kellogg Biological Station, Michigan, USA - KB3-175-2 | ecosystem: Environmental > Terrestrial > Soil > Unclassified ... | reverse complement strand
GTTCTCCGCGATCGCGACCATGACCAGCGCGATCAGCGCGAGCCCGAGCGAGACGCGCAAGCCGACGCCCGACGAGGCGAACAGGCCGGCAATATAGGAGAGCTGCGTCGACCCCGCGACCAGCGCGAGCGTGAACACGACCATGATCATCGCGGGCTCCGCGAGCGAGGCGATCATCATTTCGCGGCTGGAGCCGAGGCCGCCGAAACTGGTCCCGACATCCATGCCGGCGAGCGCCAGGAAGAAACGAGCGCTGCCGAGGAGCGCGATCAGCGCGATCAGGTCGGCCGACCCGGAGAATATCAGCCCCGCGGCGAACGTCGGCACAAGCGACGCCGCCACCCAGATCGCCGCGAACACGAGATAAGGCACGACGCGGAACAGCCAGCTCGCATTCTCCGCCAGCACCACGTCCTTGCGCAGCAGGCGTAGCAGGTCGCGATAGGGCTGAATCACCGAGGCGCCGCGTCGCCGCGTCAGGCGCGCCTTGAGCTTGCGGACGACGCCGGTAAGCAGCGGCGCCAGCAGCAGCACCAGCGCCATCTGCGCGCCTTGCGCGACGAACGCTTGGATCACTTCCATACCGCAAGCACCAGCAAGAGCACCGTCAGCGCCAGCAGAACGAAGCTGAGATAACGGCGGATGGTGAGGAATTGCAGGATGTTGAGCCGCTCGGCGGCAAATCCGACCGCGCCGGCGATCGGCGCGTAGAGGGTGTCCCATACCGGGTCGCGCAGCACGACGGACAGACGCGCCGCGACCACCGCGCCGGGCGGCGGCATTTCGACTCGTTCGCGCGCACCGAATACCACCGTGCCGAACACGCGGCGTATTGGCTGGGCAAAGCTCGACGCCGTGTATTGGGTAATGGGGCTGGGGTCGGGATAACCGCAATCCCAGGCGGGGCCGCGGCGCACGGCGCGCGACGCCAGCCGATGAATTGCGTAAGCGCAAAGCGACGCAGACAGCGCGATGAACACGAATACCAGCAGGCCGTTGTACGAACTCCGGCTTTCGGCAATCGGGATGATCGACAATAACGACTCCGATGCCTGCGCCGGCATCGCGCCATCGACCAACTGCCGCGTCACCGGCGCCATCGTGTCGATGACGAAGCCGGGCAGGATGCCGGCCAGGACGCACAGGCCCGCGAGAACGGCCATCGCCTGCAGGGAGAAGGGATCGGTCTCGCCGGCCGCCGCCGCTGCCGGCGAGCGCGGCCGGCCCAGAAAGGTGATGCCGAACGCCTTGACGAAACACGCCGCCGCCAGCGCCGCCGCCAAGGCGAGCAGCGTGCCGACCGCGGGGATGGCAATGCGCAGGCCCCATTGCGGCAGGGCGGGGCTTATGAGAATCGCCTGGAAGGTCAACCACTCCGACACGAAGCCGTTCAGCGGCGGCAGCGCCGAGATTGCGACGCAGCCGATCAGGAAAGCGAGCGCGGTGCGCGGCATGCCATGAATGAGGCCACCGAGCTTTTCCATGTCGCGCTCGCCGGTCGCCGACAGAACGGCGCCGGCGCCGAAGAACAGCAGGCTCTTGAACAGCGAGTGATTGAAAACATGAAACAGGGCGGCGGTGAGGGCGAGCGCAGCGGCCAGCTTCATGCCGTCGGCGCGGAACGCCAGCGCCAGGCCGAGGCCAACAAAAATGATGCCGATATTCTCGACCGTGTGATACGCGAGCAGCCGCTTCAGATCATGCTGCATCAGCGCATAGAGCACGCCCATCACGGCGGTAATGCCACCGATGGTCAGCACGGCGAGGCCCATTCCCCAGTTCGGGGGGCCAAGCAGATCGAAGACAATGCGAATGAAGGCATAGACCGCGACTTTGGTCATGACACCGCTCATCAGCGCCGAAACATGGCTGGGCGCCGCGGGATGCGCGAGCGGCAGCCAGACGTGAAGCGGCACCAGCCCGGCCTTCGATCCCGCGCCGAGCAGCGCCAGCGCCAGGATCAGTGCCGCAAACAGTGACGTGTGCGCGCCGGCCCGGATCGCCGCGAAGGCGTAGGCGCCGTCCGGCCCCGCGAGCAAGCCGAACGCAAGCAGCAGCGCGAGCGTGCCGAAGCTCGCCATCAGCAAATAGAGATAGCCGGCGCGGACGTTGTCGCGATCGCGGTGATGCGCCATCACCAGCGCCCAGGACGACAGCGACATGAACTCCCACGCAAACAGGAACGTGAACGCGTCGTCGGCGACGACGACCAGATTCATGCCGGCGAGAAAGGCGGGAAAGAACGGCAGCACCCGCATCGGCGCCGACTCATGTTCGCCATGGCCGAGTTCGTAGAGGCTCGCCGCCGCCCCGCCGAGATTGACCACGATCAGAAAAAAAATGGAAAGCGCGTCGACGCGGAAATGCGCGCCGATCCACGGAATGCCAAGCGGTAGCACCAGCGACGTGGGATCAGGCGCCGCGATCAGCGCATTCAGCGCGCCGCCGAGCGCAACAACCGAGATCAGCAGGCTTCCGCCATAAACCAGGCGCGAACCGCCGGGCAAGCGTCCGACCCCAGCCGATGCAGCGGCGACCGCGAGCAGCGCCGCCGCGCAGCATAGTTCGACTGCCAGCAGCATCTATGTCTTCAAACGGACGCCGCGTCCGCCGCTCTGACTGGCGGCGCCCTCGCCGATCAGCTCGATGCCGGCGGCATTCAGCGCTTCGATCAGTTTCATCAGGGAATCGACGTTGCCGCGGATCACGCCGTCGCTGGCTTCCATGCGCTGGATCGTCGGCACAGACAGGCCGCATAAATCAGCGAGCTTGCGCTGGTCGATGCCGAGAAGCGCTCGGGCTGCTCGAAGCTGTCCAGCGGATATCATGCAAAAACCATCACTTATCAGTGAAAATAGCTATATACACGATGATTAATATTGAAGAATCATAAATTCAACATATTTTTTGCCGCTCACGCAAAGGATGCGCGACAATCGAGCTACACCCCCGATCCGCGCTTCGACCTGGCGATGCGTGGAAGCCGCCGTCCGTGGTAAGGAATCCCCGCGCGGCCCAACGGCTAGGTTACGACGCTTGGCGCCGTCGTCGGCCACGACGCGTCAGCCGAGCGCCTGATTCCGGATCCCTGGAGGACTGTTAGAAGATGAACCGTCACCAATCGAAATGGAGCGCGATGATCGCGCTACGCGTCTTGGCTCTGCCTGCGCTGTTGGGGCTTATGACGTCGGCTGCGGCAGCACAGAACGCGGAGCGAGGGCATCAGCTTGCCGCGCGCTGGTGCAGTTCCTGCCATGCCGTCGACAAAAGTGCCGTCAATCGTACCGAAGCGCCGTCGTTCATGAGCATTGCCGCGAGCCATCGCGACGACCGAGCGTGGCTGCGCGCCTGGCTCATGTCGTCCCATCCGTCGATGCCCGACATGAACTTGACCCGCGTCGAGATCGACGACATCGTGGCTTTCCTGAAGACCCTGTCGGGGCCTGAATAAAGCTTCCCTCACGCCCTACGGATGAAACGGCGCCCGCGCTCCTTATGGCGTCGGCTGTGTAATATCGATGGGCGGGGCGAGGCCGACATTGCTGGCCGGACGGTTCGCCATGATGTCATTCTCGATTCCGGCCTGCGTCGAGGGCGAGGGGCCCGCCATCGCCGGCATCGGCTTACAGGCGCCAAGCAGCGGCAAAGCGGCGGCCAACACCAGAACGGTGACCTCAATTCGCTTCATGACCTAGCTCCTTGAGTTGGTCGGCGTTGGGGCAGAACGCCTGGTAGTCTTCGGGCGCGCCGGTAGCGAGCCAATGGGTGCAGCGGCCTTGTTCACGACACAGGCTGCAGACGCGGCGCATGTCTCGTTCGACGACCGCGTCGCGATGCAATGCCTCGGTCAGACCAAGCCGAGCCGCCACCGCATCGAGGCGGTGCGCCGATTCGGGATAGTTCGCGAGCATCTGCTCGACGTCGCCGCGAGTCATCTGCGCGTCCGCCAGTACGCGGTCGAGTTCGCCTTCGAGATCGAGCGTTTCCAGTTCGCGGCGCAGGCGGTGACGGTCGCGCATGGCGTGAAGCGCGCCGAGGGCGCGCGATCGCCAAGCAGCCGAATCCGTTCTCTCGATTGCCGGCGCCGGCTCGGGTTGCGGGCCCAACCATCCAGCGATATCCATCGTGGTGAAATCGTCTTTTTCGCGGCTCATAATGGCGTCCCTTTCTGCTGCATTCCATATCGCCACGATGCGTGAAAAGTCGCGTTGATGCAGATCAACCGCGGCCATTGCCTGTCGCGAAGGTGATAGAGTGGGCGGCCTTCATCGCAAAGGCGAAGGCGCGCCTGGTTGTGGAAAAGCCGGCATCCCACCCGAACGAGGAGAGACGACGTGAGACGACACACGATATTCGCCGGCGCATTTGCCCTCACCGCGTTGGAAGCCGTCAGCGCCGGTGCGCAGCCCGCGACCGACGGGGCTGATCCGGCGGTCGGGCGGGCATTCGCGCTCGAGACCTGCACGCCGTGCCATGTGGTTTCAAGTAAACAAGTGTCGCCACCGCGATTCGCCATCGCGCCTTCCTTCGACGCGATCGCGAATCATGACACCACGACGGCGAGCGGGCTTCATGCCTTCCTGTCGACGCCGCATCCGACCATGCCGAACCTGATTCTGACCGCGCGCGAGCAGGCGGATGTCATCGTCTATATTATGAGTCTCAAGCGCTAGCGGCTGTCAGAGCATGAGCACGGCCGCCCTTCGCTCCGGACTAACCGGACGATGAAGGCACAGAACTAAAGCGGCTGGTGCGCGGCGGTTAGCATCGCCTGCATGGCGACGAACGGCATGCCATGTCAAAGGACGGTGATGACGCGGAACGTACGGGTCTCGCCGTCTCGCTCGGCGATCGAGACATAGTCACCCGGCAGGAAGCGGTGCACGTCGCCTTTGAAGATGATTTCCTCCGGACCGCCGCTGAACGCGAGTTTCCAGCCCCGATGGTCGTGATGAACGCGGCCGGTTTCGTCCTCCCCGCCCCAGAAGCGGCGAAACGTTGTTTCGTGGCGATGCGCCGGCATCTCACCCACGTCGAGCTTGCCCCTGGCGTCGAGGGGAATGCGGAGCTCGTAACCGTGAGTCGGGCTGCCTTCGGGAAAATCGCGACAGCGAGCCAACTCCAGTCGAACCGTTCGCAACATGATGTGTCTCCTCCTCGATGCTGGAGCCAGGATGGCGAAAATCACGGTTGCCAGCCTTGACGCAAATCAAAGAAATGACGCACGCTCAGGTCGGATTGGACAAACCTGCCTCGATCGCCATGCGCACCAGGGTGGAAAGCGATCGCGCCCGCATTTTTTCCATGACGCGGGCACGGTGGATCTCGACGGTGCGTGGGCTAATGCTCAAAAGATGCGCGATTACCTTGTTGGGGTGTCCTGCGATCATGGCTTGGAACACGTCGCGTTCGCGATCGGTCAGGCCATCATGACACGCCTTGATACTGGCGACTTCCTCCAGCAGGTGACGATTACGCACCGCCCGCGTCAGCGCGCGCTGTACCGCCTCGATCATCGCGTCGTCGCTGAAGGGTTTTTCGATGAAATCGCTGGCGCCGGCCTTGAGGGCGCGCACCGCGATTGGAATGTCGCCGTGTCCGGTCATCACGATGACCGGCATGTCGATGCCGCGCCCGATCAGCGTCTGTTGCAATTCCAGCCCATCCATATCGGGCATGCGCACGTCAACGACCAGACAATCGCCCGGAACCGGTGTTGCCCGATCGAGAAAGTCGCGCGCCGACTCATGAACCGCGATCCGCTTCATCCCCGCGGATTCCAATAGCAAGCTCAGGGAATCGCGAATTCCTTCGTCGTCATCGACGATGAAAATGGTCGCCTTGTCCATCGCCTCCTACTCGGTATCCGCCGCCGTTGCCGGCAACGTGAAGCTGAAGGTCACACCGACCTCCCGGTTCGGCGTCGCCCAGATCTTGCCGCCATGCGAGTCGATGATCGACCGGCAGATCGACAGGCCGAGCCCCATGCCCTTCTCTTTTGTCGTGACGAAGGGCTGGAACAATTGCGCGGCGACGTCAGCGTCGAGACCCGGTCCGGTATCTGCGAAACGAAGCTCGATCATGCCGTTCTCGGCTTCGCTCGTGGCAATGCGCAGTTCCCGGCGTGGCGAGTCGTGCATCGCTTCGATGCTGTTGCGTATCAGGTTCAGCATCACTTGCTGGATCTGGATGCGATCGATCAGCACCGGCGCGAGATCGGTGCCGAGTTCCATGCGAACGACGACGCCGCTTTCCTTCGCGCCCACCAACGCCAGCGCGCTCGCCTCCTCCAGCACTTTGTTGATGGCCTCGGGTTGACGCTCGGTCTCGCCTTTTTGCAGGAATTGCCGCATGCGATGGATAATCTGGCCGGCACGCGTTGCTTGGGCCACCGCCTTGTCCATCGTATCTTCCAGGCGTTCCCGCGGCACGGTCCCGCCGGCGATCATTCGTCGCGTCGCCTGCACATAATTGATGATCGCAGTCAAAGGCTGATTGAGTTCGTGCGCCAAAGCCGACGCCATCTGGCCCATGGCGCTGAGGCGCGACGCTCGCAATAGTTCGGACTGAAGTTCCTGCAACCGCTCACGCGCGACTTGGCGCTCGGTGATATCGCGCACGAAGCCGGTGAACATGCGCTTGCCGTCGAGATTGATCTCGCCGACCGCCAGCTCCATCGGGAAGGTTGAGCCGTCGGCGCGGCGGCCGATCACGACACGGCCGATGCCGATGATGCGCCGCTCGCCGGTGCGGCGATAACGGTCCAGATAACCGTCATGCTCGCCGCGATAAGGCTCCGGCATCAGCATCTTGACGTTCTGGCCGATGACCTGTGTGGCCGTATAGCCGAATAGCCGCTCGGCCGCGGGGCTGAAAGATTGGACCAGGCCGCGATCGTCGATGACGATGATCGCGTCGGGGACGGTTTCGAGCACCGACCGCAGATGCGCCTCGCTCTCGCGCAGCGCACGTTCCGCATCCTGAAGCGACCTGAATTCGCCTGAATCGGCAGCCATCGGCGACCCTTGCTCGCGCAAGATGTGCGCTTGGCCGCCTTTTCTGGCAAGGGAAAACTGGCGGCCTACCCGTCCATACGCTGCAGCGTCATGCTGTCCTTGCGCCGAAAATACCGGCGCGCGAAAGCGATAAGTTGGCCATCGCTTTCCTTTTCGAGCGGCTCGACGCCGGCCAGCCGTTTGGCAAGCTCAGGGTGCTTGTCACGCAAATAAGCCGTGAATTCCGCCTTCGCCGCGGACGGACCGACCACGACGAACATCAGCGCCGGGGCCAGGGCATGGCTGATCTCGTCGAAATAGACCGGTTCCCCGTGCATATGAGTTCCCGCGGCGCTGCCAGCCTTGCTGTGAATATGGGACGCCGGTTCAGCCGCATGGATCGCGCTGGTGTCCGCGGCGGCGGCATTGAAAAAAATCAGCTTCGCGCGGCGATGGTCGATCCAGAGAATGGCGTGCGAATGCGTCGTCATTGCTCGTTCTCCGTGAGGTTGCCCATCTATTCGATGCACCTTAGCCGCACGGTTCCGCCGCCGGCTTGATTCAAGTCAACGCGGCGGTAGCCGCTTGCGTCAAGGCTGCTGGCTGACGCGGTCAATAAACCTACGGGTAATTCCGTATTTTGAAGCGCGCTTGAACGGCTTATGTCGGCAATGGCGGCTGGAGGCCGCAACCCGATGAGTGGTAACGGCACGGCGAATGGCGGAACGGTTTTCATCGTCGACGACGATGCGGCCGTGCGGGATTCGCTAATGGTCCTGCTGGAAGTCTGCGGGCTCAAGGTTCACGTCTACGATTCCGCGATCAGTTTCCACCGCGATTTTCGCAAGACCGAGCGAGCGTGTCTCCTGCTCGATCAGCACATGCCGATGGTGACAGGACTCCAATTTCTGAACTCCGCCGAAGGCCGCAGTCTGAGCATGCCGGTGATTCTGGTCACCGCGCACAACGACACGGACGTCCGCGCACAAGCAGAAGCGGCCGGGGTGTTCGCCTTTCTAGCTAAGCCGGTCGCGGTCCCGGACTTGATGTCTGCGATCGCGAGCGCGGTCTCGCGTGCCGCTTCCCAACCCTACACGCCGGAAGGAAATTCCCATGGTTGAGACCTTGGTTTCGATCCGCGATAAGGAATTCGCACGAGATGTTTTCGCGCACGCTTTGCGATTTCGATTCGCCTGCAAAATCTTCGACGAGTCGAAAAAAATCGAGCCCGATGACTTGCGTTACATTCTCGAAGCGGGCCGCTTTTCGCCGTCTTCCCTCGGATTGGAACCTTGGCGCTTCATCGTTGTCCAGGATCCGGCGCTGCGTCGCCGGTTGCGCCCCGCGTGTTGGAACCAGAACCAGATATCGACTGCCGATACGGTGATCGTCATTCTGGCGCTCAAGGGTGAACTGGCGCCCGACAGTTCATATCCGCGCACGATGTTGGAGCGGTTGCTGCCGCCGGGGGCCGACCTGTCGGAGACCATGAATATTTACCGCAATATCGCCCATAAACACCGCGCCGCATGGAGTGTGGCCCAATGTCACATCGCGGCGGCCAACATGATGAGCGCGGCGGCAATGATCGGTATCGACACCTGCCCAATGGGCGGGTTCGAGCCGGAAGCGGTCGCGGACATTCTCGGCATCGACACGGAAAAGCACGCCATCGCCTTATTGCTGGCGGTCGGTTATCGCGCCCAGCCACAGCCGCCGAAGCAACGTCTGCCATTGAGCGACCTTGTAACTTACCGGTGAGAGACCATGAAGATCATTGGGCTGTTCTTCATGCTCGCGATCCTGTCCACGGCGGCGCTCGCCGGCGGCATGACCAACGCCGATCGTGCCTATCTGCGCGAGCATTGGGGGTTGAAGCAAGATGGAACCGTGGTCAAAAATTTGACCGACGCCGAGCAAGCCGAGCTCCATCGCCTGATCAACGATCCCGAGTATCGGGATCGCCCGAATACGATCGAAAATCAGGTCGGCGACTATCTCTTTAAGATTGAGATCTGCGCCAATTGGTCAGGCGCCGGCCCATGCCCGAACGCCCCCACCCGGAACGACTTGCCCGGAAGGTGGATCGCGGATCGCAATTGCGTACCATGCCACTTGGTCGGAACGGCATACGCGCCCTCATTCTTTCGATTATCGAAGGCTGGTGGCTGGACCGCCTCTCGGCTTGGCGCAACCTTGGCCTCCGGCCACCACATGTCGCCGATAACGCTTTCCGAAACTGAATTGCAGGAGCTCGCCGAATACATCGCGTCGCTTAAGTAGCGTTGATTGATCGAGATCAACGATCAGCCACGCCGACGGGTATACACGATGCGAAAGGATCGATGCCATGAAAACCCTGACCGCCGCCGATGTGATGCAAAATAACGTTCTGACCGTCAATGCCGACGGCAGCGTGGTCGAAGCGGCGCGGACGATGCTGCGCCACAAGATTAGCGGCGTGCCCGTTATCGACTGGCAGCGCCGGCTGGTCGGCATCGTGACGGAAGGCGATCTTCTGCGGCGAAGCGAGATCGGCACCGAGCGACATCGTGCGCGCTGGCTGGATTTGCTCCGGTCCGGCCGCGCTGCCGAGGACTACATGCTCGCCCATGCCCGCAAAGTGTCTGAAGTAATGACGGACCAAGTCGTAGCTGCTTCCGCCGACACTCCGCTGAGCGAGATCGTCGCCCTGATGGAGAAGAACAACATCAAGCGGGTGCCGGTGCTCGATGGCGAGAAACTCCTCGGTATCGTCAGTCGCGCCGACATCCTGAAGGCGCTCATCGACGCATCCGTGCCGGCCGCGACGCAGTCGATCACGGATGAGCAGATTCGTGAGCAAATTCAGAACGGGCTCGACCAGGCGCAATGGTCACCGAGGGCCACCGTTGAGGTCGGGGTCGCCGGCGGGATCGTCACCTTCGATGGCTGCATCACGGACGAACGCGAGCGCGCCGCGCTGGTCGTGCTCGCCGAGAACGTTCCTGGCGTAAAAACGGTTGTCGATCATCTGATCTGGATCGAGCCGCTGTCCGGCATGGTGATCGACACGCATGCAGGCGAGTCGTCCGCCAAAAGCCCACGGACGAAATGAGCGAGGGACGCGGTGATGGCTTACAAAGAGATTCTAGTTCACGTCGATGACTCTGGCGGAAGCGATGTAAGGCTCGAGCTGGCAATCGAGCTTGCCGCCAAGCATCAATCGCATGTGACGGCGCTCTTTCCATTCGAAATACCGTCGCCGTCACTTTATATGGGCGACGCCTCCATCTTCGATCTCGGCCTCGCAGACGAGATTATGAGTCGGGCACGCCAGCACACGGTCGAAACCGCCGCCGCGGTCGAAAAGCGTTTTCGCGAAAAGTTGCGGCAGGGTGGTCTTTCCGGCGAATGGCTCTTGCGTGAGGCGGAACCGGCCGATGCCGTTGCCGAGCGCGCGCGTTGCGCCGATCTGGTCATCGTCGGTCAGACCGATCCCGACCGACCGCGACCCGTTGTCGGTCGCACCATTTCGGTCGCAGCCATCATGCAATCGGGGCGGCCAGTCCTAGTCGTGCCCTATGTCGGCAACGTCAGACCGATCGGCAGGAGAGTGCTGATCGGCTGGAAGCCGGGCCGAGAGTCGGCCCGCGCCGTCCATGATGCCTTGCCGATCTTGGTCGGGGCCGACGACGTCGCGGTGCTGACCATCGATCCTGAGCCGAAGTTCGACGGTGTCAATGAACCCGCCGCGGCAATCACACATCACTTGGTGTGCCACGGCGTCCCCGCGACCGCCAAACACACCGTATCGGGTGACATACCCGAGGGCGACGTCTTGCTCAACTATGCTAGCGACGGGAATTTCGATCTGATTGTCGTCGGCGGCTACGGCCATTCCCGCGCCAGCGAACTCATTCTCGGTGGCGTCACGCAAACGCTGCTGACCGAGATGACTGTTCCAGTTCTGTTTTCTCATTGAGAAAAAGAACATCAGGTCATCCGGCTCCCGCTACTTTTGTTCGTGTTGGCGCTTTGCGTCACGAGACGATCTCTCCCGCTCTCTGTTGAGCCGGCGGGGCAGGCGTTTGGTGCGGACCGCGGATTCTTGTGAAATAGTGTATCTTGAGTCGCATCTAGTCTCTTTCGCTTTTTGGAGCCCACGGCGTGGTGACGGTTGAAGAAGCC
>Ga0134126_10011533_pt1 | contig 11166 bp, 15 predicted proteins | sample KB31752_FD_96881 | JGI IMG/M metagenome (GOLD analysis project Ga0134126, IMG submission 96881) | Terrestrial soil microbial communities with excess Nitrogen fertilizer from Kellogg Biological Station, Michigan, USA - KB3-175-2 | ecosystem: Environmental > Terrestrial > Soil > Unclassified ... | reverse complement strand
CTGGAAGAGCGCTACCAGGGCCTCACCGCCGATCTTCCCGGCCACCAGCGTCAGCCGGCTGACCGGGGCGACGAACAGCGCGCGGGAAAAGTCGTTCTCCCGGTCCTCGGCGATGGAGATCATGCCCGCGGCGGTCGACTGGAACAAGGTCGCGGGCAGCACCCCGGTGAACGCGAGGGTGACCGCGGACACCCCGGTCACCTTTCCCACCGTGGGCTGCAGGACGCTGCCGAGCCCGGCCACCAGCAGGACCGGGAACGCCAGGTTCACCGCGAGCCGCGGCCGGTCCCGCAGCAGCTTGACGAGATCACGCTGGGCGATGGCCAGCAGCGCCCACAGTTCGACGGCCAGGCCCCTGTGCCCGGCGGAGGCGGACGTCGTCAACTCTGATCCCCCAGCATCGTCAGGTACGCCTCCTCCAGCGTGCGGCTGGCGTGCCGCGCCTTGATCTCCGCCGGGGTGCCCCGCTCGGCGATGCGGCCGTGCGTCAGGACGCAGACCGCGTCGGCCGACTCCGCTTCTTCCAGGTAGTGCGTGGTCAGCACAATGCTCGTGCCGTGCCGCGCCCGGGTCTCGCGCAGGTGCGACCACAGGCTGCGCCTGCTCTGCGGGTCGAGCCCGGCGGACGGCTCGTCGAGGAACAGCACCCGCGGCCGGTGCAGCAGGGCACGGGCGATCTCCAGCTTGCGGCGGGTGCCGCCGGACAGCGACCGCACGGGGCGGCCGAGGGACGTCCCGATGCCCAGGACGTCGGCGAGGTCGCGCACCTGCCGCCGGTAACCGGCCGGCATGAGCCGGTACCACGGCCGCCACGGGTAGAGGCCGTAGAGGATGGCGTGCAGGCGGATGTTCTCCTCGGCGGTCAGGTTCACGTCGAGCGCCGGCTGCTGAAAGACGATGCCGATGCTTCCGCGAATTGCTGTCTGCTCAGTGGCCAGGTGCCGCCCGGCGACAAGAACGCGGCCGGACGTGGGGGCAAGCACGGTGGTGAGGATGGAGACGGTGGTCGTCTTGCCCGCGCCGTTCGGACCGAGCAGGCAGAAGAGCTGCCCGTCGAGAACGTCGAAGCTGATGCCGTTGACCGCGTTGCCGGCCGCGCCACGGTAGCGTTTGACCAGGTCACGGACCTCAATGGCGGTCATCGGGCTAGAACGGGCCCGCGGTGGGCGCCCCGGCCGCCCGCCGCCGCAGCCGCTGGTACCGGATGTCGCGGCCGCGGGACCTTGCCAGCACGCGGAGCGGCCGCAGGACGGCCCGGACCAGGGGCGCCGGAAGGTAGGGGGCCTGCACCTCACGGTCGAAGTCCCCCATGAACAGGGCCAGGTCGAGCGGCCGCGGTAGTATCCGGCCGCCCGCCCGCTGGTCGCGGGCGAGCGCCGCCGCGGTCTCTAGCATTGCCTCGGTGCACAGCGCCGGCGTGCTTTCCACCCGCACGTGCACCGGAACCGGGCCCGGGTTGGCGAAGTGGTGCACCTTCCCCGGCGGAACCACGACCGCGTCGCCCGGCCCGGCGAGCACCCGCCGCCGGCCCACCCTGAACCTCATTGTGCCGTCGAGCACGGTGAACCGCTCTTCCTGCTCCGGGTGGCTGTGACTGTTCGGCACCCGGCCCCCGGGCGCGAGCACGAGGTCCCAGACCAGCGCGTCCCCGGTGATCCGGGGCCGCTCCACGATGGTGATCCGCTCGCCGCTGAGCGGGTTCTCGATGACGTGATTCGGTGCAGTCATGATCGATACCTCCAGGGCCTCAGCCTGCTGCGCCGGTAACGGCGTGACATCGGCTGCAGAGGCAGCAACGAAGGCGCCCGCCTACGACGAACGGAGTACCCGGGGGTCAACCCCAGGACGATGCGCGCCCGGCCGCACGGCGATAGCGTGGCCAGCATGATCCGGGTGGTGCTAGCCGACGACCAGGTCCTGGTCCGGGCCGGCTTCGGCGCGCTGCTCGCGGCGGAGGACGACATCGAGGTCGCGGCGGAGGCGGCTGACGGCCGCGAGGCGGTCCAGCTCGCCCAGCGCGTCAAGCCGGACGTCGTCCTGATGGACATCCGCATGCCTGTCCTCGACGGGATCGAGGCGACCAGGCGCATCGCCGCGGAACCCGGCCTGGACGCCACTCATGTGGTCATCCTGACCACGTTCGACCTGGACGAGTACGTTTTCGAGGGGATACGCGCCGGGGCGGCCGGGTTCCTGGTCAAGGACACCGACCCGGCTGAGCTGATCCGGGCGGTCCGCGTGGTCGCGGGCGGCGAGGCGCTGCTGTCGCCCAAGATCACCTTGCGGCTGATCAGCGAGTACGCCACCAGGAGCCGCAGCGTACGCCGCGTACCCGGCCTGACCAGCCTGACCGGGCGCGAGCGGGAAGTCGTAATGCTGATCGCCGGCGGCCTGTCCAACGAGGAGATCGCCGACAAGCTCTACCTGAGCGTCTCCACCGCCAAGACCCACGCCACGCGGGCGATGGCCAAGCTCGGGGCCCGGGACCGGGCGCAGCTGGTCGTCATCGCCTATGAGTCCGGCCTGGTCCGCCCCGGCTGGACGGCCTGACCGCACCGAAGGCGGCGGCACGCGGCAGCGGCACTGTGTCGTCTTCAGCGGTAGGGCGATCTCACCCGGTGGCTGACGCCACGAGGCAAAGATCCTGCCACGATGCCGGAGACAAGCGCACGACCCAGCACGAGAGAAAGCGACATCGGATGACCATGCGGACCAGTGCGGAGGCCGACCGGGTGACCAGCGACCGCTCGGCGGGGCGAGTGAGAGCCCTGCGCCGGGCGAGCTTCTCGGCCCTGGTGCTTCTCCTTATCCAGTACGGGCTCGGCATGTACACCAACCTCTACGTGACCGTCCCGTCCGCCGACAAGGGAGGGGGACTCGGAAAGGCGGTCTCCAACGGGCCCGCCGCGCTCAGCATTCACGCGGTGCTCGCGCTGCTGCTGATCCTGGCGGCCATCGGGCTGCTCGTCCAGGCCGTGCTGGCCCGCTACTGGGCCGTCCTGGCGGCGGCGGTCATCGCCCTGATCGCGATCGTCGGCGCCGCCGTCTCCGGCGCGAACTTCACGAACGCAGGCGGGCCCGACAGCTCCTCCATGGCGATGGCCGTGCTGGCCGGCGTGGCGATGCTGTGCTACGGGGCGGTTCTGTACGTGCTGTCCTCGCCGCGGCACCCCTGAGGTAGGAAGGATCATCATGCGCAAGCTGAGCGTATCGACCCTAGTGAGCCTGGATGGTGTCATCCAGGACCCGGGCGGATTCGGCGAGACCTCCCGCGGCGGCTGGGGGAACTCCTACTTCACCTCGCAAGCGCAGCAGAACGCGCTGGAGCACCTGCAGGCCGCCGACTACTTCCTGATCGGCCGGGTCACCTACGAACTGCTCGCGGGGCCTGGGCGAACATCAAGGGCGGCCCGTACCTGGACCGGATGAACGCCATCCCCAAGCTGGTGGCGTTGAGCACGCTGACCGGGCCGCTGCCGTGGAACGCGATGGTCATCAACGGCGACGTGGCCGCCGAGGTCGCCCGCCTCAAGCGGGAATCCGGCGGGGAGATCGAGGTCTACGGCAGCGCCACGCTGGTGTAGGCCCTGATGCGGCACAACCTGGTCGATGAGTACCGCCTCCACGTGCACCCGATCGTGCTCGGCGACGGGACGCGACTGTTCCCCGCGGGCGGCGTGCCCGCCACCTTGCAGTTGACCAGTTCCCTCACCCTGGAATCGGGCGTGGCCACCCTCACTTACGTGCCGCAGCCCGGGACCGGCCGGCAGCCGCTAGGCTAAGCAGAGTTTGTTGGAATTAGGAGGGTTGTGAGCGAAAGGTCAGCGACTGTGCCGCCGCCCGGGCCGTGGCTGGCCCACCTGCGCCGGGAGACCGAGCGGTTCGCGGAGGTCGTGACGCAGTCTCCGCTACCGGTGCACGTCCCCGCTTACCCGGACTACACCGTGCACAGCCTCGCCGCCCACGTCGGCCGGGGACTGCGCCTGTTCCACGCCGTCGTCGCCGGCGGCTCCGCGCAGGCCCCGGTCGCCGAGGTGCCCGACGCCGAGGTGCCCGACGGCGGGGAAATCGCCGACTGGGTGCTCGCGGGACTCGACCTGCTGGTCGCCGCGCTTAGCAAGGTCCCGCCGGGCCAGCCGGTGAAATTCCCGTACCAGGCCATGGAACGGCCCGCCGGGCTGATCGCCCCGCTGCTCGCGGTCGAGGTCGGCGTGCACCGCTGGGACGTGGAGACCGTTCTCGGCCAGCACGTCCCCATCCCGCCGGACCTGGCGGTGCGGGAGGTCGAGAGCGCCTTCACGAGCTTCGCCCCCCGGCTGGCGGGCAGCGGCGTAGCGGACATCGGCGGTACCGTCTGGCTGCGGACCACGGACACGCCAAGCGCCTGGAGCGCCCGCGTGGACAGCGGGCGCCTGGTGACCGAGCAGGCGCCCGCTGACCCTGGCGACGCCGTCGTCGTCGCGGCCGGCCCGGCGCAGGACATCGCGCTGCTGGTGTGGAAGCGCGCGCTGCCGCCCCGGCCGGAACTGGAGGTCACAGGGTCGGCCGACGTCCTTAACCGCTTCCTCGCCACGGGCTACATTCCAGACCCGCGCACCTCGCCCGCGCACTGAACCCCGGCCCAGGGCCGCTCCTGGCGGCGTCCACCCGGGTGTCAGTGACCGCGGCGCAGCCGGTACCACTGCGGCGCGGTCCGGTTCATGGGCCATCCCAGTCCGGCGGTGTCCGCGGGATCGGCGGCGAGCATCTGCCAGCCGGGGAAGGTGGCCTCCACGTCGGCCCGGGATATCCCGCCCACCAGGGAGCGGTACCGGCTCGGGCCGAAGGCCAGCATCAGGACCGTCGCGTCCGGGTTGGCCAGCGCGGACACTCCCGCGCCCGCCGCCCGGCGCTGGCCGGCGTCGAGGCCCTGGAGGCATCCGATGTCGAGGAAGAAATCGAAGTGCCCGAGGCCGGGCGCCAGGCCGGTGACGTCTCCTACGACGTAGGTGACGCCGCTCGTGCCGCGGCTCCTGGCGGCGTCGATCGCGGCCGGGACGTAATCCAGGCCCACGGCGTCCCATCCCCGTCGCGCGAGCTCGGGCGTGAACTGCCCGCGCCCGCAGCCGACATCGAGCGCACGGCCGAGCGGGGCGGACCGGTCGCCCTCCTCCCTGTCCAGCATGGCGGCGATGCTGGCCGCCGCGGCCGTCCCGTACCTTTCCCAGGGAGTTAGCCCCAGGCGGTACATCGTGGCGTAGTTCGTCATGTGCTTGAGCTCCTCGCAGGTAGGCGACCGACTGGTCATTTCGGCAAGCCGCCCGGGCCCGGCCGACCGGGGGCCGGCCGGGCCCGGCCGGAACAGGCTTCAGCAGGCCGGCTCGGTGAGCGGGTCGGCGAGCCGGGGTGCGCGCAGGCTGGCCAGGCTGTCCAGCTTGTGCACGCGCTCGTCGTGGCCGATCTGGCGGAACAGGTCCGCCAGGCTGGCATAGCGGCCGTACTGCGCGGCGTAGGTGCCGGGATCGGGCTCGCGCTCCAGCTCGGGGTGGGCGGCGACGTAGGCCATGTACTCGTGCTCGGCGTGATCTTCGAAGGCGGCGTTGAGCCGGTAGCTGGCCTGCGGCCGGATCACCAGCAGCAGCCAGGACACGTGGTAGTAGAAGAACGCGATCAGCCACGGCGCCACCCGGTGCCGCAGCGGCGACTGGCGCAGCCCGCCGCGCTGCGCGAGATCTTGCATGATCAGCAGGTGCCACTGCTCGTTGTCCTGCTCGGCGCGGGTGGCCACGATGCGGTCGAACACGCGCGTGGCCAGTGCCGAGCGGCGCCGGTGGCGGGCCAGGACCAGGTAGCCGACCCGCTCCCATGCCTGGTAGGGTACCCGGGCGATGTACTCGAGCATGGCGAACTTCACGATGCCCGGTCCAGTGCCGTAGGCGAGGTCGGTGGCCCGGAACAGCAGCCGGGCCAGCAGGCCGTAGTGCAGCCGGGGCGCGTCCAGGGTCTGCTTCTGCGCGGCCTGCAGCTCGGCGGGCTCCAGCTTGGGCGGTCCGGCCGGCACCTCGGGTCGGCCAGCCAGTGTTACGGCGGACATGGCTTCTCCTTCTTCCCTCTGTTATCCCTGCTCGTTCGCGTTCGTGTCGATCCTGCGGGCACGGCTGCCGCGTGTCGTCACCTGAGCGGGCACATCGCGGGTACGCCACAGCGGCAGCCGCGGCGGCCAGGGACTACGCCTGAGGTCTCATCGGGCCGCCGGACGGTCCCGCGCCGCCGGGCCCGCGGCGCTGGCGCCAGCCCCGGGCGGGTCATCCGCAGGTGGTGGCAGGCACGGCAACGGTCGTCCAGGGGTGCAGGCTCAAGTGGTCCGCAGGGCCGACGACAGGCTTGACCTCGTCCCTGGAGGAAGCAGGAGGATGCGGGGATGGCGATTCAGGCGGTTGCGTTTGACATCGGGGGTGTGCTTGAGGTGACGCCGTCCCGGGGTGAGCGAGGCATGGAAGGCCCGGCAAGCGCGGAACGTGGAAACTGCACTGCGCGGAAAGAAGTAACCGCTGTCGCGTTCTCGCCCGATGGCACCCTCATCGCCACCGCGTCCCTGGATCGCTCGGTCCGTACCTGGGACAGCGTCAACGGGTCACCACAGGCGACGCTCACGGGGCAGACCAGCCGTGTAGCAGCCCTGTCGTTTGCTTCGAGGGCGGCGATCACGGTCACCGCATCGGAAGAGAACACCGTCAGGGTCTGGGATGCCACCACCGCCATCATGCTTTCCACGAGGCCCGTCGCTCAGGGTCGCCCGGTAACCGCGATAGCATGCTCCCCCGACGGATCCCTCGTCGCTACCGCATCCCAAGACGGGACCGCGCGGATCTGGAACGTCAACACGGGCGAGGCGGCAATCGTCAGCCACAGCGCCTCCGGCCGGGCCATTGAGCCTGACCCGGTTTGACGGACATCCTGATCACCCTGTCCGTCAGAGCGGGGCAACCTCAAGACCCAGGATGGCAGCGGATAGATGCCGATCAGGGTCCAGGTCGTCGAGGTCGACTGGTGTCTGGCCGTCGATGCCTGTGTCGATGTCCAGTACACGATCTCTCTTCGCGCTGGGCGGCAGCGACGGCAACCTGGCCCACGCGGCGTCGGTCAGGTCGAACCGCCTCGTCACTGCCGTGGTGTCCACAAGGTCTCTGGCGTTCAGGTTCTCCTTGGTCACTGAGCCATCTACTGGAGACCTCGCCACGTACGATCGCCGGCACGCCGGCGACATCATCCGCCAGCGGCTGGACACCGAGAACACCGTTGGCTTACCTCAGGGACTGTGACGACGGTAGCCCGGGGTGCCAGGGGTCGCCGACTGCGCCTGCGGCTAGGTGTTCCTCGTAGGCGGCGACCTTTGCGTCGATCAGCATGAGACAGTCGGTGAGCTGAGTCATCCGCTCGCGAACCCGTTGCCGGTGAGCACGGAGGAGGTCAAGGCGGTCGGCCTCGTTGCCCGGGCCTTCGCTGACAAGCCGGGCCAGTTCGGCGAGGGCGGCCAGCGGCATGCCCGAGGCGCGGAAGAGTACGCAGTTGCCGAGCCAGGCGATGTCCCATTCGCTGTATATCCGCCGCCCGGCCGCGTCGCGCTGTACCGTACCGGCGAATATCCCGACGCGCTCGTAGAGGCGCAGCGTGTGCACGCTCAGGCCGGTTCGCCGAGCGACTTCGCCGATACCGATACCGGTGGGTCTCATACGCCGACGATAGCCGTTTGACCTAGACCTCGGTCGAGCTCCTAGCTTTCCAGTCATGTACACCGCTGACGAAGTTCTCCATGGAATCGATCTGACTGACCGCACTGCCGTCGTTACCGGCGGCTATTCGGGGGTTGGTCTGGCCATCACCCGAGCGCTCAACCGCGTCGGTGCACGAGTAGTCGTGCCGGCTCGCCGACCGGACGTCGCGCGCCGCAACCTCGGCGCGACAGCCGAGACCGTCGAGATGGATCTGGGTGATCTCAGCTCGGTCGACGCTTTCGCCGCGAGCTATCTGCGGCGTCATCGCGCCCTCGACTTCCTCATCACCAGTGCCGCGATTATGGCGTGTCCCGAGACGCGTGTGGGGCCCGGCTGGGAGGCGCAGTTCGCCGTCAATCACCTCGGTCATTTCGCTTTGACCTGCGGCCTGTGGCCGGCGCTGGCGCAGGCGTCGGCCGCACGGGTCGTCGCGGTGGCATCGGGACGCTCGCCCGAGGATCGGATCCGCTGGCATGACGTCCACTTCACTGATGGTTACCACAAGTGGGCCGCGTACGGGCAGTCCAAACTTGCCAACATTCTGTTCGCCCACCATCTCGACCGGCTCGGCGCGGCGCACGGCGTGCGGGCATTCTCCGCGAGCCCGGGCTACGTCCGTACGCCACTGCAGCGGCATCTGACGATCGCTGAGATGACCGAAGCCGGGTGGATGGGCACCGACGGTGAACCAGCGCCGGGCCTGTTCCGCACTCCGGAACAAGGCGCCGCGACGCCACTATGGGCTGCTACCGCAGCCACCCAGGGCGGCGCCTACTGCGCAGACTGCCGCGAAAGCGAGCCGTATCCACACGACGACGTCGAAGCTGAACGGCTGTGGCGGTACTCGGCCAGGTTGACCGGCCGCACCATCCCGTCAGACAGCCTCGCTTCCGCCGGCTCACCGGCCGATGATGACAAGGGACAGCGGGAATTCCTGGCGGGGGACAAGCACCGAGAGTGACTGAGGTCAGCCGTTGTCCCGTCTGCCGGACGCCGGTATCGCGAAAGGCCCTGGCCGCGATCGGCCGGGTGGTCCTTTGCGGAATCCCGGGCGCGCCGCCGCTGACCTCATCACCCGTGGCCTGCTGATTCCGTAAAGTCTCGGTGAGCTTTCTGGGACCGGCGTTAGGGGATGCCGGGCGGACTTCACGCCACTGTGGGGATGCCCAGGTCGACTGGGCCGGGGGTGGTCTTCTTGCAGTTGTCGTGGCACTTGCTGTCGAGGCTGCAGCACAGCGAGCAGATGACCCCGCTGTGGTAGGGGCAGGTGGCCATGTCGGGCCGCTCGAAGGCGTCGCCGCAGACGACGCAGGTCATCTCGATGTCCGACATCAGGCCGTCAGGGGTGACGGCCGGAGGCTCCAGTTCGTCCACCCGGGCGATGTAGTACTTGCCCTTCGTCGCCCAGGCGAGCAGCGGGGACAGCACGACCGCGATGACCAGTGCGATCAGCGGGGAGAACGCCTTCGCGTCGGCCCCGAAAGCGTTATAGTAGCAGATGATGGAGACCGCCGAGGCGATTACCATCGAGCCGAAGCCGACCGGGTTGAAGTTGTACAGGTGCGCCCGCTTGAACTCAACGAACGACGGGCTGAGCCCCAGCGGCTTGTTGATGACCAGGTCGGCGCAGACCGCGCCGATCCACGCGATGGCCACGTTGGAGTAGAAGCCAAGGATGTTGTTGAGGAAACTGAAGACGTTGGCTTCCATCAGCGCGAGCGCGATGCCCACGTTGAGGAAGATCCACACCACCCGGCCGGGATGCCAGTGCAGGATGCGGGAGAAGAAGTTTGACCAGGACAGGCTGCCGCTGTAGGCGTTGGTCACGTTGATCTTGATCTGGGACATGACCACGAAGAACACGCCGACGCCGAGCGCGGCCGGGGCGATGAAGGTGCGCAGCGCGGCTTCGTATTGCTGGATCGGCTCGTCAGCAAGCGCGGGGCCGACCTTGATGAACACGAAGTAGGCGAGGAACGCGCCGCCGAGCTGCTTGAGCGCACCGAGGATGACCCAGCCGGGGCCGGCCGCCAGCACGGCGGTCCACCAGCCCTTCGCGTTCTCCTTGGTCTTGTCGGGCATGAAGCGCAGGTAGTCAACCTGCTCGCCGATCTGGGCGATCAGCGACAGGATCACGCCCGCCCCCGCGCCGGTGCCGACTAGGGTAAACGCGGACCCCGAGGCGGAGTTCCCGCCGAAGTGCGAGAATGCGGCGAACGAGTGCGGGTTGGTAACCGCGACCGCGATGAACGGGCCGAACAGCAGGATCAGCCAGACCGGCTGCGTCCACACCTGGAGCCTGGCCAGCAGGGTCATGCCGAAGATGACCAGGGGGACGATGATCAGGCAGGCGATCAGGTAGCTGACTCGCAGCGGGGTGTGGATGAGCGCGGTGATCGCCTGGGCCATGATCGAGCCCTCGAGCGAGAAGAAAATGAAGGTGAATGACGCATAGATGACCGAGGTGAGCGTCGAGCCCAGGTACCCGAAGCCCGCGCCGCGGGTCAGCAGGTCCATGTCGATCTTGTACTTGGCCGAGTAGTAGGCGATCGGCACCGACGTGGCGAAGATGATCACCGCGGCGATGATGATCGCGGCCAGGGCGTTGGAGAACCCGTAGGCGATGGCCACCGAGCCGCCGATAGCGAAGTCGGCCAGGTAGGCGATGCCGCCGAGCGCCGCGGTGGCGACGCCGTACATCGACCACTTGCGGAACGACCTGGGGGCGTAGCGCAGCGAGTAGTCTTCGAGCGTGTCGTTCTTCGCCCACTTGTTATAAGTACGCGCCTTTTGCGGGGCGCTGACGATATCGGTCATGCGCTGTCCTTCGGGAGTAGGGCGGGGTTGGCTCACGGCGCCGGAAGGGCGCGGTCGGCTACGGGTGCGGGATGCCCGGGACGGGTGCCCCGGCGACGCCGAGGGACTCGCGGGTCAGGGTCTCCACCTGCTTGCGGGCCAGGGCCGGGTCGGTGACCCAGGTTCGGTAGAAATCGAAGGGGCAGTCAGCGACGCCCCCGTCGCCGTCACCGGAGGCAAGTACCCCTGTGTAGCCGCGGTGCAGCAGCTTGAACAGGTGGTTCTGGCTCTGCCAGGTGGCCCTGGCGTCGCGGACGGCGGAGACTGAGAGTTCCGCGTACTGAACGGAGTTCTCCTCCGCGCCGCACTCGCCCAGGGTCCGGCCGTCGAAGCCGATGACCGAGGAGTGGCCGAAGTAGGAGTACACGCCGTCGAACCCGGTCGCGTTGGCCACCGCGACATAGGTGTTGTTCATCCAGGCCATCGACTTGGCCACCAGGACCTGCTGTTCCTTGGCCGGGTACATGTAGCCCTGGCAGCGGACGACGAGCTCGGCGCCCTTCATGACGCAGTCCCGCCAGATCTCCGGGTAGTTGCCGTCATCGCAGATGATCAG
>Ga0134126_10011532_pt1 | contig 11166 bp, 6 predicted proteins | sample KB31752_FD_96881 | JGI IMG/M metagenome (GOLD analysis project Ga0134126, IMG submission 96881) | Terrestrial soil microbial communities with excess Nitrogen fertilizer from Kellogg Biological Station, Michigan, USA - KB3-175-2 | ecosystem: Environmental > Terrestrial > Soil > Unclassified ... | reverse complement strand
CGAGTTGTTCGGCTCCACCGAGGCGGGCGCGCAGGCGATGGAAGGCCTGGTGCGCATCGTCAACCTGCCGCCGATCCGCGCCACGTTGGAAGCGATGCAAAGCTTGCCGAAGGGTGGGGTGGAGCTGAGAGCGCCGAACCTGCCGCGGCCCTGAACGAAGCGGTCATCGGAACAAAGAAAAACGGCGGCCTTTGGGGCCGCCGTTTTCGTTTTCCGTGACGGTGAAGCTTAGAGCTTCAGGTTGACACCGCCATAGATGAACATGCCGATCGGATCGTAGGCACCGGCGATCGTGTTGGTGCCGGTATCGTCGAATGCGCCCTGGAAGGTCTCCGGGGGACGCACGTCGAACAGGTTGTTCACGCCGGCATAGCCCTGGATCTGCTCCGTCACGTCGTAGGACACGTTGATGTCCGTGTACCAGACCGAGGGGATACGGTTGCCTTGCAGTTCCGTCGTGTTGGCACCAGGTCCGAGCGCCGATTCTTTCGACACATAGGCAGGACCGACGTAACGCAGCGCCGGCGATACTTCCAACGGACCGTTGGTGTAGGTCATGCGGAGCAATCCACGCCACATCTGCTGACCCGCATCGCCCGCACTTCTGATGATTTCGGTGCCGGGCAGGCCCGGATCGGTATCGAAGTGGGAGATGTAGGTCGTGTTGAGGGTGAACGAGAAGCTGCCCGCATCCCTGAGCGAGTCATCGAAGTCACCCAGATCGAACGCATAAGTGATCGTGGTGTCGACGCCCGAGGTCTTGATCGAACCCAGGTTGAACGACGGGAAGTTGATCTGCTTGATGATCGGACCAAGCTCGCTGTCATGCTGACGGAAAATCTGCTGACAAAAGACGTTGGTCGCGAACAACGAGGGGTCGGTCTCGTAGCAGGCTGCCTGGGTCGTCTGCGGGTCCAATGAGCCGATATATCCGTGGATACGGATATCGTAGTAGTCGGACGTCAACTGGAAGCCCTGCAGCCAGCTCGGCGTATACACGAGGCCCGCCGTGAAGGTATAGGCGGTTTCGGGCTTCAGGTTGGGATTGCCCGAAGTATAGCCGCCGACGCCTTGAAGTGCCGCTTGCCCTGTTGCGCCCGTATAGGTTGGCGTCGCCGGTTCGTTGGGAGCACCGGGTCCGAGTGGATTGATCTGTGCGGCGCAGTTTGCAGCTACGTTGGGGTTCACTCCCGCATTGAGATATCCCGAGCAAACGTCGCTCGAAATGCCGGGGAAGGTTTGTGCCCGCGGCGTAAACAATTCCGCGATATTCGGAGCGCGTGTTGCAGAAGCTTCCGAACCGCGGAACTTCAGGTCGCTGCTGACCTGCCACGTCGCGCCGTATTTCCAGCTCGTGGCATCGCCCGCCGTGCTGTAGTGAGCGAAACGCACCGCGCCGTTCAGTTCGACATATTCGGCAAACGGCAAGTCCTTCAGGACCGGGAGCAAGCCTTCACCGAAGACTTCCTTCACGTCGAAGGCACCGAAGGTGGCCGGAGACTGGTTGCCCGCCACCGTGCCTGCCTGGGAAGCTGCATCCGGAATGAAGCGGGCGGACTCGTTACGATACTCGGCGCCAAGAGCGACCTTCACTGCGCCCGCGGGTAGAGTGAAGACCGAACCGTTCGCTTGAACCGTTGCGACTTGTTCGACGGCCTGGCTTTGCAGGGTCACAAGCGAACCGACATAAGCTGCTGCGGCCGGTGTGATACTGCCTTCGCCGAACAGGTTGATCGGCACGCAGCCAGCTGCCTGTGCAACCGGATCGGAGCAAACATATTGCTGACCATCAACGCCAGTTGCCGAAAGGGCAGTTGGCGAATCGCCGGGAGCGCTTCCCGCAACATGCGTGTTTAACGCCTCCTGCATCTTGATCTTGTCGTAGTAACCGCCGTTTGTCTGGCTGTCCGCAGTGCGGCCCCAGACATAAGAAGCGCTCCATTTCCAGTCTTCGAGGAACGTGCCGTTCTTCATCGAACCGAAATCGCCGTCGAAGCCCAGCGCAACGCGTCCCATGTCACGATCCGCTCGGCCCGTGCGGTCGCCAAGGTCCGCAAAGCGGCGATAGAAGAAGATGCCCTGTGTAGTCGCGGTGGGGGCGTGCGCAGCGGTGAAGGTAGTTGGAATGAACGGGTTGTTAACTACGAACGCACCGGGATCAGCGCCGGCAATACTGTACGGGACGAGGATGCCTGTACCACCCGCGGCTGTCGGCGCGCTCAAGCCGTCTTCAGACGAACCGGGATACGGCTCCAACTGTTGCGACGCCGATGTGTACGCGTAGGTGCCTTCGACGAAGAAGCGCAGCCATGGGGCGATGTCCAAATGGCCGGTTTCCGAAATCGTGCGGCGAATGACCGGCACTTGGATATAACGATTGGGATTGCGGTCAAAGCCGTTTACCGCCGAACTGAAGCGTGAACCGTCCGGATTGTAGCTGCTGCCGCCGGCCAGAACCTGACCGAGCGAGTTCGGTGCGGCCAACCTGAAGCGGCCATTAAGGCCGAACGAGCTGTATGCCGAGCCGAGGAAGAAGCAGCCATCCGTGCCAATGCAAGGGAAGAGGCCAGGAAGGTGCGTCGAGTCCGTCGAGGTAATGTCGCGATCGCCGGAAGAGATCTTCTGCGAGTCTTCATAGGACATGACAACGGTGACGTTGCCTTTGCCCTCAAGGAAGTTGCCGCCGATCATCAGCGAGCCATAAGCGTCGCCGCCGTCGCCACGCGAGGTGCCGCCGTACTGGGCGGTCGCGTTGATACCCTCGAAGTCCTGTTTGAGGATGATGTTCACCACGCCGGCGATGGCGTCCGAACCATATGCCGCCGAAGAGCCACCGGTAGTGGTTTCCACGCGGTCGATAAGCTGCGTCGGGACCGTGTTCAGGTCGACCGCCGAACTTGTCGGCGAACCCGTGACCCAGCGGCGGCCGTTGACCAGCACCAGGGTGCGCGTCGCGCCCAACTGGCGAAGGTCGACGTTCGACACGCCGAAGCCCGACGTGAGGAAGTTCGAGTTCGTCGGCGTCAGGTCGACACCGCCACCGACCATCGCTACCTGCGGCAGTTGCCGGAGGACGTCGCCGATGTTGGGCTTGCCGCTCTTGGCGATCGCGTCGGCATCGACGATGATCGTGGGGATCGGCTGGTCGCCCATGGTGTGCTGAATCAGCGAACCGGTGACGACCACGGTTTCGACGCCTGCGTCCTGCGCAAACGACGCGCTGCTCGCGAGCGCCGCCGAAGCTGCACCGAGCAACAAGGAACGATAGAGAGTTTTATTCGAGAGGTTCACAATGTCCCCCAATCCTGTTGACTGAGACTGCTGCGAAGCGCAGCGCGATGGATGGTTGCTTGCCTGTTCATCAGAAGTTGAACCGCACGCCGACCATCAGCGAATGGCTGTTGAAATCGGCATCGACGTTGCCGCCCTTGAACCCGGGCTCCAAGATCAGATGCGCGTCATTGGCCGAGAAGTAACGATAGTCCGCGAACAGCTTCATCGAATCGCTGATCGGCAAGCTGGCGCCCGCGCCAACCTGCCAGGCAAAGACCGTGTCGTTGCGCTCGTACAAACGTCCGAGAACGACATCGCTACCCTCAAAGTGGCCAAGATCGCCGCTGACCTTCACCATCGCCATACCTAAGCCGCCACCTACATAAGGCGTAATCGGGAGGCCGAGGTCGAAATCGTACCAAGCGTTGGCCATCAAGGACCACGCACGAAGCCGCAGATTGGCCGGTACATCGCCGCTATGCCGACGATCATAGTTCGTAGTGATGAAGACGGTAGAACCACCTTCAGTATAGAGCGTGGAGCCGCCCTGAGAATTGTCACCACCGCGCGCGCCTCCGAGCGTGGTCGCCGTCGAGGTGAACTTGTAGTGGAAGTGCGTTCTCAGGTGGGCACGGCGCTTCGACGAATGCTGTCGGAAGGCCAGTTCGAGTTCCGTACGGAGGCCGTTGCCCCATTCGATGCCGGCGTTGCCGCCAAGAACAAAGCCCGTCTTGAAAGACGTGTGCAGATCGCGGTCGGAATTGCCCGTAATGATTGTCGTTGTTCGGGTGAAGTTCTTGCCCGACATGGTCTGCGATTGCAGGAAGCTCGCCCCACCGAAGAGGCTTGCATAAGGCTGGGCCGCCTCTGCTGACGACATGGTTGCAGTAAGCGAAACGATAGCGGCGCTTGCCATAAGGAGTTTGCGCAGTGTCACTGGACCCCCGCTGAGTTGGAGAGATGGATGAAAAAAGGAACACAAAGTTGTTATTGTATTTTTATAATGCGTGCTTATCCGGGCAAATAGCTGAATGGGGGGAACCCGGATTTCCCAATGTTCTGTGGCAATTAAGGCACGCGAAACGTTCTTTTAGGAACTTGAGGCGATCGGTCCCAAAACGTCTAGAAGGGGCTGCAAATGAGGCATATAATTGCGCCAGCGTTCGACGGACGTCTTATAGATCGGCTGCCGAACTTGCCATTGGCTTGCCGTGCGCACAGAGCGCTCGAATTCGTAGAAATTTAAGCATCTCGGATCCCATTCAAGACCGACGAAATCCACGATCTTTCGCGCGGTCGATTCGAGGTCCGTCGTATATGTCTCGTAGTCGACATCAAGGATCTGGAGCGGCAACACCTTGCGCCAATGGTCCATCAGATCGAAATAGCCCCGATAGTAACGGCCGAGGTCTTCCAGCGAGCGGTTGTAGCCATGGGCATCGTTGAAGTTCTTCGTCCAGCAAGACAGGCAGGTGTCCATGGGGGTGCGCCGGCAGTGAATGATTTTGGCGCCGGGCGTCGTGATGGCAATCAACCCCAGCAGTTCGAAATTGTGAGGCATCTTGTTGGTGATGCGCTTCACCGGGCGGTCCGCACGGCGGCGTAAATCGTGAACATATCGCCGTCCTATCAATTCTGCGCCATAGCGTGTCAGTTTAAGGGCGCTTGCCGGGAATTCTTCGCGCGAAGGAGATATTTCCTCCGACAAATGCGCGAACTTGTCCTTGGTCTCGATTTCGCCGCCCGCATAGACGTCAGGATGAGCGGCCAGGATTTGTTCGGTCAGTGTGGTGCCCGATCGCGGCATGCCGACGATGAATACTGGAACATCCGACTGATAACCCCAATTTGGGCGGTCGGCGAAAAACCGTTTTGAGAAAACTGTCTTCTTTCGCTGGCGGTAGCTCTCATTTGCTTTGTGGTCATAGCCTTTGCACGCCAGCCTGTTGGCTTTGTCGAAATGTTCGAAGGCTCGATCGAACAGCTTGAGATCGTCGCAGATTTTGCCGCCTGCATAATGAAGGCCGATTTTATCCTGTTCGCCGAGCGTTTCGCTTTCGAGCTGACTTTCGATTTCCGCGAGTGTCCCGTCGTCTTCGGTAAACTTATGCGTTTGCGATAGCGCAATGTATCCGGCCGGCCGATGCGGCAGACGCTTGATGACTTCCCGCGCCGTCGCCTCAGCTTCTTCGAAGCGGCCATCGTCGGCATAGATGTTGGTGATACCCACAAGTGCGGCGAACACACGGTCGTCAGCTTCCCAGACTTCCTTCCACAATTTCAGCGCGGTCTCGGTATCGCCCAGGAAGCGCAAGGTCTTGGCGAGATTGGCTTTCGCCTGATCGAAGTCTGGTTTCAGGGCAATCGCGCGCTCGAATTGATCCTGCGCATCCTCGTGCTGAAGGACTTCCGCGAGGGCGTGGCCGAGATTGTTCAGAATGTTCGGATCTTTTGGGCGGGTCATCAGCGCCTTGCGCATCAATTCGATGGCGAGGCCATAGAAATTCGCCTCGGCGGCAAGCACACCCAACAGGTTCAGCGCGTCCGGTTGATTGGGCGCAATTTCGAGCACCTGCCTATAGCAGCGTTCGGCCTCTTCTTTGCGGTCTTCGCGGTGATGCGCGATGCCTTGCTCCAATATTTGCTGAAGTTGTGCCGGCGATACGCCCGCGCGGTTGAATGCCGGGAAGCCGGAGCCTCGGGTATATTGGGTCAGGTTCTGGAGCGAGGAACTTTGTTCTGTCATGGCAGGTCCGTGAATTTCCGCGAGGGTTGTCGGCAAAGGCCGGATTGTAATGCGCGGGCGGGACCTGTTTGGCAAGGCAAAGAAAAAGGCCGCGGGGGCGCGGGTGCCCTCGCGGCCTTTGTTGGGCTCGCGGTCAGTCCTTGAGCGTGATGCGGGTGTAGAAGAACCGGCCCACGAAGTCGTAGGGGCCGCCTGCGAAGCTGTTGCACTTGCAGATGCCGTCGCCGTTCAGGAAGGGCGGGTCTTTGTCGGCGAGGTTGTTGATGCCGACGATCAGGTTCATGCCTTTCATGAAGCCGGTATCGCTGACCATGCCGCTGAGATCGAAGGCGGCGCTGATGTTGTGATACCAGTAAGCCGGGATGTAGTTGCCGTAGATGACGGTGGGATCGTCGAAGTCCTTTGCTCCGGCGATGTAGGACGTATCCCAGTGCAGGCCCAACCAGTCATGCGTGTAGTTGAGGTTCAGCGTGCCGCGCCATGTCGGCTGGATGGAGTCGTTGGAATAGAGGAAGTAGCCGACATAGGAGTTGGTCGAGCCGTCCGGGTTTTCGGTCGTGTTCATAAATTCCCGTTCGGCTTCCAGATTGATGGTGAAGTCACCGGGTATCGGAAGCTCAAGTCCTGCCGCGGCCGTGCTGTAGGTTGCCTGCAAATCCATTCCGCGAACCTGTGAGGTTCCGAAATTGGTGTTGAGGCTGCCGATCTGGAAGATGCCGCCATTGTTGCGGGTAATCTGGTTGCAGTAATCGAGATTCTGGTCGACGTAGCAGCCTTTCACCACAAGGTTCGGCCCCGCGTTCTGTGCAATGCCGCCGGTCAGGATGCTGTTGGTGATCTTGATCTCGTAATAATCGACGTTGAACGAAAAGCCAGGAGCGAAGGTCGGCGTAAGGACCGCGCCGATATTCCACGAACGGGATTGTTCGGGTTTGAGACCGGGATTGCCGCCGACGATCAGTCCACGCTGGTCGTCCTTCAGCGTGTTTTCGGAAGATATGTGATTGGCAATCTCCGTCGGCGAGAAACCTTGGGCTGTCAACGCTGCATAACATGTCGAACCCGGTGCGCGAGAGCCGAGGCCGGAGTTGGCGTTTCCGTTGACGTTGAGGCGACTGTCGCAAGGATCGCCGGACACCGGCACATAACTGATGCCTTGTCCGCCGAACAATTCCGCTGTGGATGGTGCACGGAAGCCCGTGGCGTAGGTGCCGCGGAAGCGCAGATCGTCGATCACCTGCCAGTCGCCGCCGACTTTCCATGTCTTGGCGGTGCCGAAGGTCGAATAGTGATCGATGCGCGCGCTTGGCGTGATGATCAGGGATTCGGCCATCGGCAGATCTTTGAGGATGGGAATGCGCAATTCGCCATAGACTGATGTCACGCCATATCCGCCTGAGGTTGGTCCTGACGGATTGGCTGCATAACCCATTTGCACCAACGCATCGGGAGAATCTTCCAGGTGCTCGAAACGACGCTCAAAGCCAAGAGCCGCCTCCACCTTGCCTGCGGGAAGATCGAACAGCGGCCCGTTGATGTTTGCATAGCCGTAGTTCTGATACGAATTGTTGGTGTCGACCATCGTGTAGGTGAGATAATCGACTTGTTCGGGTGTCAGCGTGCCGACGCCGTTGAAGAAGTTGAACGGCGTCGTTGGAATCGTATAGCCGAATGTCGGACTGTATGTGCATCCACCTGGAACGTCGACGCACGGTGTCTGGCCGGTGGCTTGCGCCAAATGTTGCCAGTTGCCGGAATTGAGCGTGCGTTGCGTCGTATCGTTGCGTTGCAGGACGTAGCCGACTTCCCAGTGATAGTCGCTGTGAATATTGCCTTCCAGTCCGAAGCGAACGCGGTAGGTGTCGGACACTTGCTTGTATGTACGAGGTCCGAATTCGTTGGGGGTGAGAAAAGCGGTGATGCATCCGGCCGGGTCTTTGCAGCCGACGCCGTCTGGATCGAAATCTTGGATCGAAGCTGTTTCGTGCGGGTCTGTGAAACCTGGCCAACTGGTCGGCACCATGAAGCCGCCAAACACCGACGCGCCGCTCGACGGATTGGTGGACGCAATGGAATCGCCAAGTAACGGTTCGGGTCTCAATCGCTGCTCGGAATCGCGGCGTGTGAAAAAGGCCTGTGCGACGAACTTCACGTCAGGCGTTATGTCATAATGCCCGTTCAAGGCGAATTGGGTTCGGCCGAGGCTGCCCAGCAATGTGGCCTTGTACTGAGGGCACATGGCATTCAATTTCAAACGGCCAGCCCCCGGCAAATAAGCCAGACAGGGAAGTGAGCCCAGCGAAGCGTCGTTGAGGTTTGTTTCCTCGCCATCGCTCCAAACCGTATTCGAGTTTTCGTCTTGTAGGATGTTCAACTGGTTGCGGTAGATGGAACCGCCTTCATTGTCGGGATCGCCGAAGTGCGGGTCCTGCGCCCAATCGCGGTCGCCTCCGTCAACGGTGCTTCTGTGTTCGTTCAGGATCGAGATCGTCAGATTGCCGCGATCGACATTGAAGCCCAACGTGCCGGTGGCGCCGTAGTCGTCGCCGCCGCCGTGCTGGCTAACGCCGCCGTGTAAATCGATCTGGAAGCCTTCGAAATCTTTCTTGGTAATGATGTTGACCACGCCGCCGATGGCGTCGGCACCGTAAATCGACGAAGCGCCGTCACGCAGCACTTCGATGCGGTCGACCATGGCGAGCGGCACGGAGTTCAAATCCGCAAGTGACGCTGCGCCCACGAAATTCGTGAAAACGGGAACGAGACGTTGGTTGTCGACGAGAACGAGGGTTCGCGCGGGACCAAGATTGCGCAGGCCGATTTCCGATACGCCAACGCCGCCGTTGCTGGAGTTATTTCCCGAGCCGTTCGTCTGGTCCGGGCCGACCATCGTGCGCAGAACGTCTTCCAAACTGAACGCCGATGTCATGCGGATTTCCGCATCGGTTTTCACCGAAACCGGACTTGGACTTGTCGCGTTGGTGGTGGGAATGCGCGATCCGGTAACGACGACCGTCTCGACACTTTCCGGTTGATCCGCTTGTGCGAATGCTGGCGTTGAAAGAGCAAGTGCAACTGCGCTGCCGGCAAACAGAGCCGCGCGCAGGCCTAACGTGTTAGGTCTGGTCACGAGAACCCCCTTGGTTGGTCGTACGAAGACGTTCACCAACGAGCGCCGGATGGCGTTTGGGCCTGTGTGCGAAACTCATCCGCCGTGCGGACTTGCTCGTTGAATGAAGCTAGGAGCAACAATGTTCGCCCGTCAAAACAGTTTCACGGCGAAATGATATTCTCGTGATGCGAGTGTCTTTTGCGCATCATATTTGCGCAGAGACAGTAATAAAAAAACAGTTGGTCCGTTTTTATTGGAAACGAAAATACAATTAAAAAGCCGAAACGCTTTGGACAAACTTGTATTGCAGCGCACTGTTGCGTTGCTTGCGTGCGATCTTCTTTCGACTCGAAGATTTACGAAAGAACTCCGATGTTTGAGAGCGGCTCGCAAAATGATCCGTGGTCGGATTGTTCAACACATCGAATGTAAGGCCGGGTATTACAGCGCGAGAGTCTGGATGACTCGGTTGACCGATTTCACCGTGGACGCCGCCGATCGGATCGTGTGGTTTCAAACCTGTGCAGACGGCATATCGAGCCGCTAACGTGACTGCATGACGACCGCTCTCATTACTCACTCCGCCTGCCGCCAGCACGACCCCGGCAGAGGCCATCCGGAATCGCCCGCGAGGCTCGAAACAATATTGCGTGCCTTGGACGGCCCAGAGTTCCAGCCGCTGATTCGACTGGAAGCGCCGGAAGCGGGACGGGCGGCGCTGGAGCAGGCCCATCATCCCGCGTTGGTCGAGGCAATCCTTGGGCCGCTGAACGAGCAGGCGCGTCGCGACGGTCTTGCCGCTATCGACCCCGACACGGCCATGTCGCCCGGCTCGGCGGATGCGGCGCTTCGGGCGGCGGGGGCGGTGTGCTTGGCCGTCGATGAAGTGGTCGACGGGAAGATTTTGAATGCGTTCTGCGCGGTGCGTCCACCCGGCCATCATGCGGAGCGGGGCACCGCGATGGGCTTTTGCCTGTTCAACAATGTGGCTGTTGGCGCTTATCGCGCGCGTGCGCGGGGATTCGATCGCGTCGCGATCGTCGATTTCGATGTGCATCACGGCAATGGAACGCAGGATATTTTCTGGGGCGATCCGAACGCTCTTTATATATCCACGCACCAGATGCCGCTTTATCCGGGAACGGGAAGCAGCAAAGAACGCGGCGCCCATGGCAACATCGTCAACCTGCCGTTGCCGCCGGGCGCGGGCGGGCGCGAATTGCGCGCGGCGTTCGAAACGCGCGCTCTTCCGGCGCTGGAGGAATTCCGCGCCGATTTTCTTTTCATCTCGGCAGGGTTCGACGCGCATCTGAGCGATCCGCTGGCGAATCTCTCCTTCACGGAGGAGGACTTCGGCTGGGCCACGCGGGCGCTTTGCAGCCATGCAACCCGCGCTTGCGGGGGCCGCGTTGTTTCGACTCTCGAAGGCGGGTATGACCTCGCCGCGCTCGCCCGATCCGCTTCGGCGCATGTGCGGGCGCTGATGGAGTTCTGAATGTCCGCTAAGGCCAAACCCGAGCAAACCCCGGTCGAAACCCTGAGTTTCGAGGCGGCGCTGCGCGAGCTTGAATCCATCGTCGGCCGGTTGGAGCAGGGCGAGGTCGATCTTGAGGATTCCATCGCCCTTTACGAGCGCGGGCAGGCACTCAAGGCCCACTGCGAGCAGAAGTTGAAGGCCGCCGAAAGCCGCCTTGAGAAGATCGTCCACGGGGCCGGGGGGCCGACCGGGTCGGAGCCGATGGACCTCGGCTGACATCATTGGAAGACCTTAAAAACCTTCGGGATATTGGGCCAAACCCCGGTATCGACGTTGAAAATCACGCACTGTGCGCTCCAGACAACAGAGGCCAGCTTTGATCGCCAGAGTTCCCTATCGCCTTGATTTGTTCGGCAAAAAAGCCGACTTTCCGGTCGCGGCGGCGGAGTTCGTGGTGGCGCGCATGTTGCGTCCCAACAATCGGATCATTTGATGAGTTTGCCCACCAAGACGCCCTTACTCGACCAAGTTACCGAACCACACCAGCTGCGCGCTTTG
>Ga0134126_10011531_pt1 | contig 11166 bp, 8 predicted proteins | sample KB31752_FD_96881 | JGI IMG/M metagenome (GOLD analysis project Ga0134126, IMG submission 96881) | Terrestrial soil microbial communities with excess Nitrogen fertilizer from Kellogg Biological Station, Michigan, USA - KB3-175-2 | ecosystem: Environmental > Terrestrial > Soil > Unclassified ... | reverse complement strand
TATCTGCTGAACCGGAAGAAAACGCTTTTGTACGAACTCGCGCGCTCCAAAAGTCTTTGGGATCGCCGCATTGCCATCGTCTCGACGTGGTGGTTTATTCGCAACGACCAAACCTCACACACGCTGAAAATCGTACGGATGCTCCTGAAGGACAGAGAGGATCTAATTCACAAAGCCGCAGGCTGGATGCTGCGCGAAGTCGGCAAGCGGGATCCGGCCGCGCTTAATGGTTTCCTGCACGAACACGCTCACGAAATGCCTCGAACGATGTTGCGCTACGCAATCGAACGTTTTCCCTCACAAGAACGCATAATTTGGCTGCAAACAAAATCGCTGATTCGAAGCTCCTCGTAAAATTCAGCCCGCGTACCGAATCAGGCCGGAAGCACACCATTCTTCAACATCGGCATCGAGCGAATGCGTTGCCCCGTCGCGTCAAAAATCGCATTCGCCACCGCGGGAGCAAGCCCCACAATGGGCGTCTCGCCCGCGCCAAACGACCGCTCGTCTTTGCGGTCCACCAGCACCACTTTGATCACCGGCTCATCCTTGAATCTCGGCACACGATACTGCGCGAAATGTGGATTCAGGATGCGCCCGTTATCGAACTCAATCGCTTCATAAAAAGCGCCGCCGATTCCCATAGTAATCGCGCCGGAGATCGTATTTTCCAGCCCATCCGGATTCACAATCGCCCCGCAATCGAACGCTTCCACCACGCGCACGATTTTCACTTCGCGCGTAGATGAATTCACCGCCACTTCCGCGAACGTGGCAATGTGCCCGCCTTTTTCAATACCGCCCGAGATTCCAAAGCCGTGTCCCGGAATTTTCTTTCGGCCCTGCCAGTCGAATTCCTTCGCCGCCGCTTCGTAAACCGCTCGCAATCTCGGATGCTGCAGATTCTTCATCCGAAATTCCAGCGGATCTATTCCGCACGCGTGCGCTACGTCGTCCATATGCGATTCGCGCGCGAAATGATTCGCGCAAGCCGCCAGCGACCTATACGAGCCTTGCCGCAGCGGCACCTTCACCGGATGAAACTCATTCAACTGATTAGCGATTTCATACGTTGGAGCAATCGCCGACGGCCCCGAATTGTAATTGTGAAATTCCCATGCCGTCAGCGTGCCATCGGCGCTCGCGCCGGCTTTCACCTCGATAACTCCCGCAGGGCGGAAATACGCCCACGTAAATTCCTCTTCCCGTGTCCACAGAAGATGCACAGGATGTCCCGCGCCTTTCGCCAGTCTCGCCGCTTCCACCGCGCATTCGCCGGAGTGCTTCCCGCCATAAGCCGAACCCATCGCCGGCATGAGCACTCGCGCTTTCTCTTGCGGCAAACGGAACGCTTCCATCAATTCCTGTCGCACTCCAAACGGCCGCTGCGTTCCCGTCCACACCGTAAATTTTCCGTCTTTCCATTCCGCAAGCGCTGCGCGCGGCTCGAGCGGACAATGCGCGATGTAGGAAATCGTATACGTAGCGTCCACGCGATGCGCCGCCGATGCCAGCGCCGAGTTCACATCGCCTTTCGACTGCTTGAAGCGGTTCTCTTCCTGCGGATCAGTTTCCACATTCTGCTTCAGGAACTGAAAAAGCTCTTTGCTCGAAGATTGCGGAGTCGTTTTCCACTGCGCCTTCACCGCCGCAGCCGCGCGTTCCGCAGTGAATTCATCGGGTGCGGCAATCCCGATAAAATCCCCGTCGCGCACCGTAATCACACCGGGAATCGCTTTCGCCGCGCTGAAATCCACATTCTCCAAAGTAGCTCCGAAAGCCGCTGGCCGAATCACCTTGCCATAAAGCATGCCCGGCAGTTTCATGTCGGCAGGATATTTGTGACGCCCAGTCACAAAATCCCGTGCATCAATTTTGTGAATCGGTTGCCCGGCGATTTTCCACTCGCTTGCCGGAGTCACCGGATCCTCCGCAGGAATGTCCTGCGCCAGCAACTGTCCTTTGGCCAATTCTCCGTAAGTAACAGTCCGATGCGCCGCTGGATCCGAAATCTTTCCGTTTTCCGCCACTAAAGTTTTGGAATCCGCATTCCATCTTTTCGCCGCGAGGTCCGTGAGCACTTCGCGTGCCGCATACGAAACTCGCCGAAGCTGCGTGCCCATCTGCGGCGTGCTCATGCTTCCGAACGTGCCCATGTCAAACGGCGTCAGTTGCGTGTCGCCCATCACCATCGTTATCGAATCGAGCGAAACGTGCAGCTCGTCTGCCACTGTTTGCGCCAGCGAAGTCTGTATGTTTTGCCCAATCTCCACCTTGCCCGTAAAAACCGTAATGCGATCGTCAGGAGCTACGTGCAGCCAGGCGTCAATTGCGCGCGGCATCTCGGGACGCGTAAATCCTCGCCGCCCCGATTCCTGCAAAGCCACAGCCTCTCTCGCCACAAGCAGAATCGCGATGCCGCCGCCGATCGATTTCATGAAGCTGCGACGATCCATGGCGAAGCTGTGCAGCGGCACTTCGCGCGCCTCGTACCGCTCAAAATCGAGAACCGCGTCCTTCATTTCTTCGCCGCTCATCACGCTTTCTCCTTCATCCGCTTCGACGCCAGGCTGATCGCCTCGGTAATCCGCTGATAAGCTCCGCAACGGCAAATGTGAGGATTCATGTATTCCACGATTTCATCATGCGAAGGCGTGGCATTGTGCTCCAGCAGACTGACCGCGCCCAAAATCATTCCCGACGTGCAGTAAGCGCACTGCATCGCGTCCACATCAATGAAAGCCTGTTGCACAGGATGCAGCTCCCCGCTTTTCTCAAGCCCTTCAATGGTCCCAATTTTTCGCCGCCCCACATCTCCCACGCGCGTGCGGCAGGAATGCCGTGGATTTCCATCAATCAGCACGGTGCATGCCGCGCATTGTCCTTCCCCGCACCCGTATTTCGTTCCCGTAAGATCGAGTGGCCCCCGAAGCACGCTCAGTAGCGTGGCATCCGCATCCACATCTACCGTGCGGTCGATTCCATTCACATTTAGCTGCGTGACTCTGGCCATGGTAGGCACCTCAGAGGCAGATTCGGGACTGGAAGAAATTTCATTCTAGTCCCCGGACTTGAATAGCGTCAATCTGTGAGATTCGCGGGCGCTGAACACGGTTCAGCGTGCGCTTCTCTTACAAATGGCAGGTGTAGACGTATGCAGGAGGAAAGTTGCGCCAGATAATCCGCGATTCCACCGATTCGAAATACTTGTTGAGTAGCGGCCTCAAACTCAGCCGCCGCAGCCTTCCATTCGAAAACTGCAGCCCGTGAATGTACTGATATTGCGTCAGCACCGTATGAGGTCGCACAAACGGCATCAACCCCTCGAATATTCTCCGGCGCTTCGGTTCCGACATGAAGCCAAGCCCCAGCGAAGAGACCACTACATCCACGTGCTCATATCCGCGGTGGCGTAATTCGCGTTCGATGTGTTCAACACTTTCATTGATGAGCACCAGCCGGGGGTCATGAAAAGTTTGTTTCAGGTAATCGAAAAAGCGTGGATTGATCTCGAATGCGAGCAGCGTCGCGTTCGCCGGTAGCTCATTCAGCAGTTCCCGCGTCATGGCGCCGGTGCCCGCCCCAAGCTCCACCGCCACCAGCGCCTCTGAGACGGGCAGGGGCTCGACCATCGCTGAAGCAAGATGGATAGAACTCGGCAAAACGGCGGCGACCGTATAAAAATTCGCCAGCGCCTCAGTAGCAAAGGTCTTTAGGCTCATTACCCAGCTCACAGGCCAAGCTTACCCCATCCAGAATCGAACGTCAGGTTCCATTTCACGGATGCTGCGCTCCTGCCTCGATCGGCTCGATGTGAACTCTTCGCAGCTCATTATTGAGCCGCGGCAGGTCCTCCGACAATATCGCCTGCCACTTCTGCAACGCCGCGTCCGCAATTTGCGTGTCCTGCCCGAATGCGGTTACAGCATCCGCGGAGGGCGCAACGTCGTCGCTCTCGACCACACGATCAAGCTGGCCCAGCTCGCCGGAAACATAGCGCAGGGTCGTGCGGTTAACCGCCGCTGGGCCGTTGCTCAATGCCAGCGGGTTCGCCGCTTGCGCTCCGAGCACCGCGGAAATTTTTTCTGCCGTTGATTTCACGTCCTCCGTCAGTGCTTTCCTCGACGTGACCTTTGGTGCGATCGAATTGAGCTGCTGCTGCACGCTCGCAGCCTGGTGTTCTGCGGCATTCACTTCCGCCGTCTTCGCCAGAATCCGCTCAGCAAGATCCAACTGCGCCTGCAAATCTTGCTGCGACACTTTGGCGCGCGGATCCATTTTCACTGTGAGCGTCTCCTGCGCCGTAGCGCCGCCCACGTTGAGCTTAACTGTGTATTCGCCGGGCACAACCCACGGCCCGCCGCCGAAACCAAACATCGCTGCAAGCGCCGCTTGCCCGCCGCGTCCTCGTCCTCCGCCCTGGCTCGGATAGTGCAAGTCCCAAACGAACCGGTGCATTCCCGCAGCAGCTGAAAGCGGCTCAGGAGGATGCACCCACGACGCGGGTATATCGAGTGTCTTCGGATTCACCGGCGGAAAGCGGTCCGCGCTCGAGAGTCGCCGCACCAGTTTGCCGTTGCTGTCGAAAATCTCCAGCGTTACCGGCCCTTGCGCCGCTGACTTCAAGTAGTAATCCAATATCGCGCCATTCGGCGGATTTTCGCCGGCGGCCACTTCCGCAGGCAATGGAGTTCCTTCGTCGGATCCGGGCCGCACGCGCCAGGCAGTCTCCGGTTTGAAGAGGAAACCGGCAGAATTGGCCATTTGCGTCGAAATTTGCCTCAGCGGCGTAACGTCATCCAAAATCCAAAACGCGCGCCCGTGCGTGGCGATAACCAGATCATCTCCGTGTACTTTGATATCGCGGATCGGCACGGTCGGCATGTTGAGCTGTAAGGGCTGCCAGTGCGCCCCATTATCGAACGAAATGTAGACGCCCGTTTCCGTTCCCGCATAAAGCAATCCGCGCCGCTCCGGATCTTCGCGAATCACATTGACGTAACTTCCTTCCGGAATGCCCGTGGTAATCGGCTCCCAGCTTTTTCCGGAATCCTTCGTGACGTAAATGTACGGATTCAAATCGTCGAGTCTGTGCCGGTCAATCGCCGCGAATGCTTCATTCGCATCGAAATGCGAGGCCTCGAGCTGCGTCACTTTGCTCCACGGGGTGAGAGCCGAAGGCGTGACGTTCTGCCAATTCTTCCCTCCGTCGCTCGTCACTTGAATGTTCCCGTCATCCGTTCCGCACCAGATCAAATCCTTATTCATCGGCGACGGGGAAATCGTATAGATCAGCCCGTGTCGCCCGTTCCCATCCACATCATTAGCTGTGGTGGGATCGAGATTCGTCGGCGTGCCCGGATTTTCGCGCGTCAAGTCGGGGCTGATGATCTGCCAGGTCTGTCCGCCATCAGTCGTCTTAAACAAAAACTGCGTCCCGAAATAGAGCGCATGCGGATCCGCGGGCGAAAATACCAGTGGCTGCGTCCACGTGTGCCGGTAATCCCCGGGATGCGCCAGCGAAGGCGTAACCTGCTGATCCGCTCCCGTGAAAATGTTATAGCGCGTGACCGTGCCGCCAAAAAGAATCCCCTCATGCAGCGGGTCCGCGGCGATATATCCATTTTCGCCGCCCACGCTAATAGGCAGCCAGTCGCGCGCCGTAATTTCGCGGTGACGGCTGCGGCTCGTCGTTCCCGCCGCGCCGCTATCCTGCTGCGCCCCATAAACCCAATATGGAAAGCGATTGTCCGTCTCCACGTGATAAAACTGCCCAATCGGCTCGTTGTACCAGGAGCTCCACGTCTTCGCATAGTCCACGCTGATAATCACGCCCTGATCGCTTCCCAAAATCATCCGCGCCGAATCATCCGGCTCGATCCACAGCGTGTGGTAATCGTCTCCTCCAGGTGCACCTTTGATCGCTGTAAAACTCGTGCCTCCGTCTATCGAGCGGTAGGTCGAAGTATTCATCACGTAAACCACGTCCGCGTTTTTTGGGTCCACCGTAACGCCGCCGAAATACCACCCACGTCCCCAGATGCGCGATTCGTTATCCGCGAGATGCCAGCTCTGCCCAGCATCATCGGAACGGTAAAGTCCGCCTTGCTTCGCGTCAACAATCGCGTAGACGCGATTCGGATTTGTCGGTGCGACCGCTACTCCAATTCGCCCCAGCCCTTCCGTCGGCAATCCGTTAGTCAACTGCGTCCAGTTGTCCCCGCCATCCGTCGACTTGTAGAGCCCGCTGCCCGGCCCATTCGATGGTGGATACACATTCCACGGAGGCCTGCGCGTCTGCCACAGCGCCGCATAGATTGTCTTCGAATTTTGCGGATCAAACGCCAGATCTATGGCTCCAGTGTTTTCGTCCTTGAACAGCACTTTCTTCCACGTCGCTCCGCCATCCATCGAACGAAACACTCCCCGCTCTGCGTTTGGTGCATAGGAATGCCCCAGCGCCGCCACATACACCAGATTCGCATCGTGCGGATCAACGAGAATGTCGCCAATCTGCCGCGTATCCTCGAGCCCAATGTGCTTCCACGTCTTCCCGCCATCAGCCGACTTGTACATTCCATTTCCGTACGAGATATCCGAGCGCATATCCGGCTCGCCCGAGCCCACGTAAATCACATTCGTGTCCGACGGCGCCACGGCAATCGCGCCTATGGACGCGATTTTTTCTGCATCGAACACCGGCTCCCACACGCGTCCCGCGTCCATCGTTTTCCAGACGCCGCCGCCGACCGCGCCAAAATAAAAAGTATCCGGACGCCCGGGCACCCCCGTCACCGCAACAGCGCGCCCGCCGCGGAACGGCCCAATCATGCGGTAACGCATTCCGCTAAAGAGATTCGGATCCATCTGCTGCGCACGCAGCAGTTTGGGACAGGCAAGCACAAAAAATAGCAGCAGGAAGCTCAACCCAATTTGAAATACCGCGTGGCGAAGATAGCTCACCTTATTTTCTCCTTATAACGGCCAAAAGAAGTGCGAGTATATACCCGCGCTGCGATAGCCGACTACAGCACAAGTGCGCAGTGGCGAATCCGCGGCGTTTTGCATGCGACCGGGCCTATGCACCGCTAATCAAACTTATATACCGCGAGGTGCGCCATGAATTTCCCGAAGCGCCGTTTGGGCCAGACCACTCTTGAAATCACCACACTTGGCTTCGGCACTTGGGCCATAGGAGGCGGAGGCTGGGCTTTCTCGTGGGGCCCGCAGGACGACGCCGCCTCGCTCGCCGCGATGCGCCACGCCGTCGACCAGGGTATCAATTGGATTGATACCGCCGCTGTCTACGGCCTCGGCCATTCCGAAGAACTCGTCGGCCAATTTCTGCGCGAACTGCCACCCTCAGAGCGTCCGTACGTATTCACCAAGTGTGGTTTGCAATGGGATAAAGACAAGCCCATGGAAGCCGCCCGCCGCGTACTCACTCCCGAAACAGTCCGCGCCGAATGCGAAGCGTCCCTGCGCCGCCTTGGCGTTGAACGCATTGACCTCTATCAGTTTCACTGGCCCGATGAGAGCGGCTCCCGTATCGAGGACGCCTGGGCCGCTATGTCGCGCCTCGTCAGCGAAGGCAAAGTCCGCATTCCTGGCGTGTGCAACTTCAGTATCGAACTGATGGAGCGCTGCGAGCCGATTCAGCACGTCGACTCTTTGCAGCCGCCGTTCTCGCTCATTCGTCGCGAAATCGCGGAAAAAGAGCTTCCCTGGTGCGTGGAGCACAAAACCGGAGTCATTTGCTACAGCCCCATGCAATCCGGCCTGCTTACCGATTTATTCTCCGAAGCGCGCGCGAAGAAATTTGCCAAAGACGATTGGCGCCGCCGCTCCGATCAATTTCAGCAGCCCAAACTGAAAAAGAATCTCGCCCTGCGCGACGCGCTCAAGCCCATAGCCAAACGCCACGGATCATCCGTCGCCGAAGTTGCTATCGCCTGGACCTTGTGTTGGCCCGGCGTGAGCGGTGCCATCGTCGGCGCGCGTTCGCCCCAGCAGGTCGACGGCTGGATTCGCGCCGCGGCTCTCGACCTCAATTCCGCCGATATGGATGAGATTGCCGCCGCAATCCACCGCACTGGTGCAGGCGACGGCCCGGCCAAGCCTATGCCGCTGGATCAGGCGCATGAAGCCAGGCGCGCGTCCCAGAGAGCGGGCTTGTGAATCCGCCAGCGCCGCTACCTTCGCTTTTTCCAGTGGGCAGTACTTTACACAAACTAAGGCAAATCCCTGATTTTTGCATCGTCGCGATTCCCAATACACTACTCAGGCCCTTGCTCCCGCTCAAATCGGAGGTAACACCAAGATGAAATTCCTGCTGACGCTGTTCGCGGCTCTTCTCCTGACCACTACAGCCGCCCTCGCGGACACTATTGTCCTAAAAAATGGCGATCATCTCACCGGCACTATAACCACCGTCAACAGCCAGCAAGTCACCTTGAAAACCGACGCCGCCGGCGAAATCAACATCAAGTGGTCAGCGATCCAGCAATTGACCTCCGACAGTCCTCTCTACGTCGCCACTCCCGAAAAGCAAACCATCAGCGGCACCGTCGTTCTCGAAGGCACGGATCTCGTCGTCCACACCTCCACATCTGGCGATGTGCGCGTGCCCGTCGCACAGCTAACAATCGTCCGCACTTCCGAAGAGCAGCAGGCCTACGAAAAAAGTCTCCATCCTGGCCTTACCGATGACTGGACAATAGGCGCGAACATCGGATTCGCCCTCGCCCGCGGCAATAGCGACACAACAAATTTGAACACCGGCCTCGCAGCCGATCGCAAAACTCTCTCTGATGAAATCAAACTCGCCGTTTCGTCCATATACGCCCGCAGCGGCACCTCAACCAGTGGCTCCCCAGTCGGCGTCACCGCAAGCGAAGTCTTAGGCGCAGCTGCGTACGACAAAGACCTCACCAAGCGTCTCTTCGCTTTCGCGAGCGCCGACTTCACTCATGACGCCCTTCAAGACCTTGTCTTGCGCCAAATCTATACCGCCGGCTTGGGCTGGCATCTCATCAAACGCACAAACACAAGTTTTGATGCCCTTCTTGGCGCGAACTACACGCGTGAAAGTTACAGCAGCAGCGCTTCCGCAACCACGCCTGCTCTGAACATCAATCGCAATCTCCCCGGCCTCACCGCCGGTGAAGCGTTCATGCATAAATTCTCGGCGAATACCGAAGTTGTCGAAGCCTTCAATTTTTACCCCGACCTGAGTGACATCGCGCAGTATCGCTTTGCTCTGGATACGTCCGTGGTCACAAAGATAAAAAAGTGGCTCGGCTGGCAGGCCTCACTGAGCGATCGCTTCGTCACCAATCCGCCCATCCCCGGCACAAAATCCAACGATTTAATTTTGTCCACGGGGCTGAACGTTACTTTCGGGCACTAGCGTTTCGCTTCTCTACCCAGAGGCAACCATGTCTGTCGCAAAACGCAAGCGGCGCAAAGCCGATCGCCCCAAAAGGCGATGGTCAGCCGGCGTTAAAACAGTCTCGACTTTTCCGCCACCCGGCTTATTTAAGAAAAACGCCGCCACCATCGCCAAATCTCTCGCCTCAAAGAGAGTCTCTCCCAAAGGCCCGCAGTCCGGCATGCGCATGCTCAACTATTTCATCAGTCGCGCCGGGAAAAACCTCAGCCGTTCGCGCCGCGCCGAACTCCAGCGCGCCAAAAGACTGCTCTCAAATCGCATTCGGCAGAAAAACAAATCGCGTGCTCGGCGCATCCCATAATCCGCGGCGAAATGCTATAATCAAACGAGTCGGCCTGCGCCCGCCGTGCATGCGGTGATAACGAAGGAAACGAAAGAACATGAGTCCATTTTGGAAGAAGTCAGTCATCATCGTCTCAATTCTGATTTTTGCCTACGTCGCCCTGGGCTACGTCAAGGGCAAAGGCAACGACGACAATACCTATTCGACTCTCACCGTATACAGCGAAGTCCTTCAATACATCCAGGACGACTATGTCGACCAGCCTGATATTCATGTGGTCACTTCCGGCGCGCTCCACGGCCTTCTCGATTCTCTCGATCCGCAGTCCAGCTATCTCGGCCCTCGCGAATTCGCCCAATATCGGAGCAAGCTGAACGATAAATCCAAAGGCCAGGTCGGCGTCTTCCTCTCCAAGCGCTTCGGCTACGTTGTCGTTGTCTCCGTCTTTCCAGATGGCCCCGCGCAAAAGGCGGGTCTTAAGGATGGAGACCTTCTCGAATCCATTTCCAACATTGCTACCACGGAAATGTCCATCGGTCAGGCCCAAGTTTTGCTCACCGGCGACCCTGGCCAGACCGTCAAATGCGAAGTCATTCGCCGCGGCAAAGACGATCCTTTCGACGTCACCATGACGTATGCCAAACTTCAGCCGCCGCATCTCCTGCAAGAGCAGATGCAAGCCTCCGTCGCCTATCTCCGCGTTCCGGCTTTTGAACCGGGCACCTCCAGCCAAATTCGCGAAAAGCTCGTGCAGTTCAAGAAGCAGGGTGCCAAGAAACTGATTCTCGATCTTCGCGGCTCCGCCTCCGGCCCTGAACAGGAAGGCATCGACACCGCACAACTCTTCCTGAATTCCGGAACTATCGCCACTCTCCAAGGCCAAACCGTCGCCAAGCAAACTTTCTCGGCGGATCCGTCCAAAGCCGTCTGGGCCGAACCTATGACCGTTTTGATTTCCAGCGGGACGGCCGGCCCGGCGGAACTCCTCGCCGCCGCCATTGGCGACAATCACCGCGGCGACACCGTCGGCGAAAACACTTTCGGCACCGCTTCGCAGCAGAAATTGATTCCGCTCGACGACGGCTCCGCGCTCATCCTCACGGTCGCAAATTATTTCACGCCATCAGGCAAAGCCATTCCCAAGAATGGCGTTGCGCCCACTGTGCCAGTGAATCCGCAAACCATCAGCGATGTCGCGCAGTTGAATCAGGACCAGCTTGCGCCGCCTGCGCCGGGCCAGTTGCCTTCCGCCGACGATCCTGTCGTTAAGAAGGCTCTCGAAGTTCTCCAGGCCAGTCCCGTGCAGAAGGCCGCCTGACGCCCCAAGTGGCCGCTCGAGGCCGTGTTACTGAGAAGCTCTCGCCCATAGTTCGTCGCTCTCGGCTGAATTGCGCTTCTGCCTCTCTCCGATTCCTCTCTGAAAAACTGAACC
>Ga0134126_10011530_pt1 | contig 11166 bp, 8 predicted proteins | sample KB31752_FD_96881 | JGI IMG/M metagenome (GOLD analysis project Ga0134126, IMG submission 96881) | Terrestrial soil microbial communities with excess Nitrogen fertilizer from Kellogg Biological Station, Michigan, USA - KB3-175-2 | ecosystem: Environmental > Terrestrial > Soil > Unclassified ... | reverse complement strand
GTACGGATCGCGCCAGCCCCGAGAACCCGCCGCAAGCTCGCGATCTGAGCCGGGAGATTGTTCTCATCGACGACGAGCCGGGGCCAGACGCGCTCGATGAGCGTCGACTTGCTCACCAGTCGCCCAGGTTGCTCGACGAGCACGAGGAGCAGATCAAACGCGCGCGCACCGAGCTCCAGAGGCTGGCCGCCGGCGCGCAGCAGCCGCTCCGAAGGATAGAGCTCGAAGGGTCCGACGCGTATCAAATTCATGGACCCGCGCCGCCTCGCGTGTTTGCTCGAGCGAGCGTCGATTATAGGCGGCCGCCACACTCGCATGAGCGAGATTTCACGAACGATTCAGGAGCGCTTCAAGACTCCCGCACGGCCATTGGCGATCCTGCGCGCAAGCCGATCGTACGAGCCGTCGCGTAAGACGGATCGGGGGAGAGGCGAAGTTCGGATCCACTCAACGTGAGGAGACCCCATGAAGAACATTGCGCTCATTCCCGCCCTGGCCGTTCTCGCCGTAAGCCATTACGCCAACGCGGCGACGGAGCCGGGCCTCGACATTCCTTCCGCGACCGTACACTTCGCGGATCTCGACGTCGCGCAAAGCTCCGGTGCCGCAACTCTCTATCAGCGTCTCGAGCTTGCTGCAACCGATGTCTGCAGGAGCCTCGACGGGGACCACGGTCGCAACCTCGCGCTGTGGAAGCCTTACCGTGACTGCATTCACTCGGCGCTTCGCAATGCCGTAGCGAGCGTCAACGCGCCGGCATTGACAGCGATCGCCGCCGCTCATGGTATCCGCGAGACGCGTGTGCCGGTTGAGCTGGCCAGCCGCAACTGAGCAGACGGGACGCAGCTCCGGTGCTCCCGGCCGCACCGGAGCTGCGCACGGCGTGGGAAAACCCACCGCCAGGGACCTGGCCAATACTCTGAATATCCGACACTTTCTCCGCAGCCTCGACGTCGCGCCCCGCTTTAGAATTGTTTCAGGCGCCTTTCAAGACACTTCCTGCGATGTGCGCGACACTGCGGCTGAGTGACACTGCGGCTGACTTCTACAAGGGGAAGCATCCCATGCCGAAATTCGTCATCGAGCGCGACATCCCTGGCGCGGGCAAACTGAGCCCGGCCGAACTCAAGGCCATCTCGAGGAAATCGTGCGGAGTCCTGAGCAGCCTCGGACCGACCGTTCAGTGGGTCCAGAGCTACGTCACGGCGGATAAGCTCTACTGCATCTACCACGCGGCGGACGAGTCGCTCGTGCGCCGCCACGCCGAGCTCGGCGGGTTCCCGGCGAACAAGATCTCGGCCGTCACGGGCGTCATCGACCCCGCGACCGCTGAATAATCCGCGTCGGACGGGGGCCGCACGCCCGGCGAAGTCTCGCCGGGGCGATCTCCCCGCTCACCCGAGCGCGCGCAGGACCGTGAAATGGAAGGAGGCGCATCCGCTTGCGCGGACGCGCCTCCTGTCACGCCGTTCCCCTTACTTGGTCGAACCGAAGTTGCGGCTCAGCTCGAGGAACCAGGTGCGCGGCGGTGCCACCTGTGCCTCGATCGTCGGCTCGCCGAAGGGCGTCAGATCGAAGATGTTGTAGTAGTAGACCTTGTTGGTGATGTTGGCGGCGCCGGCCGCGACCGTCCACTCGCGACCCTGACTCGCGTACTCGACGCGCAAGTTGTGCAGCGTGTATCCGCCGGTGCAAGAGCTCGCGGTCTGACCGGAGCAGATCTGCGTTTGAATATACGAATCCCAACGTGGCGTGACGGTCGCACCGTTGGGGAGATCGAATATGTACAGCGCGCTGACTGCGGCGTTGTACTTCGGCACGTACGCCGCGAGGCCGCTCGGCGTCACGCCGCTGAACGGTGCGCCCTGAAAAATCGTGGTGCTCGCATCGTAGTGTGTGTAGCCGCCGGAGGCGGTAATGAGCAGCGACTCGACCGGACGCAGCTCCAGCTCCATCTCCACGCCGGAAATCTTGGCCGGCGCGTTGACGTACGCGGTCAGCGGGACCACCGCGACGGGGATGATGCAGCTGCCGTCGGGGTTCTTCGGGCACTCCACGCCCGCCGCCGGAATAATGCGCTGCTTGTAATCGATGTAGAAGGCGGCGAGATTCAATCGCATCTTGTGATCGAAGAAATCGCCCTTCTCGCCCACCTCGAACGAGGTCGCCTTCTCGCCGGACACCGGCACGAACTGCGTCGGCTGGAACGGCCGCGGGTTGAACGCTGGCGGGCGGTAACCCGTCGCGGCGGAGAAATACGCCATGAGGTTGGGCATGAACTGGTAGTCGAGGCCCGCGAGCCAGTCGAAGCTGTTCTGATCGCTCTCCACCGGCAGCACCACGATCGTGTTGTCGTTGAGATCGTGCTTCTTGTCCGTCGAATAGCGCACGCCTCCCGTGAAGTGGAACTTGTCGGTGATGCTGAACTCGCCATGCAGGAAGCCGGACACATTCTCGAAATGGCCCGTATCCTTGCCGTTGACGAGCAAGGCATTCGGCAGGTTGCCCGTGAACCCCGTCGGGTCCGAGTAGTAAGCCGCCGGCGTGCCCGGTGGCGATCCCGGCGGCGCCATGGCAAATGCCGGCAGCGGCACCTGCTGCGCGCTGCTGCTGTTGGCGTCATAGAAGAATGCGCCCGCGGTCCAGTCGAGCCGCTTGTCGAAGAGGTCGCCGTTGAAGCGCAGCTCCGCGGTGCGGTAGGTGAAGTGCTGGATGCCGTCCGCACCTGCGAATCCGAGCGGAGAGCCGTCCTGGTCGGTGCCGAAGAGGCTGTTCCAGTTGCGCCATGCCAAGATCAGCTTCGAGGACAGGTCATCGGTCAGCTTCCAATCCATGGTTGCCGAGATGCCCTTCTGATCCAGGTTCTCCTGCCTCGGAATCTGCAAGCCCGTGTAGGGATCCTGGAAGGTCTCGTAGCTGACGTACGGGTCACTCGAGACAAAGCGGGTGTCGTACGGCACGCCGTAGCCGCCGAAATTGGGATTCGGACGATGCGAAGGGATGCCGGTGCCGTCGAGCGTCCCGTTCACCATGAAGTTGTTCCAGGCTGCAACCGGCGGGATGAACGAGCCGATGCCCGTGATCGCATCCGCACGCGACTCGGAATCGTCGCGCTGATAGTCGACGATCATGCCGAACTCGAGCTTCGGGCTTGCCACGTAGCGCAGCGTGCCGCGCGCACCGGTCATGGCGGTGCCGCCGAGGGTTCCGATCTGACACCCGGAGTTGCGGTTATGCGTGAGCGCCGGCAGCGTTCCGGATAGCGCCGGATATAGACAGGCGAAATCCATGAGTTTCTGATAGCCGTCATTGCGCTTGGACATGGCCGTGACGCGCATGAAGAGCTTGTCGGGAATGATGGAGAAATCGTAGCCGGCACGGATGTCGACGCGGTGCAGGTCGCCCACGCTCGCCTGGATGTAGCCGGAGCCATCGCCTACCGCTGGCTTGGAGATGTAGCGCACCGCACCGCCTATGGCGCCGCGGCCGAACAGTGTGCCCTGCGGACCGCGCAGCACCTCGACGCGCTCGAGATCCATGAGGTCGAACTGCGATCCCATCGTCGTTGGGAAATAGACGTCGTCGACGTAAATTGCGACGCCCGGCTCGAAGGCAAAGTTGAAATCGTTCTGGCCGATGCCGCGGATGTATGCCGTGACGGTGTTGCCGAACGCCGCCTGCGCCTGGCGGAAGCTTGCGTTGGGAACGGTATACGCAACATCCGTCGCGTTCGTGAAGCCCCGCGCTTGAATGTCGTCCGCGGTGATCGCGCTGATCGCAATCGGGGTCTGCTGCAGGTTCTCCTGCCGATAGCGCGCCGTGACGACGACTTCCTCCAGGCCTGCCGGGTTGGCGGTCGTACTCTGAGCCGTGGGATTCTGTGTGGTTTGATCAGTGGCCTGCGCGAAGGCAGTCGCTGCACCCAGCGTCATCGCCACGAAGAGCGCCGGCACCCCGGCGACCAGATGCTTGCCCATATTCCCCCCTTACAAGGAGAAATGCTGCCGTTGCGGATACGCAACGATGGCGCACTTCCCTGTTTCCGATGCTGCCACAGATGTTGCGAAAAGTAATCTAGTGTTGGGCGCGCGACCCGACGTCTCGGGTACTCAGGGGAAACCTCGGGCCGGATGACGGCGCGTCGGGCAGCTTGACAGCGTCGAGGCGCGGCGGCATTCCGCGATTCCGTAAGTATCTGCCTCGCCAGGCGATCTCACCCACGGCACGCAGGTTGCAACTTAGGCCGGAACCGGGCACGGGGGCGAGCGTTGCGGCTGCATCGATTCAGGGATTCCCGCCGGAACGCGGTCGGGCGGCGATTCGCGCGGCCGGCTTCACTCGCGGCGTTCGCCGCAGTCTCGGCTTCGCTGCTGGGTACCCTCACCCCCGCAGCGGCCGCCCCCGCTATGGTCGCCCCCGCCGCGGCCACCCCCGCCGCGGCCACCCCCGCCGCAGCACCGGAGGCGGCTGGTTCGCCCACGCACGCGGTGCGCTACGTGGTCATTCTCTTCGACCCGGAAACCCCACCCAATGAGCGCCGGCTCTGGACGATTTATCTGTACACGCGCGCGGCGCTCGCGGCGAGCGAGAGCGACGCAGGACCGCTGCCGCTCGGCATCCGCGCCCCGAGCTTCGAGGGCGAGGTGCGCGCGCGCCGCGTCGCGGTGGGCCTCTTCCGGCAACTCGACCGCGATGATGCCGATTTCGGATCGCGATACTTCGATGATCTCGATCGCGTCGAGTCCGCCGGTTACATGCGCGAGTATGTCTGGCGCTATCTCAAGCAGCCTTCATGGACCGCAACGCCTCCGGAATTGCACCTCGGCGAGTTCGACGCGTGGCGCACGGTGCACTTGCGCTATCACGTGCCGGTGACTCACGGACACATCGCGGTGAGGCTCGCCGCGACACGGCGTTGAGACTGACTCGAGCGCCCAGGCCGGCGCTCCCGAGCCCTCGCGTGCGATGCGGACGATGAGCTCGAGCTTGGCTTTCCCGCTTGCCCGCGCCGGAATGCGCGACTACAGTCGTTGCCCTCCGTGCATGCGCGCGACTTGGTTCCACTCATGACAGCGAGCGATTTCTCGGGCAAAACGGCCGTCGTATTCGGCGCAACGGCTGGCATCGGCCGCTCGACAGCGCTCGCGTTCGCCGCGGCCGGCGCCCGCGTGGTGATCGCGGGTCTCGGCGCCGAAGAGGGCCGCTCGGTCGAGGCCGAGGCGCGCCGTTCGAGCGGTGCGAGCTTCTTCCTCGAGACGAACGTGCGCGACGAGTCGGCCGTGCGCGGGGTGATCGAGCGCGCCGCGGAGCGGTTCGGTCGCATCCACATTGCGGTGAATAACGCAGGCATCGAGGGCCGCTACGGCCCGGTGCACGAGACTACAGCGGACGATTTCGACCGCCTGATCGGCACGAACCTGCGCGGAGTGTGGCACGGTCTGAAGCACGAGATTCCGCACATGCTTGCGCACGGCGGCGGCGCAATCGTCAATACCGCATCCTGTGCGGGCGTCACGGGCATGGCCAACATTGCGCTGTATACGGCGAGCAAGCATGCCGTCGTCGGGCTCACGAAGGCGACTGCGCTCGAGGTGGCGGCGGCAAAGATCCGCGTGAACGCCGTCGCGCCCGGGCCCGTCGATACGGGCCTCCTGCATCGCATGGTCGACGGTCACGTCGATCTCGCGACGATCGCTCAAGGTGTGCCGATGGGACGCATCTCGCAGCCCGAGGAGATCGCCGCCGGCATCCTCTGGCTCTGCTCCGATGCCGCCTCGTATGTCACCGGTCATACGCTCGTGATGGACGGCGGGTTCACGGTTCCATGAGGTGCGAGAGTTACGTACGCGCGAGGGCCCTCGCGGGCCCGCGGGCGCGCCCAGGTATTCGGTAAAAAGGGGGACGCCATGCCTCAGTTCGACGAGAAAACCATCACGCGGGCCGTGATCGATCGGCTCGAGGGGAGTCCGGATCCGCGCTTCAAACAGGTGATGACCTCGCTCGTCACCCACCTGCACGACTTCATCCGCGACGTGAAGCTCACGGAGAAGGAGTGGATCGAGGCGATTCTGTTCCTGACCGATGTCGGCAAGACGTGCACGGACAAGCGCCAGGAGTTCATCCTGCTCTCGGATACGCTCGGCGTCTCGATTCTCACGATCTCGCTCAATCATCCCCCCGAGCGCGGCTCGGTCGAATCGACGGTGCTCGGTCCCTACTATTGGGAGGGTGCGCCCGAGCGGCCCCTCGGCAGCAACCTCGCCGAGGGCGTCAAGGGTGATTGCACCTTCTATTCGGGCCGGGTGCTCGATGTCGAGGGACGTCCGATCGCAGGAGCGCTGCTCGACATCTGGTCCGGCGACGGCGAGGGCAATTACGACATGCAGATACCGGGTGAGACGGAGATGCGCGCGCGCGGGAAGATCCATGCGGATGCGGAAGGCCGCTATTTGTTCCGCTCGATCCGCCCGAACTACTACCCCGTGCCGACGGACGGTCCGGTAGGACGGATGCTGCGCGCGATGGGCCGTCATCCTTATCGGCCCGGACACATCCACATGATCGTCTCCGCGCCGGGTTATGAGCCCGTGACCACGCACCTGTTCGTCGCCGACAGTCCCTACCTCGACTCCGATGCGGTCTTCGGGACGAAGGATTCACTCGTCGTGAAATTCGAGCGCTGCGCGCCGGGGCGTGCTCCGACGGGCGAGCAGATGAGCGTGCCGTACTACACCGCGCACTACGATTTCCGCCTGCGCAAGGCGGCCTGACGGCCTCTCGATAACCGTGCACGAGGAGACCGCGCCGCTCGCACCGGCGGCCGTGCTGGCGCGCTTTGCGCCGCACGCCGGAACGATTCCGTCCTTCCTTGCGGCGCGCGCGGCCGGGCAGCCGGACAAGCCTCTGCTGCGGGTCGAGCAGCGCGAATGGAGCTACCGCGAGCTCGAGGAGGCGAGTGAAACCCTCTCGCGGCTGCTCGTGCGCCACGGCATTGGCCGCGGCTCGCGTCTGGTGCTCGTTGCGCTCAACTCGGACCTGAGCGTTCTACTGTTCCTCGCGGCCGCGCGGGTCGGCGCGGTGTTCATTCCACTCAATCCTGCCGCGAGCCGCGCGGATCTCGAGTACCTGCTGCGCCACTCGCGCGCGAACCTCATCGTCGCCCAGGCGGCCGAGGTCGAGCGCGTACGCGAAGTCGTCGAGCAGGTGTCGCAAGGTCGGCCCGTCATCTCGCTCGCGGAGTGGGGTGCAGAGGCGCCCTCCGCAACCGACGTTCGCGCGCGACTGCGCGAGCTCGCGGGCGCCCCGGCAAATGGTGTCCTGACGGATGTCGCACCGCAGCCGGACGACGCGGTGGTCGTCATCTATACCTCGGGCACGACCGGCTTTCCGAAAGGCGTGGTGCACACCCACCGTACGTACATCCTCGCCGCGGAGGGTTTCGTCTCGCGGATGCATCTGCAGCCCGATGAGCGCCTGCTCACGGTCATGCCGTTCTTCCACATCAACGCGCTTTTCTACTCGCTTGGCGGGGCGATCGCCTCGGGAGGCATGCTGATCACCGTGCCGCGCTTCAGTGCATCGCGCTTCTGGCGGCTCGCCGCCGAGAGCGGCGCGACCGAGTTCAATTTCCTCGCGGCCGTGGGCAATATCCTCATCAACCGTCCGCGCACGGAATTCGATCCGAACCATCGCATCGCAAAGCTCTACGGCGGACCGATCAGCGACCGCATGGCTCAGGTGTTCGGCCAAGAATTCCACGTGGCCGCGCTCATCGAGGGCTACGGCATGAGCGAGATTCCCGGCGCCTGCTGCAATCCGTTTCTCGGCCCGCACAAGGCGGGCAGCATCGGCCTGCCGGCGGTGCATCCCGTTTATCCGGGGGCCTTCTCGGAGCTGAGGGTCATCGACGATGAGGGCCATGATCGGCCGCCCGGCGAGACGGGCGAGCTCGTGGTGCGCACGCCGATGATGTTCAAAGAATATCTCGACGATCCGGTCCAGACGGCAGCGGCATTCCGCGATGGCTGGTTCCTCACGGGCGATCTCGTGCGGCGCGATGCGGATGGATATTTCTATTTCGTCGCGCGCAAGAAGGACATCATCCGGAGGCGCGGCGAGAATATCGCCGGCGCCGAGCTCGACCGTGTAATCGGCGAGCACCCGCGCGTGCTCGAAGCGGCCGCGGTCGGCGTGCCCTCGCCCCTCGGCGAGGAGGAGATCCTCGTCGTCATCGTGCCGAAGCCGGGCGAGTCCCTCGCGCCGCTCGAGATCGTGGAGTGGTGCCGGGAGCGGCTCGCGCCGATGAAAGTGCCGAGATTCGTGCTGCTCGCGGAATCGCTTCCGCACACGCCCTCCCACCGCGTGGCAAAGCACATCCTGAAGTCGGACAAGAGCCTCGCCACGCGGGCGTTCGACGCCGAGAGGTAGCGCCGGTGCCCCAGAAGTCGATGGACAAGATCATGGCGCTCGCCAAGCGCCGCGGCTTCATCTATCAAGCCTCGGAGCTCTACGGCGGGATCAGCGGGTTCTGGGATTATGGTCCGCTCGGGGCACAGCTGAAGAAGAATCTGCGCGATGCGTGGTGGGAAGACGTGGTGCTCGATCCGTGCGGTGGCCGGCCGGGGCCGAACGGCGAGCCGGTCCGCATCGTGCCGATCGACACGAGCATCATCCAACATCCCCGCGTGTGGGAGGCGAGCGGGCACATTGCCGGCTTCTCCGATCCGATGGTCGACTGCCGCGAGACCAAGCAGCGCTACCGCTTCGACCACCTCATGGCGTACGCCCCTGTCGAGGGGCGCGAGCCGGCACCCGTGCTCTTCGCTTTCATGCCCGACACGCCGAGCGAGTCGAAGCAGCGCAAGAAGGCCGAGAAGGCTTTTGGCGAGCCGCGCGTCGTGCCGCTCGCCTCGATCCCCCGGACGGAATGGGATCGCGTGCTTGCCCCCGATGCCGGCAAGCCCGGCACGCTCACCGAGCCGCGGGCCTTCAATCTCATGTTCCGCACGTACGTCGGTGCAACTGCGAGCGAGGATGACGTCGCGTACCTGAGGCCGGAGACGGCCCAGGGAATCTTCGTGCAGTTCAAGAATGTCGTGGATACGACCCGGGTGAAGGTGCCGTTCGGCATTGCGCAGGTCGGCAAGGCGTTTCGCAACGAGGTGACGCCGCGGAATTTCACGTTCCGCAGCCGCGAGTTCGAGCAGATGGAAATCGAGTTCTTCTGCCATCCGAGCGAGGCGCACGGGTGGTATGCGTTCTGGCGCGAGGAACGCGTGCGGTGGTGGCGGAGTCTCGGCCTCGCCGGGGAGAGCCTGCAGCTGCGCGAGCACGAGCGCGACGAGCTCGCGCATTACGCCCGCGAGGGCGCGGGCACGAGCGACGTGGAGTATCGCTTCCCGTTCACAGCGCCCGGCTTCGGAGAGCTCGAGGGGATCGCACATCGCGCGAATTTCGACCTTGCGCAGCACCAGGAATACGCCCGCACTTCGCTCGAATACTTCGATGTCGAGCGCGGCGAGCTTCTGCCGAACGGGTCGCGCAAAGGAGAGAAATATCTGCCGCACGTGATCGAGCCGTCGGCGGGTCTCGACCGCGGCGTGCTCGCGTTGCTCTGCGAGGCGTACACCGAGGACCCGGGACGCGCGAGCCCGGAGCTGCTACTGCTGTCGCGCCGCTTGGCGCCGATCAAGGCGGCTGTCTTCCCGCTCGTCAACAAGGAAGGTATGCCCGATGTGAGCGAGCGCCTGCATGCGGCACTCAGGCGCCGCTTCGCGCGCCTCGGGCTGATCGAGCACGACGCCAAGCAGTCGATCGGCAAGCGCTACGCGCGCATGGATGAGGCGGGGTGCCCGTTCTGCTTCACGATCGACGGCCAGACTCTTCAGGATCAGACGGTGACGGTCCGCGATCGGGACACGGCGCAGCAGGAGCGCATCGCGATCGACCGCGCGGTCGAGTATCTCGAGGAGCGGCTCGCGCGGGTCTGAGGGAGCCGCGCCTCGGGAATTGAGCGAGCTCCCCGAGGCGGAGCGCAGATCACATCGTGTGCCTGATCTCCAAGTTCACCTCGAGCGGCGGGGCTGGATTGCCACCGACCGTTCCCTGCCCGGCCGTCACGAGGTCGAAATTGTTCAGGTAGTACTGCTTGCCCGTGAGGTTCAGCACCCGGAGGGTCGTCTGCCAGTTCGCCCTCGCCGACTGCCAGCTGAGGTGCGCGTTGAAGATTGTGTAACCGCCGAGGTGGTTGTAGGGATCGTTGACGGGGTTCGTGAAAACCCCGCTACGGGTGTTCCCATCGATCCGGGCGGTCACGGAACCCGCATCCCCGACGGGGACTGTGTACTGAGCTCCGGCGCCGCCTGACCATGTTGGCGTCCAGGGTGTCACCATCGAGGGGTTCACTCCGGTATTCGGGTCGACGTACACGTAGTCGAACTTGAGCCAGCTCGTATTGAGGTCGAACTGGAAGCCGCCGAGGCGGGCCTGGGACTCGACCTCGATTCCCTTCTGATGAGCGCTACCCGAGTTGAAAGGCAGTGCGCAGGGTAGACCGAAATTGAAGCCGGCGATCGCGCTCGCCGCTGCGACCGCGGGGACGTTGGTGCAGTTGGTCAGCGTGAGCTGGATGTCCCGGTACTGCGAGAAGTACGCGTCGACGTTGAAGCTCAGATGATTGTCGAACCAGGTGGTCTTCGTACCGATCTCGAAGGTCGCGAGGCTCTCCGGCTTGAACTCGATCGCCTGCGCCACGTAGAAGGGGCGGGGGTCCACGCCGCCACCCTTGAAGCCGGTGGCGTACTGGCCGTATACCATCGCGTCATCGGTGAACTGATAGTGCAGGGCCGCGCGCCAGTCCCAGCGCGTCGCCGAATAGGTCGAGGAAGCCCCGTTGAGCGGGCTCACCAGCGTCGCCGAGCCGCCCGTGGTGCCTTCGGGATTGAGGCGGACATAGTGGTACGTCTTGTCCTGTGCGGTGTACCGGGCGCCGAAGAGCGCATCGAACTTCGGCGTAATGTGCCACGTGGTGTGCAGGAAGCCCGCCTTGTCGTGCGCGTCGACGGGATCGTCCTGGTAGAAGTTGAAGATGCCCGGAAACGCCGAAATGGCGTACCACAGGTCCTCGTGCCCGAAGTACACCGTTTCCTCGCGGAAGTAGAAGCCGCC
>Ga0134126_10011529_pt1 | contig 11167 bp, 7 predicted proteins | sample KB31752_FD_96881 | JGI IMG/M metagenome (GOLD analysis project Ga0134126, IMG submission 96881) | Terrestrial soil microbial communities with excess Nitrogen fertilizer from Kellogg Biological Station, Michigan, USA - KB3-175-2 | ecosystem: Environmental > Terrestrial > Soil > Unclassified ... | reverse complement strand
GATAATCATGTACTCATTACTGTTAGTGATAACGGTAATGGCGTTCCAAAAAATATTGTAGATAAAATATTTCAGCCATTTTTTACGACTAAGCCGACAGGGCAAGGAACAGGATTGGGATTGAGTTTGAGCTATGATATTATCAAAGCGCATAGCGGGGAAATACAAGTGGAAACCAACCCGCCTCCCCTGTTAAGCCATCCAGCGGGGCCAGGAACTACTTTTACAATTATATTGCCATGCTAAAATTGTGAGGGGCTGATGGGAACATGAAGGTATAAAATAACTCTTTTTCGAAGTGGTATTAATTTATATTACATTTATGTAGTGAATGTAAAATCATAAAATATGCCCGCGTACGGAATTGAAATTATCCTTAGCCGCCAATTAGCCGATAGCCTTTCGATGCCTGTATTCATTACTGATACTGCCGGCAACCTTATATTCTATAATACGCCTGCAGAAGAGGCATTGGGACAACGATTTGAAGAAACAGGCGAAATGCCGGTAAATGTATGGTCAGTAATTTTTAAGCCTATAGATGAATTTGCAAAACCTATCCCTCCCGAAGATTTGCCATTGGTAAAAACGTTGACAAACAAGTTGCCTTACCATAAAGTTTTTTGGATTAAAAGCCTTCAGGGGCAACTAGAAAAAATTGCGCTTACTTCTTACCCAATTATCAGCAAGGAAAGTGAATTTTTAGGAGCCGTTGCTATATTTTGGAAAATAAAAGAAAATGAAAATTAAGTTATGCGGTGTGAGGGGCTCTTTTCAAACCTCAGATGCCGAAACAAAAAACTTTGGAACAAGAACATCCTGCACAATGGTAATGGAAGATGGCGAGCTATTAATATTGGACGCGGGCTCTGGTATCCAGCATTTCAATTCTATAAACTTTTCCGCTAAAAGAGTAGATATTTTATTAACGCACCTGCACATGGATCATATTTTAGGCCTTGGCTTTTTCAGCCCATTTTTTATAGCAGGCCAGGAGGTGCATATCTGGGGGCCCAAAACATCTTCCCAAACCCTTCGTTCGCGCCTGAGCAGGTACTTGTCCCCACCACTATTTCCTGTCCTGCTTCGGGATCTTCCGTGCAATCTCATTTTTCATGAAATAGGAAATGCCGAATTTGAGATAAATCATTTCAAAATTAAATCCAACTATATTATTCACCCTGGGCCAACTATTGGTTTTAGAGTTACGGGTAACCATTCTGTTTTTACGTACATGCCCGATCATGAGCCGGCATTAGGGTGTTATGGCATTATACAAGAACCTGATTGGATATCAGGATTTGACCTTGCTTTGAATGCTGATATATTATATCATGATGGGCAATATACCTCTGAAGAATATAAAACCAAAAAAGGATGGGGCCACTCGTGTATCAAAGATGCTTTGGAATATGCCTCATTATGTAAAGTGAAAAAAATTTTATTAGCCCACCATGACCCTGCACATTCTGACGAGCAGCTCGATAAAATTTTTCTAAACATACAGGCCAATCGTAAGGAACTTACCAAATATGAAATGGCTAAGGAAGGTAGCGAAATTGATTTGCCTTAATGGACAATTAATTTTCACTGCTTTTTATGCATTTTAAAAATTGTTTACGTAAAAATATGCCTGCTGTTATTGAATGTATTGTGGGAGAATATTGAGCAAGCGAAAAGCAAAAGTAACCTACAGATTATAAACATCTGAGTTCTATGAATTTTATACAAGAATATCTTTTACGCCTGTACTGAGCGAAGCCGAAGTACAGTAAACCAACAAAAAAGCCAGAATCTTATTTCGTATGAACCAACTGTTTCAGTTTCTACAAAGAAAGAAGATAATCATCTACTCATTACTGTTAGTGATAATAAAAATGGCATCCCGCAAAATATTGTTGATAAAATATTTCAACCTTTTTTTACGACTAAGCCAACTGGTCAAGGAACTGGATTGGGATTGAGTTTGAGCTATGATATAGTGAAAGCGCAAGGTGGGGAAATAAATGTGGAGAGCAAAGAGGGAGAAGGAAGTGAGTTTATTATTCAATTACCAATATGACATTATTTCAATCATACCAGTAAATTCAATCCTAAAAATCCTGCCTATACCCATTTTTTGCGAGTTCAGGCAAAATGGAATTGAATAAAGATGGGTACTCTTTTTTTGCGTCGAAGTATATTCAGTACAAAAGAGGCGTTGAGGTAATTCATTTAAAATTTTTATCTAAAAAACATTTGGTAATTTCTTTAAATAATTTTAACGCTAAATATAATTTAATAAATAATATTTCCTCTTTGTTATCAAAAAAATTCGATATTTGTTAGGCATACTTAATTAAAGAATTTTCCAAGACAATGAAAAAGCTATCTTTTATAATTTGCCTGGTAATTTTTTCTGCAAGCCCAAAGGTATCTATCGGGCAGGATACGCAAATTAAAGGGTTCATTGACTTTCTTACCACTTACTCTAATAAAAAAGCTTCGTTTGGATTTGATGAGCAGGATCTTTTTATAACTTCTGTGCTTAGTAATAAAATCTCCTTCCTAGGAGAAAGCGTTTTTAAATTTAACCCTGCTTCTGCTACTGATTTTTCTGTAAGTGTTGAAAGAGTAATTATTTATTACAACCTAAAAGGAAATAATAATTTAGTTTTTGGAAAAGTACACACACCCATAAATTACTGGAACGACACCTACCATCATGGCAGGGTTTTTTATCCAACAATTGAAAGGCCCTTATTATTTGCCGCTGATATTATTCCACTTCATACTGTGGGCGTAGGTTTTAAGGGAAATGATTTAGGGAGTTCTAAATTTGGATACGACCTATTTATTGGCAATGGGCTTGGCTCTACTGAAGTTCTGGATAATGACAAATACAAATCTATAACCGCCGCTATTCACATAATACCTGTTGGTAAATTAAGGTTGGGAATTTCCTGGTACAATGATGTTGTCTCTAAAGGCGCAAATGTAGAGGGCAAAATTATCAATTGGAAAGTAAATCAGAATTTATTCACTGCATCAGTTTCACAATTTGGAAAAAAATTTGAAGTATTGGCAGAAAGCACAGCCGGGATAAACTATACAGATACTACAGGCTCCAGGACAACTTTTGCTTCCTATATTTACGCAGGTTATAAGGTGAAAGACAAAATAATTCCCTATATACGTTTCGATGACCTGCATTACCAAAATGGAGAGATATTTTATAACAAAAACAACACTACTTCAATAGTTGCCGGCGTCAGGTATGAAATTAATTATTTAGCGGTTTTAAAAATTGAATATCAATATCAGCATTCTGAACTTTTTAATTATACCAATAAAGTAACAGCACAATTTGCAATAGGATTTTAATATGAAAAAGCAAATAAATAAATACAAAATTCCGGCGCTGTTTTCAGGCAAGGTATTTTTAATGGTTGTAGGTATGCTTTTCATGAGTATGGCATCTAAATCCCAACAGTTAAATTTAGTTGCAATTGGCAATAGTTCGGTGGCACCAAACGATTTGGCCTTATCTGAATTAAAATCTATACTCATGGGTGAAAAACAACGGTGGAAAAATGGAGATAGAATTCTTATCGCCCTGATGAAAACAAATACACCGATTGGAAAAACAACCTCTTCTAAAATCTATGATATGACCGGTGATGAGGTAAATAAATTCTGGCTGGCACTGGTGTTTCAGGGTAAAGCACAGGCTCCTAAATTTTTCAGTTCAACAGAAGAATTAAAAGATTTTGTTGCTCAAAACCGGGGTGCAATAGGAATATTAGATAAACCTTTTTCTGATACTGAAATAAAGTTTATTGCGATTGACGGGAAACAATCCTTCTAATAAAAAATAGTAATTGGTGTAAGGTAATTACAAGGCTTCTCAATTTATTTAAAAACCCTAAATGCGGATAAACCTTAAAACAAAGATTTGGTTCACGATATGTTTTATTGTGCTCATGTTTTCTTTTTTTACCCTCTTTTATTTCCCAAACCAACAGGGAAAACTTTTAATTAACGATTATAATACAGAAGTCCAAAATCTGGCCAATACAGTTGCTTTAGGTGTAAAAATTGCAATCACCGAGCAAAATTTTGAAGGTGTGCAAACTGCAATTGAATTCGTAAAAGGTGACCCCCGGCTGCAATTTGTAAGTATGGTTCAATTTGATACTGCCTGGGAAAGCGGCCACAATAATTACAAAATAAAGAAAACGATATTTAAAACGTTTCCTGAAAATCAACATCCAAGCCCCGAAACCACTTCTAATGATTCATTAATTGTAAAAGAAGCCCCATTCAAGACTGAAATGATGACAGGTTCAATAATGCTGGGTTTCAATACAAAAGAGATCGTAGAAAGTAAAGAAAAAATAAAAATCGCTTCAATTATTGTAAGTGGCATTATCTTTTTTATTGGGATTTTTATTGGGTTTGTCCTTGCAAGGAATATTTCAGTTCCTGTTCTAGCATTAAGGGATGCAGCAAACCGTGTTGGCGAAGGCGATTTTGACCAGAAAGTGAAACACATGCCCAACGATGAAATTGGCGAATTGGGAAAAGCATTCAATAAGATGGTTGAAGACCTCTCGAAAACAAGAAAAGAACTTAAAGAAAAGAACCTGCAGCTTTCTTCTACAATCAGCCAATTGAACCATACATTAGTTGAATTAAAAAACACACATTTACAACTCGTCCAATCCGAAAAAATGGCAAGCCTTGGCGAACTTACTTCAGGAATTGCCCACGAGATACAAAACCCATTAAATTTTGTAAATAATTTTTCAGAAGTTAATACCGAATTAATGGCCGAAATGAAAATGGAAATTGAGAATGGTAATTATGAGGAAGCAAAAAATATTGCAAATGAAATTATTCAAAATGAAACAAAAATAAATCATCATGGCAAGCGTGCAGATGCTATTGTAAAAAACATGCTGCAACATTCGAGGCAGAGTACAGGCCAAAAACAAAATACAAATTTAAATGTATTAGCATCTGAATATTTACGGTTGAGTTACCAGGGATTAAGGGCAAAAGATAAAGATTTTAATGCAACCATTCAGACTATTTTTGATGGATCAATTGGCAATATAAATATCGTTCCCCAGGATATTGGCAGAATGTTTTTAAATATTTATAATAATGCGTTTTACGAGGTGAATGAAAAAAGGAAAACAACAGAAGGCTATGAACCTACAGTTACAGTGAAAACAAAAAAAATAGGTGATTCTGTTGAAATCAGGATAACAGATAACGGCAAGGGCATTCCTGAAAAAAATTTAGATAAAATCTTTCACCCTTTTTTTACGACAAAGCCTACAGGTGAAGGAACAGGTTTGGGTTTATCTTTAAGTTATGATATTGTGAAAGCACATAGGGGAGAAATAAGTGTGGAAAGTAAAGAAGTAGAAGGGAGCGAATTTATTATTCAATTACCAATTGCCTGAAAAATAACTTTTAATCAAATGAAGTAACTCAATTAATTTGGTAAATCATAGTTCTTGCATTTATGATATCACAATAGAACACGGTAAGAATTTGAATTAGAAACGAAAGTGTCAGTAGAAAGTGAATATATTATAGTTTGATTTCAAAATAATTGGTGTTGTAAAATAAAAACAGCAATCAGATTGAAAGTTGACCGGGTTGGTTATTAAATTACCTTTAATAACATGATAATACAATGATCGTAATAAAAAAGTTGTTTCCGCTCCTTCTTCTTTTACATTTACCTTTTTTTTCTACAGCTCAAAATGATAAGATTGAATTCAACCTTGTTGAAGGCAATAATGGTGAGCCTTTGGGCCAGATAAATGCTATTTCGCAAGATCCCAATGGCTATATCTGGTTCAACGGACAGGCAGCTAATCTTTTATATCGTTATGATGGCGTTCGAATGATCGCATATAAACCTGACAACATGAATCCGAATTCTCAATTGGGAGCTGTTGAGGAAACTATTTATGCTGATAAAGGTGGAATGATTTGGGAGGGTTTTTACGAGGGAGGAATGGAACAGCTTAATCCCTTAACCGGTATTTTTAAACATTTTAAACATGATTCTAGAGATCCCGGAAGTCTCAGTGCAGGAATGGTAAGTGCAATTTTAAGGGATCATCTTGGAAGATTATGGGTAGGAACCGCCGATGGCCTTGACATGCTTGATGAGAAAACCGGAAATTTCAAACATTATAGAAATGATTCCAAAGATTCCACAACCCTGAGCAGTAATGTTGTCAGGGCAATATATGAAGACCACAAAGGGGTATTGTGGGTAGGAACAGGTTTTGAATTTCCTTTTGGTAATTATAAAAGTGCCGAAGATGGTGGGCTTAACCGAATGAATCCAGACGGGAAATTTACACGATTCCTGCATGATCCCAATAATTCCCAAAGCCTTATCAATAATAAAGTAAGAGCAATTTTCGAAGACAGCAGGGGCGTCTTTTGGGTAGGGACATCCGGTGATGGATTACATATAATGGATCGGGAAAAAGGAACTTTTGAAAGACATACATATAATCCAGCCAAACCAGATCAATTAAGCAGGCCTCCTTTGAAAAGCCGCGAATTGACAGATCCGATTACGTTTATAATTGAAGATGCTACCGGGGCGATCTGGATAGGTACTTATATTTCAGGAATCAACAGGTACGATCCAGTCACAAAAAAGATTACCCACTATGAATCCAGTAATGGATATCCGGATAAAAGTTGCTGGGCGGCTTATGAATCCCGAGATGGAGTTTTATGGTTGAGCTCAACTGATCAGGGTGGATTTCTTTTCAGGGTAAATCCAGAAATAAATAAAATTAAAAATATTTCAGCCGGAGCTCTTATTTCCGGTTTATACGAAGATGCCGAGGGGATTTTGTGGGCGTCCGGATATGGCACCGGATTACTTCAATTTGATAAAAAGAAACACCTTGTTCATGAGTATAAATATGATGCAACTGATTCAATAGATCTGATGCAAACCAGCATAAACTCAATTATTCAGAATCAGTCCGATACCCTTTGGCTAAGCGCAAATATTGGGATTATATTATTCAATAAAAAAACTAAACATTTCACCAGGCTCCAATATAAACCAAGTCCAGATTCCCCATACAAAAAATTTATTGGGGAAGGAGTAAATAAAATAATAGAAGGCAAGGATGGTTTGATGTGGATTTCAACATCTAATGGATTGCTACTGTATAATCCTAAAGAACAAACCATAAAGAAATATCTTCATGATGTAAAAGATACAACAACGATCAGTGCGGACATAATAACCTCTGTCCTTGAGGGCCCCTCAGGAGATATTTGGGCAAGTACGGGAGATCAGGAAAATCAAGAACTTATTGCGACAACTAATTTTAAAGAACTACCAGGAGTTAATCGCCTGAATAAAATTACTGGCAGGTTCAGCCATTACCTAAATGGTATTAACATCTTATGTTTATATAAAGATTTAGAAGGGAATATTTGGGCTGGCTCGGCCAGAAAAGGCCTTTACCACTTCAATAAAACTACTGATCGTTTTGATGCTTACTTCGAACCTCAGTCCGAAATAGCTAAAGAAACTATCGTTAATATCATAGAAGATAATATAAAGAATTTGTGGATCATAACAAAATCTTCCATAGTGAAGTTGAGCCCGGACAGAAAAAGTTATTTTATTTATGGGAAAAAATATGGGATCCGGTCTAACACTTTACGGCTGGCAGGAATTTGTAAGGCTAAGACAGGAGATATCATTGTGGGGAATAATAATGGATTTTATGTCTTTTCTCCGAATGTTATGACTGAGTTCAGTAAACCACTAAAACTTAATATTACCGGATTTTTTATCAACAACAAAGAGGTATCATCAGGAAGAGGGAGTGTTCTTGCCAATCCAAATGAAGAAACGAATAAGATATTTCTCAATTACAACGAGGATAATTTTTCTTTCAATTTTGCGGCTATTGATTACAGGGAACCTGAAGCAAACAAGTATTATACTTTACTGGAAAATTTCGATAGTGTTTGGAGGGATGCTGGTGCAGATAAAAGTGCTAATTATATCAACGTGCCACCGGGAAATTATGTGTTCCGCATAAAGGCAATTAACATAGATGGAGTAACAGCTGAAAAAGCAATTCAAATCACTGTTAACAAACCGTGGTGGAAAACAAATGTGGCTTATGCGATTTATATTATTTGGTTTCTTACAATCAGCTTTTTTGCGAACCGTATCATTAAAAACAGAATAATAGAAAAGGAAAGAATGAAGAGCAGGGAAAAGGAACTGGCACAGGCAAAAGAAATTGAAAAAGCATATAACGATTTAAAAGCTACACAGGCTCAACTTATACAATCCGAAAAAATGGCCGCGCTTGGAGAACGAACGGCAGGCATTGCGCATGAGATACAGAACCCTTTAAACTTTGTTAATAATTTTTCTGAAGTCAATAAGGAATTGCTCGTTGAAATGAAAGACGAAATAGATAAAGGAAATACAGAAGATGCAAAAGCAATTGCAAATGATGTAATAGAAAATTCTGAAAAAATTAATCATCATGGCAAACGTGCCGGTGATATTGTAAAAGGTATGCTGCAGCATTCTCGAACCAGCACCGGGGTAAAAGAACCAACTAATATTAATGCACTGTGTGATGAATATTTAAGATTGAGTTACCATGGCTTACGTGCAAAAGACAAAAATTTCAATGCAGAAATGAAAACCAATTTTGATAACTCAATTGACAAAATAAATATCATCCCGCAGGATATTGGAAGAGTGCTGTTGAATTTATACAACAATGCTTTCTATGCTTGTACTGAGCGAAGCAGAAGTACAGTAAACGAACAAAAAAGTGAAAATCCTATTTCGTATGAACCAACGATTTCAGTTACTACAAAGAAATCTGATAATCATGTACTCATTACTGTTAGTGATAACGGTAATGGCGTTCCAAAAAATATTGTAGATAAAATATTTCAGCCATTCTTTACGACTAAGCCAACAGGGCAAGGAACTGGTTTAGGTTTGAGCTTGAGTTATGATATAGTGAAAGCGCACGGTGGGGACTTAAAAGTAGAAACGAAGGAAGGAGAACGAAGTGCGTTTATCATTCAATTACCTCTTGTTTAAAACAAGGTTTATTTTGATTTAAAAGATTGTAATTGGATCCATCAATTGATTTGTTATGGGTCCCTCGTCCATTTATCCACTATAGCGGAAAATAAAACTAAAAAATAGAAAGTATCTGGTTACAATTGTATTTATTTTGCTATCTTAATTTTTTTTAATTTTATTGCCAAATCTGCTAATGGAAAATTCAATAAAAATTTTAGTTGTTGAAGATGAAATGATCATTGGGGCAAAAATATCTATGCATTTGGTTGGCCTCGGTTATGATGTGGATGGAATTTTACCGCGCGGCGAAGAGGCTATAATGCATGTTCAGGAAAATAATGTAGATATAATACTTCTCGACATTAACCTTAAGGGAAAAATAGATGGCATTGAAACTGCTAAACAAATTCAAAAGTATTCTACCGTTCCCATAATTTATCTCACAGCCAATGCAGATGAAGCTACTTTCAACAGGGCTAAATCTACGAGGCCGGCAGCTTTTATTTCAAAACCATTTAAGCAACTTGACCTGCAAAGGGCAATCGAGCTTGCCATTTGCAGGATGGCAGAAAATGGAGCTGCTCTCCCGCCTCATTTGGAAAGTTCAGATAAGCAACATTTCATTTTGAGCGACCGTATATTTATCAGGCACAAGGATAAAATGATAAAAATAATGGTGGCTGATATTTTATATATTGAGGCCGACCGAAACTATAGCCGGATATTTGCAGCAGGTAAAGAATTCCTTTTATCTGTCACCCTCAAAACCATTGAAGATAAACTTTCTGTTGACCTTTTTGTAAGGGTGCACCGCTCCTATATTATCAATATTACACAGATAGAAGAAGTGGGTGAAAGCCATGTTTCCATTGGTGATAAATCAATTCCACTTAGCGCCGGTTTGAAAGAGCATTTGCTTGAAAAAATTCAAACTCTTTAAGAATACAATAATATAACAGTAATGTGCACACGAAAATAAGATTTTATGAAAGAAGTTTGTTTACTGTTACTATTTTCTGCACAGATGGCATATGGCCAGAAAAGCCGTTATGACAGCCTGCAACATCAATTGGATGCAGCAACCCCAGATACACAAAAACTGGAACTGATTAAACAACTTGCGGATGTTGCTTTTCAGTCTGACCTGGAAAAGGCTTTAATATATTCCAGGCAAGGAGTACAATTATCAGAAAAGATTGGTAATAAAAGCTGGCAGCCGCGTTTTTACGAAATGGAAGGAAGAATGCATGCCAACCTAATTCACCTGGATTCTGCATTATATTTTTTTGATAAAGCAATGACGGGTTATACGGCTGAAAAAAATAAAAGAGGACAGGCAACGACAGCATTTAAAATATCATGGGTTTATAAAAAGAGAGGCGAAACAGATAAAGCCCTCCAGTCTGACCTCAGCGCTTTAAAAATAATGGAAGAATTGGATGACGCCCTTGGTACAGCCGCCGGATTTGAAAAAGTTGCAGAAGACCTTCAGATACAGGGCCAGTTGGATGAAGCGATGGATTATGCACAAAGAGCCATAGGTATTTGCCAAAAAAATAAACTTAACAGGGAATTAGTTTATGCGCTGACTGCCGCAGGTTCAGTTTCAATTGCACAAGGAAAAAACCGGGAATCTTTTAATTTTTTCAACAAAGCCTTAAGCCTTGCCCGTGCTCAAAAATTTGATACTCTTTCGATTTGTGATTTTTCAAACAATAAGGGTAATGCTTTAAAAAAACTCGGCAGGTACGGGGAAGCTTTGAAGGAATATCAATTGGCGCATAACATTGCCGTAGAGGCAAATTATAGTAATGGAATCAACGCCACTTTCGCTAACCTGGCGGAAATAAATATTCTTTTAAAAAATTACAAAGAGGCGTTGCCTTTCCAATTAAAAACGGTGGAACTCCAGGAAAGGGATAATGATAATTCCAATATCATCGAAGGTTATTTGCATTTGAGCAATATCTTTGAACACCTTGGAGATTATAGATCTGCACTTTCTTATCAAAAAAAAGCACTTTTGATGAGGGACAGTATTGCAAGTATAAAAAG
>Ga0134126_10011528_pt1 | contig 11167 bp, 10 predicted proteins | sample KB31752_FD_96881 | JGI IMG/M metagenome (GOLD analysis project Ga0134126, IMG submission 96881) | Terrestrial soil microbial communities with excess Nitrogen fertilizer from Kellogg Biological Station, Michigan, USA - KB3-175-2 | ecosystem: Environmental > Terrestrial > Soil > Unclassified ... | reverse complement strand
TTGCGTGGTGATTTTCGCTCCTCGCGGGCACGAGGGCGGAACCGGGGTCCTGCGGCCGCTGAGCGTGAAGCAGGCGGCCAATGGCCCATGCCCAAGACTGGCCAGCAGACAGGGCAACAAGACAGGGCAAAGCCAAATCTTTCAGCTATTTTCCGAACGCCAGCACGTGCAGGCCGAGACGGCGGCGCACGATCCAGAACAACAGCACGGTCTCGAAGGTCAGCGACAGCGAGGTCGCAGCCGCCGCGCCATGGCCGCCGAAGCGCGGCACCAGCGCGACGCAGAGCACGACATTCATGGCAAACGCCAGCGCATAGGCGAGCGCACAGATGCGCTGGTGGCCGAGCATGTTGAGGAGGCGCTCGACCGGGCCGATCGCCGAGCGCACCACAAGCCCGATCGCGGCGATGAACATGATGTCGTAGCCGATCACGAATTTCGGTCCGAACAGCCAGAGCAGCGGCTTGCCCATCGCGAGCAAGGCGATAGTGGCCGCAAGCGAGGGCCAGAACGTCCAGTTGATCGCATGGGCCACATAGGCCTCCAGCCGCGGCTTGTCGCCGATCGCGTTGTATTCGGCAAAGCGATGCGCGGTCGTCGCCGACATCGCGTAGTGAATGAACGATACCAGCGCCAGCGTCTTCACCACCGCGAAATAGACGCCGACCTCCTCGGAAGAGCGGAACTGCTGCAGCACCAGCACGTCGGTGTAGGAGAGCAGCAGGTAGAAGCTCTCAACGAGCAGTATCGGCAGCGAGATCGCAAGCCAGCCGCGGACATCGTAGGCCTTCGGTCCCCGTTCGACGCGCAAGCCGAGGCGGCGGTTGAGGACGAACATCTGCCCGATCATGGCGATCCATACCGCGGCCGCGCTGGCGGCCATCGCGGCGGTGGCGCCAAGATCGAAGCCGAGCACGAACAATCCGGCTGTGATGCCGATGATCAGCGCCTGACGCACGATGAATTGCGGCATCAGGGCGAGCCGCATCCAGTCATGCGAGCGCGCAATTCCGTCCTGCGTGTTGGCAACGACGAAGGGCGGCAGCGTCAGGCAGCCGATCATGAGCGGCACGGCCTCGCCCGGCTGCATCCATTGCGACAGCAGTTTGACGATACCGGCGAGGCCAAGCGAGAGCGCGGCCGAAACCGCGAACGTCATCTGGCGGCTGCCGGACAGAAAGCCGCGGAGCAGCGCATGCTCGCCGCGCGTGCGGTATTCCGGAATGATCTTCTGCGCGGACGCCGAGATGCCGAAATCCATCATGCTGCCGAGCAGCAGTACCCAGGTCCAGACATAGACATAGATGCCGTAGTCCGATCCGCCCATCCAGCGCGCAAGCAGGATCTGCGAAAGATAGGCCATCGCTGCAGAGAGCACGCGAATGATGAAGATGGTGCCGGCGAGGCGCCGCGTCAGCGATGCTTCACTCGGACCGCCGACGAGCCCGGCCTTCAATCGCGAGACCAGCCCGCTCGCCAGGCCGGTGGCGGATTGAGCGTCGGTGGAGGCCACGGCGGATTCCCGGAACGAATGCCGCGCAAGGGCGGCGACGATCCGGTCTATCAACCATTCGTTAACATTCGGTTGGGTGGACGGCATCGGTCCGGTGCGATGCGAAGCATCGAACCCAATGCGCAATTGCGCATTGTGGAACCTCGAGATCCCGGGTTCGCGCTGGCGCGCCCCGGGATGACGCTTCGCGTCAATCCAGATTGACGTTGAACTCGTAGCTGTGATTGCCGCCGACCAAGGTCAGTTTCAGCGCGGCGCCGTTCGGATCGACGCCGGGCGGCACGCCGTCGAGCTGGAAAGCGAAGCGCTTGATGCCGGGCGGGCTGTGCTCGACCAGTTTCGGCACCGGCAGGCCCCAATCCGGCGTCGGCCCCTCGACGAACAGGTTGACCGGCCGGTCGTTGGGACTGGCCACGTCGACCAGGACCTGGTCCTTGCCCTCGCGCCTGACGTCAAGAATCGTCAGCGGATTGGGATCGCCGATATTGGCGGGCTTTGGAACCGTGGCGAGCGCGGCGAACAGCGTGCTGTCCTCCGTGCTCGCCACACTGTTGAAGGTCAGCTCCGCGTTGGCCTCGACCGGGATGCAGAGCTTCTCGCACACGGCATAGTTGATGGCGGCGCGCAAGGTCACCGGCTTGTCGATCGTCTTGGCGACGATGCGCAGCGGCAGCACGATCTGGTCGTGGTAGCCCATCGACACGCCTCCGGCGCCGTCGTCGAATTTCTGCGGCGCCGGCCACAAAATCGTCACTGCCTCGACATTGTCGGACTTGGAGAAGTCGAAGCGTGGCGGAACACCGGAATCGCCAGGGGTGCGCCAATAGGTCTTCCATCCCGGCTGGAGCTGGAACGCGACGCCGCCGAGCAGCACGGTGCCGCTGCGCGATCCCGCGAGCAGCCGCACGGCCGAATGTCCGTCCTTCTGCCATGGCGAGGCATCTTGGGCGCGGGCGCCGGCGGCGAATGAAGCGACAAACAGTGTCGCAGCAAGGCCGAGCGCGACACGCGAAGGAACTATGGCGTTCATGAGACGTCTTTACAGGCTGGACGCGAGGCGAACCATTGAATTGCTTGTGAGCGCCATGTCCTAAGCTTGATTGACAGGATTGTCGCCCAATATCAGGATGGCCGCCAACATGAGAGTGCTTTGCGAATGGACCCTCAGGATAAAAAACCGGGCAACATTCGTCGCAAGCCTGCCGGCAGCAGCGCCGGAAAGGTCACCGGCATCGGCGACAATTCGTCCAAACGCAGCTATCTCGACGGCCAGCTCCTCATCGCCATGCCCGTGATGGGTGATCCTCGCTTCGAGCGTTCGGTCATCTACATGTGCGCGCATTCCGCCGATGGGGCCATGGGCATCATGGTCAACCGCCCGGCCGGCAGTATCGATTTCCCCGATCTCTTGGTGCAGCTCAATATCATCAACAAGGATGAGCAGATCAAGCTGCCGGACACCGCCGAAAGCATGAAGGTGATGCGGGGCGGGCCGGTCGAGACCGGCCGCGGCTTCGTGCTGCATTCCTCGGATTTCTTTCTCGCCGATGCGACGCTGCCGATCGACAGCAAGATAAGCCTCACCGCGACCGTCGACATCCTCAAGGCGATCGCGAGCGGCAACGGTCCGAAGCATGCGATCCTCGCGCTCGGCTATGCCGGCTGGGGCCCGGGCCAGCTCGAGAACGAGATCCAGGGCAATGGCTGGCTGCATTGCGACGCCGATCCCGATCTCATCTTCGGTGACGACGTCGACGAGAAATACGCCCGCGCGCTCGCCAAGATCGGCATCGATGTCGGCATGCTGTCGAACGATGCGGGGCACGCGTAGTCCCGTCGTCTCGGCCTTGAGCCGGGACCCATATCCAAGGGCGTGGTTGACAGGTACCATCGTCATGGCCGGGCTTGACCCGGCCATCCATCACGAAAAAGCGCTTCTCGCGAAGACCGATGGATGCGCGGGCCTTCGCCGCGCCGTAGGGGCTTCGGCCCCGCAGGCGGGTCAAGCCCGCGCATGACGAGTAATTGCGCTTGTCACTACTCCGCCGCTTCCTGCGCTACCGTCGGCATGGTGCCCGCCACCGTCGCGCGGCGCATATCGCGCGGCTGCGACTGGTCGTAGCGGCGGACGCGGTGCACGGTCTGGCGGTTGTCCCACATCACGAGGTCGTGCAGCGTCCATTTATGGACGTAGACGAACTCCGGCTGCGTCGCGTGCTCGGTGAGATCGCGCAACAGCAGCCGACCTTCCGGCATGCTCATGCCGCGCACGGCGCCGGCATGCGAGGACAGATACAGCGACTTGCGGCCGTGCACCGGATGCGTGCGCACCAGGCGCTGCAGCACCGGCTTGAACATCTGTTTCTCTTCGTCGGTGTACTCGAGGAAGCCGAGCGAGCCGCGCGAATACATCAGCGAATGCTCGCAGATCAGGTCCTCGATCTCGGCCTTGGTCTCGTCGTCGAGCGCGTCAAAGGCCGCGCGCATGTCGGCGAATTCGGTGTTGCCGCCCTTCGGATTGACCACGCGCGCCGACAACAGCGAGAACTTTGCGGGGATCGCGCGAAACGACGAATCCGAATGCCACAGGCAGTTGCCGAGATTGAACAGATGCACGCGGCTGTCGCGCGCCAGCGGCTTGCCGTCCTTGCCGAGATTGGAGACGTCGTTGAGCCCGGCGGAGCCCAGGCGGTAGTCTTTCGCCCTGGTGATGTTGCCGCCGCGCGGGTTCTCGCGCTCGCCGAAATTCAGCGCAAAAGCCATCTGCTGGTCGTCGGTGATGTCCTGGCCGTGGAATACCAGCACGGCATACCTGTCCATGCCGGCCTCGATCTCGGCGGCCTCCGCTGTCGTGAGCGGCCTGCGCAGATCAAGCCCCGAAACCTCGCCGACAAAATGCTTGTGAAGCTGCCGGATCGCGATCGCCATCACCCTGACTCCTCAGCCGTATCTCTCCTGAAGCGAAAGGCGGTTGCCCCGCTCGATCTGCGTGAAAGGCTACTCCGGGAGCGAGCGTTGTCAACGAGACGTGACACGTGCGGCGTACAGACCTGTCATGCTTCACGCATTGCGCGCCATCAGCCCGCCATCCACGGCAATCACGGCGCCGGTCAGGAACGAGGCCGCCGGCAGGCATAGGCTCAAGGTCATATGCGCGACCTCCTCGGGGTCGCCGTAACGGCCCAGCGCGGTGCGGCGCTTGGCGTAAATGGTCTTTTGCTCCTCCGGAATCCGGTCGGTGATCGCGGTGCGGATCGGGCCCGGACAGATGCAGTTGACGGTGATGCCCTCGCGGCCGAGCTCGACCGCGAGCGAACGCGTCAGGCTGGTCACGCCGCCCTTGGCCGCGGAATAGGGGCTGTGCAGCGCGGTGGCGCCGAGCGCCTCGGTGGAGGCGATATTGACGATGCGCGGGCATTTCGATCTGCGCAAGTGCGGCAGCGCCGCGCGGATGATGCGCGGATGCGCCGTCAGCATGACGGCAATTCCCTTCGCCCATGCGTCCTCATAGGCCGGATCATCGATCGCGACGCGCACGGAGATGCCGGCATTGTTGACGACGATGTCAAGGCCGCCGAACTGTGCGGCGACCTCGCCCACGACGCGGTCGATCGCGTCGCGGTCACTGATATCGAGCGCCCAGGCTCTTGCGGTGCCGCCGCTTGCGATGATCTCGTCGGCGACCAGCTTCGCGCCGTCGCCAGTCATATCGGTCACCGCGACGCGGGCGCCTTCATCGGCAAAGACGCGCGCCGTGGCGCGGCCCATGCCGCTCGCCGCGCCCGTGACGAGTGCGGTCAATCCCCTCACCGAGCGACTGAGCTGCTTGTACTCCGGCATGGTGTCTCCTCACGCGATCGATTGACAAGGTTTTCGGCCATCCTAGTGCACGATGGCGCCAAGTTAAGCGCCATCGTGCTCTAGATTCATATTGGAGCATGATCCTTTCGGAAAAGCGGTGTCCACTTTTCCGGATCATGCTCTAAGACGGGACAAAGAACGACGGGAAGGGATGGACATGAACGAGCTGGATTTTTCGGGCAAGCAGGTGCTGGTGGTCGGCGGCTCCTCCGGCATCGGTAACGGCATCGCGCAGGCGTTCTGCGCCAGGGGCGCGCGGGTTGCAGTGTGCGGCACGCGCCAGCGGGCGGCCGACTATTCGCCGGAGGAAGGTTCGCATCTCGATGGCCTGGCGTACTTTCAGCTCGACGTCGGCGATGCCGGCGCCATCGAGGCATTCCATCCGTCGTTCGAGAGGCTCGACGTGCTGGTGCTGGCGCAGGGCGCCGTGATCTATCGCCGCGGCGAGTTCGAGATGACCGGCTTTCGTGCCGTACTCGAGGTCAATCTGATGAGCCTGATGGCCTGTGCGACCAGGTTTCATCCGATGCTGCGCATGAGCAAGGGCTCGCTGATCATCGTGAGCTCGACCGCGGCCTACCATTCGACCATGGGCAATCCCGCCTACAATGCCTCCAAGACCGGCGCGGTCGGGCTGACGCGCACGCTCGGCGAAGCCTGGGCGGAGGACGGCATCCGCGTCAACGGCATCGCGCCGGGACTCGTCGACACCAAGATGACCAGGGTCACGACCACGAACCCCAAGCGGCTCGAGGGCGCGCTGGCGCGGATTCCGCTGAGAAGGCTCGGCACGCCGCAGGACATGGCGGGCGCGGCGCTGTTCCTGGCCTCGCCGCTCTCGTCCTACATCATCGGCCAGACCATCGTGGTCGATGGCGGGCTGATTCTGTGAGCCGAACGTACAGATCGTGGGGTGGGTTAGCCGTTCACGGGCGCGGTAGCTCAACAAGCGAAGGCGGAAGGCGTAACCCACCATCTCGCGATGGAGAGGAAAGTGGTGGGTTACGCTCCGCTAACCCACCTACGCAGCTACGCAGTCGTCATTGGATTACTGCACCGAGGCCGAGCGGCCGACGGGTGCGGGCGGGCGCGGCGTGTACTGGCGCGGCGGCGCCTGACGCTGCGGCGAATTGCCGAACCCGAAGAAATTGCCGAACGGGCTGGCTTGCGGCGGCGGCCTTTTGGCCGGCGCCGGCCTCGGCGCAACTGCGGCAGCCGGCGCTCCCGGCGCGCCGGGCACGGCAGGCTTGGCGGAGCGCTCGCCCGGCCTCGCATTGGCGACCGGTACGTCGCTCTTGCCCGGTTGCTTGCCAGGTTCTCTGCCCGGTTGCTTGGCCGGGTCCTTGGCCGGCTCGAGGGCGACCTCGCGGCGCGGCCAGGCGTAATCGTCGGCGCGCCCCGCCGGCGGGCTCAGCGCTTCACCCTTGACCAGCGTGCGCGCGGTGAGCGGATCGACCGCGGCTGGCCGCGTGCCGGGACCGCCGAGCAATTGATCGCTGCTGACGCTGGCGGCGACCAGCGGCAGGATCGGACCGGCGAGCGGGCGCGGCGCAGGCTGGCCGGGCACGGCGTTGGCTTCCGGCGTCGCGGGCTCCGTCGGCAAGGCGAGCGGCGCCGAGCGGGCGGCGAGCAGGCGGGCGATCTCGCGCTCGACGTAATGCGCAAGCTTCCGCGCGCCATACTTGGTGAAATAGACGCCGTCCCAGGAACGGAGCTGGCGGATCTGACCTTCGAAGTCGGGGCCTTTTTGCAGGTAGAGGCCGCGCTCGTCGACAAAGCCGTCCCAGACGTCGACATAGGTGATGCCCGCCCTGGCCGCCTGCTCGCGATAGAGCGAATCCAGGAACAGCATGTCGGAGGTGCCCCTCGCTCCGCGGATCGCGGGAAGGCCGACCCAGACCACCGGCACCCCCTTGGCTTTGACGACCGCGATCATCTCCTCGATCTTCTTGGCGTAGAGCTCGACCCAGCGCTCGTCGCGGAACTCGTAGATGCCGTTCGGCGAGCGCGGCGCCTTTTCGTGCGCCGGGGGCGTCTCGCTGTCGGCCTCGTCGAGCTCGGCATCGGCGCCCTTGTCGTCTGCCTTGTCATCCGCCTTGTCATCAGTCTTGTTATTCGTCTTGGCATTGTTGCCCGCTTTCGCTTTTTCGTCGGCCTTGTTTTCTGCGGGCTTGCCCTTCTTGTCGCCCTTCTTCTCGGCCGACTTTTCCTTTTCCTTATCCTTCTCGCTCTTCTCGACCACGGGCTCATGGATCGGGATGCGGTCGTTGAGGCCGAGCATCACGACGATCACATCCGGCTTCTCGCTCGCCAGAATGCTCCTGGCGGCGGCGGCCCAGTCGGCGGGTTCGCCCTTGGGCTGGTAGCGGATCAGGCCGGAGGTGTTCCTGGCCTTGCGGATCACGCCCATATCGGGCTGGTCGGCATAGGTATCTTCCAGGCCATAGGCGAGCCAGTCCGCCATGCCATCGCCCATCACCATAACGTTGCGCTCGGGTACGGTTTCACGCTTTTCCGGCGGGGGCGCCCTGGAGAAATCCTGGTAGACGCGCCGCGGCGCCTGCGGCTGGAACGGGGCGAAGAAATCGCTGCCGAACCAGCCTCCGCCGCCGCGCGAGGCGGGCCGTGGCGGCCCGCCGAAATTGCCGAAATTGAAGAACTGCGCGGACGCAGGCCCCACGATCCCGACCAGCAGCGCAATCGCCACGGCAAGCACGACCAGCGGGCCGGTCTGTGTGAAGATCTTCAGGAACGACGGCGGCTTGATCATGCGGCTCAGCTTGTCGAGGAACGGCGACACCATAATAACCGAATCGGGCCGCAAACGGGCAGTTTCCTTCCCATAAAACGGCCCCCTCCGCCCCGGTCAAGGGCGATGCCGGAATGCAACTTACGGCGCCATCTCCAACGCGACAGGGTCGGTTTAGTGCCCGCGAAGCTGATCCAGCACTTCGGCGGTGGCAAATCCATCGGCCGGCTCGCCGACGGAGGCCTGGAAGTTACGCAGGGCTTGCCTGGTTTCGCCACCGAACTGGCCGTCCGGGGTGCCCTTGTAGAAGCCGCGCTGGGCCAGAATCTGTTGCAGTTCCAGCCGTTCAGCCAGCGACAATTCGCGCTCCTGCCGCGGCCAGGGCTGAACGAAAGGCTGGCCGCCGCGCAGGCGGTCGGCCAGATGGCCGATGGCGAGCGCATAGGCCTCCGCCGGGTTGTATTTCATGATGACGCGGAAATTCTGCGTCATCAAAAAGCCCGGCCCTGACGCGCCCGCCGGCATCAGTAGATAGGCCTTTTCGGCCGGATGCGGGAACGGCCGGTTGTTGGCGCGCACGATGCCGAGATGCTCCCACTGCGTGATCGTCGTGACCTTGGAGCGATCGGCCAGCATGTAGTTGAAGCCTTGCGGCACTGAGACCTCGTAGCCCCAGGTCTGGCCGGTCTGCCAGCCGTCCTTCTTCAGATTATTGGCGGTCGAGGCAATGAGGTCGGCGGGATCGTCGACCACGTCGCGGCGGCCGTCGCCATCGGCATCGACGGCGTAGCGCTTGAAAGCGGTCGGCATGAACTGTGTCGCGCCAAAAGCGCCGGCCCACGAGCCATGCAACTGGTCAGGCCTGAGATCGCCGCGGTTGAGGATTTCCAGCGCCGAGAGGAATTCCTCCCGGAAATAGGCCTGGCGGCGGCCGATGCAGGCGAGTGTCGCGGTCGACTGCAGCACGCTGCGGTCGCCGATCTGGGTCGAATAATTGGACTCGACGCCCCAGATCGCCGCAACGATGTGGCGGTCGACGCCGTAGACCCGCTCCATCGCGTCGAACTGCGGCTTGTATTTGGCGAGGATCTCCTTGCCTGCGGCAATGCGATCGTCGTTCACCAGGATATCGAGATAGTCCCAGATCGATTTGGTGAATTCGGGCTGCGCGTCCAACAGGTCCATGATGTGCAGGTCAGGCGTCAGGCCTGCGGTCAAGCGCTGCAGGTTTTCTCGGCCGATGTTGCGCCGCGCGGCATCGGGCCACATCCCGGCGACGCAATTGTTGAAATTGGCCGCCGCCTCGCGGATCGCGCTCGCGGTCATCAGGGGATTGCCGGAGGCGCCGTCCTGCCCGCTCCAGGGGATCGTGGCGGGATTGCCGGGTACTGCCGGCTGTGGCGCCGGCGCGTCGGTTCTCTGGCCGGAGAATATGCCGCCGAACAGGTTGGAAAGCCGGCCGCCAGATTGCTGGGCGGAGGCCGGGTTCGCGAGCAGGCCGGCCGCAACCACGGTCGCCAAAACCGTCTTCATCAATGGTTCCGTCCGAGGCATGATATTCCACCCGCTGCCCGACAAATCAGGCATTCAGGAGGCCTGCTTGCGGTTTCCAATGGATTAACAAAATCGGGCTTTGTGCGTTAGCGCCGGCAGGCCACCTTTGTGACCGGCCGAAAAACCGGGTAACAACCCCATCGTTTCCTGTCCCACGCGCCCCAAAACCAATCCCATGAAAATCCGCAAAGCCGTCTTTCCCGTCGCCGGTCTCGGCACCCGCGTCCTTCCCGCCACCAAGGCGATGCCGAAGGAAATGCTGACCATCATCGACAAGCCCCTGATCCAGTACGTGGTCGACGAAGCCCGGGAGGCAGGTATCGAGCATTTCGTCTTCGTCACCGGCCGCAACAAGGGCGTGATCGAGGATCATTTCGATCGCATGTTCGAGCTTGACGCCACGCTCGCCGCGCGCGGCAAGAAGGACGAGCAGGAGATCCTCGCGCGCGATCAGCCGGACGCTGGCGCGACGAGCTTTACGCGCCAGCAAGCCCCTTTGGGGCTCGGTCACGCGGTCTGGTGTGCGCGCGATATCGTGGGCGACGAGCCGTTTGCGGTGCTGCTGCCCGATGAACTCGTGCTGAACAGGCCGGGCTGCCTCGCCCAGATGATCGAGGCGGCGGCGAGGCTCCCCGACCAATCCAACCTGATCGCGGTGCAGGAAGTGCCTGCCGACCGGACCCACCAGTATGGCATTTGCGGTGTCGGCAAGCGTCTTGCCCAGCGCGGCGTATTCGAGGTCGATCGGATGGTGGAGAAGCCGCCGAAGGGCACCGCGCCGTCAAACTTCTCGATCACCGGACGCTACATCCTGCAGCCGGAGATCTTCGAGATCCTGCAAACGCAGGAGCGCGGCGCCGGCAACGAAATCCAGCTCACCGACGCCATGATCGGGCTATCGAAGTCGCAGACATTCTACGGGGTCGAGTTCGAGGGCGAGCGGCATGATTGCGGCTCGAAGGCAGGCTTCCTGCGCGCCAATATCGCCTATGGCATGGCCCGCGCCGACCTGCGCGAGGGCTTGCGCGCGGTGATGAAGAAATATCTGGAGCAGTGACGGCGTCGCGCTTTGCGCCTGGCGTCATTCGGCCCGCGCGCAAGCGCGAACCCGGACTCTGGAGCCGTATCGTGCCCGAGGCAACGCTCTTGGTTGAAGACGGTCCTAGCTGCTTACCGAGACGGTATCGAGCTTGAAGATCAGGTATTCCTGTTGCCCCTTGCCGGCCTTGCGGTGGGTGATACCGCCGCCGGAAACGGATTCGAGGTCCTGCAGGCTGAGTTCGATCTTGCTGCTCTGCTGGCTCTGGTTTTGCTTCGTCATGGGGATGTCCTCCGTCACCAATGCGGCTCCTTTACCCCACCGGCACAGCACCGTATGTGCGGCCGGTCACATTCGAAAGGCCGGCATTGACGCATGATGTCCACGAAATAAAGCAGCTTGGCGATGAAGTCGTTTTTGTCGAGGCACGAAGTAAAGCGGAAATCTTTGA
>Ga0134126_10011526_pt1 | contig 11168 bp, 5 predicted proteins | sample KB31752_FD_96881 | JGI IMG/M metagenome (GOLD analysis project Ga0134126, IMG submission 96881) | Terrestrial soil microbial communities with excess Nitrogen fertilizer from Kellogg Biological Station, Michigan, USA - KB3-175-2 | ecosystem: Environmental > Terrestrial > Soil > Unclassified ... | reverse complement strand
GTGGTGCGGCAGGTGTTGGCGCGTGTGCAGCGCGAGGGCCTGCCCGGCGAGCATCACCTCTACATCGCCTTCGACACCGGCGGCGAGGGCGTCTCGGTATCGAAGCGCTTGAAGGAGCAATATCCGGAGGAGATGACCATCGTCCTGCAATACCAGTTCTGGGACCTGCAGGTGACCAACGACCGCTTCGAGGTGAAGCTCTCCTTTTCCAACGTTCCCGAGCGGCTCGTGGTGCCGTTCAGCGCGGTCAAGGCCTTCTATGACCCCTCGGCGCAATTCGGCCTGCAATTCGGCAAGCCCGGCGCCGCCAACGACTCAGCGCGCCAGCATATGGCTGCCGCCCTGCCCGATCTCGTCGGCGAGGCTGAAGAGCCGCGCGGATCCGCCGAGCCTCCGCATGAAGAGAGCGAGCAGCCTTCGGCCGAGGTGGTGATGTCGCGGCCGCCGGCCGAGGTGGTTCATCTCGACCGCTTCCGCAAGAAGTAGGTCACGCGCTCGGCATTTCATCTCCTGATTGCCCAAGGTTTGAGCAGACGTCATTGGCCGTTCGCCCATTGACCCTGATTTCGCTTGGCTTTTTACATGGCATGAATTCTGACTAGGTTTCTTGCCTGTTACGCGAAGCCAGGGCCAAGCAGGGGAAGCGTTTGAACAAGATCGACCCGATCCGACGCGCGTCTCAGGCCGACCCCATGGCGCTTGCTCCCGTCGAAGATTATCTCGCCGAGCTGCATGCGCGCGCGGCGACGCTTTCGGGCGGAAAACCCGCCGATTACATCCCCGAGCTCGGCAAGGTCGATCCGTCCTTGTTCGGCATTGCCATCGCCACAGTCGACGGCCAGACCTACGCCGTGGGCGATGCCGAGGTGCCCTTCACCATCCAATCCGTGTCGAAGCCCTTCATGTATGGCTACGCGCTGCAGCACTATGGGCGGCTTGCGGTGCTCGAGCAGGTTGGCGTCGAACCCACCGGAGAGGCGTTCAACTCGATCGTGCTCGGCGAGGTCGCCAATCGCCCGTTCAACCCCATGGTCAATGCCGGTGCCATCGCCGTCGCCGAGATGATGCAGGGCGGCACGCAAGCTGAGCGCGTCGCCAATATGATGGCGCTGTTCTCAGACCTCGCTGGGCGCAAGCTCGAGATCGACGAACAGGTGTTCAACTCCGAGCTCGCCACCGGCCATCGCAATCGCGCCATCGCCTATATGATGCTCAACACGGCGATGATCACCCGTGATCCGAACGAGGTGCTCGACCTCTATTTCCGCCAATGCTCGGTCAAGGTCACCTGCCGCGATCTCGCCATCATGGCTGCCACGCTTGCAAATGACGGCAAGAACCCGCTCACCGGCAAGGCCGTGTTCGACGCGCAATATGTCCGCGACATGCTGACGGTCATGAACTCGTGCGGCATGTACGACTACGCCGGCGAGTGGGCCTACGAGGTCGGCATGCCGGCCAAGAGCGGCGTGTCGGGATGCATCATCGCCGTTATCCCCGGCCAGATCGGCATCTGCGTCTATTCCCCGCCCATCGATAAACAGGGCAACAGTCTGCGCGGGATTCGCGTCTGCCAGGAGATCTCCAACGAGTTCGAGCTGCATGCCTTCAACAACCGCACCAATGTGAGGAGCGTGATCAGGCGCGATTACCGCGCCGACCTCGTGCGCTCGAACCGCCTGCGCACGCCCGAAGAGCGCGCCGTGCTGGCAAAGGAAGGCGTCAAGGTGGCGGTGCTTGAAGCGCAAGGGGCTCTGTTCTTCGGCTCGACCGAGCAGCTGTTGCGCAGACTCGTGCAACTGGCGGCCGAGACACGCTACGTCATCGTCGATTTCAAGCGCGTGCATCTCGCCGACACCGCGGCACGCAAGCTGATCGTGCGGGCGGCGCGCGCAATGGCGGGAAGCCAAACCGAGCTGTTGTTTGCGGCGATCGCCGAAAACGGCCCGCTCGATCGGTTGATCAAGGCGCTGGCCGAAAGCGACGAGGAGCGCGTTCACCTGTTCCGCGATACCGATGCGGCACTCGAATGGTGCGAGGATAAGCTGCTCGCCGGCGCCTCGTTCACCGTCGGGACGAAGTTCGCGGTTTCCGAGATCAATCTGTTCAAGGGGCTGACTCCTGCCGAGTGCCGCTTGGTCGAATCCATCATCAGGCCGCTCGTGTTCGAGAAGGGCGAGATCATCATGCGCGAGGGCGACGAGGCGAAGCTGTTCTTCGTGCTTGCGCGCGGCACGGTCAGCGTCGAGATCAAGGTGCACGGCCAGGGCGACCGGAGGAAGCGCGTGGCCTCGATTGGACCCGGTCTCACCTTCGGCGAGATGGCGCTGCTCGACGGCGGCAAGCGCTCCGCCGACATCGTCGCCAATGAGCGGGTGATCTGTTACGGGCTCGGTGTCGAGGAGCTGCAAGATCTCGCGGTCGAGCACCCGAACGTCATGATCACCATCTTGAGCAATCTGACGCGCGAGTTCTCCGAGCGGCTGCGGCACGCCAATGAGGAGATCAGCGTCCTCGAATAGCGCTAAACCGCCGCTTGTGCCGGCTGCGGCTTGGCCCGCGGCTCTTTCGACGGCTCGAGCGGCACATTCATCTCGACGTAGAGGCCGGCAGGTCTGAACTCGACCTTGGTCTCGCCGCCGAGATTGTGGCGGATGCCCTTATCGATGAGCTGCATGCCGAAACCGCTGCCGCGCTTGGTCGGAACGGGATGAAGGCTGCCCCTCTCCTCCCAGGTGAGCATGAGGCGATTGCCGCGCGCGGTCTTCCAATTGATGGCGAGTTGTCCATTGTTCTGGGAGAGCGCCCCATATTTCACGGCATTGGTGGCAAGTTCGTGCAGCGTCATGGCGAGGATCGAGGTGCTCGCCGGCGGCAGCAACACATCGGGCCCCTTGATCAGGATCTTCGGTCCATCCTCGCGCTTGTAAGGATCGAGCTCGCGCTCGACCATGGCCTTGAGGCTCGCGCCAGACCATTGCGATTCGAGCAGGAGATCGTGGGCGCGATGGAGCGCCTGAAGCCGCTCGGCAAGGGTCTGTGCCATGGCTTGCGCCGGGCGGCTCGTCGCCTGGCGCAAGCTCGCCTGCACCAGGGACTGCACGATGGCGAGCGCATTCTTGACGCGGTGGTTGAGCTCGCCGACCAGCATGGATTGACGCTGCGCCGTGCGTCTCCGCTCGGTGACGTCGCGGAAGATGAGCACGGCGCCGGCGAGCGAGCCGTCGAAGCCTAGGATAGGCGCGCCGCTGTGCTCGACCGGAATCTCCCTCTCATCGCGCGTGACAAGAAGTGCGCCCGATTCAAGCCGTGTCACCGCGCGCTCGCGCAAGGCTTTCAGCGCAGGGTCGTCGACCGGCTTGCGCGTGTTAGCATCGATGACGCGAAACACCTCCCAGATCGGCCGACCGCGGGCTTCTGCCACGCTCCAGCCGGTCATCTGCTCGGCAATCCGGTTCAACAGAAGCACGCTGCCGCTCGGGTCGGTGGCGATCACGCCGTCGCCGATCGAGCCGAGCGTCGTGCTTAGCCATTCCCTTTGGCCACGCAGCTCCATGAGGGCGGCGTTGCGATCACGGTCGGCACGCCGCACCGCGCCGATCGTGGTCCAGGCAAACACGGCAAGCACGAGAATGCTTGCCACGGCGAAGATGGCGAGCGTCGCGGCGCTGTCGTAGTAGGTGTGTGCTTCCGCCTGGTGGGCGAACCAGCCGATCACCAGCGGCAAGACGAGGATGCCCGGCAAAAGACGCCGCAGCATCTCGCCGGCCGGCGATTGCTCGACGATGGCCGCGCCGACGCCATATTCCGGCGAGGCCGCGATCAGGCCAAAGCCGAGCAGGAAGGCACTCGCCGCGCCATAGATCGACATGGAGGTGAAGGGGAACGGGTAATAATAAGTGGCGACGCCGTAGGCATAGCCGGCGAGTACGATCAGCACCTGGGCCAGAACGATGATGGTCACCACCTGGCTAAACGCCGAGGAGGCCCAGCCGCGCTTAGCGTAGAGCAGCGCGAGCCCGAACAAGATCAGAGATCCGGTGATGCCAGGCGCCATGCGCGCATGCGGGAGAGCGGCGTCGTCAGGGGACGTGCTTGGAAAGAGCGCGTGGTCGAGGCCGAGATCGAAGCCGAGGAGATCCTCGCACAACACCAGAAGGCCGAGGATGACGAGGGCAAAACCGATCAGCCGGGCGAGCGGCCTGAGCGGCCTGAAGGTAAAACAGAAGAGAGCAATGCCGGCGGCGATCGTGGCGACCGAGGCATTAGGCGTCATGCCGGCAAGACTCGGCAGCGACTCCGCTACTCCCGGCGTGCCGACCCGCCAGGCGGCAAGCACCAGCGCGCCGATGGCGATCACCATCAGAGCGGCGCAACGGGCCAAGAGCAGTGACATGCGCTCGGCGCGCGGCGCTGGTAGTGCCAACTTCGCTGGAACTTCAGCCACTAGCCGTCCTCACCCAAGTTCACGGGACGCATGATACCGCAAGCTTTGGGCGCTCCTCGGCAGAAGCCGCAACGCAGTGTACGAGCGCGTTCTCCCACCCTTTCGAGCGATGTTATAGCCTAGCCCCCCCAGTCCCAATAGACAGAGGCCATAGCCCCGCAAAACGAACGGTGCTTGACCGCAATGCCATCGATAAGGGAAACGTGAACATGCCCGCCTCCCCCAAAGGTCTCAACCCCTCTCACTCAACGCGCACCGAGACCGATTCGTTCGGTCCGATTGACGTGCCGGCCGACCGCTATTGGGGCGCCCAGACCGAGCGCTCGCGCCGGAACTTCAAGATCGGCGACGAGCCGATGCCGAAGCCCCTGATCAGGGCCATGGCCATGGTCAAGAAGGCCGCGGCGTTGACCAATCTCGAGCTTGGCCTGATCGACAAGCGCCTTGCCGAGGCGATCGCCACCGCGGCCGACGAGGTGATCGAAGGCAAGCTTGACGACCATTTTCCGCTGGTCGTGTGGCAGACCGGCTCCGGTACCCAAACCAACATGAATTTGAACGAGGTGATCGCCAACCGCGCGAGCGAGATGCTCGGCGGCACAATCGGCTCCAAGCGCCCGGTTCACCCCAACGATCACGTCAATCTCGGCCAATCGTCCAATGACACCTTCCCGACGGCAATGCATATCGCCGCGGCCGAAGAGATTGCCTACCGCCTCAACCCCGCGCTCGCCCGCCTCTTCCAGGCATTGAAGGACAAGGCGGAGGCGTTTCAGGACATTCTCAAGATCGGCCGCACCCATATGCAGGATGCTACTCCGCTCACTCTAGGACAGGAATTCGGCGGCTATGCGGCGCAGATCGACCATGGCATCGAGCGCGTGAAACTCTCGCTTTATGGCCTTTATGAGCTTGCCCAAGGCGGGACGGCTGTCGGCACGGGGCTCAACACCCATCCGCATTTCGCCGAGTTGTTCGCCGCCAAGATCGCCCAGATGACGAAGCTTCCTTTCGTCAGCGCCGAGAACAAGTTCGAGGCGCTCGCCTCGCACGACGCCTATGTGTTCACGCATGGCGCGCTGAACACAGTGGCAATGGCCATGTTCAAGATTGCCAATGACATAAGGCTGCTCGGCTCAGGTCCCCGTTCAGGTTTCGGGGAGATCCTTTTGCCGGAGAACGAGCCGGGGTCGTCGATCATGCCGGGAAAGGTCAACCCCACCCAATGCGAGGCGGTGACCATGGTTGCAGCCCAGGTGATGGGCAACCACGCGACGATCAGCTTTGCCGGGAGCCAAGGCCATCTCGAACTCAACGTGTTCAAGCCGCTACTCGCCTACGCCATGCTGCAATCGATCAGGCTGCTGGGCGACGTCGCCGACAGCTTCACCGAAAATTGCATCGTCGGCATCGAGGCCAATCGCGAGCGCATCAAGGACCACATGCAGCGCTCGCTGATGCTCGTCACGGCGCTTGCGCCCCATATCGGCTACGACAAGGCGAGCGAAATCGCCAAAGCCGCTCATAAGCGGGGAACGACGCTCCGCGAGGAAGCGGTGCGTCTCGGCCATGTGACGGCCGAGGATTTCGACCGGCTGGTCAGGCCGGAGGACATGATCACGCCGAAGGCCTGATCGGGGTTGGTCAGAGACCCAATTGCCGAAGCGTCAGATGATCAGACCTAGGAACAAGCGCTCGCTGACGATCGCCCGCCACCGTACCAGCATCTCGCTCGAAGACGAGTTCTGGCAGGCTCTGTCCGACATCGCCCGCGAAGAGGCAAAGTCAATCGCCACTCTTGTCGGCGAGATCGACAAGGGGCGTGGCGAAGCAGGAAGAGCAGAGAGGAGTCTTTCGGCTGCTATCCGCCTTTACGTGCTGCAAAGGATGCGCACGAAACTTTAAGCGGCCCGCTTAATGCGCATTCCTCTTTCGGAAAACCGGGTTCCGCTTTTCCGGATGGTGCGCTAGGGACCGCCGAAAATGCCGACGCCCTTCTTCCATGAATCGGGCGCTTCCTGCGCCGCGCCGCTCGGACGGCGCGGCTTGCTCACCGAGCGACGACGCGCGGGCGGCACGACCTCGACTTCAGCGGGTGCGGCTTGGTCGACGACGCTGGTCGTCGCGGTGTCGGCGGGCGCCCCATCCACGGGCGCCGCCGGAGTTGCCGAAAGCGGCTCTGGCGGAAGTGCCGCCTCGGGGGTCCCCTCCTCGGGTGTTGCCGCTGGCGCTGACGGCGGCTCCGGCGGAAGTGCCGCCTCAGGCGCCGCCGTACCAGGCGATGAAGCAGCCGGCGGCGCGGCGGTCGAAGCCGGCGTCACAACGCCCTCGCCTTCGCTCTCGGCGTTGGGCACCGGCATACGCATCGCATTGATCGACGGCGGCGAGGTGTCTCCAGTGGGATCTGACTGAAGCTTCGGCTTGTTCGGCGATTCGCTTTCGGCCCTCGGCCTTGGCCCTTCGACCGGCTCAGCTTCGGCAGGCTCTGCCGGCGGTGGGGTAGTTTCGGCGGGCGGCGTGGTATCGGCTTCAGGCTCGACAACCGGAGGTGCCTCAGAATCGGGCGCGGTATCGGGAGCCGCTTGCGTCTTGCCGCTGACATCGAGCGTCTCGAGACGCTCAACGTCCTGCTGCATGAGGCGCATGGTGAGATATTCCTCGATCGAGGCGGTATCGATCGAGGGTGCAATCTCGTTCGCCTTGTTGAGCGAGCCGGTGAAGACGAGGTTCACCGGGGGTACCGACTTATGGTCGGCGCCCGTCAGCGTCATGGCCCACTCGCTATCGATCTTGAGACTCGCAAGCTCGAGATAGAAATTCACCTTGGTCGCGGCGCCGGCCGTGGAAAGCGTCGCTGGCGCAAGGCGAACCGTGCCGTTCTTCACCTCGAAGGTGAACTGGGTTGGCGGGTATTTGTAGAGGCCCTTGGTGAGGGTGTCGCGCACCGCCCGGGTCTCCGCGGCAATCTCCTCCTTGTCGACCTTGGTCGTTTTCTTGGCGGCGGTGAGAGCAACTTTGCGCAACGGCTCAGGACTCAAGGTCTGCAAGGCACCCGCGCCAAGCGACAGGGTCCCTTTTCCGTCCAAGCCGGCAACGAGGCCTGGCGGGCTCAAACCCTCGCCTTGCACCGAGAAGGCAAAATCGAATGGACCCCTGGCGAGGTCGCGGCCAAGAAGCGCCAGCGACGCCTCGTCGAGCTTGCCACCCTTAAGCTCTGCCTTCGCGTCGAGCTCGGCGCCGGCCCCGCGCGGCCACAAACCTCCCGAGGCCGCAAACGTGCCGCCAAACAGACGGCCATCGAGATTGGTGATGGCGAGCCCCTGCTTGTCGACCTTGGCGGCAAGGGTTGCGCCCAAGACCTGAAACGGCGTGCCAAGAGAAAGCGTTTTGGCGGCAACGTTGATATCGCCTTCCGCTTTGTCCAGAAGGCCGAGCGAGAAGCCACGCGCGGGCCAAACGCCAGAGGCGTCGGCGCCGATTGCGCCCAGCATTTCCTCGGTCGAGGGCGTGCGCTGCCAGGCCACTAGAACGCCTAGCAGAGAGGGCAGCGACACGTAGTCGGCGCTCGCCCCGATGGTGAATCGCGTCTTGGCGCCGCTGGTATCGAAATGGGCGCTCCCCATGACCGGCTGGCCAGCCACCGTGCCGGTGACGGCAGTGAGATCGATGCTTGAGATCTGCTTCACGATATCGGCGTGAAGCGCAAGCGGGACGCCGGCCGAAGACGGGGAGGCCTCCACGCCCAGCAACATGAGGGCAAGGCTCGCATCTTGGCTGGTAAGCGACGTCTTGCCGTTGAACGTCGCGCCAGAGTCTTGCGCCGATCCTTGACCATCGAAGGACAGCTTCATCATCGCTGTCTCGAGAGAAACTTTCCCCACCAGCTTGGATTTCGGCACGCCCTCGAGCTCAAGCGTCAGCTTGCCCGGGCCTCCACTTGCAGCGGCGAGCCGCTCAGCCGGAAGATCGGGAAAGAGGAGAACCAGCAGCGCCTGCGGCCGATCGCCCGTAACGCTGCCGTCAAGTTCGATATTCGCCTCGGTGAGCTTAGCCGGATCGCCCACGGCGCGGGCGATGAGGCTGACATCCGAGCCACCGGCCTTGCCGGCCAGGTCGATCGAAGCCTTGGTGCCCTCGCCCTGCTTTGCCGCGACCAGGCCGACATGGATATCGAGAGGCGCAAGAGCCGAGAGATGCTTCGATTGGCTCACGCCTTGTGGCAGACCGAAGAGCTGAGAGACGATGCGCAAGCCGTCGGTCGTGGTGGCCTTCAGCCCGAAATCCACGCCGCCCGACGGCGCCTCGCTCAAGCGTTCGATATGGCCCTTGCCGCTCAACGCGACTGCATCGGCAGCGGCAAAATCGAGTTTTTGCAAATCGAGCGTGTCGCTGATGAGCGTGAAGCCGGCATCGAGCCTGCCGGACGGTATATTCGGGAGCAGCAACTCACCCACGTGCAAGGTCACGCGCACATCGTCGTCGCGGAGCTGCACCAGGAGATTAGGCTCGGCCTCAGGAGCCGCGCCGTCCTTGTCCACCGTCGCGGTAGGAAACCACGTTTGCCAGATCGGCCCCTCGCCCAGAAGCTCGCGGAGATCGAGCTTGTCGCTGTCGAGGGACAGCTCGATCAGGCGCCGCTCACCGCCCTGGAGACGAAGGGCCCCGCGGAACTTGGTGTCGCTGAGAACGCCCTCGGCATCGGCGAGGGTGAGCTCGCCGTCACCGACAGTGGCGTTCGCCTGAAGTGTGAAATTGCCCATCGAGGCTTGAGACGACACCTCGCGATCGCCGGAGCCCCAGCGGCTGAGAGCGCGCAAATCAGAGCCGTCGAGCTTCACCGGACCGGCAAAGACAGGACCGAACTTGCCGTGCGTGAGCTTGCCACCGACTTCGATGCGATTCTTGCCAGGAAGCGTCGCACTGAGGTGGTCGATCGTCACGCCACTCTCGCTCGCTGCTAACGCGACATCGAGATCGCCGACGAGGTCGCCGCCAAGCCCAGCCTGCTCCAGCTTGACCGCGAGCTTGGCGTCGCCCAATTCCGCGGCGTCGGTCAGGACTTCCTCTGCGAACAGGTAAAGCACCTCGGCGGGAGACGGACGCTCGCCGGCGTCCCCGGCCGGCGCACCGAACAGCACGTCGAGATCGACCCAGCGGGCCTCGAGCGCTGCATCTGCCTTGAGGTGCTCGGCGAAGTCGAGCTCGAGCTGCCCCTTCATGATCTGGGGGCGACCTTTGGCGTGGATGGTAAGATCGAAGTCTGGGAGCTCGGCGTGATCGAGCGTCGCCTTGAGGGGGCCCTTCAGCTCGAGGAACGAGGCGGCCTCGCCGGGCGTTGCGGTTCCCTCCCCCTGTTTCTCGTCGGCAGGCGCAGTGCCGGCGTCAGGCGGCGCGGTGCCGGGGTCGGGCGGCGCGGTGCCGGTATCGGGCGCGGCATTGGCATTGGCCACGCGCACGATGATGGTGCCGTCATAAGACGGCTTCGCGGCAAGGCCGGTAACGTCGCCATCGAGCGCATAGGTGGTATTGCGTTCAGGATCGCGCAGCGCCGACTTGATGCGAAACAGCCCCGCGGCGTCCGGCGCGCTGGTCGAGAAGCGAAGCTCCTGCTGCCGCCCTTCGTAACTGTAGGTCGCGGACACCTTGTAAGGCCCCGAAAGTGACGCCGCGCTCGCCTCGCCGACGATGTCCGCGAAGCTAAGCCTCGGCGAACCGTCCTTGGTTATTTCGATCCTGCCGCCGCTCACGCTGACGGAATCGAGCATGACCTCTTTCGGCGCGAAGGGAAGCGCCACGCCCCTGCGCCCGACGTCGCTCAAATTGCTGCCGCCGTCGCCTCTGACATCAAGGCGAAGCACAGGATCGACGATGGCGATCTTGCGCGCCTCGAACGTGCCGGAGAGGAGGGCCCCGAAATTGAGCCAGGCTTCGAACGAGCGGGCTTCGAGCACCGGCCTATCGAGATTGCCCGTCTCATCGGCGACCTTCACATCGTCGAATTTCAGCTCCGGCGCCGGCAGCAGCACGAGATGAACATTGCCACCGACCTTGACCTGGCGGGCGAGCAATTTCGTGGCCTGGGTCTCGAATACCGGACGATAGTCGTTCCAGTCGATGAAGAGCGGCGCGGCGAACAGCGCGCTCAGCACCAAGATCAGCAATGCCGTCAAAGCAAGGAGGAATGAGTTCAAGTCGTGTGCTCAAGGCCTGGATGCGAGCGCGCAGTCACCGGGCGAACGCGACGAGCGTCGGCCGGTCCCGGCCCCTGACGCTTGCTCATGCTAACGCAAAAATCTTGCCAGGATTGAGGATATTCAACGGGTCGAGCGCCTTTTTTATGGCAGCCATGACACCAATGCCGAGCCCATGCTCGGTGGCGAGATAGCTGATCTTGCCTTGGCCTACGCCATGCTCGCCGGAGCACGTGCCCTCGAATCTGAGCGCGCGCTCGATCAGCCTGTCGACGAACTCGCGCGCCTTGCCCCGCTCCTCGGGATCGATCAGCGGCATCACATGGAAATTGCCGTCGCCGACATGGCCGACGATCGGCGCGAGCAGACCAAGCCGATCGATGTCTTTCCGCGTCTCCACGACGCAAGCGGCGAGCGCCGAGATCGGCACGCAGACATCCGTGGTGAGCAGCTCGGCGCCCGGCTTGAGCGCGCGGGCTGCCCAATAGGCATCGTGGCGCGCCTGCCAGAGCCTCGTCCGGTCCTCTTGG
>Ga0134126_10011521_pt1 | contig 11170 bp, 8 predicted proteins | sample KB31752_FD_96881 | JGI IMG/M metagenome (GOLD analysis project Ga0134126, IMG submission 96881) | Terrestrial soil microbial communities with excess Nitrogen fertilizer from Kellogg Biological Station, Michigan, USA - KB3-175-2 | ecosystem: Environmental > Terrestrial > Soil > Unclassified ... | reverse complement strand
GCGGCCGGCGCAATGCCGCCAGCGCGCCGGCGCGCCAGGTATCGCCGCCGACCAACGCGGCCTGCAGCACGCCCGAGATCAGCACGCCCCAGGCGGCGGCGTGGCCAGCGGTCGGAAAAAACGCCGCCAGCAGAAGCGTTACGATCATCGATAAATTCAGCAGGATCGGCGCGGCGGCGGCGGCGGCAAAGCGCTGTAACGCGTTCAGGATACCGCCGTAGAGCGTGACCAGTGTGATCAGCAGCAGGTAGGGAAACGTGACGCGGGTGAGATCGACCGCGAGCGCAAAACGCTCCGGATCGCGCGCAAAACCGGGCGCAAGCACGTCAATCACCGCCGGTGTAAACAACAATGCTACGGCGAGCAGCACTATCTGACTCGCTAGCAATAACGTGAATATGCGGTCGGCGAACAAAGCAGCCCGCTCCGCGCCACCCTGCTGGCGAATACGGGCATAGGATGGAACGAACGCGGCATTGAAGGCGCCTTCGGCGAAGATCGCCCGGAAATGATTCGGCAGGCGAAAGGCGACAAAGAAGGCGTCGGCTGCCGGCCCGGCGCCCAGGATCGCGGCGAGGACGATATCGCGGACAAAACCGGTCACCCGCGACAGCAACGTTAGCCCGCCTACCGTAATCATACGATCAATCATCGATGGACCAGCCTGCGGCGACCGCAAAAATGCCGCTGATGCGGTTGAATGGACTCACACGCTGCGCGACGATAGCGGTGGCCAGAGACACGGAACTGCCTTAAGACGATTCCCACCCCAAACATAGAGCCCGGACCAGCCCTGCCATAGCCATGCCGTCACCCATCATCCCTATTCTCCTCGCCGGCGGCGCCGGGACGCGGCTTTGGCCGGTCTCGCGCGACGCCTTGCCCAAGCAGTTCCTGCCTTTGGTCGGTGACCGCTCGACCTATCAGGAAACCCTACTGCGGGTGCAGGACCCGATGTTCACCGCCCCCATCGTCATCACTGGGCCGAATTTCCATTTCTTCGCCCGCCGCCAAGCCGAAGAGGTGGGCGTCGATGCGACGGTGGTGATCGAGCCGCTACGGCGGGATTCAGCCCCAGCCATCGCGGCTGCCACAGCGGTGGCGCGCCAGCGCGACCCCGATGCGGTGGTGCTGGCGCTCGCCGCCGACCACATCATTCTCGACGCGCCGCAATTCCGCGCCACCTGTCTCGCCGGCCGGGCGGGAGCCGAGGCCGGGCGTATCGTCACCTTCGGCATCAAGCCGACCGAGCCGAAAACCAGTTATGGTTATATTCTGCCGGGCGAAGCCATCGGCAAAACCGGCGTTCATGCCGTCAAAAGCTTCGTCGAGAAGCCGGACGCGGCGACCGCCGCGCGTTACGTCAAGGACGGCTATCTGTGGAACTCCGGCAACTTCCTGTTCCGCGCCGACATCCTGCTGTCCGAGCTGGCGCGGCTTGAGCCGGCAATGGCCGAGGCGATCGACACCGCGGTCGCCAAGGCGTCCACCGATCTGGGCTTTCTGCGTCTCGATCCGGAAGCTTTCGCACGCGCGCCGCAAAAGTCGATCGATTACGCGGTCATGGAAAAAACCGACCGTGCCGCGGTGGTGGCCGGCGACTTCCGCTGGTCGGATATCGGCAGTTGGGACGCACTGTTCGATATCACCCCGCGCGACGCCGCGGGTAATGTTCTGCACGGGCCGGCGGTGACGGTCGATGCCACCGGTTGCATCGTGCATTCCGATGGCCTGCTCGTCACCGCGTCCGGCGTCAAGGATCTGGTGATCGTAGCGACGTCCGACGCGGTGATGGTGGTGCCGCGCGCGCGCGCGCAGGAAGTGCGCGAGCTGGTGAACAAGGTCAAAGCGGCCAAACGGCCCGAGGCCACCGACCATAAGCGCGTACACCGGCCTTGGGGCTATTACGAGTCGATCGACATGGGCGAGCGCTTCCAGGTCAAACGTATCGTCGTGATCCCGGACGGCGTGCTGTCGTTGCAGAAGCACCGCCACCGCTCCGAACACTGGGTGGTGGTGCGTGGTACCGCCGAGGTCACCCTCGGCGATCAAATCCGCCCGGTACACGAAAACGAGTCGATCTATATTCCAATCGGCAGCGTCCACCGCATGGCCAATCGCGGAAAAATACCGCTCGAATTGATCGAAGTCCAGACCGGCAGCTATCTCGGCGAAGATGACATCGAACGCATCGAGGACATCTATAAGCGCAAGTAATAGTGGCCGCGGACCTCCGGTTCAAGCCGCGTCGCGGTTGTCGCCTAACATTTCGCCGCCTGCCTCCAAGCCGCCCAGGTTCATGGCGCCGATCAAGGTTTCCATCTCCATACGGGCGGTGACGTGCGACATGGTTGGGCGCATCCCCAGCGTGATTTCATCGAGATCATCGACGGCGGTCAAGCCACGCGGATAAAACTCGCGGAAAATTACCCGCTCGGCCAATCCTTCGATGCAGCGGAAATTAAGCTTTTGCGAGAGCTCCTGCAGCCCCTCCCCGACGAGACGCTTGTTGCGCGAACCAAGCATCGAAAGCCGGTTGCGCAAAACAATCCAGTCCGGCGTTACGTTGTCGAGAAGCTGGCGCTGGTTACGTGCCTCCTCCACCATCTGGGCGTAATGGCTGATACCGGTGACGCCGAAGGTCGCGGGATCGACGGTGCCAAGCACATCGAAGTCCACGAAACTGTCGTTGAGCGGGGTAATCAATGTGTCGGCCATCGAATGCGCCAACCGCGTCAGATGACTGTCATGGCCGGGAGTATCGATCACAATAAAGGCGTAGGTTTGCGCCAGCGTGTCAACGGCATCGGTGAGAGCCTTGCATGCTGCTGCCCGGTCTTCCGTGGTTGGGAAGTCGAATTTTCCGTCGAGACAAAGATGCTGCGGAGTCTCAAGGTCGCGGCCGACGTGCTTGGTCCAGGCGTGCCGGTTCTCGATATAATGGGTAAAACTTCTTTGCCTCGAATCAAGATCGATCGTGGCGACGCGCTGGCCTAATTTCATTAGCGCGACCGCAATGTGCATGGCGACTGTTGATTTTCCGGATCCGCCCTTTTCGTTCCCCACGACGATTACACGCGTGGTCCGCGGCCGCATTTTCATTTCAATGGACATGAGCGCCCTCCAAACTTGGTTGAGCTATCGGAGCGTGGTGGTTTTTTTAGTGACGGTCATTAGCCCTGATTCTCAAATTTCGCGCTAGCCCGAAATATAGGCGTCACGTTATTTGCTTAGAGTTCCATTGGCATTTTTGCTCTGAGTTCCATTGAAACGTCACAATGCAGCCTCGGCGCGACACGGCTATAAAATTTTCCGCCGTATCAGCGCTTCGATTACTTCATTCGCGAGCCGATCGGCCTCCTTGCTGCCGGCCAGTAGATGCAATTCTGGATTTTCCGGCGCCTCATAAGGCTGGTCGACGCCGGTGAAATTCTTGATCTCGCCGGCGAGCGCGCGGGCATATAGCCCCTTAGGATCGCGCGCGATGCATTGCTCGATTGGCGTGTCGACGAAAATTTCAATGAATTCATTGCTATCAAGCTGTTCGCGAACCATGCGGCGTTCGGCCTGGAACGGCGAGATAAACGAGCAAAGCACAATCAGGCCGGCGCCGGTCATCAGCTTAGCCACCTCACCGACGCGCCGGATATTTTCCACGCGATCGGGTTCAGTAAAGCCAAGATCCCGGTTCAGCCCATGCCGCACATTGTCGCCATCAAGCAAGATGGTGTGAACACCGCGCACATGCAACGCAGCTTCCACCAGGTTGGCAATGGTCGATTTTCCAGACCCCGGCAGCCCGGTAAACCATAGCACCGCCGGCCGGTGAGGCATGAGGTTCGATCGCTCGGCTTTGCTCACGGTTTGTTTCTGGTGATGGATATTGGTGGCGCGGCGCAACGCGAAATCGATCATCCCGGCGGCAACCGTCTCGTTGGAATAGCGGTCGATCAGAATAAAAGCCCCGGTATCGCGGTTGTCGGCGTAGGCATCGAACGCGACCGCGCGGGCGGTCGACAGATTGCACACGCCGACTTCGTTCAGCGCCAGCATTTTGGCGGCCAGTTTCGACAGCGAATTGACGTCAATTCGGTGCTTGAGATCGGTTACGGTGGCGGCGACGATCGAACTATTAATTTTCATAAGGTAGGAGCGCCCCGGCAACAGCGGCTCGCTCGACATCCAGACCAAGTGGGCGACGAACTGGTCGGCTACTTGCGGGCGATCGCGCAGCGCAGCCAACATGTCGCCGCGCGCGACGTCGATTTCATCAGCGAGCGTGACGGTGATTGAATCCCCCGCCTGTGCAGCCTCGAGATCGCCACCAGCGCCAACGATCCGTTTGATTCTGGTAGTTTGTCCGAGCGGCAGAATCGCTATTTCGTCACCCAGCTTGGCGCTCCCGCTGGCGATCGTACCAGCAAAACCACGGAATTCGGAATTGGGACGGTTGACCCATTGTACCGGCATGCGGAACGGCTTGCCGGCGCGGCCGTCTTCGACATCCGTCTTTTCCAGATAACCCAAAAGATGTGGGCCTGAATACCAAGGCGTGCGCTTGCTGCGCGACGACACGTTGTCGCCGTAGCGCGCCGAAATCGGAATGGCCTTGATGTGCTTGAAACCGAGCGTGGCGGCAAATTCGCCGAAGCCCACCGCGATTTTGTCGAACACCACGCGATCGAACTTGACCAGATCCATCTTGTTAACCGCCAGTACGACCGTGCGGATGCCAAGCATACTCGCGATGATCGCGTGGCGGCGGGTCTGGCTCAGCAATCCCTTGCGCGCGTCCACCAGCAACACCGCGAGATCGGCGTTGGACGCGCCGGTCGCCATGTTGCGGGTATATTGCTCGTGACCCGGCGTGTCGGCCACGACAAAGGCGCGCCGCGCCGTCGTGAAATACCGATAGGCCACGTCGATGGTGATGCCTTGCTCGCGTTCGGCCTCCAGGCCATCGAGCAGCAGGGCGAAATCGATTTCCCGCCCGGTAGTGCCGTGCTTTTTAGAATCGCGTTCGAGTGCGGCACGTTGGTCATCGAAAATAAGTTTCTGCTCGTAGAGCAGGCGGCCGATCAGCGTCGACTTGCCGTCGTCGACCGAGCCGCAAGTCAAAAACCGCAGCGCAGGGCGCGCATCGGCGCCGTTGCGGCGCGCAGCTTTTTTCTTGGTTGCGGCGGACGCGGCGCGGTGCATCAGAAATATCCCTCGCGCTTTTTCTTCTCCATCGAGCCTGCCTCATCATGGTCGATGAGGCGGCCTTGCCGTTCCGAGCTGGTCGAGTCACGCATCTCGGCGATGATGGCATCGAGCGTGTCGGCGGCCGACGGCACTGCGCCCGTCAACGGGTAGCAGCCCAGCGTGCGGAATCGAACCTGCATCATACGCGGCTTTTCGCCAGGCAGCAGCGGCAGGCGGTCGTCATCGACCATGATCAGCGTGCCGCCGCGCTCCACTACCGGACGCTTTTTGGCAAAGTATAGGGGTACGACTGGGATATTCTCGGCCCTGATGTATTCCCACACATCAAGTTCGGTCCAGTTCGATAACGGGAATACCCGCATGGACTCGCCTGCCTTGATGCGGGTGTTGAACAGTCGCCATAGTTCCGGCCGCTGATTGCGCGGATCCCATGCGTGGCTCGCGGAGCGATGCGAGAAAATGCGCTCCTTGGCGCGGCTTTTTTCCTCGTCGCGCCGCGCGCCGCCGATGGCTGCGTCGAAATGCCATTTATCCAGCGCTTGGCGCAGGCCCTCGGTCTTCATGACCTGGGTGTGGACGGCGGAGCCCGATACAACTGGGGAGATGCCACGCTTGAGGCCTTCTGCATTTACATGAACGAGCAAATCCATGCCGAGCCGCGCTGCGGTCTCGTCGCGAAACGCTATCATCTCACGGAATTTCCAGGTCGTATCGACATGCAGCAGCGCGAACGGCGGCTTGCCGGGATGAAAGGCCTTCTGCGCGACGTGCAGAAGCGCGCTTGAATCCTTGCCCATCGAGTACAGCATCACAGGCTTGCCAAATTCGCTCACCACCTCGCGCATAATGGCGATCGCCTCGGCTTCGAGCTGACGCAGGCGAATATTGTGGTGACGCCAATTCATGGGATGAATCCGAGCCCTTTGCCCGGTAGTGCTACTGCATTTCGAACGTTTCCGGGAGAAACTGATATTTCAAATTCGCAGGGCCTACGACAAAATTAGCCTCTAAAACCTCACGACACTAGAGCGCGGCGCACAGCGGCTACGATGCGGTCTTGCGTCGGCTCGTCGAGATAGGCATGCATCGGCAAGCTGATGACCTCCGCCGCTAGCTGGTCGCTGACCGCGACGCCGTCCTCGCCGACCGGATAATGCCTATAGGCTTGTTGCCGGTGCAGCGGGATCGGGTAATAGATCGCCGTGGGAATACCCTCGGCCTTAAGCGCCGCCGCCAACTTGTCGCGCCGGCCGCCGGCAACGCGAATGGTATATTGCGCCCATACCGAACTCATTCCCGCGGGCACCGCTGGCGCGACCACGACGTCGCCGAGCGCTTCCGAGTAGCGGCGCGCAATTCGGTCGCGTGTCACGACCTCATCGGGGAAAATTTTCAATTTTTCGGTCAGAATCGCAGCCTGGATCGTGTCGAGGCGCGAAGCAAGACCAATGCGCACATTGTCGTAGCGATCGCTGCCTTGGCCATGCATCCGCAAGCTACGCATCATGTCGGCCATTGTGTCGTCGTCCGTAATGACCGCACCGCCGTCGCCGTAACAGCCGAGCGGCTTGGCCGGGAAAAAACTCGTCGCCGTGGCGTGGCCGAAAGTGCCGAGCCGGCGGTTATTGAAGGTGGCGCCGAAACCCTGGGCAGCATCATCAAGAATGAAAAGGCCGTGCGCCTTGGAAGCCTCAGCGATCGCGGCATGGTCCGCCGATAGGCCGAATAAATCCACCGGAATCACCGCCTTCGGTGTCAACCCGGCGCGTTTGGCGGCAATCACCGCGCCGGCAATACCCTTGGCATTGATATTGAATGTCACTGCATCGACATCGACGAAAACCGGGGTTGCGCCAACCAGCGCCGCCACTTCTGCCGTCGCGCAGAACGTGAATGACGGACAGATTACGGCATCGCCGGGTCCAATTCCCTTTGCCCGCAACGCCAGCACCAGAGCATCGGTACCGCTTGCGCAGGTGACGACGTGCTTGGCCCCGCAGAACGCGGCGAGTTCGGCTTCTAATGCCCGCACTTCCGGACCCAGAATGAATTGACAGTGGCCGAGCACACGCGCAATCGCCGCGTCGATCGCGCCGCCGAGCCGATGGCGCTGCGCAGCCACGTCGATGAACGGAATCATTGGCGGAATGGGTCGCTGATTCATTTCAGGTCCAAGTTACGCTGAGCAACGGCGCCGGTCAGCCAACGACCACGCGCGGCGCCTGGCGGTGTGGCGATGTCGCGGCTGCCGGGCGCGACGCCAGACAGCGTATAGCGATTTCGAGGCTGGCGACGCCTTCCTCGCCGGTCACTGCCGCCGCAGCTCCCGATCGCACGGCGCGGATAAAGGCCAGCAATTCGGAACGCAATGGCTCGGCATGGCCGACGGAAAGATGGCGCATGGAATAGCTGCCGTCAGGCTGGAAGCCGAAGCATTCGGTCACCTGGCGGGTGAGCAGATCAGCCTGGATGTATTTGCCGCGTGTCGCGACGATGACGTTGCGTGCCTTGAACGGCGTCAGCCAGTTGGTGTTGATGTGCGCAAGCACGCCGGACGCGGTACGGAACTGCAGCAGCGCGATATCCTCGCGCTCGGCGACTGCGCTCGAGAGCTGCGGCTGGACTTCGATGATCTCGGAATCGGTGAACCAGCGGATCAGGTCGATATCGTGCACGGCGAGATCGATCACCACGCCGACATTCGACATGCGCGGCGGAAACGGTCCAACCCGGGTGATGGCGATCGAGAGGATATCCTCATTGCGCAAAGCGTCCTTGATCGCTTCGACCGCCGGATTAAAGCGCTCGACGTGGCCAACCATCAACGTGACACCGGCGCGCCGCGCCGCGGCGATGATGGAACGCCCCTCCTCGACCGACGATGCAATCGGCTTTTCCACCATGACGTGGACACCGCGCGCGATGCAGGTCAAAGCGATATCGTGATGTAGATGGGTCGGCGCCGCGATCGTGACGGCGTCAACCTTGAGTTCCAGCAGCGCATTGACATCGGTTACCGCGGTGCAGCCAAGCGTACGGGCGACGAATTCGGCTTGTTTGATATCGGGGTCGGCGACACCGACGAGTTTAGCTCCCGGCAGTCCCGTGAGCACACGAGCATGATTACTGCCCATCACGCCGACGCCGACCACGCCGATACGCAACGAAGGCTCCGCATTCGATTGTACCGCTTGCGTCATACTCTGACGAAGTTCCCCTAGCCACCCTCAGCCAAGCTTTTCCCTAGCATGCTCAACGACGCCTGACGACCACCTCGGAGAAACACGTTGAACACGTTTTGATTCAGAGCGTTACAGTAATTCCAGTGCGCTCTATTCGGCCGCGCGCGAGGCAGGGACCGAAAGCCGCAGACCGGCGGCCAGCGCATCCTCGCGGAATGATTTCACCGCTCCGAGCGAGAGCTCCGCCGCCGTCTTGGTGCCGAGGCCGGGCAGTTTTCTCAAGATATCGGCCGGCGCGGTGATGATATGACAGCCCATGTCATCGGCTTCCACGACATTGAACGCCTCGCGCGTCGAGGCCCAGATGATTTCGATATTCTGGGTCTTGCGCGCCCGCGCTATCGCATCCTGCATGATCGGACGATAGTCGATGCCGAAATCGGCTAGACGTCCGGCAAACACAGAGACGCAAGCCGGCGCGCCACCGGCGAGAACCTCGACCGCGCGCGCCACTTGCTCTGACGTGAAGATAGCCGTCATGTTGACCTTGGCGCCGTCGCGTGACAACGACTTGACCACGTCGAACAGCGGTTCGCCGCGCGTGGTGGTCACCGGCAACTTGACGTAGACATTCTTACCCCAAGAAGCGATGACGCGGGCCTGCGCAACCATTTCCGGAATGTCATCGGAAAATACCTCGAACGAGATATGACGGTCGGGCACTGCGGCTACGAGATCGCGCGCATAGCCTGCGTAGTCGCTCACACCTGCTTTCTTGAGTAGCGAGGGGTTGGTGGTGAAGCCGGCAATCCAGGGCTGCTTGGCCATTTCAACGATCTGCGCCTTGTCGGCGCCATCAGTGAACAGCTTGACTTTGAGATCGGTTAGCTTCGACATGCCGGTTACCTTTTAGGGCCCCGAGCCCTCCGTTGGTATTTATCCCATTCTCATCGCAAGACAATCAAGCTATGAGCATCGAATCAAACAGATTTTCCACGCCGCGTGGCGGCTGTCCTCTTACGCCACTCCCATGAACGCCACAAATGCCCGCAGGTTTCCGTAGGGTTCCCGATCAATGCGCCATCTACCCAAATTTATTTTGAAGGCGGCGATATCAGGCGTCCTGCTGTATTTCGCGTTCTCACGGGTCAATTTCAATCTTGTCGGTCGGCGCCTCGATCGCCTCGACTATGCCTGGCTGGCGGCCGCCATTTTGATTTTTGTCCTGCAGACGATATTAGGTGCCCTGCGCTGGCAAAAAATCGTCCAGCATTGCGAGGCCCCGGACGCCCCACGCTTCGCGCTGGCCAACGCGTTTCGATATAGCTTCATCGCAGCATTTTTCAATCAGGCGCTGCCGTCGACTGTTGGCGGTGACGCGGTGCGCATATGGCTGCTGGGACGCGACCAAGGTGGTTGGCGAACCGCAACCTATTCGGTTTTGGTTGATCGCCTGGTCGGGTTGCTGGTGCTAGCGATCTTGGTGATCGTCTGTCTGCCGTGGTCATTCGCACTCATCGGTGACGTTACCGGCCGCATCGCGTTGCTGATCGTCGGTTTCGGCTGCGTCGGCGCGTGCTTGACGTTTTTAGCATTCGGATTTCTCCGTGGGAGCCTGTTCGATCGCTGGTGGCTGACGCGCCAACTCGTGGCAGCCGCTTCGATTGCACGCGGCGTATTCAGCTCGCCATCGAGCGGCCCACTGATCGCCGTCTATTCGCTGCTCAATCATTTGATGTCGGTCACTGCGGCGTGGTGCCTTGCCAAATCCGTGGCGGCGCCGCTCGAATGGAGCCAGGCTTTGCTGCTGGTCCTGCCGGTCTTGCTGATCGCGTCGATCCCGCTATCCATTGCCGGTTGGGGCACGCGCGAAACCGCGATGGTTTTAGCCTTTGGTTATGCCGGCCTGCCCGAAAGCGACGGACTCATCGTGTCGGTGCTGCTCGGGATGGCGACCTTCGCGGCCGGTCTTGTGGGTGGCCTGATTTGGATTCTCGACCGCGGCAAGCGCCGATTTCAACTGCCGCCCTGATATTCTTTGTACCACGCAATGAAACGTTTCACGCCCGCGGCAATCGGCGTCGATGGCTTGAAGCCAACCTCGCGCATGAGGTCATCGACATCGGCGAAAGTCGCCGGTACGTCGCCGGGCTGCATCGGCACCAATTCCCGCACCGCCTTTTTGCCGAGCGCCTGCTCCAGCAGGCCAACGACATCGAGAAGCTCGACCGGATTGTTATTGCCGATATTGTAAACGCGCCATGGCGCCGAACTGCGCGCCGGATCGGGTTTGTCGCCCGACCAGTTGGGATCGCCCTGCGCGGGCCGGTCGATCAGCCGCACCACCGCCTGCGCGACGTCGTCGATATAAGTGAAATCGCGCCGCATCTTTCCGTGGTTGAACAGCTTGATCGGCTTTCCGGCCGCAATCGCGGCGGCAAAAATCCACATCGCCATATCGGGGCGTCCCCACGGCCCGTAAACCGTGAAAAAACGCAAGCCAGTGGTCGGCAGATTGAACAAATGCGAATAAGAATGCGCCATCAGCTCGTTCGCCTTCTTGGAGGCGCCATAGAGACTGAGCGGATGATCGACGTTATCGGAGGTGCGAAACGGCATCCTGGCGTTGGAGCCATAGACCGACGACGACGAGGCATAGACCAGGTGGCGGCAGCCCTGGTGGCGGCAACCTTCCAGGACGTTGACGAAACCCGCGAGGTTGGCGTCCACATAAGCATGCGGATCGACCAGCGAATGCCGCACGCCGGCCTGGGCGGCAAGAT
>Ga0134126_10011520_pt1 | contig 11171 bp, 12 predicted proteins | sample KB31752_FD_96881 | JGI IMG/M metagenome (GOLD analysis project Ga0134126, IMG submission 96881) | Terrestrial soil microbial communities with excess Nitrogen fertilizer from Kellogg Biological Station, Michigan, USA - KB3-175-2 | ecosystem: Environmental > Terrestrial > Soil > Unclassified ... | reverse complement strand
CTCCCCGGCAACGCGCACTTCTCCTTCCCTGGCTGCGAGGGCGACGCGCTGCTCCTCCTGCTCGACGCGCGCGGCATCGCCTGCTCTACCGGTTCGGCCTGCACCGCCGGCGTGGCCGAACCGAGCCACGTGCTGCTCGCCATGGGCGCCGACGAGACGCGCGCCCGGGGTTCGCTGCGCTTTTCGCTGGGCCACACCAGCACCCAGTCCGACGTCGACGCCCTCGGCGCGGTCATCGGCGAGGCGGTCGCCCGCGCCCGCCGCGCCGCCGCCGGCTAGCGCGGCAGGCCCGCGGGCGGACACAGCGCGGTCCCGCGGGACCGATAACCTTAAAGACGTTATGGGGCTTCGGGTGCTCGCCGCCATGTCTGGCGGAGTTGACTCCGCCACCGCGGCGTCTCGCGCGGTTGACGCCGGTCACGAGGTGACCGGCGTTCACTTGGCGCTGTCGTCCAACCCGCAGTCCTACCGGACCGGGGCGCGCGGCTGCTGCACGATCGAGGACGCCCGCGACGCCCGCCGGGCCGCCGACGTGATCGGCATCCCGTTCTACGTCTGGGACATGGCCGAGCGCTTCGCCCGCGACGTGGTCGACGACTTCGTCGCCGAGTACGCGGCGGGCCGGACCCCGAACCCGTGCCTGCGCTGCAACGAGAAGATCAAGTTCGCGGCGGTCCTCGACCGGGCGCTCGCCCTCGGCTTCGACGCGGTCTGCACCGGGCACTACGCGCGGATCTCGGCCGACGGCGCGCTGGAGCGGGCCGTCGACCCCGGCAAGGACCAGTCCTACGTGCTCGCGGTGCTCAACAAGGACCAGATCGCGCACGCGCTGTTCCCGCTGGGCGACACGCCCAAGGCCCAGGTGCGGGAGGAGGCGCACGCCCGCGGGCTGCTGGTCGCGGACAAGCCCGACAGCCACGACGTGTGCTTCATCGCCGACGGCGATACCCGCGGCTTCCTGTCCCGCAAGCTGGGCTCCGCGCCGGGTTCGATCGTTGACGCCGACGGGGCGGTGGTCGGCACGCACGAGGGCGTCCACGGCTTCACCATCGGCCAGCGCAAGGGCCTGGGCCTGGACCGCCCGGCTGCGGACGGCAAGCCCCGCTACGTGCTGTCGATCGAGCCGGTGTCCAACACGGTGACCGTCGGCCCGGCCGACGCCCTGGGCGTCCGCGAGATCACCGCGATCCGCCCGGTCTGGACCGGCTGCGAGCCGCCGGCGTCACCGGTCGAGTGCCGCGTCCAGCTGCGCGCGCACGGCGAGGTCCACGACTGCGTGGCGGTCCTCGAGGGCGACGACCTGCGCATCAGCCTGCGCGGCGCGGCGCGCGGCGTCGCCTCCGGTCAGGCCGCCGTCCTCTACGGGGGCGACACGGTGCTCGGCAGCGCCACGATCGCCGCCACCCGATGAGCCGGTGATCGCCGGCCGGGCGCCTTTGGCGTCAAGGGATAACTAATTCCTTAGGACCCAGGCGTTATGGGCGGGTTAACCGCTAGTGTACGAATCGGCTGGTCGTGTCCACCTGAATTTACCCACGGTGTCGGGTTTATAACCCTGCGTAGATGGTATAACCCCAGTAAGACGGGTTGATGTTAGTCAGGTGCCTAGACGGTCGAGAGCATCGGACTGAGCTTAGTAGGTGACTACGTGGCTATTCAGCGGCCTACTGGACTATCCCCTGTGGTCAACTGGCCTCAGCGCCAAGACGACCCTGACTTGCCTGTTCCCCCGGATCCGCGGATAGCCGCGGGCGAGACCATCGTGTCCGGCCTGGCAGTGCCCGGGCGCTCCGTGATGAGGTTCGGCGCTCGCGTTGGTGCCTTCCTCGGGCATCCGTTCGCTTTCCGCGTTCCCGGTCGGCCGCCGAAACAGCAACAGCAACAGCCTCAGGCGGAAATGTCCCGGGAGGCCGCTCTTCTGTAGGCACCAATTCCGCCACGAAAAACGTGGAGACTTGGTCCTAGACCCTGGTCTGACGGGTTCCCCGGAATGCCCCGGGACGTCGCCGGCATCGTCTGGAGCGACCAGAGGACCTCGTCGATGTGGCGCTTGATGCCTGACGAAGGTCCTCCGGGTACCCCGGTGACCATTGAGGTACGGCTCTTCTTTTCTTCTTATCCACCGTATACCAAGAATTGGTATGACTGGTATGGGCGGGGAGATGGGTCTACCCTGTACGCAGAGGAACGACGAAGGCCCCGGCGTATACCGCCCGCCGGGGCCTTCGTCTTGCGCAGCTGAGCTGCTAGCTCAGCTTGCTGTCCCTAGATACGGGGGTCGTAGTGCTCGTACCGGTACTGGAGAGACGGCCGAGCATGGAATTTCGCCATGGCACCTCCTGCTATCGCGACGGCGAAACATGGCGTCACGTCCCCCGGTTTGGCTTCTTAGGACCTAGTAGGGGTGGGGTCCGCCATCCCCCAATTATGTCGATGGCGAGCAATGTTGTCATCTATTGTTTTAGGAACATAGTGACTGGCTGGGTGCGAGGCTACAGGCGAGCCCCGAGGTGCTAGAGATTTCGTTGAAATCCCTCAATAAGGGGATTTCTTGCCCCTCAGCGGCGATGAGGACTGGGGCGGCTAGCCGTCGAAGCGAGGATCGTAGTGCTCGTACCGGTAGTGGAGAGACGGCCGGGCATGGGATTTCGCCATAGATACGCTCCTGCTTTCGCGCTCGCGGCGGGGCTGACGGGTCAGTCCCCGGCTAGTTCAACTTGGGATCTGGTGGAGTAGCCGAAACGGGCCAGCTAGCTGTCTCCGTAGAGGTGTCGGTTCAGCCCCGGAGGCCGGTTCGATTCCTGGCATGACCTGGTGTAGTAGTTCATTACCGCGACGACTCGCGTATCGGACTTCGCGGTGAGCGGACGCGCATAGTGCGGATACTTCCGGGCATCGAAGAAGATCAGGTGCCCCGCGTGCGGCCGGATGACTGAGCAGCTACGCTCCACCGCCATCAGCCCCTCCGCTGCTTGGTCGTGCGCGACGACTAGCTCGCCGCCCGCCTGGTGATCGGTAAAGAAGAGGAGGCCAGTGAGTGGGTTGGAATCGACGTGGCACTCGAAGCGCATTTCAGTGCCGCGTTGGACGTTGAGTACCACGCCGTAGCGTTCGTCGTGCGCCGCGTTGACGCACTCCGTGCTTACCTCGGAGGCAAGCTCGAGGAACTCGTCCCGGTAGGCCTTATATAGCCAGGGCATATGGTCACGGACCTGGTCGGCGTGGACGCGGCCCCGGGGAATGTGCTGGACTTCGGGGCTCTCGCGCGTCAAGACCGGCGTTCGCGGGAATCCCCGCACGTCGGCGTTCATGGTTGCCGCACGGACGTCCTCTTGCCAGCTTGCCGGAAGCCAATCGCTCAGATCGAACGTCGTCCAGCGGAATCGTGGTGGCATTTCTCTCTCGACAGTGTGCGCTTACTGGTTGACGGCATGGCGCCCGCGGAGCTCGGCCATGACATCTCCCCTAAGCATCAATAGTTTACTAAATTATCAATATTAACATATGTAACAACACTGACCACCCGGGTGATCTGCGCCCGATGCCGTGTAGTCCGCGCTGGGGTGAGGCTGGGTGCTGGTGGATTTACTGGTCAGAACCGCCTAGCCCGCGGTCGCGCGCCCCTTTGGGCACCGCGCCGTAGCTGTAGAGAAACTGATTCCGGTCGGCGGGAAAGACCGTGACGGTGACCCGAGTCGCCGTCCCGTCTTCTGTGAAAGCAGTCCGGTAGATCACGAACATCGCGGCATCGCGCGGCAGGCCGAAAAGCTGCTGCTCGTTGTCGTCGGATGGCCGTGCCGTGACCCAGTCCTGGTAGCCGGCCTGGGTGAATCCCAGGGCCTCGGCCAGGTAAGTGATGGTTCCCTCTCTGATGTCCTCGGCCATCAGCAGGCGGATCGCGCCCTTACTGTTAGCCCACTCGAACGGGTAATAGGACGACTGGAGCGACCAGAGCGTGCCGTCGATGTACCGCTCCTGGTTTCGGCGGATGACTTGCGCACTCGGGTCAATCTTCAGCAGCTTCGCGATGTCCGCGGGGCAGGGGAGCACTGCGACCTGCGGTGAGGTAACGCTGCCCTTCCGGTGTTGCTCTGCCACCATCGTCGGGTAAGTGCGGCCCTCTTCGCCGCCGGCCGCGATCCCCGCCTCCAAGTCGAGAGACAGGTCCGTGACGAACGGTTCGATCTCCCTGGTGACGAAGGTGCCCTGACCTTGCCTAGTTTCAAGTAGCCCTTGGTTGACGAGTCGCTTGATGGCCTCTCGGACGGTGCTCGGCGAGCACTCGTACCTCTCGCCCAGGTCGTAGTCGGAGGGTAGTTGGCTCCCGGGAAGAAGTTCACCCGACTCAACCTGCCTCCTGAGGCCCTCAACGACCTTCTGGTACATCGGCCGCTGCTGTTGTGCCATTACACCTCCTACTCGCGATACTCACCTTATAACAAATGTTGGGATGGCTGGTACCAGGGGGTTGACTGATATGACCCTACCATCTCAAGTTAGACGCCTCACCGCAAAAAACCGCTTCTAATGTCTGGTTTATGCCTGCAAGGGTGTGATACAACCTAGATGTAGGCCAAGAGGTTGGTATCACTCAGGTCAGTTATGTAGATAGATGTACATGTCTTAGCTGACTAGGCTGTCTGCTTGGTGTAACCCTGCATACAGAGGGTCAGCGGCAAGCTGGCTGACCTAACGAGACTGGCCGCGACACGGGGATGGGGCCTACGAGAAGGGCCGCGGGAGACCCGCGACATGGGAGCACCAGGAGGCCGTATGGCCAGTCTCGTCATCATCGGGTTTGTCATGGCCATCGTGGGTGTCGTAGCCGGCGCCTTCATCACGATCTCATTCGCCATCTGCCGAGACGACTGGGCAGTGACGCGGGGCCTCAATGCGCCCGACTGGGCTGCCCGTACCGCCCGGCTTATGACTGGCTACACCCGCAGGCCCTAAACCCGGACTGAGGGCGCTGGCTTCCGCGGGGGCAGCCAGCGCCCTCTCGCGTCTTATTTAGCCCCGCCATTCCCACTGAGGTGGGATTCGTTAAGGAAGGCCGCGGCGTGACGCGCCGTCGGCAGGACACGCAGGGGAGGCCGTCATGCACGGCTTAGAAATAGTGGCTGCCGTCGTAGGCGCGTTCTTTGCCTACGGGTTCGCGGTCGGAGTGCTTCTGGTGGTCATGCTGCCCGCCTGCCGCCGACGCCGTTAAGCCCGAATAGAACGCCAGGAGTCTTTAAGACCGCCGAAGACCTTGCCAACGGCCAGTCCCGGTGAGGCAGGTTCAGCTTCCACTGGCGGCAGTTACAGCCGCTCCGGAGAGGCTGTCATGTGAGCGTGCAAGCCAGATGCTGGGAGCCGCCATCAGCACCACGATGGGAAGGAGCGCCGGCGTGGCGAGTAGCAGTCCCGTCCACTGGGGCCCGATCGAGCTGCCGAGCCAGCCATCGACCAGGGACGCGAACGGCTTGCTGCCTGCCCAGGCGATCGCCCAGACCGCCATTACGGCAGCGGTCTGCTCAGGCGCTGTCCGGTTCGCCAGGACGGAGCGGGTGACGGAGTTCGCCACCAGGCAGCTTGCCCCGGCGCCGAGTGCGGCCGCGGCAGCAATCCAGATCGACGGGGCGAATACGAATACCAGCATGCACAGGGCGAGCGAGGCCAGCGCCGTCGCGGCCAGCCTCAGAGTGGGCTGGTGCTTAGACCGGCGGAACGAGCCGAACACGGTACCCGCGCCGAGTGCTGCGATGAACCAGCCAGACCAGGCCGGGGAAGCGTGAAGCTGCCTGGCGAGGGCGGGACCGAGTACCAGGATCGGGTCATCCGCGATGGTAACCGCGGCCACCATGAGCAGCAGGATCATGATGTGGCCGTCCCCGCGGGCGATCAGGAAGCCGTCCCGGATGCGTGAGCGCCGTCGCTCCGTCTCGGCGTTCCCGTACAGGCGGACCCGCCAGAGGATCACGCCGAAGGCGACAAACGACGCCGCGTTCGCCGCGAACGCCCACGCGAAATTGACCCCGACCAGGACCATGATCATCGTCAGCAGCGGGGCCGTAGCCCGGCCGAGGTTATAGGAGACGGTGTCCATGGCGTACGCGGGCTTGAGCTTGTCGGCCGGGACGAGTCGCTGCACAGTGACGTTGCGAGCGGGGAGCGCGAACGTGAACGCCAACCCAGTGATCATCGCGCCTGCGACCAGGACCCAGGCGTTCAGCAGCCCGCCGAAGTCGAGCCCGGCCAGCGCCGCGGCCACCACTGCGGAGATGACCTGAGTGCCGAGCAGCGTGCGGCGACCACCGAACTTGTCGGCCGCGACACCCGCCCACGGGGCGAGCAGCAAGGGGCTGGTGAACTGGGCGACGGTGACGAAACCGACAGTGAGCACAGAATGCGCCAACTGGTATGCGAGCACCACTTGTGCACTATTGGCGAGCCAGGTTCCGAAGTCGGAGGTGACGCTGCCAATGAAATAACTGCGAAAGCCGCTATTGACCTTCAAAACATGCCACGGAGTGCGTCGCGCCTGGTCAGCTCGCTTTATCCCAAATTTAAGGCTAAATTGAGCCACTGCGTAAGCTGGCAATATGCGCACGCTCGGCATCGGTAGAGACGGCACAAAACGTCCTTGTCGGTTTCAGCTGGGAGCCGCCCGCCGCCCGCAGGCGGCCAGCGGCCAGTTTTCACTAACGCTCGGGGTTAGCAAAGCGCGGGTCGCCTGGATCGCAGGCGGCGAATGCCCGATCCTTCGTTTTCCAGCGGGCGCGCCCTGGATGCGGGGTCGCCTTTTAGAGGTCTACTGGGATAGTTTTATCGAGCTGTCCGTCAACGCGGGCACATTGGGTCCGACATTGAAGACGAGCTGGTTACGGTCTACCGGCAGGATGGTCACCGTCAGCCGCATCGGGGAGTCATTCTGGTCAAAGGCGACTCGGGAGTCAACGAAGACGGCGGCGTTGTGGCCGATCCCGAAGAAGGCCTGCTCCTCCTCCGTCGCCAGCCGCCCAGTGATCCAGTCACGGTAACCGGTCTGCTTAACGCCCAGCTTGTCGGCCAGGTACTGCACGGCGCCGCCTTCGATGTCCTTCGCCATCAGCAAGTCGGTTGCGCCCTTGGTAATGAAGTCCATCAGGTAGAACGTGGTCTGCCTGGACCAGGGGATTCCGTCGATGAAGCGGTCCTGGGAGCGGCTGACGACCTGCGTCTCCGGTGAAATGCCGAGCAGGAGAGCGACATCACTGGAAACGGTCACTACTTCGACCTTGGGGACCGAGGTAGTCGGTTCGCGGTGCTTTTTCTGGACTTCGGAGCGGTAGGCTACGGTTTCACCCCCGCCGAACCCGGTCTTCGGATCGGCGGTGAGAACGGTGACGAACGGATCCACCTTGCGCGCGACGAAGGTGCCCTGCCCTGGCCTAGACTCGAGCAGGCCCTCGTCCGTGAGGCGCCTGATGGCTTCGCGCACGGTGTTTCGGGACGCTTTGTACTGTTCACTAAGGTCGCCCTCTGTCGGCAGCTTGTCGTTCGGCCGTAGCCGCCCGTCCTTGATCTGCGCGCGCAGGTCGTCAGCGATGAACCGGTACATCGGCTGGTTCTGAGGCATGGTGCCCTCCATCGGTACCAACAACCCCGACGGTTCTACCCGTCAAGGTGACCAGAATATCTGGTGCTGTCTGGTTTATGCCCGCTTGTCCGGGTAATAATCGAGCTGGACAGGTTGGTATGGGTCTGATGCCCTGGATCATCAGATGCATCGGGCTGAGTCTAGCAGGCTGGCTACTTGGTTGCGCACAGACCTGCCAGGTCATTCCCGATGGTCGAATCATCCCTGCGTCAGGACCAGCCCGACCTGTCGGGTCGCCGGGGATCCCGCAGGCAGTGGCGGGGAAAAGGTAGGAGGCCATCATGGCCAGTCTTGTCGTACTAGTGCTCATCACGACCGCCTTCGGCGTGTGCTTCGGCGTCTTCCTGAAGGTCTCGTTCGCGATTCGTCAGGAAGACCGCTCGCGGAACTCGCTCCGCTTCGACGCCCCGACCGCGAGCGCCAAGGCCGCTAGGGCGCTGGTCGGCGTCAGCTCATCCCGCTGGGACTAGCGCCCGGCCGTCCAGGTCTGCGGGGCCGGCAACGCGCCCTCGAATCGGTTCCGGTCGCCCGCGTAGACGCCGACCACCGAGTACAGCGGGCGCTCGCCGCCTTCCGCAGCCGCGTTGGCGGTGCGGGTGAGTTCGATGACCGACGCGGTGCCGTCGTCGCCGGCGAAGCCGAAGAACTTGCCTTCCTCGTCGCTCGGCTTGCGCGGCAAGAAGTAGAAGTCGGCGCCCGCTAGGCGCAGGCCGAGCGCTTCTTGCAGGTAAGAGCCCAGCCCTTCGGGGATGTCCTCCGCCATCAAGAGCCGATGAGCCCCTTCGTCGAAGAGCGTCTTCGGGCACCAGACTTCCTGCAGCTTCCACGGCACCTCGTCGAGGAACCACTCCTGGCGTCGGACGATCATCGCGGTCCCGGCGGGAACGTCCAGCCGGCGCGCCATCTCGGAGGCGGCGGCATGAAGGCTGACCGTCGGCGGCTCGCCGTGCGGAGTCCGGCCCCCCGCCGTCGCCCGCTCGACCGCGACGTTGTCGCCCCAGCTCAGCGGGTTCACGAACGGGACGATACGCACCCGCGCGAACCAGCCTTGGCCGGGCCTGGTCTCGACCAGGCCCTCGTCCTTGAGCTTCTTGATCGCGTCGAGGACGGTATTCCTTGACGCCTTGTACTGGTCCCTGAGCTCCAGCTCGCTCGGAAGCTGCCCGCCGGGCTTGATGTCGCGCGACGCTATCTTCCCTCTTAGGTCCTCCGCGATGCGCGCGTACGCCGCGACAGCCATCGTCGCCTCCTTCTATGGTTGCAGCCGGTACCAGATAGCTCGCAGCCTGTGCTGACATGCTGCCTGGTCGGTAGTGTATGGACGGTAACATCGCATGGACTGTTGTGGATCATCTGGCTAGATCATCCTGATCCTGTTGGCCATGCCATACCGATGACCCTGATCATACCGCGCAGGCAATCATTTGGCCTGGTAAGAATGGGCTGTTTCAGCCGCCCCATCCTGGGAATCCCCATATCGACGCGAAAGCGCGGGCAGTCCGAATCGCCAGTGACGTCGGTAGGCCGTTGGGCCGCATGGACTGAGTAAGGCCACCCGGTCCTGCCAGGCCGGGTGGGGCCAGCGGGACCCTGGAGGCCCACATGAACGTCATCGCCATCGAGCAACTCACGTCGCTGTCGCTCTTGGTCATCTTCCTCTTCGGGATCACCTGCGGGGTGGTAGGCGGCGCGGTCTACGGGTCGAGACGCGGGGCCCTGGTCGTGCCCACGTCGGACGATCTACTCAGCGCCGGCGCCCGGGTGATCTACGGGGTCTACCTCCGCGGTTACGACGGCCACCCGCAGAACCTCCGTTCGGGCAACAGGCGGGTGCCAGACGATCAGCGCGCGGACGAGGGCCCGGGATCGCACGGTCAGGGGCTGGACCGATGAGGAGCTTCGAGATCGTGGCGATCGTCATCGGCATCTTCTTCGCCATCGGGATCGTCGTGGGCATGCTCCTGGTTATCACGCTGCCCCTGCTCCGGGCCCTGCTCCGGGGCCGCCGCAACCGCCGCAGGCACATCGACGGCGGCAACTGGTGGAAGTCGCACCCCGGCGACGACGACCGACGGCCCCCTCCCTGGCCTGGCGGTTAACCCGCCGGCCGCCCCATAGCGACTGAGCCCCCGGGCTGCCTCCCGGGGGCTCAGTCCTGTCTAGCTGGCCTGGCGGCCGGGGCCGCTAAGCTCGATACCGTGACCGAAAAGCAAGCGTTTCCATGGGGTCCGGGTACCGCGACCGGGATCGGGTCGATGCCCGGCGAGAACCCGATGGAGGCGGCCCGGATCATCGCGGGCGAGCTGCCCGACCTGCCGCACCTGGCCGAGCTGCCGGGGCGCGGGCCCGGGGCGGACACCACCGGCCGCGCCGCCGCCCTGCTGGTCGACATCCCGGTCGAGCTGGCCGGGCCGCGCGGGTGGCGGATCGCCGAGCGGCCCGGGCGCGACGTGCGGCGCGCCCGGTCGCTGCTGTCCTCTGACCTGGACGCGATGGAAGAGGTACTCGACGGGTACGACGGCCCGCTCAAGGTTCAGCTAGCCGGGCCGTGGACGCTGGCCGCGACGATTGAGCAGCCACGGTCGCTCAACCCCGCCCTGGCCGACCCCGGCCTGGTCGCCGACATCGCCTCCTCGCTGGCCGAAGGGGCCGCCGCGCATGTCGCGGAGGTCGCCAAGCGGGTGCCGAGGGCGGCCCTCATCGTCCAGTTCGACGAGCCGGCCCTGCCGTCCGTCCTGCACGGCGCGGTGCCGACGCCGAGCGGGCTGTCCCGGGTGCGCGCCGTCGAGGACGAGGTCGCGCGGGAACGGCTGCACGAGGTGCTCGCCGCCACGCGGAAATACACAGTGGTCCATTGCTGCGGTAACGACCTCCCGTTCGGAATAATCATGAGCGCTGGGGCGAATGCCATCTCGTTTGACCCGGGCCAGCTGCGACGGGGGGACTTCGACGGGTTCGCTGAGGCAGCCGAGGCAGGTCTGGGGCTACTAGTCGGGGCACTGCCGACGACGGGTCCCCGGCAGCCGGAGGCGGGCCGCCGGAGCGGTCGCGATGAACGGGAGCGGCCGACACCGTCTGACACCGCGGGGATCGTCAGGGACCTGTGGCGCAAGATGGACCTGCCGGCCGCCCAGTGCGCGCCGCAGGTGGTCATCACCCCTGCCTGCGGGCTGCCCGGCGCGTCGCCGGCGCAGGCCCGGAACGCGCTGCGCTGGTGCCGGGAGGCGGCCCAGATCCTGCCGGAAATGATGGACGAGCTGACATGACGGAGCTGACCTAATGGAGCTGACCGAGGCCAGGCAGCGGCACGCGGAGCTGAGCGAGCGGCTGGTGGAGGCCCAGTACCGCTATCACGTGCTCGACTCGCCGACCATCTCTGACATCGAGTACGACCAGGGGATCAGGGCGCTCAACGAGATCGAGGACCAGTTCCCCGAGCTGCGCACGCCCGACTCGGCGACCCAGAGGGTCGGCGGTACGATCTCCACCCTGTTCACCCCGGTGACCCACCTGGAGCGGCTGCTCAGCCTGGATAACGTCTTCTCCCACG
>Ga0134126_10011519_pt1 | contig 11171 bp, 10 predicted proteins | sample KB31752_FD_96881 | JGI IMG/M metagenome (GOLD analysis project Ga0134126, IMG submission 96881) | Terrestrial soil microbial communities with excess Nitrogen fertilizer from Kellogg Biological Station, Michigan, USA - KB3-175-2 | ecosystem: Environmental > Terrestrial > Soil > Unclassified ... | reverse complement strand
CGGCCGTAACTTTGAGGGAGGCGAAAATGGAGGCGGTGGAACGGCGCCGGATGCCACGCACAAGTCACTCCGTGTTTCACTGGCCCGCGGTTTACGATCTGATGCTGCGGATGTTCTGGGGCCGGACCGAGCACGATTATCGCGACAAGGTCGTGCGGCTCGCCCGCCTGAACCCCGGTGAATCGGTTCTCGATGTCGGCAGCGGCACCGGTACGCTTGCCGTGGCCGCCAAGCGCCGCGTCGGAGAGGCCGGGAAGGTGATTGGTATCGACGCCTCGCCGGAAATGGTCGAAAGGGCGCGCCGCAAAGCGGCGAAGGCCGGACGGGATGTTTATTTCAAACACGCCGGCGCCGAAGCGCTACCGTTTCCGGATGCGGCGTTTGACGCCGTTGTCAGCACAACAGTGATGCATTGCCTTGCGGAAAAGGACCGCCCCGGATCGATTTTTGAGATGCGGCGGGTTTTGAAACCCGGAGGCCGGTTGCTTCTCGTCGATTTCGGCGGCGCAGAGGAGAAAAGGCACAGCCTGATTTCGCATATGTCCGCCCATCGCCGTTTCGATTTGTTCGGTGTGATGCCGCTCCTGCGCGATGCCGGCTTCACAGTGGTCGAGAGTGGGCCGATCGAATTCAGCGACCTGCAATTTATCCTCGCGACGGCGCAGCCTACCGCGGACTGACACGCGACCGCCTTGCGGCGGCCGACAAAGTGTGCGCCCTTTTCCTGCGGGATAAAGCGGTTTGACCGCCTGCCCGATTCCGGCAATATGCCGCTCGATTGAACGAGCACGTCTGCCGTAGCCGCCCGAAAGGCCCTCATGATTGCGTCCGAGCTTGATTTCGATCTTCGAGAAGCGATCCGCTCGATAGCCGACTATCCCAAGCCGGGCATCATCTTTCGCGACATCACGACGCTGCTCGGCAACGCGCGCGCCTTCCGCCGCGCGGTGGACGAACTGGTGCAACCCTGGGCGGGAATGAAGATCGACAAGGTCGCCGGCATCGAGGCGCGCGGCTTCATCCTTGGCGGTGCGGTGGCGCATCAGGTCTCGGCCGGCTTCGTGCCGATCCGCAAAAAAGGCAAGCTGCCGCACAAGCGGGTCAGCGTCACCTACAAGCTCGAATATGGCGAGGACGAGGTCGAGATGCACGCCGACGCGCTGGTCGCCGGAGAGCGCGTGGTGCTGGTCGATGACCTGATCGCAACCGGTGGCACCGCGGAAGCAGCCGTTAAATTGCTGCGCCAACTGGGCGCGGAAGTGCTGGCCGCCTGCTTCATCATCGACTTGCCCGACCTCAAGGGTGCGGAGAAGTTACGGGACCTTGGCGTGCCGGTGCGAACGCTGATTTCGTTCGAGGGGCATTGAACGCAAGATTCTAGTTTCTGTGCGGTCCCCAGGGGCCTTCCTCGGGCGTGGACGGAGTTGGCTCCGGCCCCCAGGGGCCGGATTGAGGCTGCGAGCCTTGCGGCGCGCCGCCCCACGGTCCCTCGGTTTGCTGATCATAGCCGACCTGGGGCGGCTCGTCGCGCGCTTCAATCTCCAGCGGGCCGGGATCGTGGCCGCCGGCATATTTGACCAGCGCTTCGACGCGCGCCTCGATCGGTGGATGCGTGTCGAACAGATTGGAAAAGCCGACCCGCGGGTTATCGACGCACATCTCCATGACCGCCGAATTGGCCCGCGCAAGCTCGCCGCGGCCCTCGATCTTGCGCAGCGCCGAGATCATGGCGTCCGGGTTCTTCGTCAGCTCAACCGAGCCGGCGTCGGCGAGAAACTCACGCCGGCGCGACAGCGCAAAGCGGATTACGACAGACAGCACCCAGGCGACTACGATGAGGGCGATCGCGATGACGATGGTGATGCCGGCGCCGCCTCGGCGTCCGCCACCGTCGCGCCGCCGCCCGCCGAAGCCGCCGTAAAAGCTCGCCTGGAAAAACAGGCGGAACACCATCTCGCCGAAGAACGAAATCACGCCGGCGATCACCACAGCGATCACCAACATGCGCACGTCGCCATTTCGGATGTGCGTCAGCTCGTGGCCGAGCACGCCTTCGAGTTCGGCGTCGTCGAGCGCCTCCATGAGGCCGCGTGTCACGGTGATGGAATATTGCTTCTGGTTGAGACCGGTCGCGAAGGCATTGAGTGCATCCTCGTCGGCAATGCGCAGGGTCGGCGTCGTAATGCCGCGCGAGATGCAGAGGTTCTCGAGCAGATTGTAGACGCGCGGCTCCTCCTCGCGGGTGACGGGGCGCGCGCCGGTCACGGCGTCGATCATCGACTGGTGAAAGTAATAGGCAATGACGATCCACACGAGCGCCGCGACGGTCGCCCAGGGCAGCGCCTTGAGAAAATCGTATTCGGCGGCGCGGATGAGGTAGTCGAGCGGCGCATTGACCGAGAGCGCTTCCGCCAGCAGGGCACCCGCGAATACCAGCACATAGACCAGAACGAACAGCCCGATCAGCAGCGCGATCGAACGCCGCTTGTTGGACTGGATGTGCGTGTAGAGTCCGTAGGCGGCCATTGTCCGAGCCGAATTTGCACTTGTCATTCCGGGGCGCGGCCTTCAGCCACGAACTCGGAATCCATAATCACAGACCGGGATTATGAATTCCGAGCTCGCCGCTTCGCAGCGCCCGGAATGACGCGAACTAAAACTTCACGCTCGGCGCCTGATCCAGCTGAACCCGGGTTTCGCCAAGATCGAAGAAGGGGCGTTGGTGGAATCCAAACGTGGCCGCGAACAGCGCCGCGGGAAACTGCTGGATGCCCGTATTGTATTCCTGAACCGCGTTATTGAAGAAGCGCCGCGCTGCCGCGAGCTTGTTCTCGATATCGGAGAGCGAGGCTTGCAGCTGCTGGAAGTTGGCGTTCGCCTTCAGGTCCGGATAGTTCTCCGATAGGGCGAACAGCCGCCCCAGCGCGCCGGTGAGCATGTTCTCGGCCTGGACTTTCTGCTCCACTCCCGGCGCGGCCACGGCGTTCTGCCGCGCCTGGATGACCGCCTCCAGCGTTCCGCGCTCATGCGCGGCATAGCCTTTTACCGTCTCCACCAGGTTGGGAACGAGATCGTGTCGTTGCTTGAGCTGCACGTCGATGTCGGCGAAGGACTGATCGACTCGCTGCCGCATGGCGACCAAGCCGTTGTAGATGGTGATCGCCCAGATCACGATCACCACAATGACGCCGATGACAATCCAGGCGGTGGTAGACATCAAACAGCTCCTTGGGGGAGACGCGGTTCCAATGGAACCAGCCTACCTAGATAAGGCCCTCTCGGCCAAGGGCAACAGGGCCGTTTGTCGCCGTTTCGCCCCTGAAAACCTGCGCAAAAGAAAAAAAGACCCCGGGCTGAACCCGGGGCCTTTTCGCCAGACGGCTATTCGGGGGGTAAGGGGGGAGCCGCCCGACTGAAAGTTACGGGTGGAGAACGCCGAGCCAGACCTTTGGTTCCTGGCATTTCGCGATGATCCGAAATTTTTTCGCAGAGCGTCTCTTCTTTGACAGAAAAGCTAGAGGCTTACTCAGCGGAACGTTTTTGAGTTGATCCGAGCTCCGCTCCGTTCCCGCGCGCGGCAATCCAGGTCCACATTGAAATGACAATCATTTTAGCCGTGGGTCCCCGCTTTAGCAGGGTCGAACGGCGAATTGGTGCCCTGAATCAGGTTCTAGCCGGCTTCGCGGAAGCGCACCGCGACTTCGAGATCCACCGAGACGAGCTGCGACACGCCGCGCTCGGCCATCGTCACCCCGTAGAGGCGGTTCATTCGCGCCATCGTAATGGGGTTGTGGGTTATGATCACGAAGCGCGTGTCGGTCGAGCGCGTCATCTCCTCAAGCAGATCGCAGAATCGCTCGACATTGTGATCGTCCAGCGGCGCATCCACCTCGTCCAGCACGCAGATCGGCGCGGGATTAGTGAGGAACACGGCGAAAATCAGCGCCATGGCCGTCAGCGCCTGCTCGCCGCCCGACAAGAGCGACAGCGTTGAGGGTTTCTTGCCCGGGGGCTTGGCCAGGATTTCCAGCCCCGCCTCAAGGGGATCGTCGCTTTCGATCAACTGAAGTTCCGCCGTTCCGCCGCCGAACAGCTGCGTGAACAGGTGTTGGAAGTGCTTATTGACCTGCTCAAACGAGCTGAGCAGCCGCTCGCGGGCCTCGCGGTTGAGGCTCTGGATGCCCAATCGCAGTTTTTTGATCGCTTCCACCAAATCGTCACGCTCGGTGGTGAGCGAGGTATGCTGGGCTTCCACTTCGCGCAGCTCTTCTTCGGCGCGCAAATTGACCGCACCCAGCCGTTCGCGTTCGCGCCGCAGGCGCTCGAGTTTCTCCTCGGTGTCGGCCAGTTCCGGCAGCGCCTCGTCCGGCTTGATTTCCGCCAACTCCGCGACAGCGGAGGGCTCGACTTCGAGCATGTCGTGAATTTCGCGCGCGACATCGGCGAGCCGCCGCTTGGCAGCTTCAAAGCGCTCCTCGGCGCGTGCGAGTTCCTCGCGCGCCGCGCTTGCCGCTTCGAGCGCCGCGCGCGCGTCGCGGTCGGCTTCGGCGAGCGCGTTTTCGGCTTCTTGCAGCCGGTCGGCGCAGGCGCGTCGCGCGGCTTCCGCGGTCGCTACCTCGCTGATGAGGCCGGAACGCTTCTCCGCGAAAATCGCCGGCGCATTCTCGATTTCGGCGCGATCCGACTTTGCTTCGGCTATACGATGATCGAGGGTAGCGATCTGACCGCGCGCGCCCTCGCGGCGCTCGTTCCAGCCGGCTCTGTCGGAGGAAAGCTGCGCCAGACGGCGATCGGCAAGTTCGGCCTCGCGGACGATCGCCTGCTGTTCGGCGCGCACTTCGGCGAGTTTGCCGCGCTTGGCCGTGATGTCGTCGCGCACGGCGGCGAGTTCGCCTTCAAGCTCGGCCGCGGGCGCAAGCCCGCTCAGCCCTTCTTCGGCCTGCGTCCTGCCGGTCTCCGCTTCCTCGCGGTTGGCGGTAAGGCGCACCCGGCCTTCAGCCAATGCCGACAGGCGCGCGGCATTGCGATTGGCCTCGCGTTCGGCGGCTTCGTACCGGTCGCGCGCGGCATTGGCTTCGCGCTGGCGGTCGCGCGATGCGTTGCGCGCCGCCGTTTCCGCGGTTGCAGCGCTCTGCACAGCGGCTTCCGCCGCTTCGATTACGGCGCGCGCGTTTTCGGCTTCGCCGCGCGCGGTCTGCAGTTCGGCTTCGATATCGGCGAGGCGGGCGCGCTCCGCCAACCGGCGAGCGGCTCCCGTCGGGGCATGCGCGGCGGCGGCAAACCCGTCCCAGCGCCAAAGATCGCCTTCAAGTGACACCAGCCGTTGGCCGGGCTTGAGCGCGCCGGCCAAGCGCGCCGCTGTCTCGCGGTCGGTGACGCCGATCTGGTTGAGCCGGCGGACAAGCTCGCCCGGCGCCTGTACGCGGTCGAGCAGCCGCTCGACGCCTTCGGGCAACGCGGGATCATCCGCCTCGATGGCCGATCCGATCCACCGCATCGGAGCAGTCGGGTCCGCAGGGGCATCGAGGTCGTCGCCGAGCGCGGCGCCAAGCGCTTTTTCATATCCCTTTTCGACCGCGATATTGTCCATTACCGGCGGCCACAGGTTCTTGGTCTCGACCGCGAGCACCTTCGAGAGCGTCCTGGCTTCGGTTTCCAGCCGTTGCACCCGGCGCTCGGCCTCGGCGAGCGGTTTGCGGGCAGCTTCGATCTGCTGACGCGCCGTCGCGTGCGCGGCTTCGGCATCGACCGCGGCCGCTTCCGCTGCCGTGACGGCCGCCTGCATCTCCTCGACCGCGGCGGTAAGCGCTGCGAGATCAGGCCCGTCGGTTGCTTGCAGCGCGGAAACCTCTCGCTCGATCTCGGCAATCTCGCCGGCGAGACGCTCGATGCGCGCTTTATGCTCGCGGGCGGCGGTCTCCAATTGATTGCGCCTTGCGGTAAGGTCGGCGAGTTTCGCCGTCAGATCCGCGAAAATGTTTTCGGCGGCGGAAAGTTCGGATTCGGCTTCGGCGACTTTGGCGTCGACGCCGCTGCGCCGGCCGGCGCTCTCGGCCGCTTCGCGCCGGATCGCTTCTTCTTCCGCCGCCAGCCGTTCAAGAGCGGCTTCGGCATCGGCGGCGAGCTTCTGCTCGCGTTCGCTGTCGGCCGCAAACTGTACGAGCCGCAGGTCAAGTTCCGCGAGGCGATCCTTGGCGCGCTGCTCCTCGCGGTCGAGTTCCTGCAATGCGAGATTGAGGCGATGCAATGCGGCGCCGGCGCGCGCCTCGGCGTCGCGCAGATCGGGCAGGGCGGCTGCGGCGAGCGCTTGGCGTTTGGCGGCTTCGGCCTGCGCCCCAGTGCGCGCCGCGACTTCTCGCACGCTTTGATCTTTGACCTGCTCGGCCTCCGCGACCTCGCTGTTCGCGGCGGTCCAACGCAAATGATAGAGGGTCGCCTCCGCCTTGCGCACTTGCGCCGACACCGTGCGGTAGCGGATGGCTTGGCGCGCCTGCTTCTTGAGCGCTTCCATCTGACCGGCGAGCTGGCCGATCACGTCCTCGATGCGCAACAAGTTTGAGTCGGCGGCCTTCAGCCGCAATTCGGCCTCATGGCGGCGGGCATGCAGGCCGGAGACGCCGGCGGCTTCCTCCAGCACGCGCCGGCGCTGCTCGGGCTTGGCCTGAATGATCTCGCCGATGCGGCCCTGATGGACGAGCGCCGGCGAGCGCGCGCCGGTCGAAGCGTCGGCAAACAGGATTTGCACGTCGCGCGCGCGCACCTCTCGACCGTTGATGCGGTATGTGGAGCCGGCCTCGCGCTCGATCCGGCGCGCAATGTCGATCGTCTCCTGATCGTTGAAGGCGGCAGGCGCGGTGCGCTCCTGGTTGTCGACCAGGATCGCGACTTCGGCATTGTTGCGCGATGGCCGTGTGTTGGACCCCGAAAAGATCACGTCGTCCATCGAGGAAGCGCGCATGGACTTGTAGGACGACTCGCCCATGACCCAACGCAGCGCTTCGACAAGGTTCGACTTGCCGCAGCCGTTCGGGCCGACCACACCGGTCAGACCCGGCTCGATCAGGAAATCCGTGGGCTCGACGAACGACTTGAACCCAAGTAGGCGCAGCCGTGTGAGCTTCATCGACTTGGTGCCTCATTGCGTTGGCGCAGCCGCCCGGCGAAGACAACGCCGACATACTCGCCGGATTGTACGACAGGACGGATTTTTCAAAATTCCGCCCGGGGCTTATCCCCGGCGGTCGCGGCCGTACGCCGCCTCGGCCCGGAGAATGAATCGCCGCGTGGATGGGGGCAACACCGGAGAGGCGTGCGGCGCCGGTTTTCCAGACTTTTCGGTGCTGGAACTTCGGCCCGGTTCCTCGGAACTCGGACGCGGGCCGCCAAAAACCCTTATCCAGACTTGAGATAGGGGTCGATTATCTTGGCCATTTCGTCGATCGAAACGGCACCTTCGATGCGCTGGCCGTTGACGAAAAAGGTCGGCGTCGAGTTCACCTTGAACGTTTCGATCGCCTGCTGGCGCACTTTTTCGATGCCGTCGAGGATCTTCTGATTCGCAAGGCACTTATCGAAGCTGTCCTTCGTGAAACCGGCCTGCTTGGCAATGGTCAGCAAAGGCGGGATCGGCTTTTGAACCGCCCAGGTGTCCTGCTGGCGGAACAGCGTGTCGACCATCGCGAAGTATTTGCTCGAGTCCAGCTCGCCAGCGCACCGCGCCAGCATGAAAGCAGCCGCAGCGAGGCTGTCGAGCGGGAATTCGCGCGAAATGAACCGGACCTTGCCCGTGTCGATGTAGCGCTTTTTGAGCTCCGGGAAAGTCGTCTTTTGGAAGTGCGCGCAGTGCGGACAGGTCATCGACGAATATTCGATGATGGTGACCGGGGCCTTGTCCGACCCCATGATCATGTCGGGCAACGCTTCGGGCTTCATCAACTCGGCGGTCGGGACCGTATCTGCGAAAGCGCGGCTGCCGAAGGGCGACAGTGCGGTGGTGCCGAGAGCGGCAGCAGCCAGAGCCACCATGGCGGCGCTTTGGCAAAATTCGCGGCGATTGAATAACAAAATCGACTCCGTCGGCTTGAAAATCCCGGGGGGGAGCGCTGGCGAGTGGGCCAGCGCGACTTGGCTAGCTGGATACGACAATTGTGGCAATGGCAGGCCGCCTTGCCAAGCGGTCAAGGTTGCTCACTTCTGGTTGACCGCCGCGCCGAGCCGCCCGAGCGCCTGGCGCAGCTCTTCGTCCTCGATTTGCGGCAGGCTTGCGGCGATGCGTGCGGCGGTTGCCGTATCGAGCCGCGGCAGCCCTTGACGAGCCTCGCGGTGCTTGAGCGGGGCCTGGCGCAGCGCGATGCGGCCAATGGCGCGCCAGCCGAAGAAGCGATTGACGCGCTCCAGGATCACCGCGGACATATGCTGAATCTCGATGGCCGTCGGTCCTTCGACCCGCAGCACGAGTGTCGCGGGTTCGGGGGCTTCTCCGGGCAGGCCCCCGGCCTTGTTGGCGCGCGGCCAGTTAATCTTGATCGGCTCGCTATGGGCAGCGATCTCCGGGCCCGCGATTTCTCCCCAGCGCGCGACAATTTCCGCCGAGGTGAAGCCTTGCGCTTTGAGTGCCGCGCTCATGGCGGTACCGGCGAAATCGGACAGCGGCCGGGGAAAACTGCGCGCGGGCTTGTTCATTTGAGGGGCGCTTCCATGCCATCGTCACCGACATGAGCCTAGCAGCCCGCTCGCCGGCGCGAAAGAAAGCATCCGCGCGTCCGGACCCCTCCGAACTATTGGCCTGGTACGACTGCCACGCGCGCGTTCTGCCGTGGCGCGCCCGCAAAAGCGAACGTCCCGACCCATATCGCGTCTGGTTGTCGGAGGTCATGCTTCAACAGACCGGCGTGAAGACCGTCGCGCCCTATTTCCAGCGATTTCTGGCGCGCTGGCCGACCGTCACGGCCTTGGCGCAGGCGAGCCTAGACGATGTTCTGCGCGCCTGGGCCGGTCTCGGATATTACGCACGCGGGCGCAACTTGCACGCCTGCGCCAAAGCCGTTGTGGCGCAACACAACGGGATTTTTCCGGACACGCTCGAGGCGTTGCGCGCTCTGCCCGGTATTGGCGACTACACCGCGGCGGCGATGGTCGCGATCGCCTTTGACGGCGCGGCGGTGCCGGTCGATGGCAATGTCGAGCGGGTGGTGGCGCGCCTGTTTGCAGTCGAGGCGCAATTGCCCGGGGCCAAGCCTGCGATCAGGCAATTGGCGGATTCGCTCAAGCCGCTTCGGCGCACCGGCGATTTCGCGCAGGGCCTGATGGATCTCGGCGCCACCATCTGCACGCCGAAGCGGCCGGCCTGTGTGCTCTGCCCGTGGAATGAGCCATGTCTGGCGCGCGAGCGCGGCGAGCAAGAGGCGTTTCCGCGCAAAGCGCCGAAACGGGAAGGGCGTCTCCGGCGCGGAGCCGCCTTCGTCGCGGTGCACGCGGATGGCTACGTCCTGCTGCGCACGCGCCCCGGCAAGGGCCTACTCGCCGCGATGACCGAAGTGCCCGGCAGCGATTGGACGCACGATTTCGACGCCGCAAACGCGCTGGCGGCGGCGCCGCGCTTCGCCGCGGCAGTGGAATGGCGAAGGATCAAGGGCGTCGTGAAGCACGTCTTCACGCACTTCCCGCTCGAGCTCACTGTCTACGCCGCGCACGCTGCGCGTGCGGCGAAGCCGCCCAAGGGCGCGCGCTGGGTCCGCCTCGCCGACCTTCCCGGCGAGGCTCTGCCCAATGTGATGCGCAAGGTGCTGGCGCATGCCCTTGCGCCATAGCCGTCAGATCACCGGAATGCCAGCGGCCGTCGTCAACAAAGCGTTCTCCGCGCGCTCGATCTGATCGGGCCGCGGTTTCCTGCGTGCCGCCGCCTTGCGGTTGATCTTGCGCTTGGCGATGCCGTTGAGCTTCTTGTCGGTCGCCTTCTCTTCCTTAAGATTGGCGGCGAGCAGCCGGGCCACATCGTTATGGCCGAGCAGCTTTGCCCATGCGATCAGCGTGCCGTAGCGCGTGATCTCGTAATGCTCGACCGCCTGCGCCGCGGCGATCAGGGCGGCGTTGAGCACCATCTTGTCGTCGACTTCGCTGGCGATGTCGTTGGCTTCCTCAATGATGCCGTCTATGGCCGGGCAACTGGTGCCCTGCGGCCGGGCCTTGAGCTTCTTGAAGGCCTGTTCGAGCCGTTTGACCTGGCCTTTGGTCTGCTTGAGATGCGTGCGAAAACCCCTCTTCAGTTCGGCGTCGGACGCCTTGGCGATCATGTCGGGCAGGGACTTCTCGATTTGGTGCTCAGCGTAGTAGATGTCCTGCAGGCTATGCAGGAACAGGTCACCGACGGTTTTGATGTCGGATGTGAACCAGCCCATTTCTCGTCTCCCGTTGGGGTGTGGTTCTGCGATAAGTCATAGGACCGGCCCCAGTTCCGGGTCGGGAAAGCCTTTGCATCGATTTGAGGAAGAGGAAGTCAACATGAGTATCCAGCGACACCACACCGGCCCGCGCATGAGCCAGATCGTCGTGCACGGCGACACCGTTTATCTCGCCGGTGTCGTGGCCCATGCCAACAGGGGCAAGAGCGTCACCGAGCAGACGCAAGAAATCCTGGCGACTATCGAGAGCTATCTGACGGAGGCCGGCACCGACAAATCCAAGCTGCTGACGGCCAACATCTGGCTCGCCGATATGCGCACCTTCGCCGAGATGAATGCGGTCTGGGACGCCTGGGTATCGTCCGGCAATACGCCCGCGCGCGCCACGGTCGAGGCCAAGCTCGCCACGCCGGAGAACAAGGTGGAGATCATGGTGACGGCGGCGAAATAGCCATGACGGCCGCAGAGCTGCCCGGCATTCTGGCGATCTGGAACGACTGCCGGGCCGGACGTGAGGCCGAGTTCGAGGCCTGGTTCCAGGGTGAGCATCTCCTGGAGCGGCTTTCGGTACCCGGCTTTTTGTTCGGCCGGCGCCATCAGGCGATCTCGGGCGGCAATGGCTATTTCAACTTCTACCTGACCGAGACGCCGGCGGTGCTCACCTCCGCGCCCTATCTCGAGCGGCTGGACCATCCGACGCCGATGACCCGGACGATCATGTCGGAAGTCTTCATCAACATGAACCGCACCGTCTGCCGGCGCACGCACCGT
>Ga0134126_10011518_pt1 | contig 11171 bp, 13 predicted proteins | sample KB31752_FD_96881 | JGI IMG/M metagenome (GOLD analysis project Ga0134126, IMG submission 96881) | Terrestrial soil microbial communities with excess Nitrogen fertilizer from Kellogg Biological Station, Michigan, USA - KB3-175-2 | ecosystem: Environmental > Terrestrial > Soil > Unclassified ... | reverse complement strand
GTATAGGCTCAGCCTGCTCTATTTTCTTTTGAAGGTCTTTCACCCATCCACGAAGAGCGTAGATTGCCCGCTCATATCCTTCCTTATCGGCTTGCGGGTCTCCTTCGTTGTCGAGCCATTTAAAGGTCTGTTCGGGATGGGCGGCGATAGATTCAATGATGCCGCTTCTGTTTAGTTCGCAGGTGATTGTACCTACCGCGTCGGGCATGACTGCAAAAAGGCGGTATTCGTTTTTCGGGAGGCGGATTTTGGGGTCTACCCAGCGATCGTTATTGGTCATGGTTGTTACTTTTTATACGTTGAATCAATCCTACATTTGGGGTTATACCTCGCTCCTACTCTATGGATAAGATCGTGGTAGGGCTTTCCGGTGTTAGATGGCGGGAAGCAGCCGGATAAGAGCAGGCATATGATGACAAATATTTTCATTACCACCCCTCCATTGGAAATTCAAGGTAAACCTGGGCCTGCCGCCGGATCTCGTTGGTGATATTTTTAGTCCGCTCGGTGTTACGACTCAGGCGCCCGAACCAACGCCAACCGGGCATTACACATTTGGTGCCGGTGTGAAACGTCTTCCAATCGAATTGGATAAGCTCGCCGGAGCTGGCTTCAATTTGAGAAGCTTGCCCAGCCTTCAATAGCTCCTCGATTCGCGCATGCCATGTTCGGTAAATCAGTTCGCCTTCCGGGACTGACGGCATCGTCACGGACGAGCTAATGAAGGCCGTGGGGCATATTTCGGCATTGACCAAACCCGTAAGGTGCTCACTATGATACGCCGGATTATCGTAATCGGGTTGACCGCCGGTGATGAAGTGCGGGCCCGCTTCCGTCTTAACGGGGCGCGGAACGTCATCGTGGTGCCAGCCCGGGATCGCCGGATACCAGCCGGGCATGAGCATGTGAACGCGGGAATCAAATACCACCTCGCCGCACGCCCACGAGGTCGGCAGTCCCTTCAAAAATGCCTTGGTGATTTTACCGGCCTTCTTTATCACAAAATCCAAATCGCAATTGAAGAACATCGGTTCGTTTTTGATGACCTCATCCGACCATTCAGACCGGAATCGGCCTACCTTCAATATTTGCGGAACAAAAGTCATTTCCTTACTGCATCCCATTTTGTATAGTTTTGATTGATGAATTTTACATTCCAAATACCAGCATAGCTGCGTCCCTGGCGTGGCTGTCGACCTTTGCATCCCAGCCGGTCGTCCGTCGGAATATGTCATCGGCCAACTTGGTGATGGCCTTCCGTGGCCTTCTCATTTGATAATCTATCATATGGGCCTTCAGACAATCATCCCAAATGCCGCAATCCCGTTTTACCGATCCGGCGCCCTGGGCTTTGTGAAAATCCAGCTTGCGGCCATATGTAGCCTGCCTTGCGTCCTCGACTATTACCAGATGCGACCGGCGGGAGTCTTCGTTATGGAATTTTACCGCTGACATCGCCGCGTGGATCTGCAATGTGCCGACGAAAAAGAATTGCTTCTTGGCTGGAATCCAAACGGCTACGCCAGTGTGAACTCCTGGGTCAATACCGATGATGGCGCGGTACGTTTTTTGCTTCTGGGCTAATTGCTCTTTGGTGAGAATGTCGGTCATTTTACCCTCCCTGCCATCACGGCCATTTCAATGTCAGTGAGGTCCCATTCCGCCAAGATCAGAAAAAGGGTAGGCGTCAGTCGACGTAGGAGATAAGGATCGCGCGAAGGCGCTGGTGTCCAACTATCGACTTCCCACAGAATGTAATGGCTGAGCAGGATTTTCCCGGGATGATGAATTGGGGGGATGACAGGAACCGGAGCCTCTAAATCCATCACCCATGGAGTAGAATTTGGCCGAACCGGCAATAGGCTTTTAAACTTGAAATGGTCTTTCCATCGCCAGCCAGTGTTTTTCCAGGGTGTTTGAAAAGTAACATCACCCGTTCGTGAGTACGAGCAGCGTATTTTTTTATGTATGGCCGGTGCTATAGCCAGGCGGGGATGCCAGTTATCCCTCACTCCGCCGCCAGACAATGCGATTCTAATGTCTATCACAGGTTTCCCTTTCCGAACGTGGTTATATACCGTCTTCAAGTCGCGATAGGCGGCATCCTTTGAGGTCTTCGAAGCGGATAAATACTCTCTATATTTGGCCTCCGCAGATTCTTTTTCTTCTTTCAACAATTCTATCTTCATAAAAAATAGTTTACATATGTGAATGAATCCATTCGCCTTTTTCCTCGATCCTCTTTTTGAGGGCTTCGTTCTCTGCTTTGAGGGAGGCGAATACCTCCCGATACCGTTCAGCCATATAGATGACCGAATTAATCGCCTGTTCGAAAAAGCAATCATCGGTGTTGATGCCGAGGGCCTGCAGTTTTGGTATTTGACCTTTGGCTTCGGATCGCAGGTAATCGAACACCCAATTTTCCTTGTCATTTTCAAGCACATTGGCCATTGCGAGATTTCCGTCCATGGTTAAAAATTTTCTGGTTTATCAATACGGTTAAAGGTTAAGCACCAGCACCAGGGATTGGCCGCCCATGATTCGGCGCCGTTGATCGATTCCCATAATTGCTGAAAGGTTTCCTTCGCTGTCGACCAATGCGGCTATTTTGGCTTGATGATGCGTCTGGTCTGCGTCTTCCGGTTGTCCAAAATCGCTCGTATCATCTCGGATGAAAAAAGTATTGGTTTAAAGCTCATAGTTCATATTTCTTTTGAAGGGATAAATAACCCTGGTTACTATATTCGGTTGGAACGGTTTCGTCTTTAAGGATCGGTAGTTTAACGAGCGGCGCGGGACTTCCCTTTCTCCTGTAAACCGCTTTAGCAAAAGATAGATTGTGTCTCGATCCGAAGTTATAGACCACGGCCTCCGGTAAGCCCAGATGCTCCGCAATGTGTTTGGCGGAGAATCGATCGCAATACTTAACGATAAATTCCGCTTGCTCTGCTGTGTAAAGTTTCGGTGTGTTCATATCTTCGTTGCTTTGGTCTGGCGATATCGTTTCTACGAGTTTCAGGACTTCAAAAAAGTCTTTAATCGTTGATTCCGGATTCTCTTTGATCAGGCCGTTGATGATATCTATTTGCCAGTTTAGGTCCATAGGGGTTAGAAGGGTTGATCGTCGCCGAAGGGAATAAAACCGCCCTGACCGGTCGGAGGCTTCCGCCCAGTGATATAGCGTTCGTATTCCTGCTCCGTCATCAGCTTCTGAATGGACTTCACGAATTTGAGGGGAAGTTCATCCAGCATCCCATTTCGGTGCTTAGCGATGGTAAAGAGGATGCTATCCGCCAAGCTGGCGTCCTGCTCCACCTCTTCGTCGGCCACTGGGCTGAGAAAAAACACGTCGTCGGCATCCTGCTCGATGGCGCCGGATTCGCGCAGCTGACCCAGGCGCGGCTTCCCCTCGTCCCCCTTCCGGTTTAGCTGCGATAAAGCGATAACAGGTACGTTGAGCTCTTTCGCCAGTTGCTTAAATTCCCGGCTGATCTGGCTGACCTCCTGCTCCCGGTTCTCGTTCCTTCCCCGGTTGCCGCTCATCAACTGCAGGTAGTCTACCAGGAGCAATCCTACTTTGTGTTTCAGGACCAATACGCGGGCTTTCCGCTTCAGCTGGTAGATACTTAGGCTCGGCGTGTCATCGAAGAAAATAGGCGTCTTCTCGTAGTTTACAAGGGCCATTTCCTGCAACCGCTTCATCTCGCTGTCGTCGATCCTTCCCCGTTTCAGGTTGGTAAGGGCTATCCGCGTGGATCCGCTCAGCATCCGGTCCGCCCACTGCCCGGCGGACATTTCAAGCGAGAAGATGGCGACACCTGTAGGAATGTCGGGATGTGTCGCCGCATTCATCGCCAGGTTGCCGGCGACGGCGGATTTACCCACCCCGGGCCGCGCCGCCAGAATGATAAAGTTTGTCCGCTGGAAACCCTGGGTGAGGGCGTCGATCTGCGGCAGGCCCGATGGCACCCCGGTCAGCTCGTTGCCGCTTTCTTTGATCGCGTGGATGCGGGCCACGGACTCGGCAGCGACCTCTTTGAGGGTAAGGAACTTTCGGCCGGTCTGTTGGACGGCAAGGGCGCTTATTTGCTGCTCTATGGCTTCCAGCGTGTCAAAGGCGTCGCTTTCATCCGAGTAAGCCAGCCCAATGGCTTCTCCCGCTATCCGGATTACTTCCCGCCGGACATAGAGCTGGTAGATGATCTTGCTGTGGCTTAGAATGTGCGCAGCCGAAACCACAGCATTGGTGAGGGACGTCACGAAGTAAGCGCCGCCTACCGTCTCGAGGTCGCCAGCCTTTTTCAACTCCTGGGTGACTGTGAAAATGTCGATAGGATCGCGGTTTGTGGATAGCCTGTGCATGGCGCCGAAAACTCTTTGGTGCTTTTCCAGATAAAAGCAGCCGGCGCTAAGCACCTCCGAGGCCTGCTCAAAGGCGTCCCTTTCCAGCATGATGGCGCCCAAAACGATCATTTCCAGTTCCGGCGCTTGGGGGGGTAACTTCCCGTAGACCATGGTGTTTAGGTCGACGGCCGGCGGTTTGCGCTGAGTTTTGTCTTTATTCATATGTTCGAGATTCATTGCTGGTTTTGTTTTTGGCGGGCTTGCCTAATCTTTTCGCCGGGGGACAGTTCTTTCTTCGGCGGCGAGCCGGTATCTTCAATTTTTTGGGTTTTTAGCCATTCTCGGAAATGCATCACGAGATCGCCGCGAGTAGCGTAATATTTCGCACCCCGCAGTTTAAGCCGGAAGGCTATCCAGAAGTCGTTGATACGTGAAGAGGTGAGGGTAAGTTGCCTAAGCCTCACAATCCACTCTATCGATCCGTTGACTTCCATCTCGGTGAGTTCGATGGGAGTTTCCGCTCTCGGGTATTGCATCCAACCTTTGTCGAAAAATAGCGCGGGCGTTTGCCCTTCCGCTTCACCTTCCGATTCTGTTTCAGATTCCGCCTCCGCCTCCGATTCAAGCGGACCAGTGACAGCGGATGACAGCGGATGACTGACATGTGTATGACATACGACAGCGGATGACTGACAATCTTCCGGCGGAGCGGGAAATCTGCTTTTCATCGCCCGCAGCCGTTGGTTGAAGTTCTTGATTACGACATATTCCTTCCCGTCGACGCGGTAAACCTGAATCAAGCCCACGGCAGCGCATATCTTTTTCCATATCTCTATCTGTTCCAAAGAAATTTTGTCTACCCGGAGCGAGTAAAGCTCGGACCGCAAAACGGCGGCGCGACCGTCAGCCCGACCGAAGTCGTCGGCAACCGACATAAGACGCCTATAAAAAACCTCTGCGGCAAAGTCGAGGAGATCGACTAAATCGCTTTTAATAATACCTTCTCTAACAACACGATTGGGCATTGGATAGCTTTTAATAAGGATATAGGGCAGAAATCGGATTAAAAACTACAGGCTATTTCACCCGCTGGTACTTTTCGAAAAGATCGGCCTGTTGGCCTGGCTTACATCGTTTGACTGCCTTTAGCAGGCTGGAAGCCGTCTCCACATCATGCCGTAAGGCTTCCAGATTGGTTACTCCCCGGGTGCGGGCGCCGTCGAGGCGTGTTTGCGCTTCTTTCAGCGCCCGCGTAACAAGAAGAACCCAGTCTTTGTAGGTGACGGTAAGAGAGGATTGTCGTGGCATTACTTCCAGATGGTGCAGAAGTCTGTGTAAGACGATAATTCGTTGCTAATAATATCCTTCCGGTCCTGCTCGGTCAATTCCACCAACTCAACGGATTCGAGGTAGAACTTTACTCCGGCGTCGGTCACTTCTAAGCAGAGATCGACGGAGAATTTGCGCGGCGGCTGACCCTTGAAGATCGGAATGAGGAGGATGAACGATTTGGGGATGTTCGCGCTGTCGACCGACTTTTTGAAGATCAGTTCTTTGTTTCCGCGGTTGTCGGTATCCTGGCTGATATCGCTGGTGGAGCTTACTTTAAGACGGCGGATAGCATTCAACACATTTTCCCACTCTACCGCGTCGTTAAAGAAACGGCGGCTAAACGTCAGGAGCTTCACCAGGGATTCACGCGAGAACTTGTTCTCTTTGTTGATCTGGAAATTCGCCAAATCCGGATTATGCTGCATGCGGCCGACAACGGTCGTACCGTAAAAGTTATTGGGATCCAGATTCAGCGTAATGCTAAGCTCATCCTCGTTGATGAGGATGACCGCCAAATCTTTGTCGATATGCTGGAGCCTGCCCGGAGCCTGCTCCGTTCCTTTCCTGGCATCCAAGTATTGTCGGACTGATTCAATCCGGCCATTGATGACCAGTTTTTCGGGCGCTTTTTCTTCCAAAGCTTTTCCTTCCCGGATCGTAAGAGATGACCCCTGGGGGCCGTTCATGAGATTTACTGCTACCTTTTCCATGCTGTTTAATAGATTTAAGGATTGTTACAAAATGAATTAATCGTCTGTGCCGGTCTTCGAGTGAGCGACAAAAAGCCGAGCCTGCTTTTCTTCCGGCAGAAGCCGGCGGGAGGACTGTAGGAAACCCATCTCGTCGTAGATGTTCATCATGTTGGTCTCGAAGTCAGGAAAGTAGAAAAGCGTGCCGGTGACTTCTTCCAATCCCGTTTCCACCTGTCGACAAAGTTGCCTGGTTTCCTTTTCCAGTGGCTCGATCCGGTCCTTGAAATCCTCTTTGATGCCCTTTAGTTCCTCCTTCAGTTTGAAGACCTTAATGCAGTTGCCGGAAACCTGCTGGTTTTTGACATCAATCTCTTCCTGTGTTAATTCCTTCAGGAAAGGAATGCTGTCGTACTTTGCGGCATCGGCAGCCATTTGCGCCTTTCTGTCGTCCGGCATCAACTCCTGGTAAATTGCTTTCTTGTCCATATAGGTATATTGTGTTGTTGACTATTTTTTCAACTTATACTTCACCGCATAGGGCCTTCCCCATCCGGCTTTTGTTTCAGAAACTTCGATGTAACCGCGTCTTTCTAAAGACTCCATCATCTGGGTATCCACATATTCGACCGGATGGCTTAGCGAAAACCAATAACCGGTTCTCTTCAGCATCGCTACCCCTTCGTAGCTGAATAACCCACCCTGGTAGCGGATCAGCTCCCCGTGCTTCTTTATGAAGGCTATAGCCTTTTTCTGTTCCGGGGTTAGCTTATAGGTGGTGGTGGAGAGCATGGGGTTAGGATTTGGTTGATAATTCGGTTTCTTCAGCCGCCAACGCATCAAAAAGAGTTGGCATACTGATTTTATCTTCCGCAGCCCTACAATAAGATGCGCCATCAAGGAAATAGCCGGGATTCAGTTCGAAGCCGATGCCCTGGCGCCCTTCGAGGACTGCCATGTACGGAACCGTCATCACCCCGCCGAAAGGATCGAGGACCTTGTCGCCCGGATTGCTCATTTGAAGGATCACCCGCCGCACCAGATCGAGCTGCAGGGGACAGATATGCAACTCCTTTCCCTTCGCGTGTTGGCTGCCGTTAAGGGTCAACATGCGCGTGATATCGGTCCAAACATCGTCGGACCACGATTGCGGCTGCAGGAGCATGAAATCGGACGGCAACTTACCTACCGCTTCCAATGCCTCGCCAATCCGTACGTGATGATCGAAGTCGTATATCGTCTTTAGGGAATGCTCGCTAAAGAGCTTGAAAATCGCGTCATGGTCCAGCCGGATAATTTCTTCGGGGGTCAATAAGCGATCGCCGGCGCTGCGGGCAAAGCCGTGAGCATCGAATTGCCAGCGCGCGCGGGAATATCGGGCTTTAGTTTTTACCACCGGCATATCTGCGTAGGCGTTGCTGTTGTCGGACGGGGGCTTGCGGAACAGGAGCAAATACTCCGGCATCCCCACGCCCATTTTTGAACCGTCCTTACATTGCTCCGTCCATCCTAGGCGGTAAGTTTGGTTGTTCTCCCGCACTACATCGGTGACAATGGTTTTCACGCCGAGATATCCAAATCCATGCTTTACGCAGTGCGCAGTGACGTGCATATGAAATGGGTATACGGTCTGAAAACCCAGGCCCGTCATACCGCCCGGGACGATCCGATCTTTCACGTGGATCGCCATGATCCTACCCGGCATAAGCTTGCGAAATATCGCCGGGGTCAAATAATCCATCTGTCGGAAAAAATCATCGTTGCCGTCGTTATGCCCAAAATCGGCAAAGTTGGGGCTGTATTCATATTGCGTGCTGAAGGGCCAGGAAGTAAGCACCAAGCCGATGGAATTATCCTCCAGGCGTTCCGCCTCGAGGACGGCATCGTTATTCACGAGACGGTGATTTTTGCCGGTGATCTCGACCCTCTCAATACCCATTTTCCGCGTCAAAACCTGCGCCATTGCCTGTTGGCTTAGGCCGAATTCTTTCACTATTTCGATCATATGTACGACCATTTTATTGTGTTGCTGCCACTTTCTTTCCAGCTGACGACGTACCTCTCGTTCGGCTTCGGTATAGATCAGGTCGATACGTACCTGGTGTGTCTGAAGGAACCTAGCCAGTCGGTGAATAGATTGTATGAAATCATTGAACTTAAACCCGATGCCCAGATAGATTGCCCAGTGACAATGCCGCTGCAGGTTGCACCCGCTTCCCAGCATGACCGGCTTGGCGCCGATCTCCTGGACCAGCCCGTCGGAGAAGCCCGCAACAGCTATTTCCCGCTCCTCAAGGTCCTGGCGTCCGTAAACGGTAGTTATTCCGAGGATAGCCTTCTCAATCGCCTCTCGCTCAGGCTCGAGGTCGTGCCAGATGATTCTATGGGCTTCTGGATTCTCAGCGCGGAGCTCGAGCATTTTATTGATGCGAGACATAAGACTCTCCCGCTTTTCCCGGGCACTGTCCTGGATGCCGCAGGCGACGTTTTTGAACATTCTGCCCTGGCCGTTCTTTTCCGGTATCGCCGAGCTGTGATCAGATGGCAATTCGTGCCAGCGGATATCCAGCGGGGGCAGCTCGTAGCCGGCATCGTCTCCCGCGTCGCCGGTCAAATCCGATGGCTTTGTAACGAATAAAGCCCAGCTGGCGACCCACAACCAAAACTCTTTTTCCTTATGCTTGTGAATCGTTAACTTATCAGCCTTTGTGCTGTCCCTTTTGAAGAACCTGGTCTTTGCCTGACTAGTGTCCATCACTCCCAAAAAGTCGGCGTAAGCCAGTAGCTCTATATATTCATTCGGTGAAGGCGTTGCCGTAGCTACGAACCGGTAAGGCACGAATTCGGTGCCCCGTCTGTCTCCGCAAGGACCGGCATCGCCCGTAAAAAGCCGCATAAACTCCCGGAAGGTCTTCGATCCGCCGAATCCGCGAAGACAGCTTGCTTCATCCAAAGAGACAACCTTGAAGATGCGAGGATCCAGTTTCCCATCGCGTATCGTCTCATAGTTTGTGAGATAAATGTCTGGTTCCTTTTCAACCTCTTCTTCGAGCCGAATAAATTTAGGCGGCGTCGCCCAACCAAGGATATTTACTGCATCCCGAATAAATTCTTGTCTGACGCCTAGCGGGCAAACAATGAGCCCGCGACCGCTTTCTCTTTTCGAAATGATCCGGACTGCCTCCAGCTGCGTAACCGTCTTATGAAGCCCAAAAGAGGCGAAGCAAGCCCGCCGGCCGCCGTTGACCAGCCATTTTACCATGAGCCGGTTGTGGGGCTTCAGCGCACGGCTGATCTCGTCGTCATTGATCTCGAAGCCTTCGTTCTGCGCGAGCCTGACCTTGCTTTTCAAAAAGTCCTGGTATATGGGTCTTTCAATGGGCATCTTCAATAATTTTCAAAGTGTTTTCGCAATAAGTCTCTGAAGGCGAGCTCGGCAGTTTGCTCGACGACTCCGTTTCCGAGCGCACGAAGAAAATCTTCTCGGAAGCTGTACCCATCAATTGTGCAACCCATGCGGGATTCAAGCGTGCGGGGTTCCTCCCACGCGTATTGCGGCTCTCCGGGTCGAGAAGGCCAGCATAGTGTACCATTGTCGATAAATCCAGAGTAGCCCGATCCAACCGGCTCCCCGTCGTACCGCTCACTCGGCTGTCGAATACCATAGGAGTCGCCCAATTCTGCACAGCCGTACCCAATGTCGCCCCCACTCCGTTCCCGCTGTACTTCGTCCCGTTCTTGCCGTTGTGTTCCGCCTTCATCCTCGCTGCGCGAGCGTTCAGCACTTCCGGCGTTTGCTCCGGGTCCATCGCCGTAGGTGTCGGCCAGTTCTTTAATACTTGATCTTCCAGCCGAGACCCAATGTCTGCCCTGTTCGCTGAGCCGTTGCCGCCATTCGTAGTTACTCTCGGCGTCCCCCAGGATTGCGAGGATGAAAAGTCTTGCCCGCTTGTGTGGCGCGCCGACCTCTGCCGCTGTGTATAATCCCGCTTCAACTCGGTAACCCATTCTTTGAAGGGACGCGGCGACTTGCTCAAACCCAAGGGTGAGATGTCCGGCGACGTTTTCGAAGAAACAAACGGCAGGTCTAATTGTATCAATGCCGGTTTCGATGAAGGGCCAGAGATGCCGCGGGTCGTTTGCGCCTTGCCGTTTGCCTGCGGTACTGAATGGTTGGCAGGGATATCCGCCCATAATGAGGTCCACTTTTCCGCGAAAGTGTTCCCAAGGGAAGGTCGTAAGATTCGCCCAGATAGGTGCCGAATCCAATAGACCCGCTTCCATGCCCGCCAGAAGGTTTTCGATGATAAAGGCTTCGATTTCCACATAAGCAATGGTTCGGAGGCGTCCAATAGCTCGCTCAACTCCTCGATCGAGGCCGCCTCCGCCGGTACAGAGGGATAAAGTTGCCGGAGATTCGAAGGGATAATCCACATCTATGAATATTGTTAGGCTTTTATTAAATAGCTTCAACAAAATTTCCGTTCACCAAAGAATAGAAGATATCTTCTTTGATAATCTCACCATCGACCATCGCGGTCTTGACTTCCTTCAGGCGATATCCTTCGTTAGGTGAATAGGAATATTCGGCAAGAACGATCCAGCACCCCTTCTTCCCGCGCGCTTTTCCTTCGACTCCAGTACAGACTGCCACGGAGTCTTTTCCTTGAACGGTCGCGGCGCTCCGGTACCCGGTGTTGGTCGCGGCGCTCCGGTACCCGGTGTTGGTCGCGGCGCTCTGGTCCCCGGTGTTGGTCGCGGCGCTCCGGTACCCGGTGTTGGTCGCGGCGCTCCGGTCCCCGGTGT
>Ga0134126_10011513_pt1 | contig 11174 bp, 9 predicted proteins | sample KB31752_FD_96881 | JGI IMG/M metagenome (GOLD analysis project Ga0134126, IMG submission 96881) | Terrestrial soil microbial communities with excess Nitrogen fertilizer from Kellogg Biological Station, Michigan, USA - KB3-175-2 | ecosystem: Environmental > Terrestrial > Soil > Unclassified ... | reverse complement strand
TTGCAGCTGAAAAAAGGTGATGAGCTGCCCTTTAACGAGAGCACCATCTATTTTGCAGGGTTGCTGAAGGAACAAAACAATTTTGAGATACTCCCCTGGCGGGTCAATACCGAAAAGATCTATCAGTTCCCGCATGAGATCGGGGTGATCCCGGGGCATGAATGGCCGCTGCTTTCCAGTGCATCCCGGGATTCGTTTACCGAGGACAATTATCTCATTCATCCTTCGAGTGACCGCATGGGTTACCAGCTCAGCGGGGCGCCGTTGTCACTGGATGCGCCGGTCGAATTGGTCTCTTCGGCGGTGAGTTTTGGAACCGTTCAGTTGTTACCCGAGGGACAGCTGATCGTATTGATGGCCGATCATCAAACCACGGGGGGTTACCCGAGAATCGCTCATGTTGTTTCGGCACATTTACCTAAATTAGCGCAATTGCGCCCATCCGATACTATACAATTCAAGCTTATGGACCTCGAGTCCGCGGAGCAGCTGTTGGTCTCCCGCCAGAAAGAGCTCCATATCCTGCAGCGATCCTGCATGGATCATCTAAATGAGATGGTATGCTGAATAGGGGTGTGATCGATCTGAATTGTGATATGGGCGAAGGGATGGCAACGGATGCGGCTATTTTTCCATTTATTTCTTCTTCGAACATTGCCTGTGGGGGGCATGCCGGCGACGCCGATACGATGCGTCGCAGCGTAGAGCTGGCGTTACAGCATGGGGTGGCCATCGGGGCGCATCCTTCTTATCCTGACCGTTCTAGTTTCGGGCGCGTCGATTTGCTCGGGGTCTCATTGCGGCCCGAGGATCTCGCTGGATTGCTGTTCGAGCAGCTGCATAGATTGCAATCCATCTGCAGAGAACTCGGCGCGCGGATGCAGCACGTCAAGCCACATGGGGCGTTGTACAACCGGGCGGCCGTCGATGTGGCGGTCTCGACGCTCATCGTTCGCGCCATCGCGGATCTCGATGATTCGTTGTTGTTGTACGGATTAAGTGGTTCTTTGCTTGGTCCGGTGGCGGAGACGATGGGGATTGGGTTTGTTTCCGAGGTCTTTGCGGATAGGACGTACCGGGCCGATGGGACGCTGACGCCGCGGTCGGAGCGGCATGCGCTGATCTCGGATGGCGGGCTCGCGGTTGCGCAGGTGGTGCGGATGGTAAGGGAGGGGGTGGTAATGGGTGGCGGGGCGGCTGACGCTGGTGGGCCAGCAGGTTTCGATGCGGCCGGACGCGCGCGGCTCGTACCGGTCGCGATCCGTGCGGAGACGGTGTGTCTGCATGGGGATGGAGCGCATGCCGTGGAGTTTGCGCGGTTGATCCATGGGGCACTAACGGCGGAGGGGGTGCTGATTGCTGCGCCGGTTGGCGGCAGATGAAGGCGGCCAAACTATTCCCCGCAGTAATGGCGCAGTGAAAATACACCTCCCCAAACACACTTATTGTGCAAACAGACACGCTAGTACTCAAAATCCTCACGCCTATAAAATATTTTTGCTGTTTTAAAATAAAAGCTAATTTTATCCAGCCTGACAGTATCACCTGGTCATCAGCGTTAGTTCCCCCTCGAAAACAGACTCCCAGTCAAATTTAACCATCAAACCCCTCAGACCCATGGCTAAGCGCCTCAGGACCACAACTGCTATGTCAGTTCACGATCCGCGTATTTCCGCTTCTATTCTATTGCTTTTTGTATTGGCCTTTGCGACGCCGGCTGCTGCGCAAAGCTTGCTTGGTATGAGCTCCTATACCGGTGGTACCGGGGACATGACCAATGTTGGTAGTGCACCATTGAAGCTGGTGGCCAGCCCAACGGGCTATATCCGTGTCCCGCACCTGAGCGCAGACCCTGCAATCTCGGCTGTGTACAACTATGAGACCCACAAGGACGTCTACTGGGGAGAAGCCACGGATGCGGGCAACTACAGGTTCAGAGGAAGAAATCTACTGGTGACGAACGGGTGGCTGGGGGTCGGCGTCAATAGTCCTCAATATCCTCTGGATGTAGCCGGCCAGATGGCTTCCAATGGATTTGTTCTGTCGAATAGCTATCCCGGAAGCGGGTCGGATCTCACCATCAGCGCTAAATTCAATACAGCAGCATTCGATCTGATCTCCATTCATAACGGATGGGATCCGAACGGCGTCTACATTGCCGGATACAATGCCAGTAACGCCAGTGTGTCTGGCTGGACGGCACTGGCGACACAAAAGGTCTATATTGGCACGTCGGCCTTTAGCAACACGAATTATCTCTGCGTGAATTTAATGAATGGTGGAGTAGGGATCGGAACGAGCGATGTCAACGATCCCAATAATCGGCTATTCGTCGAAACGGGCATCCGTACCAGAAAAGTTACAGTCGACCAGGCCGCCTGGCCGGACTATGTCTTCAACCCTGGCTACAAGCTCATGCCGCTGGACAGCCTGAACCGTTTCATTGCCAACAACCATCATCTCCCAGAAATGCCGTCAGCCGACAGCGTGGCAAAACACGGGGTTGAATTGGGGGATGCGCAATCGAAGCTTTTGAAAAAGGTTGAGGAGCTGACCCTTTATGTGCTGCAACAGCAAAAAGAGCTGGAGGAGGTAAAGGCGGAGAACAAGCGTCTCGCGGCAGAGATGGCCGACTTGTCGCAGCACAACTAGTGCTGGTCGTGTTTGCCCTGTACGCACAAGATATCCCACTTCAAAGCGACCCGGCGCCTACCACCGACAGCGGGATACAAAGGCATTGAGCCGGCTGGATAACAGATGCGATGGGCTCGCAAAGGACATTACGAATCAATCCGAAAAAACATTAGACGAAATGGAAAAGCGGGAGCTTCGGTTAAAGGACAAGTTCATGCTAAAGGATACGATGGTGGCAAAGAAGCTGTTCGGGGATATTCAGACGCAATACAGGCAATTAAGCAGTAAGCTGACGGTACGGATGGGGTAGGGGGTTCAAAGCATCTGGGCAAATTATGAATACAATGCACTGGTAAACAATCCTAACGTATGGGCGATTATATATCATTTCTGACAAATCAGAAGACATGTTGACGCAGGCTAAACTGGATATTTACAAGAGGCATAGAGGGTTTTACGATGGATTTTATATGCAATATCGAAAAGATGCCGATAACATCATAACAGGTTCGGACTGGAAAATGATCGAAGGTTTGGTGCAGGATCTTTATTTAGTCCGAAAGGGTCTTGCGGCGCCATCCTTTCGCGATGACCTAGCCGTCCGGCTAAGGAATAATTGCGATGGGCCTGATACTATTGCCAGTGTAATTGCCCTCGAAGAATTTTTGACTTCCGCAAGGGAGGGCAGACCCTGACCTTATTCGGGCAAGCCATTGGTGGCTTACTCCCGCCGCGCTTCAGCGTTGATGTAATTTTCGGCGAGGATGGTGAGGAGGTCGTCGTTTTCCTTTTCTTCGTAAAGCGAGAGCTCGAGCGCCTCTTCGATCTCGTCGAGGTCGAGGGTGCGGGCGTGGGTCGCGAGGCTGCCATACGACGAGATCTCATAGTGATCGAGCTTTTGGGCGGCGACGATGAGGCCGGCGTCGCGGGTGGCCGTTCCGGGGCGGGTGGAGGCGATGACCTGCTCGGCCTCGCGAGTGATACCGAAGACGGTCTCGGCGCCTAGCGCTTCGGCGGTGTGACCGAGCTGGATAAAGATGGTTTCCAGCCGCCGGAGTTGTTCCTGGGTGTCGTCGAGATGGCTGGCGAGGACGTTGCGGAGCCGGAGGGAGGATGCGGCCTTTCTCAGCAGCGACAGTACGACGAGTTGTTGTTTTTCGGCGCCGTATAATTCTTTGAGCTCCCGGAGGAAAAAGGCTTCCAGCTGCGAGTCGGGATGCATCGGTTGTTCGATTTCTTTTTTACGCACGGTCATTATTGATCTTTGACGGTGTTTGTGAACCTTCGGTTTCATATAGCTCTTATTAACAGGATCAGGAACAGTGCTCTTCTCTTAATCAACTGATAGAATTGTGCCAGGAAAACGGGGGCGGATAAAGCGGTGGCCTGGTTTTGGGGGCGTAATAGGAAAAGCTTATATGGAACACCTCAAGACCGAACCTATACGAATCAAAGCGGGGGAGGAAGCCCAGGAATATCTGATACAGGAAAAAGATTATGGCGACCAGATCGTCTACGACATATACCGCAAGGACCGTTACCTGGTGACATTGGGCAGAGACGGGAGCATCCTGTTCCTCAACTTCGAAGCCGACCCGGAGGATAAAGAAATATTTAAATTGTCACATCTTAACAGGTTCCTGGAAAAGATACAAGCCGTTTCGTAAGAAACGGCTTGTATTGTGGAATTTCCCTCCCTTGTTATTGTGGCGAGGAGGGGAAAACTTTCCCCGAAAAGTCACAGCAGTTCGTGTTTTTTCACCCGATGCAGCCTGCAGAACGGATGTTGGTTGGCCAGCGAATTTAGCCGGTCGATCGTGGCTTCGTCTGGCGGTTCCGGCGTCGGGAGCATTTTGACTACGCCTGGCTTGCTTTTGCGGGACGTTGGATACGCAGTCATCGTACTCTTTTTCCTCGGTTCGGAGAGTATCGAAGGCCACGCGTTTAGAGTCTCTGTTTCCATGTGCATATATTGTGGATTATATTGCAGCAAAAGGAATACCACCGAAAGCGATAAGTGGCGTGTAACCGATACACATTCAATGCTTTTATAACAATCTCCTAACTAAAAAATCACGGAAATTAGCCGGGAGCGCCCGGGAAGGGCCCCGATGGTCGTTCACAACTTATTATTCTTATCTTGGGGCTTGATAATAAACTCATTAAAACATCCGATCGTCCATCTGCTTGAGGAGACAGTGCATAATACTATTTATGTTGGCCCTGAGTTGTACCTGGGGCTGTTTTTCGGCTGCCGGACAGGCGCGGGACAGCACGGGCCGTGCGGTGGATACCGGCAGGCTGCCGAACAATATCGACTATAAGCCACAGGATACGGTCGTCCCCAAAAGGCTTGACGACAGCGCCCGTCACCGGTTCCAGCGCTGGAAGGATAACAATATCTTCCAGTTCTTCCGGAATGCCATCACCAAGGGCCGGCCGGATTCGGTGACGAACGTCAACATGATGGCGCCGATCAACACCAAGTCCGAAACGCCGTTCAAGGCCTATGAGGGGAAGATCATCCGGCATATCTATATCCGCGGGTATGGATTCGAGCAGACCTTTACCGACACGGCTAAACGGCTGCAATATTTTGGCACCCGGCTGCTGAACCATCTGCACCGGAAGACCCGCGACTGGGTGATCCGGGATGCGTTATTCGTAAAAGAGAACACTCCGGTGGACGCCTACAGGCTGGCGGATAACGAACGGCTGATCCGTAGCCTGAACTTTATCCAGGATGCCCGTATCCTGGTCGCCCCCATACCCGAGAGTCCCGATACGGTGGATCTGGTCGTGGTGGTGAAAGACCTTTTTAGTATAGCGGGCGCCATCGGCAGCCTCGGGTATCCGCCTTTTAGCTTTCGGGGGAATGTGAGCGAGGCGAATTTTTTGGGCATGGGTCAGCGGATCCAGGGCGGGATGAATCTGGAGCAGGCGCGGAAGCCCAATTTCGGGCCGCAGCTCCTGTATAGCAAATCCGATATCGGTCACTCTTTTATAAATGTGACCGCGAGCTATACCCAGATCAACTCCAATATCTACAATGGAACGCCCGACGAGACGGCCTGGTTCGTGAGGCTGGACCGTCCGCTGTATGCACCCTATGCGCATTTGGCCGGTGGTTTTACGCTGGGTAAATTCCAGAACTTCAATGTCTATCATCAGCCCGACAGCCTGTTCTACAAATATGACTACCATACGCAGGATGGCTGGATCGGCTGGAACATCGGCTCGAAGGCCTTTTTGCGTAATACAGCGGTGCGCGACCGGCGGTTTCTGGCGTTCCGCTATTTCCGCAATGATTTCGACAGCGTGCCAAAGCAGCTGGCGTCCAACCCGTTCAATTTCCGGTTCAACGCACGGGAGGCGGCGCTCACGTCGTTCACTTTTTTCCGCGAGGACTTCTACAAGACCAATTATATCTATGGCTTTGGTACCACCGAGGATATTCCCAAGGGATACAATGTCGCGCTCACCACCGGCTGGTACCGGCAGCTTTATCTGAACCGCTGGTATACGGGCATCGATGCCAACGAATATGTAGTAGGGAACCGGGGAGCTTTTGTGCAGTTCTTCCTGCGATCGGGGGCGTTCATGTATAAAGGCTCCCCGCAGGACGCCAGCTTTCTCATAGGTGCGAGCTACTACAGCCCGCTGTTCCTTTTGGGCAGCACCAAGATGAGACAATACATCAATTTCAGCTTTACCCGGTTATGGAACCGCGTGGGTCTGGACCCGTTAACCATCAACAATGTCTTTGGGTTGCGGTATTTCACCAACGATTCCACCTCGGGGATACAGCGGGCGACCCTGCATTCCGAGACCACCTTGTTCCTGAACTATAAGCTGCTGGGGTTCAAATTCGCGCCTTTTGTGTTTGGGGATGTTTCCTTCCTGACGCCTGAAAGCGGTTCGATCTACAAATCCGATCTCTATGATGGCATCGGCGCGGGGATGCGTACCCGCAATGAGAACCTCGTGTTCAATACCATCGAGTTCCGTGCGGTGTATTTCCCGCGCAATACGCTATACAATCGCAGCTTTAAGATCATGATCAATACCGGTATCCAGTTCCGGTACAACAACACCTATGTGCGGCAGCCGGATGTCGTTTATCTGAATACGGACGGACTCAACAGTATTTACTAGGACTGATCCGCTTGCAGGTGCAACACGAGGTGGTCGCGAAGTTCCTTCGCCCAGTAGGCACAGGTTGCCCTCGCGGGGTGCAGACCGTCCGCGGTAAAAGCCGCCGAGTCGGCGCCGGTGGTGCGGCTATGTGTGGTGATGTCGATGAAGGTAGCTGCTTCCTTCCGGGTGATGGTATGTGCGACGGCGTTGTAGTCGTCGATGGCGTTGGCGATGAGCTGCCGGTCGCGGCCTGCGGCGAACGGCGAAACGCCCCAGTCCGGTATCGAAAGGACAAAAACGCGCTGCGGCGAACCGCCGAGCTGCAAGGCCAGCCGCAGCAGTTGCGTGAATTCGCGGGCATAATCCCTCGTATCGCGGCCGCGGTATTGGTTGTTGACGCCAATGAGCAACGCTATGAAAGAGTAGGAGGGCAGCAGCGTGGTCTGGCCGGTCGCCGCAAGCAGCTCGTCCGTTGTCCAGCCGGTGCGGGCGATGATCTCGGGTGCATAGAACGGATAGCCGCCGCGGCGCAGGAGCTGAATGGTCTGATAGGGATAGCTGCCCGCCAGCGGCAGGCCTTCGCCGATCGTGTAGCTATCGCCTAAGAAAAGCGTGGAATGCATGCCGAAAGATAAGAAAAAAGGCGCCCGTTTGGACGCCTTGAATTTAGTTTGCCGGACCGCCGCCGCCTTGTATGCCCTGGTCCATCTCCGCTTTGGTGTCCTTGCGTTTGAAGAGTGCCATGTCGAACTTACCGAAACGCCAGTTGAACTGGAGACGGAAGAACTGCGGGTCCCGCCGCCGGTCGTACTCCTGCGTATAGGTTGCGGAATAGGTATACACGTCGCTGACACGCGTGCGAAAGACATCTTGTACGCTAAGGGTCAGCGCGGCGGTATGGTTCTTCAGGAACTCATAGCGGATGGCTGCGTCGACGCCGCCGTTAGGCCGGTTATAGCCGTTGGCGTTGCCGCTCACGGTACCGCCCCAGCCGTGTCCGGAGTTTCCGCCGTTAGCCGCGCTGCCGCCAGGGGGCAATACGGTCTTCGAGGTAAAGTCACCCGAGAGCTGGAACGAGAGGGCCTTGGTGATCTTGAAGGTATTGAAGGCCTTTGCGTAATAGCTCCACTGCTCGCCTATGGGCGCTACTGCGAATTCGCCGGTGTCGATGGTATTGATCTTCGAGGTAAAGATGTTGAGGTTGCCGGTAATGTCCCACCAGGGGGTGATCGTATTTCGCGCGATGAATTCCAGACCGCCGACGAAGCTGGATTTCGCGTTGACATAGGTGTTGATGATCACCGCCCTATGGTTCACAGGGTTGACCCCTTCGGATGCCAGGCGGGTGATGAGGTCGGTGGTATTTTTATAATAGGCCGACGCCAGGAAGTTGGCATTGCCGGCGTAGATAAGCGAGTAGGTGAGCTCGAAACTATTCGTGAACTGCGGTTTCAGATTGGGGTTACCCCGGCTGAGGTTGAGCGAGTCGGAGTAATCGGTAAAGGGGAACAGCTGCTGGAAGCTGGGCCGGTCGATCCTTCGGCTATAGCTCAGCTGCAGGTCCTGGTTATCGGTGAGCTTCTGCGTGAGAAAGATGCTCGGGAAAAAGCTCAAGGGATAGCGGTTGCTGAAAAAGCCGGTGGTGGGGTATTGGACGCTGGCGGTGTCGGTACCCGTTATGTTCAAGCTGTCGCCTGTGAAGTGCTGCGTGCCTTTGTAATCCGAGCTCTCGACACGGAGGCCCAGCTGATAGGAGAAATTCTTGATCGCGTTGCTATAGGTCGCATAGCCTGCGAAGACGCGATCACGATAGGTATATTCCGAGCTAAGCAGACCTTCGACCTCGAATTGGTTCTGCGCGTTCAGCGTATCGATGTTGTTAAGGCTGTAGATGTTACGGATAGCTGCGCGGAGACCGGTTTCGAACTTGCCTTTCTCGCCGAAGGGCAGCGTATAGTCCGTTTGTGCCGTGAAATACTTATTGGTGCCGTTGCCGATCTGCTGTTGATCATAGGTCGACGACAGCGGTCCTTCTTTGACGTTATGGATCTCCGAGGATACGAGGTTGTTGTTGTCGTTGGTTCCCTGGCTGTAGTTCACATCGGCGGACCATTCTTCGCCCGATCGGGGGAAGGTATGCTTGAAGCTCACCATGGCGCCGTGGTTGTTGAACTGGGAGTTGGTCGAAGTCACGCGGCGGGTGTAGGAATCCCGCGAACCGCCGGCCGTCACGGTGTCGACAAAGAGATCGCTGTTGGTATACGGGGTGAAGGTGCCATGTACGATATTGCCGGTGAGGGTAAGTGTGTTGCGGTTGTCGATCAGGTAGTCGAAGCCGCCGCGGCCGAAGGCGAAATAGCCCTTGTTCACACTATAATCCGATTCCGAAAGGCTGTCCGGGGGATAGCTGGGCTGATTGAACGTATAGCGGTTGATCTGTCCGGTCGAAATAGATTTACGGTCGTTGAAGAAGCCCGCGAGAAAGAAATTGATCTTCCCCTGCTTGATGTTGATGTCGCCGCCGAAGTTGCCGTGGCCGCGTTGGTCGATGCCCGCGCGGATGTTCCCGTTGTAACCCGCCTTCCGGTTCTTTTTCAGGACGATGTTGAGGATACCGCTTGTGCCGCCGGAAGCGTCGTATTTGGCGCCGGGGTTGGTGATGATCTCCACGCTTTGGATGGCGTCGGCGGGTATTTGGTCGAGGGTGAGGGTGGTGGGCCGGCCGTCGACGAAGATGGTCGGTGTAGAATTGCGCAGGGTGACGTTGCCGTCGATATCGACCTGTACCGAGGGGACGTTCTTCATCACGTCCGTAGCCGAGCCGCCCTGGGCGGCGATGTCTTTTTCGACATTATAGATCTTGCGGTCGACGCCCATCGTGATCAGCGGTTTGGAGGCCGTGACGGTGACCTGCTCGAGGCTTTGTGCGTCTTCGGAGAGTTTGATGTTGCCCAGGTCTTTATCGACTGCATTGAGCGCCTGGAGGGCCCGGGACATCGCCTGTTGCTGCTGCGGGTTGTCGCCGTTGTCACCACCGCCGGTATTGCCGCCACCTGCGCTGCCCGCGCCTGCTGCACCCGCCGCACCGCGGAGTCCTTTGAGATCGAAGGCTACTTTTTGTTCATAGGTGGTATAGCCTATGGCGGTGATCTTAAGCCGGAAATTGCCGAAGATGGGGAGATTCTCCAGGCTGAAATCGCCTTTGCGACCGGTGATCATGCCGCTGATGATCGTATCTTTTTGTTTGTGGGTTGCCGGGTCGTATTTGGTCTGGATCAGCTGCACGGAAGCGCCGTCCATGCCTTTGTTCGTTTTTGCGTCTTCTACCTTACCATAGAAATGACCGATCGCGGGGATCTGCCCCCCTCCTCTCCGTCCTGCGCCTCCCCCCAAAGGAGGGCCCTGGGAAAAGCCTGCCGTGGACAATGCCGTGATCACACACAATAGCCAAATTTTTCTCATGAGATGTCGAGTATAGATTTGGCTGCAAAATTCAGGTGAAAATTTTTAGCAAGAGGCGCCATTCTGTACAAACGGCATTATACGAATGCGGAAGGGCTAATGTGAACACTCATTATTTGAGTAGGCGGTGGGATTAGTCTACCGCATTAATAAGGTGAGGAAGATCTGGAGCAGGCCGATGAGGAAGCCCAGGGCTGCGCCGATGACCTCCACGAAGCGGAACTCCTTCGTAAGGAATTCGTTGAGCAGGGCTTCGAGCCGGTCCGCGGAAAAGCCCGCGATCTTTTCGACGACGATGCGTTCGAGGTCCAGGTCATGGCGGAGGTTGGCGACATAATTCTGCATGATGATCGGGAACAATTCTTCCAGTTCCTCGAGAAAGGTGGTCTTCAGCTGGGCGATGGTCTTGTCGCCGATGAACATGGCGATCATCGGCATTTTTTCCTTGAGCTTTACGCGGAGAAAAGTGTCGATATGGGTGTCGGCGAGCGGGAGGATGCGTTTGACATTGTCGGGATTGGTGATGGTCTTTTCGATCTCGCCAAAGGAGAGGAGTTCCTGGCCTACGATGCGGCCGAGGCTTTCGGCGATCTGTTGCTGACGTTTGGGGAAGACGCCGTGCAGGGTGAAGCCGAGGATCTTTTTGGGGTGACGCGGATGGAAGAGGAGCTTGAGGGCCATCCAGATAGTGAGCCAGTGGATAAAGGCGGAGATAAAAGGGATGGTGTAGAGCCACCAGGCGATATGGAACATAGTACAATATTATAAGAAAAGAGACCGTCTTGTTGACGATCTCTTCGCTAATGATTTTGCGAGGCTTGCGCCTCGCGGGGGGTGGATGATGGGGTTCGAACCCACGACCCTCAGAACCACAATCTGATGCTCTAACCAACTGAGCTACAACCACCGTGTGGAGCGCGAAATTAATGGAAATTCATTTT
>Ga0134126_10011512_pt1 | contig 11174 bp, 9 predicted proteins | sample KB31752_FD_96881 | JGI IMG/M metagenome (GOLD analysis project Ga0134126, IMG submission 96881) | Terrestrial soil microbial communities with excess Nitrogen fertilizer from Kellogg Biological Station, Michigan, USA - KB3-175-2 | ecosystem: Environmental > Terrestrial > Soil > Unclassified ... | reverse complement strand
GGATCGCTGGGATCGCCGAGGGCTCGCCTGACCAGCATGGCAGCGCCGTTGCCGATGTAGCTGGCAATGACGTCCTCCGGCAATTCCGGGTGATGGAGGTACCGCAGCATGGCGTTGACGGATTGGGTAAGGTCCGCACGCGAATCGATCAGCGTTCCATCCAGATCAAAAACAATCAGTCGAAAGAGCTCGGCAGGAAGTTTATGGAGCTCTGGGGGCATATCTCTACTGTATGCGAATTCGCAGGTTGAAATTGAAATGCGGCTGCGGCGGCAGATTCAATCGGGCAGGCAGACCCCGGGGTCGCGCAACGACAGTCGGGGTCTGCTCTGATGCTTACATGCTCTAGTTGAACAGAATATTTCCCGAACCCGTATACACTTGGACGGTTGGGCCGCCGCCATTCACAGGTCCCTTCAGTACGCCATTGGTGATGTGGCCCGAAAGTGGGGCGGGGAAACTTGAGTCGATGGTTCCCGAACCCGTTTCTACATCCAGCAGGAACTTCGCGCTCGGATCAATGTGAATCTGAATGTTTCCCGACCCGGTCTCGAGCTTCCAACCGGCAGTGGGCATGCCGCCGATCGTCAGATTGCCTGTTCCGGAGTTCACTCGCATGCCGCCGTGCAAATTTGTCGTCGTGACACTCCCGGACCCAGTATGCAGGCGAGCTTGGGTGACAGTCGAATCGCCTACTGTCAGGTTCCCCGATCCAGTGGCGGCCATCAGGTCGCCATGGGCGCCGGTAATGGCGATGGTGCCCGCGCGAGTGCCGAATTTTGAATCCGGTCCAACATTCGTGGCTGTGATATTGCCGCTGCCGGCTGCGGCGTGAACGAAGCCTCCGATGTTTTCAACCTTTACGCTGCCGGGTCCAGTGACGGCTTCGACCGTGGAATTTTTGGGAACCGTAATCTCATAGTCGATGTCGATGTTGTGCGCCTTCGCGCCGCCACAGGTGTCGGCATCGCCCACCTTGATTTCGTTACCCGTCTGCTTGATCGGAGGATTCGCGACAATATCCTTCATGTCGCCGGACGTGCCTGTGTTGTGCCAACTGCTCTTGTGCAGTTGGGCTGCAATTTGAATTTTGCTGCCATCGCCCCCCGCGACATGGATGGAACCGGAGGTGCTGCATACGCTGAATGTGAGATTGCCATTGACGGTCAGGGAGCGACTAAATTCAGGCTCCGCCGCATAGCAAACGGTAGAGGCGAAAAGCAGGGCAAAAAAAGCCATAGAAAGGCGTGGAGCATTCATGGGGGGGGAGTCCTCCGACGGAACGTAAAGTTAATGAGAATGTACTACCGCAATGGCAAAGTTACGACAAATTCCTGACTGAGGGTTCCCCGGAGACAAACTCTCACGGCGGGGTGGTTACCAGGGCACCGGGGGCAGAAATCACCTGCAAACTGCAGGTTGTAGGCCTGATTTTGACCGCATGTTCGCTTGTTCAACCCGTCGGGCCAGCACTCGACACTCCTGATTTGCTTTAGACTCGGAGGCGAATGCCTAGTTTGCCATTATTTCGAGCCGCTGCAATCGTGGCGCTGATCCTGGCCAACGGATTTTTCGTTGCTGCGGAGTTCGCCATGGTCTCCTTGCGGCGAACGCGCGTGCAGCAACTGATTGAAGAGCGCCGCACCAGTGCTCGAATTGTCGCCGATTTACAGGCGAACCTGGACGACCTTTTGCCGGCTGTCCAGCTAGGAGTCACGCTGGCCAGCCTGACCCTGGGTTGGCTTGGCGAGCCCTTTGTGGCGCGATTTTTGCTGCCCTGGCTCTCTCTGTTGCCGCATGCCCGGTTTTACGGCGGCATTGTCTCCGCCATCCTGGCTTTCAGCCTGATTACTTATCTGGAAGTAATTTTCGGTGAACTGGTGCCAAAGTCGCTGGCCTTGCGCCAGGGCGAAAAAATGGCGTTGGCGATTGCCGGTCCGATTCACGTCTTTATGCGCCTGACGCGTCCGCTGGTCCGGCTAATGAATGCGTCCGCGGAGGTGGTGCTGCGCTTGTTCCGGCTATCTCGCGCGCCCGAGGGCAGCGTGCATTCACCCGAGGAGTTGAAGCTGATTACAAGCGCGACACGGCGTATGGGGCTGCTTCCGGAAAAGCAGGAGTTGATCATCCATCGGGTGCTTGATCTGGATACGATCACGGTGCGGGAAATCATGACGCCGCGCCAGAAGATTTTCTCTCTGCCTGCCAATCTTCCAATCTCGGAAGCCAATGCTCGCATCACCCAGGTGCAGCGCTCGCGCATTCCGGTCTACGATCCCGTCCGCGGGCCCGAACACATTATCGGAGTGGTGTATGCGAAGGATATGGCGCGACTCATGCATTTTCGCGCCCTCATGCAGGTGACGCCTCCTGAAAATGCTGTTCGCGGCGGTGAAAATGAGATGCAGATTGGCCAGTTGATGCATGAGGTCATCATCGTTCCCGAGACCAAGGTGGTGTCCGATCTGCTAACAGAATTTCAAACACGCAGAAGACATCTGGCGATTGTTGTGGATGAGTTTGGTTCGATTACGGGTTTGGTTACGGTCGAAGACGCGCTGGAGCAGATCGTTGGCGAAATGGAAGACGAGTTCGACGTGCGCGACAGCTCCATGCAAAAGCTGGCTTCCGGCACTCTGGTGCTGCACGGCAACGTGACCTTGCTGGATCTGGAATCTCAGATGGGATGGGACTTGCCCCATGACGGCGGCGTGGAAACGCTGGCGGGGTTTCTACTGGTTCATATGCAGAAGATTCCCAAGGTAGGCGACTCGATCGTGCATGACGGGCGAAGGTTTACCGTAACTTCAATGGAAGACCGCCGGATCACTCGCGTTCGCGTGGAGCCCGTCGCCGAATCTCGAGAGGATCAAGAACAATTGCCTGGCGGAGAGGAGCGGCCTTTCCCTTTTGAGGAGCGTGAAGGTTCCAGAGATGCGGCGGCAGCCGTGGAACCCAACGTCGAAGCAGAAGTTCGCGACAATATGGACCCAGCCAGAATGAACGACGGGGAGGGTCCAGCATGAAGGCAGCCTGGAAAACCGTTTTGAAGCGCCTGCTGCTGGTGTTGCCCGTGCTCTGGATTGTGGTGTCGTTGATTTTCTTTCTCATTCACATGGTTCCCGGCGATCCAGTCGAGCAAATGTTGGGAGAGGGAGCCACGGTGTCGGATATCGGCGCGTTGCGTCATGCGTACGGCCTGGATGTCCCATTGGGAACCCAATATGTCCGCTATTGCGATGGCGTGTTGCATGGCAACCTGGGGCAATCGCTTCGCTTCAACAGACCCGTGACCGATCTGATTTTGGCGCGCTACCCCTACACGCTGGAGCTTGCCATACCCGCGATCTTCCTTTCCATTTTGCTGTCGTTTCCCGCCGGCATCGCGTCCGCGCGGCATCGGTCGAAGTGGCAGGATCAGGGCCTGGGCGTAATCAGTTTGTTTGGCGTTTCATTTCCGAGCTTCACGCTGGGGCCAATTTTAATTCTGGTGTTTGGCATTTTGCTGGGATGGCTGCCCGTTTCCGGCACGGGTTCGTGGCGCAATTTCATTTTGCCCACGCTCACCATGGGCACGGCGTTGGCGGCGATCTTGACGCGCATGGTTCGCACGTCGATGCTGGAAGAACTTGGACAGGACTACATTCGTACCGCGCGCGCCAAAGGGCTGTCGGAACGCGCGGTCGTTTATCGGCATGCGCTGCCCAACGCGATGATTCCTTTGCTGACCGTGATCGGCCTGCAATTTGGAGTCTTGCTGGCCGGGGCTATCGTGACCGAAACCATCTTCTCCTGGCCGGGGATCGGCAGACTCACTATTTCTGCAATCTCCAATCGCGATTATCCACTGGTGCAGGGTTGTATCCTTGCAATAGGGCTTACGTATGTCCTTGTGAACCTGCTGACGGATGCAATGTATATCTTTGCGAATCCGCGCATTCGCCAGTGAGCGAGGCCTTCTCCACAAATGCGAATGCAATCAAAATTCGCCGCACAATTTGCGAGATGCAACCGCGAGCTGTCCGAACGATGTCATACTGGAGTGTTAGCGCTTCCCTTGGGAACCAGCAATCAGCTTGCTCGGACACCCTTCTGACCAACCAACACCGTATTTCTGCTTTGCAGGAGTGATGCCTTGAGGCTGCCTAGTTTGAACGCCGTGCGACAAGGCTTTGTTCTGGCCGCGATACACGGGCGTCCATCCTTCCATGCTCGAACTTTGGCGATGAGTACAGATTCCGGCGGAGGAGAAGGCTGGTTCGAAAAGTTATTTACGTCCTCCACAAGTATTTTTGCGCCTCAGTCAGTACCGGCGCACGATATTTTCCGGCTCTCCATTTTTGTGCTGATCATCACCGGCGCCATTTTTGTTACAGTGTGCGGATTGCTCCTGTTCGTGATCATTCGATATCGACGCCGCCCGGGCGATGACGACACCGAGCCACCCCAGATCTATGGCAGTAATCAGATTGAGCTGGCGTGGACCGTTTTCCCGATCCTGATTGTGGTGGTCCTGTTTCTTTCCACGGTGCGAATTATTTTCAGCATCCAAAATGCGCCACATCCGCGGCAAGCGCTGGACGTGACCGTCACGGGTCACCAGTGGTGGTGGGAATTCAGCTACCCGAAATACAATTTTGTCACTGCCAACGAACTGCATGTTCCTGTGAACAACGATGCGAAGGATCCCACGCCGACCTTCATGAAGCTGGTCACCGCGGATGTGGACCACAGTTTCTGGGTGCCGAGGTTGAATGGAAAGACAGACTTGATGGCCGGCCAGGTAAATCAGATGTGGATTCAACCCGACGCGACGGGAGTCTATCTGGGACAATGCGCCCAGTTCTGCGGCACGGAACATGCCCGCATGTTAATTCGCGTGTACGCGCAGACGCCTGCCGATTTCCAGAAATGGGTCGCCAATCAGCAAAAAAATGCGGTCGACGATCCCAGCGTCGCTGCTGGACGAGCTGTGTTTGAGCGGAACTCCTGCATCAACTGCCACACCGTCCGCGGCACGGTCGCGAACGGCCGCTTCGGACCCGACTTGACGCACCTGATGAGCCGCGACACCATTGCCTCCGGAACGCTCAAGAATACGCGCACCAATCTGGAGGGATGGATCAAAGATCCTGACGATTACAAGCCCGGCTGTCTGATGCCGGCGATGAAGTTGAGCGATACGGACATTGCGTTGATTACGTCCTATCTGATGACACTGAAGTAAGCTGAGAAAGTGAGAGGCGCAAGCCATGGCTGATTCCATACCACTGTCAGGAGTGCTGGATTTAACTCCTAAGGCGAAGCATCCGCGACTGTGGTTAGAGGTGATGCACGAGTGGATCGTTACTACAGATCATAAAAAGATCGGTCTGATGTATATCGCCGCGTCGTTGATGTTCATGGCGATCGGCGGCATTGAAGTGCTGCTGATGCGCATCCAGCTTGCCAGACCCGAGTCGACGTTCCTCGCACCGGAACACTTCAATGAGTTGTTCACGCTGCATGGCACCACCATGATCTTTTTTGTGGCCATGCCGATTTTGTTCGGATTCGGTAATTATTTTGTGCCGCTGATGATCGGTGCCCGCGACATGGCATTTCCTCGGCTGAACGCCTTCAGTTTCTGGATCTTTCTTTTCGGGGCGCTGCTGCTGTACTACAGCCTGTTGGGGGGCGAGGGTCTCTACGGCGGTTCCGGAATTCCCGACCAGGGGTGGTTCGCGTATGCGCCGCTCACCTCCGTCGCTTTTTCAAAAAGCCATGCCGCCGACTATTGGGCACTGGGAATCTTGATCAGTGGCATCGGTACGATCGGGACGGCCATCAATATTGTTGCGACCACGCTTTGTATGCGCTGCAAGGGCATGAAGCTGAACCGCATGCCGCTGTTCGTCTGGTTGATGCTGGTCACATCCGCGATGGCCGTGGCAGCGATTCCGCCGCTGTCTGCCGCGCAGATTATGCTTTTGATCGACCGCTTTCTTGGCGGCCATTTCTTCGACACCCAGGCGGGCGGCTCGGCTGTTCTCTGGGCCCATTTCTTCTGGATATTTGGGCATCCCGAGGTCTACATCCTGATCATGCCGGCCTTCGCCTTCATGAACGAGATCATTCCCGTGTTCTCTCGCAAAGCCATCTTCGGCTATCCGGCGATGGTGGCGGCTTCGGTTGGCATTGCCTTTGTCAGCTTCACCGTATGGGCCCACCACATGTTCACGGTGGGCATGGGAGCCGCGGCCAACACCGCTTTTGTACTCTCATCGATGATCATCGCCATCCCCACCGGAATCAAAATTTTCAACTGGCTGGCGACAATGTGGGGTGGAAAGATCCATTTCACCGTGCCCATGTTGTTCTGCACTGCTTTTCTGTTTCAGTTCACGCTGGCAGGATTGACTGGAATTATGCTGGCGGTGGCGCCGTTCAACTGGCAACTGCACAATTCGTATTTCGTGATCGCTCACTTTCACTACGTCATTATCGGAGGCATTCTCTTCGCCTTGTTTGGAGCCTTTTACTATTGGTTCCCCAAAATGACAGGCCGCATGATGAGCGAAACCCTCGGCAAATGGCACTTCTGGCTCTTTGTACTAGGCTTCCACATGACGTTCGATTTTATGCACATCGTCGGTTTGCTCGGCATGCCGCGCGAGATCTATACCTATGAACCTGGCCATCACTGGGCGGTATGGAACATGATTGTTACGATCGGCGCGTTCGTTCAGGCTGTCGCCGTTATCATTTTCCTCGTCAATCTGGTTCGGTCGCATTTTAAAGGCGAGTTGGCCGGAAACGATCCGTGGGACGCCTGGACGCTGGAGTGGGCCACTACTTCGCCGCCACCCAGCTACAACTTCGCGGAAGAGCCCATGGTTCGCAGCCGTCGCCCGCTGTGGGATTTGAAGCATCCGGAAGATCCAGACTGGAAATATGAAGTTGAAACCGAGAACCGAATGGCGGCTCAACAATGACGACCATTCCTTTCACTCTTGATAGCAGGGATGAGGCCTGGGTTCTGCCGAACAAGGGCACGGTCGGCATGTGGTGCCTGATCACCGCCGAATCGGCCATGTTTCTTATCTTTGTGGTGGCCTACATCTACTACATGGGCAAAAGTCTCAGCGGACCCACGCCCAAGGAAATTCTCAAAGTTCCGATTTTTGGCACCATCTGTCTGCTTTCCAGCAGCATCACCATTCATCTATCGGTGAACGGCCTGAAGAAGAAAAGCCAATTGTCATTTATAGGCTGGCTGGCAGGCACAATCTTACTTGGACTGATTTTCCTGTTAGGCACGGCCAAAGAATGGCTCGACCTGATCTACAAACATAACTTCACCATCCACACCAGTTTGTTCGGGACCACGTTTTATTCTTTGGTGGGGTTGCACGCGACCCACGTGTTGGTTGGGCTGATGATGCTGAGCGTGGTGCTGGTCCTGGGGCTGTTTGGATTGGTCGGTGAAGACCAAACCGACCATTTTCACACCTTGTCGATGTACTGGCATTTTGTCGACGCGGTATGGGTTGTTGTACTCACCGTCGTATATATCGTCGGAAGATGATGACAAGAAAAACACTATGAATACCGACCCGCAAAATGGCCGTTCATCCGTCCACGCGATTCATATGCCTGCCCCGACGGCGTGGCCGTTTGTGCTGGCCATCGGTGTGACACTTCTGTTCGCCGGCCTGGTGACGGCGTGGCCCATCAGTTTGTTGGGATTCGTGCTAATGCTTTGCGGCTCCGTGGGTTGGTTTCGCACTGTTTTTCCGCACGAGCAGCATGAGTCGGTATCCGTGACCACCGAGGTAGTGGAAATTAAAAGTTCACGCGAACAGGTGGCACGCCTGCCCGCCGTAGGGTCGCACCGTAAAACGCTGCCGGTGGAACGCTTTACTCTGAGCGCTGGTGTGGAGGGCGGCCTGGCTGGCGGAGTCGCCATGATTGCTCCGGCGACGATCTTCGGGTTGATTCGCTTTCACAGCCTTTGGTATGCACCCAACCTGCTGGCGGCTATGGCCATTCCCGGATGGGCGGGACGGAGCACCGCCTTTCTGAGTTCATTTCATTTTGAAGGTTTGCTGGTCGCCGTAGTTGTGCACGTGCTTGCATCCGTGTTGGTCGGTCTGCTGTACGGCGCCATTCTTCCCATGTTTCCCTGGGAGCCGATTGCCACGGCAGGATTTCTAGCGCCCATTTTCTGGAGCGGACTGTTGTACGCGGGATTGGCGGCGGTGAATCCAATCATGAATCAAAGGATTGATTGGCTGTGGTTCATCGCGTCCCAGATCGCCTTCGGCCTGGTCGCCGGCTTCGTTGTGAATCTGCATGTCCGCGTGCGTACGCCGCAGTTCCAGGCGCGTTCGTTTGCAGAGCGAGCCGGTTTGATCTCGCAGACTCTGGAAGAGGAAGAGCACGACGAGGATCGCACCCAATGAAGGGGAACATGTCAGCACTGGGAGCCACGATCGTCGCCGCAATCTTTTTGCTGGGTGCCGCCGGGTGCGATCATATGCCCGGCAAGCCCGGCTTTCGTCCGGAAACGATGCGTCCGGATCAGACCGTGGACTTTAATGTTTTGTACAGCAGCAATTGCTCTGCCTGTCATGGTGACCGCGGATTGAACGGCCCGGCAATGCCGCTGAACAATCCGGTATATCTCGCCTGGGCGGGGAAGCAGCATATGCTCCCCATCGTTTCCAGTGGGGCATCGCTTCTGTCGCAGCATGCCTTCGCTCAGTCGAGCGGCGGTATGCTGACCGATCAACAGGTGAACATCATCGTAGACGGGATGATTGCGCGTTGGGGCAAGCCCGGCATTTTGAACGGAACCAATGCGCCAGGCTATAGTCCGACAACCAAGCCCGATGTTGCCGCCGGCAAAATTGTATTCCAGGCCCACTGCGCGAGTTGCCATGGAGCGGATGGGAAGGGTGCGACCGCGACCGGCGCCGCTGCGAAGCAACGCGTGACCGGCTCCATTGTCGACCCAACTTATCTTTCGCTGATCGGCGATCGGGGCTTGCGCGATATTGTTGTTGCCGGCTTGGCGGGCGAGGGAATGCCGGACTGGCGCGGCGATGGATCCGGTAAGCCGATGACGGACAAGGAAGTCACCGACGTGGTTGCCTGGCTTGGATCGCACCGCGTGCAGTTTCCCGGGCAGCCGTTTTCGAGCGCACCGCCGACCGCCGGCGACAACTCGGCCAAAGGGAAGTAGACCCGCGAAGCCGCTACAGGAGTGAGTGTGAAGAACCCATTGAAGGACTTGATCAAAAAACCCATCGTCGAAAATCCGATGAATGAGCCGAGCGAGCACTCGCGCAGGAAATTTCTTTTCAAGGTGGCTTTGTTGCTGAATGGCGCAGTCGGCGCCGTGCTTGCGGTGCCGGTGTTCGGATTTCTCTTCGGCCCATACTTCAAGAAAGATTCCAGCTACAACTACTGGGTGTCTGTCGGAAATCTTGAGCAGTTTCCGCCGGGAGAGACGCGGCTGGGAAGGTATCGAAATCCGGTGGGCACGCCCGCCGATGGAGCCACGCGCACATTGCCGTGCTGGGTGCGGCATATTGCAAAAAATCAATTTCAGGTTTTCGCCATCAACTGCGCACACATGGATTGCCCGGTGCATTGGTTTCCGCAATCCAAACTGTTCATGTGCCCTTGCCATGGCGGCGTGTACTACCAAAATGGCGCGGTTGCTGCCGGCCCTCCGCCACGTGGTCTTTTTCAATACAAATACAAAATCGCCGGCAATCAACTTCTAATATGGGCGGGTGAATTGCCCACCCTTTCGACAGAGGCCAGCATTGCCAGGCCGGGGTGCAACTCATGCCAGGGTTAAAACAGAAGGGCATCGCGCTCTATGAGTGGCTCGACCGGCGGCTGGGTTTCGTGAAGCCCATCACGGAAGCCGCCGAACATCCCATTCCTGCCAGTAGCGCAAGCTGGTGGTATGTGTTTGGCAGCGCGGCCACTGTGATTCTGATCCTGCAGGTGGTCACCGGCATTCTGCTGGCGCTTGTCTACACGCCAACCGCACGGGATGCGTGGAACAGTCTTAACTTCTTGAATCACGGATTAACGCTGGGATGGTTTTTGCGCGCGCTTCATGGCTGGGGATCGGACTTCATGATCGCCATTGTCCTGATTCACATGACCCAGGTGTTTATGTTCGGCGCGTATAAGTTTCCCCGCGAACTGACCTGGATTGTTGGCGTGTTTCTACTGCTGTTAACGCTGGGCATGGCCTTTACCGGACAGGTGCTGCGCTTCGATCAGGACGCCTACTGGGGGCTGGGGATTGGCGCGTCCATCATGGGAAGAGTCCCGTTGATCGGAGGCTGGCTGGTTCACGCCATGCTCGGCGGCCCGATCATCGGGGCCTCGACTTTTTCACATTTCTTTGCCCTTCACGTTTTTATCATCCCGGGAATTCTGATCGCCCTGGTTGGCGTGCATGTCTGGATGGTTCTTCGCCTCGGCATCAATGAGTGGCCGATGCCGGGCCGCCTGGTGCGTCGAAGCACCTACCTGAAGGAATACGAAGTGGAGGTCCACAAAGACGGCGTGCCCTTCGTTCCCGACGCTGCGTGGAAAGATGTTACATTTTCCGCTGCGATTATTCTGGCGATCATGGCGTGTGCCTTTTTCTTTGGCCCGGTGGGTCCGACGGGGCCGCCCGATCCGACGATCATTCAAACCATGCCGAAGCCGGATCTTCCGTTCCTATGGGTTTATGCGGTCTTTGCGCTGATTCCGCCGCACATGGAAACGCCGCTTCTGCTCATCACGCCGATTGTCGTCATCTGCGTGATGCTGGGATTGCCCCTGTATGCCGGTGAAGGCGAGAAGCACTGGTCGCGGCGCCCTGTGGCTGTATTGATGGTTTCCGTAATCGCTGTTTCGCTTGGCATTCTCACCAGTCTCGGCGAACATCCGCCGTGGAGTCCGGTCATGAATGCGTGGAGTGCGGATGCGGTGCAGCCGCAATATCTGAAGGATCGGACTCCTTTGGAGCGGCGCGGCGCAGTGGTATTTCAAGAAAAGCAGTGCCGCAATTGCCATTCGCTCGATGGCATTGGGGGTAAGCGCGGGCCGGAACTGAACCGAGTTGCGACCCAGATGACGGAGAGCCAGTTGATTCGTCAGGTGCTGCAGGGCAGCGG
>Ga0134126_10011509_pt1 | contig 11177 bp, 8 predicted proteins | sample KB31752_FD_96881 | JGI IMG/M metagenome (GOLD analysis project Ga0134126, IMG submission 96881) | Terrestrial soil microbial communities with excess Nitrogen fertilizer from Kellogg Biological Station, Michigan, USA - KB3-175-2 | ecosystem: Environmental > Terrestrial > Soil > Unclassified ... | reverse complement strand
AGGGACGGAATCGAACCGCCGACACGCGGATTTTCAGTCCGCTGCTCTACCAACTGAGCTACCTGGCCTCAGGTGCAAGATGAGGAAGCCTAGCGAGTTGGCCCATCGGATTCAAGCAGTTGCCGCGTTACCGTGCGCGGTGGGAATACGGTCGACGTGCCATCGTCAGCCGGCTGGCGTATCTTTGCCGCTTCACTCTCACGGACCGCACGCGTGGCGCCTGAATCTCCCGCTGATCTCGAAACTCTCGCGAGTCTGCTGCGCAACTCGGGACAGTATCAGGTGCTCACGCGGCTCACGCATCGGGATCGCTACGCCGATGACGACGGGACGCTCACGTACACCGCGCTCTTCGTGGATGTCGAGACGACCGGGTTGAACCCTGCATCGGATGAGATCATCGAACTCGCCATTGCGCCCTTCAAGTATGGACCGACGACGGGACTCATCTACACTGCCGCCGAAGCGCAGGCATGGCTCGAAGATCCAAAGCGTGAAATTCCGAGTCGCGTCGTGAAGCTCACCGGGATCACCAACGAGATGGTGCGCGGCAGACGCATTGATGATGACGCGGTGCAAGAACTCGTGGAGCGCGCGGATCTCATCATCGCGCACAACGCCGCGTTTGACCGCCCATTTCTCGAGCGACGGCTTCCGGTATTTGCCTCCAGGCGGTGGGCCTGCTCCTGCTACGACATTTCCTGGAAGGACATGGGCTATTCGTCGAGCAATCTCGAATACCTGCTCTACAAGCACTGCGGCATTTGCCTCGACGGTGCGCATCGCGCGGGCGTGGACTGCGCGGGTGGGATTCGGCTGCTCGCACAACCATATCCGAGACCTGATACGCACACCTTTGCCATCCTCCACCGCAACTGCCACCAGGCGACCGTGCGCGTGTGGGCAATTGGGAGTCCCATAGAAAGGAAGGACATCCTGAAGGCGCGCGGCTACCGCTGGAATCCGGGCTCGGACGGGCGGCCCAGAGCCTGGTATCTCGATAGGCTGGCGGCGAGCAAGCAGGCGGCCAGAGCCACGGGTACCGAAGAGTGCGATTGGCTCGAGCGGGAGATCTATCTGCGCCCTGCACCGCAGATTCAGGTGAGAATCATCGACGCTCGCACTCGTTATTCAGGTCGAGAGCCGACCGTCTGACGCACCAGCCGCGCTCGCTCGGCCCGCAAGCCTTGACCCGCTCCGAGCCGCGACCGACTATTGGGCGCCGCCGGAAAGCTCATCTCTTTCGGATCAGCCATCAGGAGATCTCATGAAGCCGCATGTTACGCTGCCGCTCGCTGCAGCGGCGTTGATGACCGTCATCGCCTGCAGCCGCAAGGACACCACGCACGCCATCGAGAGCGGCACAGCCAGCGCCGAAGCCCAGCCAGCCTCGCCGGCTACCGCCGGTGCCACAGCCAACGTCGTGACCATAACGGCCACCAACTACAAGTTCGAGGCACCAGCCTCCATTCCCGCCGGGCTCACGACAATTCGCCTGGTGGATGAAGTCGGACTGCACCACGCGACGCTGCTCCGCCTCACCGACGGGAAGACCGTTGCCGATCTGGAAAAGGCGTTGCAGAAGCCGGGACCCATGCCCTCCTGGGTCATTCCCTCCGGCGGACCCAATCCCCCGCATCCGAATGGCGGCATTGCGGAAGTGACCGAGACGCTCGTCCCGGGCAACTACGCCATCATCTGCTTCGTTCCCGATCCCGATGGCAAGCCCCATTTCGTGAAGGGAATGGTCTCGCCGCTCACCGTGACGCCGGTGAGCGCGGCGTCGACGGCGGAGCCCGTTGCGGATGTCACAGTCACCCTGAGCGACTACAGCTACAAGTTCTCAACGCCTCTCACGGCCGGAAAGCACATGATCCGCGTGGACAACGCCGGGCCGCAACTGCACGAACTCTTCCTGGCGCGCCTGGCGCCTGGCAAGACCGCCGGTGATCTCGCGGCGTGGGTTGAGAAGCAGGCCGGACCGCCGCCCGCCGAGCCGATGGGTGGCGTGTCCATGCTGGCTCCGGGCGAGCATGCCTACATCCCGGTTGATCTCACGCCCGGCGAGTATGGCATCTTCTGCTTCGAGCCCGATGCAAAGGACGGCAAGCCGCACGTCGCGCACGGCATGATGGAGCAGATTACAGTGAAATAACTGGATGTGACCGTATCGTCGTGCTACCTTGGCAACAGGCCGATGCTTTAGCTCAGGCCGTGTCACCGCCTCGGGAACCACGCGGCGGTATCGCCCCCCGGCATTCCACCGGGGGGCTCTTTTTGCCTCCCCCGGCTACCCCCGTGGGAATCGGCAATGATTCCCCGCCCCACCGCTCCGCCCCTGGGAATCGGCAATCGGGAATGGGGAATGGTGGGAATGGGGGATGGGGGAGGCCGATTCCCTGCTCTTGATGAAATCGGGGTGGGGGGGCGGGGGGCGGACTGCCTCCCCGATTCCCCCTTCCCGATTGCCCATTCGCAAGGGAAGGGCGGTGGGGAGTGGCTTTACCTGTCTCTCAGCTTCCTCGACAGCTCGTCCAGCAGGCGCCGCTCTTCGCCGGTCAGACTCTCCATGCCGCGCTGAGAGATCTTATCGAGTACGTGGTTCAGCTCCTCCGACTTCTGCTTCCCCACCTTGTTCGCCAGCGAAGGCACCGCAGCCTGCTGTTGCTGCTGCTTGGCGATCACCGCGTTGCTGCGCGCGACGATCTCATCGACCTCGTTCACGCGCTCCCGCGTGCGCGGGTGCGTACGGGGAATCGCGCGCGGCGGTTCATCAGGAATGTCCGGCGCCTGCGATACGCGGCTCCTGAGCCGCTCAATGCCATGGGCCGCGGAAAATCGCAGATAAAGGTATCCCACGAACAGCCCGCCCAGATGCGCCATGTAGGCGATTCCCGAACCCGACCCCGCCGACCAGACCCCCTGCGCCAGACTCAATCCAATCAGCAGGACGACGTACCAGCGCACCTTGATCGAGATGAACAGGAACGGGAAGAATCGTACTTCGTCGTCCGGCCACTGCATGGCGTAGGCGAGCAGCACACCGTAGATCGCCGCTGACGCCCCCAGGAGATAGCTCGCGTCGCCCGCGACCATCAGGTGAAAGAGCCAGCCGCCCAGTCCGCACAGGATGTAGTAGAACGAAAAACTCCGCGCGTTCCACATGTGCTCCACGCGCGGACCGAAGACCCACAGCATCCACATGTTCAGCGCCAGGTGCCAGAACCCCGCGTGCACGAACATGTAGGTGAAAATCGTCCACGGACGCGTGGTGAGATCCGTGAGCTGGAACGCGAGCGCCCGCTGCATGTTTGCGGGTCCCGTCAGCGTCAGCTGCACGAAGTAGATCGCGACGTTGATCGCGATCAGCCATCGCACCGCCGGCGTAATCCGCGGATAGTCCTGCTCGTCAACGCTCGTGAACGACATGCGGGCCTGAAACAGTGAACGGTCCTTTCCCCATCTGCATTTTACCCGCGAGCCAACGCCGCTGTTTCCTCCGACAGCCCGTCGGCCCGCTCGATTATCTCGTCCCGACGCCCCCGGGAATGCGCATGAGCAGCACCGTATCGTGATGTATCGACATGGCCTGCTCCAGCAACGTGGCGTAGCGCGCGTCGAGTGAGCTGCGCTCAGCGCTCATCAGCGGATGGATAACAATCTTCGTGCCGGGAGCGGCGGAATGCGCCTGTTCCACGAATCGCAGTATCTGTCCATCCGTTGCGCCCTCGCGTGGCGACAGCACCACGGCGTGATCCAGCCCCGCCCCCACCGCGCCCGCCAGTGTCCGCAGCGCACGCTCCGACGCAGGCCCGTCGATTACATCCGGCGTGATTTGGACCATGGTGACACTGTGTGTCACCTGGTCGATGACTTCCGGACGCTGACCGTCACAGTCCAGCATGACGGGAAGGGATGTCTTCCATTGGGCGAACGTTTCCACGATCAGGTCCGCGCTCGCCAGCGGATCCCGCCCGCTCAGCGAGATGGAGTGCAGCGTGGATGCCACCGACGTGCGCTCGAGATGGCGCGCGAGCATCGTCGCCGTGTACAGCACCGCCGTCTCCGCCTCGGCGGCGAAACGCACGAAAAGCTGCCGTCGCCCAGTCCAGATTCCATGGCTCTGCACACCCGGCGCGATCCCCGCGATCGCCGCCGTCGGACCCATCGTCGCACGCATTATTGTCCCCCGTTCCGTTTCGACACTGCCCGCTGCACGATCCGCTCGCACAGTGCGGCGAAGTCCATCCCTGCCGCGGCCGCGGCCTGCGGCAGCAGGCTGGTCGGAGTCATCCCCGGCAGCGTATTCGCCTCGAGGCAGAATAATTCTCCCCCATCGGTCATACGGAAGTCTATTCGCGCGTACCCGTCAAGCTTGAGCGCACGAAATGCCGCCAGAGCCTGGCTCTGCACCCGGGCAGCCTGATCCGCCGGCAGCCGCGCCGGAAATTCCTCCACGGCCATTCCCGGCGTGTATTTGCATTCGTAATCGTAAATCGCGTGTTTGGGGATGATCTCCCCCACCGGCAGTGCCCGATCACCCAGGACGCTCACCGTGAGCTCGCGTCCGGGAATGAACTGCTCGAGCATGATCTCGTCATCGTAATGCGCCGCCTCGTCAATTGCGGCACGAAGCTGAGCCGGCTCCTGCACGATCGACAGTCCCACCGTGGACCCCTGCTTGGATGGCTTCACGACCACCGGCCAGCCGAGCGCCTGTTCGATGTCCGAATCCGACGGGATGGCTCCCGTACACCGCGTGACCATCAGCCAGTTCGCCGTCTGCACGCCGGCCGCCCGGAAGAGTTTCTTGGAGAGATCCTTGTCCATGGCCAGCGCGCTGGCCAGATGCCCGCTCCCGGTGTAGCACACACTCACCATATCGAGGAGCGCCTGTACCGTCCCATCTTCTCCCTGGCCGCCGTGCAGCGCCAGAAAGACGACGTCAGCGGTGCGCACGGCGGGAAAAGTGCCGAGCGTAGGCGACAACGATGTGCGGGAAATGTGCTGCAATTCCGCGAGCGTTGGCGGCACGGTCTTCACCACGCCACCCGTGCGCAGCACCTCCTCTTCGGCTTCATCAATGACGCCGCGCGCCGGATCGACGGCAGTGACCTCGTGTCCCGACTGGCGCAGCGCCTGCGCAATGCGCAGTCCGGATGAGAGCGAGACATCACGCTCGGCGGATGTGCCGCCCATGAGGACCGTGATCTTCATGCGGGAAGGATGGACCGGGGGGAGAACAGGGGCAATGGGCCGTTCCTCGCCCCACCGCCCTTCCCCTGGGAATCGGCAATCGGGAATGGGGAATGATGACGCGGGGTGAGGCGGCGGTGAAAAAAAGGCGGTGGGGTGCGGGGTGGGGAGGTCTTCCTCCCCGATTCCCCATTCCCGATTGCCGATTCCCAGGGGAAGGGCGGTGGGGCGAGGAGCGTTCCCCCCACCCCCTTCGCAGCACTACATTCATTCCCATGCGCCCCGTGCTGATCGCACTTCTGGCCACCGTCGCGCTGTGCGCCTGCATCGACAAGAAATCCGCCCAGAAAGTCATCGAGAGCGTTCAGGCCTCGCAGGCTCCTCCGGATGACCTGCCGGTGCTGTTGAATACGCAGCCCCCCTTTCACTACCCACCCAGGCTGTTCGCCAGAAAAGTCCAGGCCAATCTGATGCTGCACATTCACATTGACAGTGCGGGCACGGTGTGGCCGGAGTCCACGAAGGTGCTGCAGAGCTCCGGCTACCCGGGACTCGACTCGGCGGCCGTGAAGGGATCGCTCCAGCTCCGCTTTCGCCCGGCGCGCACGCGCGGCATCCCCGTTGGGGTGTCCATCAATCTGCCCGTCTATTTTCGCCATCCAGGCGAGCCGCCGCTCCCCGGTGACTCCGTTCTGCATCGTGCGCCTCCGTCCCGGGTCACTCCATGACTGCCGTCGAACGCAACCGCCGCCCGTACGACACCGTCCTCGAAACCGTTGGCTGGACGCCGCTCATCCGCTTGCACCGCGTGACGCGCGGGCTGCGCACCCCCGTCTACGGCAAAGCCGAGTTCTTCAATCCGGGCGGCAGCGTGAAGGATCGTATTGGACTCCCAATCATCGAGCGCGCCGAGCGTGAGGGGCGGATCCAGCCCGGTGGCACCATCGTCGAAGGAACGAGCGGCAACACCGGCATCGGGCTCGCCATTGCCGCGGCGCTCAAGGGCTACAAGTGCATCTTCACCATGCCGGACAAGATGTCACAGGAGAAGGTGCGTCTGCTCAAGGCGTTTGGCGCGCAGGTGATCGTGACGCCCACCGCCGTGCCGCCGGACCATCCCGACAACTATGTGATGATGGCAAAGCGCATCGCGCACGACACGCCGAACGCCGTTCTCGCGAACCAGTTCTACAACGACGCCAATCCGCAGGCACACTACGACACGACCGGCCCCGAGCTGTGGGAACAGACCGAAGGCCGCATTACGCACTTCGTCGCGGCGGCGGGCACCGGCGGCACCATCACGGGGGTGGGGCGCTTTCTCAAGGAGAAGAATCCCGCCATCCGTGTCATTGCGGGCGACCCCATGGGCTCCATCCTCGCCGATCTCTGGCGGAGCAAGGGCGCATCGCACGGCGAGGGGACTCCGTACAAGGTGGAAGGCATCGGCCAGGACAAGCTTCCCGGCACGCTCGACATGAGCGTGATCGACGACTATCGCACGGTGAGCGACAAGGACGCGTTCACCATGGCGCGGCGGCTCACGCGCGAGGAAGGGCTGTTCGTCGGCGGCTCGGCCGGGTTGATCGCGCACGTCGCCCTGCAGGTCGCGCGCGAGGTGGATGATCCCGATGCGCTCGTGGTGACGTTCCTCTGCGATACCGGCGAGCGCTACCTGTCCAAGCTCTACAGCGATGAGTGGATGCGCGAAAACCAGCTCCTCGAGCCCGAACGGCTGCGGCTCGCGGATCTCCTGGAGGAGAAGCCGGACGGCGCGCCCGGGGTCGTGGCCATCGCGCCCGGCGCGATCGTGCGGCAGGCGCTGCGGCTCATGAATCTCCACGACGTCTCACAACTGCCGGTCATGGATGACGGCGACTGCATTGGCTCGGTGAGCGAGGGCTCGCTCTCGGCGCGCGCGCTCGAGGACACCAAACTGCTCGACGTCCCGGTGCGCGATGTGATGGATGCGCCCTTCCCCGTGGTGGATGGCGCGCAACCGCTGGACGGCGCGATGAAGCTGCTCAGCAAGACGAATCCGGCGCTGCTCATTCGCGTGCGCGGCACCGTGAGCGCCATCGTGACGCGCAGCGACGTGCTGCACTTCATGATGGGGCGCTAGGCGGCATCCGTCAGGCCCGGCAAACAACGCCACGGCAGGCAAGAGCGCGCATGGCGACATCGCACGTGAATGCCCTCATTATCGGCGCCGGCCAGGCCGGCGTACCGCTCGCGCGCGACCTCGCACAGGCGGGCTGGCGCACGCTGCTCATCGAGCGCGCACATGTGGGCGGCACGTGCATCAACGAAGGATGCACGCCAACCAAGACCATGGTGGCAAGCGCACGCGTGGCGTACCTCGCGCGGCGCGGCGGCGACTACGGCGTGGAATCGCGTGACCTGCACGTGGACATGGCGCGGGTGCGCGAACGCAAACGCGCCATCGTGGAGAGCTTCCGTTCGGGGAGCGAACGCCGCCTCGCCGCCTCCGGAGTCGAGCGGCTCGACGCCGAGGCACGCTTCACGGGCCCCCGCACCGTCGTCGCCCGCGATCACCAGGGGCACGAGCGGCACGTCGAAGCCGATCTGGTATTCATCGACACGGGTGCCCGACCCGCCATGCCGACGCTGCCCGGGCTCGACGCCGTCTCCGTGCTCGACTCCACGAGCATCATGGAGCTGGCCGAGGTGCCTGGACATCTCATCGTCCTGGGCGGCGGCTACGTCGGGCTGGAATTCGCGCAGATGTTCCGGCGCTTCGGAAGCCGCGTGACCATCGTGCAGCGCGGTGCCGGGTTGCTCGAACGCGAGGACCCGGACGTCGCGGCGGCGGTCGCCGCGATTCTGCGCGAGGATGGCGTGGGGGTGCTGCTCGGCACCAGCGCCGTCGGCGTCGCCAGTGAGCCGGCCGGTGTCGCGCTCACGGTGCGCGGCGCGGCGGGCGAGAGCACACTGCGCGGGACGCACCTGCTCGTAGCCGCGGGACGCGCACCCAACGTCGAATCGCTCGATGTCGCCGCCGGCGGCATCGCGCTCGATGCGCACGGCTTCATCGCGGTGAACGAGCGCCTCGAGACCAGCGTGCCGGGCGTCTATGCCCTGGGCGACGTGAAGGGCGGCCCGGCGTTCACGCACATCTCGTACGACGACTACCGCATCGTCCGCACGAATCTCCTCAGCACGGGCGGCGCCACCACGCGCGAGCGCCTCGTGCCGTACACCGTGTTCATCGATCCGGAACTCGGCGGTATCGGACTCACCGAAACGGAAGCCCGCCGCACGGGCCGCGACATCAGGGTCGCCTCCATGCCCATGTCACACGTCGCGCGCGCACTCGAGATGGATGAGTCGCGCGGCATGATGAAGGCTGTCGTGGACGCGACGAGCGGTCAGATCCTCGGCTGCTCCATCCTGGGCATTGGCGGCGGCGAGATCATGGCGCAGATCGAGATCGCGATGATGGGGCATGTGCCGTATACGGCGCTGCGCGACGGCGTGTTCGCGCATCCCACCCTGGCGGAGTCGCTGAACAATTTGTTCGCGACGCTGGACTAGCGCTGCGCGGCTAGCTGCGCTCCGCCCTGGCCTTCTCCACGACTTCCGCGAGCACCTGCAGCGCCTGCACCGGTGTCAGGCCGTTCACATCCACCTGGCGCAGCCGCTGGAGCAGCGGGTGCTCCGCGGTGGCGAAGAGCGTGAGCTGCGTGGCCGGAACGCCACGCTCCGGCCGGGCGGCGCGGACCCCGGGCCCCGCATCGGGCATCACGGGCTCGTCCTCCAGCCGCCGCAGGATCTCCCGGGCCCGCGCCAGCACCGCATCGGGCAGTCCGGCGAGCCGCCCCACCTCGATCCCGTACGACCGGTCGGCGCCACCCGGCACCAGCAGGTGCAGGAACAGCACCTGGTCGCCTACCTCGCGCACGGCCACGTTATAGTTACGCACTGCTACTAATTCGTCCGCCAGTTGCGTGAGCTCGTGATAATGCGTGGCGAACACCGTGCGGCAGCCCGTGACGTTGTGCAGGTGCTCGCTCACCGCCCACGCAATGGACACCCCGTCGTATGTGGACGTGCCGCGCCCGATCTCGTCCAACAGCACCAGGCTGCGCCGCGTGGCGGTGTGCAGGATCGCGCTGGTCTCCGCCATTTCCACCATGAACGTGGACTGGCCACGCACCAGATTGTCGCTCGCGCCCACGCGCGTGAACAGCCGATCCGCGATCCCCACCCGCGCCCGCGCCGCCGGCACGAAGCTCCCCATCTGTGCCATCAGCACGATGAGCCCGATCTGCCGCAGGATCGTGGACTTCCCCGCCATGTTCGGACCCGTGAGGATCACCATGCGGGCGTCCTCCGTGAGCACGAGATCGTTGGGAATGAACTTCTCGCGCGGCATCATCCGCTCCACCACCGGATGCCGCCCGCCCTGAATGTCCAACCCGAACGCATCATCCACCTCGGGGCGCACGTAGCCTTCGCGTTCGGCCACCTCCGCCAGCGCCGCCAGCACATCGAGCCGCGCCACGATCCGCGCCACCCGCTGCATGCGCTCGATGGCCGCCCCGGCCCGCGCCCGCAACGCCTCGAACAGCGCGCGCTCCCGCACCTCGATCCGCTCGCCCGCCGTGAGCACCTTCTCCTCGTACTCCTTGAGCTCCGGGGTCACGTAGCGCTCCTCTCCCGACAGCGTCTGGCGCCGCTGGTAGTCCGCGGGCACCAGGTGGCGATTCGCGTTGGTGACGCCGATGTAGTAGCCGAACACCTTGTTGAACCCCACCTTGAGCGACGGGATGCCGGTGCGCGCGCGCTCCGACGCCTGGATGCGCGCGATGGCATCCTTCCCGCCCTTCTGCAGCCCGCGCAGCTCGTCCAGCTCGGCGTCCACGCCATGGCGCACGCTCTCATCCTCGCCAATCACCGCGGGGGGCCGGTCCACCAGCGTCCGGGCGATCGCGTCGGCCAACTCGGCGCACGAGTCCCACCGCGCCAGCAGCGTCGCGATCACGCCCGCGCCGCCCACGCGCCCCGCCGCCGCTTCCACCGCGGGCAGCCGCGCGAGCGACGCGCCGAGCGACCCGAGCTCGCGCGGCGTGGCCCGCCCGGCGGCCGCCTTGCTCGCCAGGCGTTCCACGTCGCGCACGCCGTCCAGCGCCGTGCGCAGCGCACCGCGAGCGAGCGCGTCCCGCGCCAGCGCTTCCACCGCGTCGAGCCGCTCCTCGATGGCCGCGCGCTGCACCAGCGGCGCCAGGATCCACTGGCGCAGCAGCCGCGCGCCCATCGGCGTCACGGTGCGATCGAGCACGTCGAACAGCGTGCCGCCAGCTTCGCCGCCGCGCAGCGACTCCACCAGCTCCAGGTTGCGGCGCGTCATCTCGTCGAGCGGCATCAGGAGTCCCGGACGCTCCACGACCGGACGCGCCAGGTGTGGCATGCCGGCGGGCTGCAGGGCACGCAGGTAGCGCAGCAGCGCGCCGGCTGCCCCCACCGCCGGCGCATCCTCGGCGCCAATGCCGAACCCCTCGAGCGAGGCAACGGCGTACTGCCGCGCGAGCTCCTCGGCGGCCATGGCGGCGTCGAATTCCCAGGCCTCCCGCTCCGTGACCAGGGCGTTTTCGTCGCGAAATGAGACTAAATCGAGGCCGGCCAGCGCCGCATCTTTCGGGACGAGCAGCTCGCCTGGTGCCAGCCGTGCCAGGACCGCCCGCGCATCGTCCGGCAGTGCCACTGCCAGGCGCAGCTCGCCCGTGGACAGGTCCGCCGCGGCGATTCCCACATGAGCGCCCACCACGTGCACCGCGCACAGGAAGTTGTTCCGCGACCCGTCCAGCAGATCATCGGCGAAGGCCGCTCCCGGCGTGATCGTCTCGATCACCGCGCGCCGCACGATGCCCTTCGCCTCACGCGGATCCTCGATCTGATCGCAGATCGCGACCCGGAACCCCTGGCTCACCAGCCGCCGCAGGTAGTCGTTCACCGCCTTT
>Ga0134126_10011508_pt1 | contig 11177 bp, 10 predicted proteins | sample KB31752_FD_96881 | JGI IMG/M metagenome (GOLD analysis project Ga0134126, IMG submission 96881) | Terrestrial soil microbial communities with excess Nitrogen fertilizer from Kellogg Biological Station, Michigan, USA - KB3-175-2 | ecosystem: Environmental > Terrestrial > Soil > Unclassified ... | reverse complement strand
TTAACGGTACATGGAATTCCGTTGTAGCTGTTATATGAAGTCATAAATGCCCGCGAACCCCCTTCAGTTATGCCTTTATAAAAAGGATAGGAATAATATTCCCGGAATAATCTTTCATCAAAGTTTGACGAATTAGTATTTCTGTTATTCTCATTGCTGTTGGCCAAAAAATGTTTCATGAGGGACGCCGTTTCCCAGTATTTTGGATTATCACCCTGCAAGCCTTTTACAAAGGAAACCACAAGCCGGGAAGTTAAAAATGGGTCTTCACCGTAACACTCCTCAGTTCTTCCCCAACGAATATCACGTCCGAGGTCGGCATTAGGAGCTAAAGTAATCAGGCCTCCACTTAAATACTTTGGGCTTTGGGTTAAGTAACGGTCTTCATATGCTTCCTGTGCCGCAACTTTTTGTAATAACGCCGGGTCCCACATTTCAGCCAACCCAATTGCCTGGGGAAAAGTGGTTGTTGGAGATGCTCCTTTTCCTTTTACCGCCCAGTTAGCAGGGCCACTTAAAGCCACGCCATGCAACCCTTCTATAATTCGATGTTTTTTAATATCCAGCCTTGGAACTGATGGCTGGGTAGACATAAAATCTATTTTCTCATCAAACGTCATGAGGGAAATAAGGTTATCCAATCTTTTTTCATCGCTCAGATTTGTATTTTGAAATGGATATTTTTGAGCCATTACAACCATAGAGGCCATAATTAAAAAACAAAAGCAGTAAGTTTTTTTCATTTTTTGGATTTTACTTTCCTTGCAATTTCGGAAAAATCAGTTAAAGTTTTTCTTCAAATATTAAAATTCCGACAGGCATATCAAAAGTAGAAAGCAGTAAAGACAGTAAACGAAGAAATAAGTAAGAATTTTATTTTAATAAAGAGAAAAATCCGCCAGGGTTTATTTATAGGGAATTTGGTTTGGTGAATAAAAACAGTAAACAGATAATTAATTCAGATTTTTAATTTAGGTTTTCATAAACCAATAATCAGTTATCTAATAGTCAATAATAACTATCTTCGCAGCCCAAAAAAAGTTCTTACAAAAATGCTAAGCAGAAGAAATATCCGGGTAAAAGTGATGCAAACGCTTTACAGCATTGAATCTATGAATAAGCAAACGCGCCCCGGAGAACCGTTGCAAATCCTTGAAAAAAATCTTGAAAACGCCCAGCAGCTGTTTACTTACCTCGTTTATTATATGCTTGAAGTGGCACGGTTTTCAGAAAAGGATGCTTTGCAAAAATCTCAAAAATACCTACCTTCAGAAAACGACCTGAAAGTAAATACTAAGATCGCAGGCAATGAATTGCTGTGGGTAATAACTGAAAATGTATCGTTTCAAAAATCAGCTGAAAAATTTAAGATAAAACATTTGATTGATGGGGAATTAGTGAGAAGAAGTTATTTTGCTTTAATCAATTCTGATGAATACAAAGAATATACTTCCGAGCCTTCAAGGGATAAAAAATCTGAGAAGAAAATTCTCGAATTTATCTTTGGCAACCTTATGATTCCTGATGAATATTTTTTGAGCGACGTAGAAGAAAAATTCATTCATTGGGACGATGATGCAGAAACAATAATTTTATTGATGAATAATTTTTTTCAAAAACCATCGGCATTTGATTTTGATAAATTGGTAGGAGAGGAGAAGATGAAATTTGCAGTAGATCTTTTACAAAGTGTGATTGATAAAGATGAATATTGCCTTGGCCTTATCAAACCAAAATTAAAAAACTGGGATTCGGAAAGGATAGCACAGCTTGACATGATATTGCTGAAAATGGGTGTTTGTGAATTGTTGTATTTTGAAACCATTCCTACAAAAGTTACAATCAATGAATATATTGATATGGCTAAGGAATATAGCACGGAACAAAGTGGGCATTTTGTTAATGGCATTCTTGATAATATTCATAAAGAACTATTAGCCGAAAATAAAATCCAAAAGGCCAATTATAAAAACAGCACTTTATAATACCTTTGCACTTTGAAAAAAAACAGGATATGAAAAAATTGCTGCTTCCTTTTATTTTGATTGGGTTTTTGATTTCCTGCAACATCAGGAATTCAAAAAAAAGTCCCAACAGCCTTGCTAATATGGATGTACAATTTACGGATACTACCTCTGTACAAATGTTAGATTCTGTTTATGATTTTGGCAAAACGGCGGAAGGCACAAAAATATCTCATGATTTTGAGTTTAGGAATACCGGCAAAAAACCACTGGTGATTTCTTCAGCAAAAGCAAGCTGCGGCTGCACTGTGCCTGAAAAACCGGAAGAACCTGTAAAGCCTGGCGAAACGGGATTGATCAAAGTTGTTTTTAATACTGCTTCGCATCCCGGGCCGGCTCATAAAACAATTGTCGTATCTTCAAATGCATATCCGCAATTCCCGGTTTTAGTATTATCTGGCGTAGTAAATGGCAAAAATTAAATAAACAAAACTTGTTTCAAATAAATAAAACAGTAATAATTTTTTATAACCGCTGTAAAAAACAGCAAACAAAATCAAAAACATGAATTTAGCAACGGTATTTTTAATGTTAGGAGAGGGAAAAGGTGGGGGAGGGTTTCAATTTGTATTTTTAGGATTAATGATCATCGTTTTCTGGGTGTTTATGATCAGGCCACAGTCTAAAAAAGCTAAACAACAAAAAACTTTTATGGCTAATCTGCAGAAAGGCGATAAAATTGTTACGATTGCTGGCATTCACGGAATTATTAATAAAATGAATGACGATGGTACATTCCTGCTTGAAATAAATCCAGGGTCTTACATTAAAATGGAAAAAAGCGCGGTGAGCATGGAAATGACTGCCAACTTGAATAAAGTGGCGACTGTGGCTCCTATAAAATAGGTGGAGGCAGAAGGCTGAATGCAGAAAGTTGAAAGCAGAACGCAAAATATCAATTGCAGAATTTAGAAAGTTTAGAATGGGATATAGAATTTTAGAGAAACACTAAATTCTCAATCCTAATTCCTCAATCCCAAATTCCCTATGCTTCGAATAGGAATAACCGGTGGAATTGGCAGTGGAAAGAGCACTGTGGCAAACATATTTTCTGTGTTGGGAATTCCTGTTTATGATTCCGATAGCGCTTCCAAAAGATTAATGGAAGAAGATTTGGAATTGAAAAAAAACATCATCCAATCTTTTGGGGAAGAATCCTTTTTAAAAGGAAAGCTGAACCGAAAATATTTGTCGGAACAGGTTTTTAATGATCAAAAGAAAATTGAATTGTTGAATTCAATTGTACATCCGGCCACGATAAAAGACGTCGACGAATGGATGAAAAAACAAAAAGCGGCTTATACAATTAAAGAAGCCGCTTTGATATTTGAAAGCGGTTCCAACAAATTTCTGGATTTTGTAATAGGCGTTAGTGCTCCTCTTCCACTCAGAATTGAAAGAACGTTACAGCGCGGAAATATTTCAGAAGAACAGGTGAAAGCAAGAATAAAATTACAAATGAACGAAGAAGAAAAAATGCGTTTGTGCAACTATATTATATTCAACGATGAAAAACATATGTTGATTCCCCAGGTATTATTTTTACACGAAACTTTTTTAAAGCCAAACAGTTAAGTAATTATCGCTCCAACACATTCTTCATTTTACAGAATATATTAACCTGTTGTGCGATTGAAATGATTTAAAATTTTCAATCGCACAACAGGCCATCTTATTTTCTTTTGCTGTATACCTGCTGCAAAAACTCAAATTGCTCACCATTGGTAGCTTGTTCAGCTTTTGAATCAACATTGATATCCATTACTTCAGGGTTTTTATTTCCAGGCTGTACGGCAGGCCAGTTGGGAACGTTATCACCATTTGGATTGAAGTTGATAATGAAATTGGCAAAAAAGTTTTCCATAGTTTTTGAAACTTTGTAATCATCTTCAGTCCAGTCGTAATCGGTATTTGATTTAAGGTTTCCTAAGGCATACTCGATTTCGCTTGCATGTGGCGCGCCAATTGGCTTGGGCATTTTAGGGGCATTAGGGTCATTTTTCATAGTTCCGCCAGCCAGCCCGGCTGTTATATTTTTATCTTTAAGCGGAGGCCTCATTCTGCTGAATAAATAACGATAAACGGGTTGTGAACTGTTGTTAGCTTGCAGGTCAATCCATTTCCAGGTACTGTAAACAATAAAACCATAAGAAGCCAAATCAGTAGCAGAACGCTCAATCTCTTCTTCAGTGCCATGTGGCCATAATTTCAGCACCTCTTCATAATCATTTGGGAAAAATTGCTTTACTTTTTTTATGAAATTTTCTTCTGTATTTGGTAATCCTTGCATAAATGCGCCACCTGGTATTTCAGCAGAATTCCAGCCCGCCAACAAAGGAACCATGGCTTGTTTTTTTGATTCAAAAGTTTCTGGCAAAGTAGCCTTTAAAAAATACCCATCTATCACCACAGGAAAACCAAATCTTCCCGAGGCTTTATATGCATCATAAAGGTCTTTTGTACTTAATTTTCTAAGATCAGCCAGTTTCGGGAATCCCGCTTTTTGAGCAAATTCCATCCCGGCCTTTTCAGCGTCTTTTAAAGTTACTGGCCCTCCTGTTGGTGTAATGGATGCCCCGCTTTCACCAATAGCAGCATTAATTAAATTTTTTGATAACGGGGAAGCCATCAAAGCGCTTACAGACATGGAACCGGCAGATTCGCCGCCTATTGTTACATGATTGGGATTGCCTCCAAAGGCTGCAATGTTTTTCTTAACCCATTCCAAACCTGCTACCTGGTCAAGTAAACCATAATTGCCGCTTGCTTTGTAAGGTGATTCTGCACTTAATTCGGGAAGTGAAAGAAAGCCGAAGACACCTAACCTGTAATTTACTGTAACAACAACAATCCCTTTCTCAGCTAAACTTTCTCCATCATACCTTGGTTCTGAGCCATCACCAGCTACAAATCCGCCTCCATAAAAATATACCAATACAGGAAGGTTTTTTGTATCTCTTTTGGCAGGTGTCCAGACATTTAAATAGAGGCAATCTTCACTTAATCCATCGCTACGGCTATTCATGTCTCCGAATACAATTGCCTGAATCGGACGCGGGCCGAATTTTTTTGTTTCTTTTACGCCTTTCCAGTTATCCAGTGGTTGAGGTGCTTTCCATCTTAAATTTCCTATAGGCGGTTTTGCAAATGGTATTCCAAGATAAAGTTGCAGGCCTGTTTTGGTATCAAAATTTCCTTCAATGGTACCATTAATAATTTTTGTTTGTACCGGGAAATAATTATTGTGTTTTTCCTGGGCAATTGCCGAGGCAGTAAGAAAAAGAAAAAAACTTAAGGCTAAGTAGGTTTTGTGCATGATAATTTGGTTAATGTTGAAAAAAAAAGCAATGTAATTTATTTTAATTAAATTGAATGCCTTGAATTTTAAAAGGTACGTTTCATATTATTACCGGTTAGCCAGCGAAAAACCTGGGAACAGTAAAGCAACAAATAGTGAAGATTTTAATTTTATAAATAAGTAAGGTAATGAGAGAGCCAAGCCTTTATTGTTATTATTCACCTGCAACTTTATAGTTTGCCAGTTCACTTATAAGTGCGGCTACCAGCGACGTCCATCCTGTCTGGTGGCTTGCGCCAAGCCCTTTGCCATTATTACCGTGAAAATATTCATAGAATAGAAAGAGGTGTTGATTTTCCGGTAGCTGGTAAAACCAATTATATTCTCCATAGATTCTTCTTTTGCCTTCTTCATTTTTTTCAAACAGGCTGATAACCCTTTTGGCCAATTCGTTGGCAACTTCTACGAGGTTCATTTTGTTTCCTGAACCGGTTGGGCATTCTACCAAAAGTTCGTTTCCATAAAATTCCCCATACTTTCGAATTGATTGAATGATGATATAATTTATTGGTATCCAAACCGGGCCACGCCAATTGGAATTGCCGCCGAAAAAATTGGAGACGGAATCGCCTGGATCATATTGAATTCCATATTCGATATCGTCAATTGTAACCTGGTAAGGTTTTTTTTCATGGTATTTTGATAAAGCCCTTATTCCTCCCGGCGATAAAAATTCCTCTTCATTCAGTAAATGCCATAAAATGTTTTTCAATCTTTCTTTTGGTACGAGGGATAACAATATATCGTTGGTATCTGTACGTTCTTCATTGGGCCAAAAACGATTATTTTTTTTTCGGTAATTTTCAAACCAATTGGTTCTTTTTTTAAAATCAGGAAGCAAATCCCTTACTTTTTTTTGGATAGTTGAAACTGCGAAAAGAGGCGTAAGCCCAACTATAGACTGTATGCGTAGTTGAATAAGTTCGCCTTCCGGAGTAGCAAGCGTGTCATAAAAAAATTTATCTTCATCATTCCATAAGCCATGCAGGTTAAGTGCTTCTGCAATTAAAACAAAATGCTCAAAAAATTTAGTGGCTGTGTCTTCAAAAGTCGGATCAAAGGCCGAAATTTCCAAAGCCATATCCATCATATTGAGCGCATACATTCCCATCCAGCTTGTTCCGTCAGCCTGCTCAAGGCGGTGTTTTCCGGGCATTTCAACACTTCGGTTAAATATACCAATATTATCAAGGCCTAAAAAACCTCCATGAAAAATATTGTTGCCGTTCGCATCTTTGCGGTTAATCCACCATGTGAAATTGATGAGAAGCTTATGAAATATTTTCTTTAAAAAATCAGTATCTTTTTTACCGGTTTGCGATTGTTCAATCCTGTATACCTGGAGCGCCGCCCACGCCTGAACCGGTGGGTTTACATCACTAAAATGCCATTCATAAGCTGGTAATTGGCCATCAGGTTTCATAAACCATTCCCGCATGATCAGCAACAGTTGGTGCTTGGCAAAACAAGGATCCATCATAGCCATCGGAATACAATGAAAAGCCAGGTCCCAGGCGGCATACCAGGGATATTCCCATTTATCGGGCATTAAAATAATATCCTGGTTTTTTAAATGTTTCCAATCGTGGTTGCGGCCGGCGAGCTTGCCTGCATTTATCGGCGTTATTCCATCACTCGAAGACAGCCATCTTTCTACATCGTAATGATAATATTGCTTGCTCCACAACATTCCCGAAAGGGACTGCCTTTGAATATTTTTAAATTCCTCAGATATATTTTCTGGAAGAATTGCATTATAAAAATTATCAGCTTCAGTTTTACGCTTTGAGAAAATATTTTCAAAACCTTCCTCAAAACCATTTTCCAATTCTTTATCAGAAAGCCTTAGATAGATTGTTTTTGATTCGCCTGGCCCGATAGTATAATCATAAACCGGTGAAAATTTTGTCCCATAATTTCTTTTTCTAAGTTTACCGATATTTTTTTCATGAATAACCGCCTCATTAAAAGCGTCTTTCGTAAAAGGGGTTGGATTAGCCAATCCGGTAACTTTTTTTTGATTAGTAATATTATCAGTAAATAATGTAATCCGGGGATTTTGAAAATACAAGTAATAGCTACCCAATCTTTCATGCGTTGCCTTTACCGAAGTTTGATTTCGAAAAGAAATCATTGGTTTATTTTCCAGTGTTTGGTTGCTTGAACGATTGTAAAACCAAAGAGTTGGCAATACCGTTATTCCAGCGGCTTCTGAAAACCTATTGTGAATATTTATTTTTATGAAAATATCATCAGAATCTTCTTTGGCGTACGTTATATGTACGTCAAAATATTAGTTGTTATTAAAAATGCCCGTATCTAAAAGTTCATATTCAGGTTCAGTGCGGGCGCGTTCTTTATTTACATTTCTTAGCTCTTCATAAGGAAATTCACTTTGAGGGTATTTGTATAAATATTCCATGTAATAATGAGTAGGTAAATTATCAAGGTAATAATACAATTCCTTCACATCTTCTCCGTGGTTTCCCTGCCTGTTTCCTAATCCAAAAAGGCGTTCTTTCAAAATTGGGTCTTTCCGGTTCCAAAGAGCAACGCTAAAACAAAGATTTTGGAAATAATCTGATATGCCGGCAATACCATCTTCGCCCCATAAATATGAACGGTAATGGGCCTGGTCAAATGGAAAATAATTCCATGCATCGCTGTTAATTGAATAATCTTCGCGCACAGTTGCCCATTGCCTTTCACTTAAATAAGGCCCCCATTTTTCCAGAGGTATTTTTTTTTGAAGGTTGTTTTCAAGGCGTTGATGTTCACTTGTCATTTCTACTAAATTTTAATCTATACAAAAAACCTACTCTTAATTTTCCATTTCATTCAATGCAATACCTTAAAAAATTGTTGCAATGTAAAAAGAGAAAATGATATTGATGGGAATCAACTCGTTCACCCTGATAAAATAGTACCGGTTTCTTTAACCTCATTTCTTTTAAGAAATAAAAAAGCTTGTAAAAGGTTTGGTTTACAAGCTTTGTGTAATTTTTCTTTTACATGTATGTCGGGTAGACAAGATTCGAACTTGCGGCCCCACGCCCCCCAGACGTGTGCGCTACCGGGCTGCGCCACTACCCGTTTTGATCGTTGCAAATTTAATACAAAAGAATTTTTTTTAAGTAAATACAACAACAAATATTATTATCAAGAAAATAAAAAACTTCATTTTTTGTTGGTTTACTGCTAGTGCATTGCAGTAGTTCTACCATCTGAAATCATATTTGTTTCTTGGTATACTTTTCAAAATTAATAATAAACACACTTAGTAAAATGATGGCCAGGCCGCCTATTTGCAAGGCATTAATGCTTTCGCCGCCCCAAATAACACCCAATAATACTGCTACAACCGGGTTTACATAGGAATTAGTACTTACCTGTGTTGCCGGCCTTACCTGTAATAGCCATATGTAAGCGCTGTAACCGGCTAATGAACCCATAGAAATAAGGTATATAACAGACATCCATGCACGAAAATCTACCTGGTGGAAATTTAACTGAAAAATTTCTTTTGTAAAACAGGATACTATAAAAAAGGATAATGCAGCAAAAATCATTTGCCACGCTGCGGCAACTGAGGTATTTCCTTCACCGTTATACTTTGAATACAACGCGCCTACAGACCAGCTGATATTCCCTGCTATTATAACAATTAGTGCAATTATTTGAATGGTTTCTGAAGATGAGAACCGGTTGTAAAATATTTTTTCACTAAATAAAAGAATGACGCCCGCAAAACCCGCGAAAATCCCTGCCATAATAAATTTATTATTAAAGTTGTTTGTAAGGTTTCTTTTATCAAATAAAACAAACCACAAAGGCGCTGCTGATACTAACACAGCAACAAAGGAACTCGGAAGTGTTGTTTCCGCCCATATGATTGAACCATTTCCAATGAAAAGTAAGAGGTTGCCAATAATAAAATCTTTTTTTACCTGGCTGCGGATTATGAGCTTATACCCTTTTATTTTACACCATATCAATAACAACATGCCGGCTGTAAAAAACCTTAAAAATCCCAGGATGAAAGGAGGGAATCCTTTAAGGGCAGCCTGTACAAAAAAATAAGTAGACCCCCAAACAATATATACAATGGCGAAAGCAATAACGACTTTTAATAAAGGAGCATTTTTGCTTTGAATATTCTGCATGGGTTGCAAAGATGTAACAGCCGAAATTATAATGCAAAAAAGTTTTGGCAGATTTGTAGGCTAAGTTAAAGCTTGCATAATTTGAAAAAATTATTCATGAAGGATTTTAAGAGAAGATGTTTTAACCTTCAGACACCAAATGAACTTCCGCAACCACAGGTTGAATTTGCATTTGGATTATTAAATGTAAACCCACGTGCGTTTAAACCGCTTTCCCAGTTTATTTCCATATTGAGTAAATAAATTAAATGAGCCGGGTTAATAATACATGAAATCCCGTTTATTTCATAGGCTTCATCTTTTTCAGTTTTATTTTCAAGGCCTAATAAATAGGACATGCCGGAACAGCCGCCGCCTTTTACCCCTATGCGTAAATATTTATCTTTGTTGGTTTCATCATTCATCAGTTTTTTTATTTCTTCCACTGCTGAATTTGTTAAACTAACCGGCGCCATATTGATTGTTTCCATATTTGAAATTTATTCGTTAATTCTTAATTTCCAATTACAACAAAATTACAACTTACTTATTGGAATGGTTATTTTTGCTAATAAATTATAAGTATGTCAACTTTTGAAACGATTGTTATTATCCTGCTTTTCGTTTTGTTGTTAGCTTTTGTATGGATTTTGACTGAATTTATGTCAATGAAAAAAGACCTTGCAGAAAGAAAAATTAATGATCCGGATACATTAAAACTTCGCTTACAGGCTTATGAAAGGATTACTCTGTTAACCGAGCGAATTGCATTGCAGAATTTATTATCCAGAAACGCCAACCCCGGGTTTTCATGCCGGCAAATGCAGGCAACGCTGATTGAATCTATCAAACAGGAATATGATTATAACTTAAGCCAGCAAATTTATGTTTCGCCTGAAGTATGGCGTGCGGTAAATAATTTAAAGGAACAAAATATTTATATCATCAATCAATTGGCTTCTACGCTGCCAGCCCAGGCTTCGGGCATGGACCTTAATAAACACATCATTGATTACCTGATCAATAATTCAAACGCTTCCCTTCACAATATTGTTCTCGATGCAATCAATTTCGAAGCGAAAAAGATTATGTGAAAATGTGAAAACGAATGAAAAAAATACAAACGGATTCAGGAATAGAAATAAAGGAAGTTTATACTGTTAAAGACCTTCCTCAAAATATTTTTGAGGAGTTGCCAGGAGAATTTCCGTATACACGCGGAGTAAAAGAGGATATGTATAGGGGAAAACTTTGGACCATGCGCCAGTATTCCGGATTTAGTACTGCTGAAGAAAGCAATAAAAGGTATCATTATTTAATTTCACAGGGAGTAAGTGGGTTAAGTGTTGCGTTTGACCTTCCGACACAAATTGGTTACGACAGCGATCATCGCTTATCGGAAGGCGAGGTAGGAAAAGCAGGCGTAGCTATTGATTCCATTGAAGACATGGAAGCGCTTTTTGAAGGTATTAACCTCAATGAAGTTTCTACATCCATGACAATCAATTCTACTGCTTTTATACTACTTGCATTGTATGTGGCAATTGCCAAAAAACAAGGTGCTGACCTTTTGCAATTACGCGGAACTGTTCAGAATGATATTTTAAAAGAATATGCAGCACGGGGCACATATATTTATCCGCCAAAACCTTC
>Ga0134126_10011507_pt1 | contig 11178 bp, 7 predicted proteins | sample KB31752_FD_96881 | JGI IMG/M metagenome (GOLD analysis project Ga0134126, IMG submission 96881) | Terrestrial soil microbial communities with excess Nitrogen fertilizer from Kellogg Biological Station, Michigan, USA - KB3-175-2 | ecosystem: Environmental > Terrestrial > Soil > Unclassified ... | reverse complement strand
GTTACTGAATATACGCAATTTTGGCGAATTTGCTCATTCGCCGCAGGAAGGCCAGCAGATCGGCCATGGTCCGGCAGTGTTCGATCACCAGCAGGAAATTCTTCCCGGCCTGCTTGAGCCTTGCCTTGTTCGTTTGCTGCTGTAAGAAATCCAGGATCAGCTTGAACGTCTCCGATTCGAAATAGGGGGAATCCGGCCGGTTGATGAAATAGCACCGCACGGTATCGTCTTTCAGGATAAGCTTCTCAAAACCCAGGCTCACCGCCAGTTTCCGGATGCGAACGGTATCGAACAAATCCTCCACCTGCGACGGTATGGGACCAAACCGGTCGATGAGCTCTTTATGGAATTCCTGTAACTCTTCTTCGTTATCGCAATTGTCCAGCCGTGTATAGAGAGTAAGTCGTTCCGTAATGCTCTCAACATAACTATCGGGAATCAAAATTTCCAAATCGGTGTCGATGGTGCAATCCTGCACATAATCTTCCTGTTTCGAGATCTCCTCCTTGAAGAGGTCCCGGAATTCCGTACGCTTAAGCTCTTTGATGGCTTCGTCGAGGATCTTCTGGTAGGTTTCGAATCCGATGTCGACCATGAAACCGCTTTGCTCGCCGCCTAGCATATTGCCGGCGCCGCGGATATCCAGGTCACGCATGGCGATCTGAAAACCGCTGCCCAGATCGCTGTGTTGCTCGAGCGTCTGCAGCCGTTTGCGTGAATCGGTGGGCAGCGTAGCCAGAGAGGGCGCGAGCAGGTAGCAAAAGGCTTTTCTATTGCCGCGACCTACCCTACCCCGAAGTTGATGCAGGTCGCTGAGCCCAAAATGATGGGCGTTGTTGACGATAATGGTATTGACGTTGGGAATATCCACGCCGCTTTCCACGATGTTGGTACAAACCAGCACATCATATTTCCGGTCGATAAAGTTGAGGATACGCTCTTCCAGTTCGTTGCCTTCCATTTGCCCGTGCGCATAACCGATACTGAGATCGGGGCAAAGCGCCTGGATGATGGCTGTCATCTCGGCAAGTCCCTGGACACGGTTGTAGATAAAGAAGACCTGTCCGCCCCTTTCGGTCTCATAATAGATCGCATCGCGGATAAAGTCTTCGTTATAGCCATGCAATTCCGTTTGGATCGGCTGGCGGTTAGGCGGCGGCGTGTTGATGATGCTCAGATCCCGGGCGCCCATAAGACTGAACTGCAGCGTCCTGGGGATCGGCGTAGCTGTAAGGGTAAGACAGTCCACATGCGTCCGAAGGGTCTTGATCTTTTCCTTGTGTGCGACGCCAAACTTTTGTTCTTCATCGATGACGAGCAAGCCGAGGTTTTTGAACTTTACTTCTTTTCCTAACAGGGCATGGGTACCGATGATGATATCGATCTCGCCCTGCTCCAACTTCTTCAAGGTCTCCTTTTTCTCTTTGGAGGATTTGAACCGGTTCACGAAATCGACCTTGACGGGAAAATCCTTGAGCCGGTCGCTGAAGGTCTTGAAATGCTGAAAAGCCAGGATCGTGGTCGGTACGAGGATCGCCGCCTGCTTACTGTCGCAACAGGTCTTGAACGCCGCCCGGATAGCCACTTCCGTTTTTCCAAAGCCGACGTCGCCGCAAACCAGCCGGTCCATGGGTGAAGGTAGTTCCATGTCCTTTTTTACATCGGCCGTAGCCTTGCTTTGGTCGGGCGTGTCTTCATAGATAAATGAAGCTTCGAGCTCCGTTTGCATATAGTTGTCGGGGGCATGGGCAAAGCCTTTCTCTGCCTTGCGTTGGGCATATAGCTTGATCAAATCGAAAGCGATCTCCTTGACCCTGATCTTCGTCTTCTCCTTTAATTTCTGCCAGGCATCGCTTCCGAGCTTGTTGACTTTGGGAATGGTGCCTTCTTTGCCCGTGTATTTGGAGATCTTGTGCAGCGAATTGATGTTGACATACAGGATATCGCTATCCTTATAGATGATCCTAACGGCTTCCTGCAAGCGCCCATTGGCCTCTATCTTCTGCAGGCCGCTGTAGACCCCTACGCCATGATCGATATGGGTGACGTAATCGCCGGGTTGCAGTTCTCTCAGGGTACGCAGCGTGATCGCCTTGTTCTTGTTGTAGGCCTGTTTTACTTTGTATTTATGGTACCGTTGGAAGATCTGATGGTCGGTATAACAGACTATTTTGAGGTCTTCGTCGATAAATCCTTCATGAATGGAGAGCGCTACCGGTGTAAAGGCGATGGCCGATTTGAGGTCTTCGAAGATCGTATGGATACGCTCCAGCTGCCGAGGATTCTCGGCAAAAAGATAAAGGGTGAATTTTTTCGCCTCCAGCGTCTTGAGGTCTTTGATCAGCAGCTCGAACTGCCGGTTGAAGGAAGGCTGGGGCCGGGTATGGAATTCGATGGTCACCGGGTTGGAAAAAGGTGATCCTGCCGAAGGGCCGAATTCAACCAGGTGAAATCGTTCCAGCTGTTCTTCTATCTCCGCCGCCGTCACGAACTCGTTCACCGTGATGTCATGTTTCTCCATTTTATCTTCATCGCCGTCGATGCTGGTGTCGGGGGGGAGGGCGCGGTTCCGTGCGCCGGGTTTCCGGGTATCCGACGCCGGCTGTTGGGCGGCCTTTTTGGCCTGCTCTATATGATCGAGAAAAAGACCAAGCTCTTCTTCCTGAATGACGATTCGCTCGCGGGTAAAGGCCCAATCCTGCATCCAGATCACCGTATTCTCGGGAATAAAGTCCAGCAGAGAGATCTTTTCGCCGGTATCTGGCCGGTTCTCGACATTGGGGATGATATTCACCTGCAACAGCTTACGTTCGCTCAACTGGGTCTCCGGATCGAAGATGCGGATGGAGTCCACGTCGTTGCCGAAGAGCTCGACCCGATAGGGTTTTTCGTTGCCATAAGAATAGATGTCCAGGATACCGCCACGAAGCGCGACCTGGCCCGGTTCGTAGACGAAATCCGTCCGTTCGAAGCCTTTATCGATCAATTTCACCAGCAGTCCATCGACATCGAGAGTATCACCGGCCTTGATGGAGATGATATTCCCGCTCAGGGCTTCGGGCAGGACTACCTTTTCAAAAAGAGCCTCGGGATAGGTGACGATCAGCTTTTTATTGGTGCCTCTTGCCGCGGAAAGCCGCGTCAGCGCTTCGGTGCGGAGCATCACGTGGCTGCTGTTCAGCAGGCGGTAGTTCTTTTTGTTCTTGAACGAGGAAGGAAAATAAAAGAGGTCCAGCGCGCCGGTCAGGCTTTCTATGGTATTGTGCAGATAAGCTGCCGCCTCCGCATCTTCGCAGACCACCAAGTGGTTGAGCTGACTCGTGCTGTCCTGTTGGAAAATAGCGCTGATAAGGAAGGCCGGGGAGCTGCCCTGAAGATTCTTACAAACCACGCGTTGGGGCTTGGACAATAGGATCTTATCCGCCAACTGAAAAAGGCGGGGTGAATGCGAAAATGACCTGAGAAGCGCCTCACTATTCATTCGGCCGCAAAGTTACGAAAAAGTCAAGCAACCCATGGAGGTAAAATGCCGTAAGTTCCATATAGACTAATAAACGGCGGTATGCTCGGACTCTACACTGCAATCAACCCGGGTAATCTTCCCGGGTAACACTTCTACAGGCGCGATATTGTTCTTTTCATCCCTGCGGGTGGCATAGAACAATTGTCCTTTCTTGGTGAAAACGGAGTAAGTCCCCGGCGGCAACAGGATACGAAAATGGCCCGAGTCATCCGTATCTTCCTGCCGGACCAAATTGGTGTGTACTGCGCTGTATAGGCCGGCGGGGCCGGCGTTCGTAACCTGGTTTTGGTTAGTCAAGGCAAAAATGCAGATGGTAGTGTGCGTGCCGGCGGGGGGCCCCGGATGGTATTTGGGAGAGGGCATCCGATTCCCGGTGATACGGCGGGCAACTCCTTCAATACCTTGTTGTTGCAGGGGAGCGATGGGATAAACCGGCAGCACGGCACATAGGGCCACACATCCCTTTATAATAAAGGCCCGAAAGTCCATAAAAACTGTAATTTTAGAAAGTTTTAAAAAATATTTATGAGAAAAAAAAGGATCCCGTCCTTATACCTTTCCATTTTCCTACTCCTATGCGTTTTCACCGGACTAACTGCCAGCGCTCAAGTGCAAACCAACACCCAGGCGCTGCAAAAAATCAGCCAACAACTTGCTGCTCGGTATCAATCGTTTCATAAGATCCTCTTGCAAACGGCCAGGGAAAAGGGCTGGCCGCTAACGCTTCGCGGAAAAAATGGCCGGATGGCCTATCTGCGCGGGATCAACGGCCAGGGTTTTCCCTATTACGTCACCACCACCGACAATATTATTTCCGCCGCCACAATCCGGACCACGTCTCTTTGGGCAGGTGGCAGCTCCGGGCTGAATCTGAATGGCAGCAGTTCTTTTCTGAAGGGCAGGATCGCCGTATGGGATGAAGGCCTGGTGCGGCCGACACATGTCGAGCTCAAGGGGCGGGTGACGCAGGAAGATGCCGCGCAGGGCGATACCATCCTCAGCGATCACTCCACCCATGTCTCGGGGACGATGATCGCGGCCGGGGTCAATCCGGTGGCCAAGGGGATGTCGTTTGGTGCCCAGCTGCTGCAGGCCTACGATTTCAATAATGATGAATCCGAAATGGCTGCCGCCGCCGCAGGTGCGAACGGGATCATCGTTTCCAATCACAGTTATGCCGATATCGCGGGCTGGTATATCGACGATGCAGAGAACGGCCGCTGGGAGTTCTGGGGGAACCCGGGCGACACGGTGGACATCAAATTCGGGCTTTATGACGACGATGCCCGCATCTGGGATTCTATAGCCTATAATGCCCCTTTTTACCTTATCGCCAAGGCTGGCGGCAACAACCCCGGAGAGACCGGTCCGACTGTAGGCCAGCCTTATTTTCGCATGAATGCCCAGCAACAGATGGTCAGTGCGGGTAACCGCCCCGCAGGGATAAGCAGCAACGCCGGTTATAAGACTATCGCCACCTACGGGTGTTCCAAGAATATACTGACCCTCGGAGCAGTGAATCCCATTCCGGGGGGCTACAACCAGCCTTCCGACGTGGTGCAGGCTTCTTTTAGCAGCCTTGGGCCTACGGGTGACGGACGTATCAAACCGGATGTGGTCGCGGACGGGGTCAATGTCCTGTCGTCCATCAGCACCGCGGACAATGCCTATGACATCTATAGCGGCACCTCGATGGCGACGCCGGCCACGGCGGGCTCGTCGTTTCTGCTGCAGGAATATTACGGCAAGCTGCATCACGATTCGCTGATGCTCAGCGCCACGCTCAAAGGGCTGCTGATCCATACGGCAGACGAGGCCGGCAACAATCCCGGTCCTGACTATACCTTTGGCTGGGGGCTCCTAAATATGCAAAATGCGGCCGCGGTGATCACCGCCAACAATTCCGATCAAAGCCAGCGGCTCATACAAAGCAGCCTGACGCAGGGCAGCAAGGATCAGGAGACCTTCACCGTGACGGCGTCGGGTAAGATGCCGCTTTCGGCCACCATCTGCTGGACCGATCCTCCGGGCATCGTCGCCAGCATCCCGGTGAATTCGCACAACTTCCAGGATACGGTGAGAAAGCTGGTCAACGACCTGGATCTGCGGATCACGGACAATACGACGGGCAAGGTCTATATGCCTTGGATATTGAATCCCAGCAGTCCGGGAAATGCCGCCGCCAAGGGCGATAACATCCGCGACAACGTGGAAAAAGTAGAGCTCGGGGACAGCACGGTCCCGGGCAGGACCTATACCATTACGGTGAGCCATAAGGGTACCATCTCGAAAGACGGCGCCACCCAGGCGTATAGCCTGATCTACAGCGGCGCCGGCACGACCTATTGCCCATCCGCTTCGACGTCGACCACAGGTACGGCTATAACCAAAGTAGCGATCAACAGTAGTACCCAATATGCGAACAGCTCACTTACTTCGAATCCCGAGTATATAGATTCGACGGGTGGGAATGCGATACAGCTAGCCGTCGGCAGTGCTTACCCGGTCTCGTTGAACTATCAAAATTTCACGGGAACACTTTCGACCAATGTTGCGATATACCTCGACGCCAATGCCAACGATACTTTCGAGAACAGCGAGCGGGTGTATTTGGCGAATGGTCAAACCAGCCTGACCAGTTCTACCAGCCAGGCCGGCTCCCTTACGGTTCCGACAACCGCCAAGGCCGGCTCCTTTGGCAGGATGCGGATTATTTTTGAAGATGGGGCCACACCCAATCAATGCGGCACTTATGCGTCCGGTGAGACCATCGATTTCACTGTAGCCTTTGTCAGCCCGGCCAACGACGTGGGAGTAAGCGCGCTGGAATATCCGACGCCGACGACCTGTGCTAATGATTCACAGCTGGTGTCCGTCCATATCCATAATTACGGTACGGTCGCGCAAACCGGCGGTATCCCCGTGAGCACCGCTATTACCGGCGGAAGCAAGACCATCACGCTTTCCGCGACCTGCCTGGATAGTATCCCTCCCGGCGGAGACGTGATCTTCACGTACAATACCTCGTTTGCTTCGGTTGCCGGAACCACTTATACATTCACCAGCCAGACGGGGCTTTCCACCGATCCGAATACCGCCAATGACACCAGCAGCACCTCCATCACTGTGAATGCAGCCGAATCGACCGTGACGGGAGCAGCCACACTTTGCGGGGCCAACGCAACCTCGGTTGTATTACATGCCAGCACCACCGGCGACGATCTGGCGCTCTGGTACGATAGCCCCGCCGCTACTATTCCCATTGCCGCCGGCAACAATACCAGCACTACGGAGATTCCCGCCAACAAGACCTATTATCTCGGCGTGAACGATCTTCAAACCAAGGCCGGCCCATCCGGTAAAACGGCGAGCATCCTTACTGCTGCCGCGGGCTCATCGCTCGGCGGCGCCTATTTCCGGTTCGGTGGCAATTTCATGAAATTTACCACCTATGTGCCGCTGACCATCGAAAGCGCCAAGATGTATATCGCCCACACAGGACAGATCAGCTTCACGCTGGCTCAGCTCATCTCGTTCGACGATAACTCGGGAGGATATGAATATCTGCCGATCCTCACCAATTCGGTGGATGTCTATCCCACCATGCCCGGGGCGAAGAATACGGATACCGCTGTACAGATCAATGTTACGCCAGGAGATAATAGCGATACGGGGGCTTATTTCCTCCTGAATATCCCAGTGCCCAATCCGGGTAGTTATATCCTGATGTTCACGTGCGAGAATTATGCATCCGCCTTCCTGAATGCCAACATCAAAACCAATCCCTATCCACTGACCTTGCCGGGAGTAATGTCGATCACCGGTAATGATTTCATCGATATCGGCAAAGCCGATAGCATTACGTACTCCCAAAAATTCTATTACCCGTTGTACGATATCGGTCTGCGGCTGGAAGGCTGTCCGTCGTCGGCACGAACGGCGATCGCTGCAACGACCACAGGATCGGCGCTCACCATCGCCCAGCAAGGCGCATCCTTCGTAAGCAGCGCGGCAACCGGTAACCAATGGTATCTGAACGATAGTCTGCTTACAGATTCCACGACACAGCAGATCTCGCCGTCGATCGCGGGTGTCTATTATACTGTTGTCAACGATCCTACGACGGGATGTTCGTTAAAATCCAATTCGCTGACCTATACGCCCAATTCGACCAATCCCAATGATCAGATCAGCCTGCGTGTGGGGCCCAATCCAGGCTATGGCGATTTCTTTATGACCTTCTATATGACGAATTCGGCCGATTTACGCATCGAGATATTCGACATGCTTGGTCGCCAGGTTTATACAAAAGAGTATGGGAATTTCAGCGGGGCCTTTAGCGATCATATCAGTACGACGCTGAATGCGGGTATCTATGAAATGAAGATTTTCCATGGATCAGACACCTATCTTTATAAACTAAGCGTCAAGTAAAAAACAAAACTACCACCAATGCTACAACCCTGGCAAACAGGGAAGGTTATCCGGATCGAGCAAGAGGCAGCACAAACCAGAAGATTCTGGATACAGCTGCCTTCAATGCCGTCGTTCGACTTCGAGCCCGGACAGTTCGTAACCCTCGACCTGCCTATCCACGAGAAACTCAACAAACGCATTCGTAGCTATTCCATTGCCTCCTGGCCAAATGGGACCAATGTCATCGAGCTGGTCATCGTATTACTTGAAGGCGGGGCGGGGACCACTTATTTGTTCAACGAAGTGAGCGTCGGGAGCGAGCTGACGTTACGCGGTCCCCAGGGCATCTTTACGCTCCCCGAGGTCATAGAGAAAGACCTCTTCTTTATCTGCACCGGGACGGGCATCGCTCCGTTCCGGTCCATGAGCAATCATATCTTAAACTGCAATATCGCGCACCGGGATATCTACCTTATCTTTGGCTGCCGGCGTTTCGAGGACGCACTTTACCGAAAGGAAATGACGGAGCTTGCGCGGCAGCTTCCCAGCTTCCATTATATTCCAACCTTCTCGCGGGAAACTCCGGATGCGAACAGTCCGCAGATACGCACCGGCTATGTGCATGCGATCTATGAAGAACTTTGTTCGCGGCAGGAGACCCCGCGACCGGCGCATTTCTTTCTTTGCGGATGGAAAAATATGATCGATGAGGCCAAACTACGCATCCTGGCATTAGGTTATGACCGAAAATCGATCCACCAGGAATTATACGGATAAATGAACGAAAAACCGCCGGTGGCGGTTTTTTTAAAGCTCCTGCCTCCGGCAGTTTTATTATTTCGAAGCTTTTTCTTTAGACGACTCTTTCGTAGGTCCACTGATCTTCATGGGAATGACAGGGATATCCTGGACGTCCTGCACTTGTGATTCGAGGGCAACAAACGCCTGTTGTGCCTCTAACGTCTCCCGATTTGCACTCAGCAGATCCATTTCAAGTTTCTGGATCTTTGACTGAGCTTTAATGAGTCTAATCCTTATCGTGAGATAACCTATGAGGATTCCAATAATACCTGTCAGCGCCAGAACGATAGGGTTAATGACCAGATCTAAAGTAAATGACATGTTTCAAAATGTGTTTTAAGTTCTGAAAGAAGACAGGTTCTTCAAACGGAATGAAACTACTGGCTTTACAGGGGATAGGGACAAAAGACACTTGTACCTATAGGGGTCAAATATAGCCACAAAGTAATACAAATCTTTAAAAAATCCTAGGCTATATTTTTAATTTTTAAGCCAGTTGTCGGTTAACAATAGCCGCCACTTCGCTTATGGGAATTCGCTCCTGGCCCATGCTGTCCCGGTGCCTTAAAGTTACCATCCCATCTTCTTTCGATTGATGATCAACTGTTACGCAAAAAGGAGTGCCGATCGCATCCATCCGGCGATATCGTCTGCCAATTGTATCTTTTTCTTCATAAAAGCAGCGAAACCGGGGCTTACAGGTGTCCATGATCTCCCGGGCAATCTCCGGGAGCCCATCTTTCTTGGTAAGCGGAAGGACGGCCAATTTAATGGGCGCCAATTTCGCCGGGAATTTCAGCACTACCCGGGTATCGGGTTTTTCAGGCGTTCCCACCTCTTCCTCCGCATATGCTTCGCTCAAGACCATGAGTACCGTCCGGTCGAGGCCGATGGAAGTCTCGATCACATAGGGAATATAGTTCTGATTGATCTCAGGGTCGAAATACTGGATCTTTTTCCTGCTGTATTCCTGGTGATTCTTCAGATCGAAATCCGTCCGCGAATGGATGCCCTCCACTTCCTTGAAGCCGATGGGAAAATTATATTCGATGTCGCAGGCGGCGTCCGCATAGTGGGCCAGCTTGACGTGATCATGAAAACGATATTTCTCCGCCGGGATGCCCAGTCCAAGATGCCATTTCATGCGCGCTTCCTTCCAGTGCTCATACCATTCTTTCTGCGTGCCGGGGCGGATGAAGAACTGCATTTCCATTTGCTCGAACTCGCGCATGCGGAAGATGAACTGCCGGGCGACGATCTCGTTGCGAAAAGCCTTGCCGATCTGCGCAATACCAAAGGGGATCTTCATCCGGCCCGTCTTCTGTACGTTAAGAAAGTTGACAAAGATGCCTTGCGCCGTTTCAGGACGCAAATAAATCTCGCTTGCCTCTTCCGAGACGCTACCCAGCTGCGTCGAGAACATGAGGTTGAATTGCCGGACTTCGGTCCAGTTCGACGTACCACTGACGCCACATTTTATCTTTTGCGTTTCAATGAGCTTTTTCAGCCCATCGAAATCGCTGGCAGCGATCAACCGGTCCAGTTCGGCCTGAAGCGCATCCGCCTCGCTTTTCTTGCCTACTTTCTCTAGTTCCTCGATCCGGGCCTCGATCAAATGATCCACCCGATAGCGTTTTTTGCTATCCTTGTTATCGATCATGGGATCGCTGAAATTATCAACGTGACCACTGGCTTTCCAGGTGGTGGGATGCATGAAGATCGCGGCATCGATGCCCACGATATTTTCATTGAGCTGTGTCATGCTCTTCCACCAATGATCCTTTATATTTTTCTTGAGCTCGCTGCCGTATTGACCATAATCGTAAACGGCGCTGAGACCCTCGTAGATCTCGCTGGATGGAAAAATAAAGCCGTACTCTTTACAGTGTGAGATTATAGCCTGGAACCTTGCCGAGTCGTTTGCCATGGGCGCAAAGATAAAGGATTCTACCGCAGCTTTTCGTTCGACTGATGACGGGTTGCATCCCGGATATTTTTTTTAATAAAATTGTTTTCCAACGCAGTGGTCAGGTCGACGCCCGTTTGATTGGCGATGCAAATGAGCACCCAGAGCACATCGGCCAGTTCATCGGCTAATTGTTTCCCCTGATCCGACTGTTTGAAGCTCTGATCGCCATAAAGCCGGCTCATGAGCCGGGCCACCTCTCCCACTTCCTCGGTGAGGATGGCCATATTGGTGAGCTCGCTGAAATAGCGAACACCCGTAGTCCTGATCCAGGTGTCGACCATTTCCTGAGCCTCTCGGATCGAGATCCCCGGGGATGCCCCGGAAGGCGATGCGTTATTCATCCGGTAAAAATACATTTTTGCCAGGTACAGGATGTCTACAGAATTTTGCCGCAATTTCATATGCATGAAAATTCTAATTGTCGAAGATGAGATAGACCTCGCGCAGAGTATGGCGACCTATCTCAAGG
>Ga0134126_10011506_pt1 | contig 11180 bp, 8 predicted proteins | sample KB31752_FD_96881 | JGI IMG/M metagenome (GOLD analysis project Ga0134126, IMG submission 96881) | Terrestrial soil microbial communities with excess Nitrogen fertilizer from Kellogg Biological Station, Michigan, USA - KB3-175-2 | ecosystem: Environmental > Terrestrial > Soil > Unclassified ... | reverse complement strand
CCTTCTCCTCACCGGCGCGCTCGGAGAAGGCGGTGAAATCGACAGTATCGGCGCAGAGGACCGTCACCTGGCGGCGTTCGCCCTCTACCGCCGGCTGCCCGGCAGGCGCACCTCGCAATGGCCGGGACCCCGATCGTGGTTTGACAATTGGTCATCATTGCCGCCCGCGCCACGAGCGTAGGGCGACAGTAACTTTCACTGGGGCCGCGCCAGACGAGGCGCGGCTCAGCGGCCGGAGCGGCGGGCACCGTTGAGGAAGAGGTCGACGGCGGCGCGGATGCGATCCTCGATGGTGCGGCCACCCGGCTTGATGCCGAGCGTCGCGAGCCGCAGGCTGCTGTCGATGACCAGGCTCATGAACTGCTCGGCGGCTTGCTCGAGATCGTCGCTGCGCAGCTCGGCGCGATGGCGCTTGAGCGCGGCGGCGATGGCGCGGACGCCGGCTTGCCGGCCTTCGGAATGCGCCAGCCGCCCGAACTCCGGCCGGCGCTCGGCCTCGCCGATGATGATGCGGTGGAGGCTGACCGCCTGCGGCGCCAGGGCGCTGGTCAGCAGATGGCGGGCGATCTCCAGCAGCATCGGCTCGAGCTCGGCGTCGACAGACTGAAAGCGGGTGATCGGCGCCAGCCACCGCTCGATCAGGTCGCGCAGCACGGCGCTGAACAGCTCACCCTTGTCCTTGTAGCGTGCATAGACCGTGCGCTTCGACATCGACGCCGCCTCGGCGACGGCGTCGATCGACGTGCCGTCGAAGCCCAGCTTCATGAACATGGCGCCGGCGATCTCGATCAGATAGGCCTGCCGCCGCTGCGCATCGGCGACGGTCGGCCGACCGCCGCGCCCGCTCGTCGCGCGCGGTTTTGCCAGCACCGTCGCGCTATCGCTATCGTCCGGCATCGTGCTTGTCCTGCTTCACAAATCCGTGTATTGAAACGAAACCGTACCGTTGCGATACCATGCTGCACGGCGGGTGGGAAGGCAAAATCCGATCATGGCGCGCGGCGCAGCGTTCTTTATCGGCATTTTCGCGGCATTGTCGGCGACCGCCGTGCCGCCCTCGGCCGCGGCGCAGCAGGCGCCGCCGCCCGCCGTCGGCGTGGTCGCGGCGACGCGCAAGCCGATCACACAATCGACCGAGTATATCGGACGCATCCAGGCCAAGGACCGCGTCAACATCGTCGCGCGCGTCGCCGCCTTCCTGGACAAGGTGTATTTCACCGAAGGCGCCGAGGTGAAGAGCGGCGATCCGCTCTATCGACTCGAGCAGGGGCCGTTCCAGGCCGACGTTCAGGCCAAGCAGGCGTCGGTCGCGCAGTTCAAGGCGCAGCTGCAGAACGCGACGGTCGCCTATGGGCGCGCCAAGGCGCTGCTCAGCACGCCGGCGGGCCAGCAATCCGCTGTCGACCAGGCGCTCGCCAACCAGCAATCGCTGCAGGCGCAGGTGCAGAATGCCGAGGCTCAGCTGCAAGTCTCGCAGATCAATCTGGGATACACCGACATCCGCGCGCCGATCGACGGCAAGATCGGCCGCACCGCCGTCACGCAAGGCAACTATGTGAGTCCCGGCTCCGGCGTGCTCGCCACGATCGTGAGCCAGGATCCGATGTATGTGACCTTCCCGGTATCGGCGAGGGTCGTGCTCGGCCTGCGTCAACGCTACGCCGAGAAAGGCGGTTTTGCCGCCGCCGTGCTTAAGGTGCGGCTGCCCGATGGGCGCATCTACGACCAGACCGGCTCGATCGACTTCGTCGACAACACCATCGCCAGCAACACCGACACGATCACGCTGCGCGGCACGATCGCCAATCCGGTGCTGCCCAGCGGCGCCGGCCGCGAGCTGGTCGATGGCGAGTTGGCCACGGTGATCCTCGAGGATAGGGCGCCGGTCGAGGCCATTGCCGTGCCGCGCGCCGCCATCCTCTCCGACCAGCGCGGCGACTATCTCTATGTCGTGGGCGCCGACGACAAGGCCGAGCAGCGCCGCGTCAATCTCGGCCAGTCCTCGCCGACGCTCGCCGTGGTGACAAGCGGCCTCAGCGAGGGCGAGAATGTCATCGTCGAAGGCGTTCAGCGCGCGCGCCCGGGCGAGAAAGTGGCGCCGGGACCGGCCAGCCCGGCGGCCTCCGCCGTCTCCGGTGCCGCGCCCGCGAGCGAGGCTGCCCCCGCCGCCCGCCCGGCCGCGCCGCGCGGCTGACGCAGCCGTCGCGCGATGATCTCCGCCGTTTTCATCCGTCGGCCCCGCCTTGCCATCGTCATCGCCATCGTCATCAGCATGGCGGGCGCCATCGCGCTGACGCGCATCGCGGTCGCGCAATTCCCCGACATCGTGCCGCCGCGCATAGACGTCACGGCGACATATCCGGGCGCCTCGGCAGCAGTCGTGGAGGCGGCCGTCGCCCAGCCGATCGAGGCGCAGGTCGTCGGCGTCGACAAGATGATCTACATGAAGTCGACCAGCGGGAATGACGGCGGCTATCACCTGACCGTCAGCTTCGCCGTCGGCAGCGACCCCGATATCGACACCGTCAACGTCAACAACCGCGTGCAGACCGCGCTCCCGCAACTGCCGGCGGCGGTGCAGCTTCAGGGCATCACCGTCGTCAAGCACTCGGCCGCCGTGCTGCAGTTCATCAATCTCTTCAGCCCCGGCGGCAAGCTCAGCCCGGTCTTCATCACCAGCTACGCCACCATCAACGTGATGGACGAGCTGTCGCGTGTGCCCGGCGTCGGCCAGGCCCGCCTCTTCGGCCAGCTCAACTACTCGATGCGCATCTGGTTCGACACCGAGCGCCTGAACAGCCTCAATCTCTCACCTTCGGACGTCGTCAACGCGATCAAGGCGCAGAACGCGCAGGCGCCGGTCGGACGCGTGGGCGCGCGGCCGACGGGCAACGACCAGCAGTTCCAGATGAACGTCCAGACCGAGGGGACGCTCACCACGCCCAAGCAGTTCGGCGATATCGTGCTGCGCGCCAATCCCGACGGCTCGGTGCTGCGCGTTCGCGACGTGGCGCGGGTCGAGATGGGCGCGCAGAACGAGGATACCGAGACCCGTCTCAACGGCCAGCCGGCGGTCGGCTTGGCGCTCTATCTCTCTCCCGGCGCCAATGCGGTTCAGACGGCGAAGCTGGTCCATGAGATGATCGCCAAGCTCGAGAAGCGCTTCCCGCCCGGGCTCAAGGCGCAGATCGTCTACGACTCCACGCTCTTCGTCAACGACACCATCCACGAGGTGCTGCTGACGCTCGGCGAGGCATTCTGCCTGGTCGTGCTGGTGGTGTTCCTGTTCCTCGGCAATCTGCGCGCGACGATCATTCCCGCCGTCGCCGTGCCGGTTAGCCTCATCGGCACCTTCGCCGTACTGCTCGCCATGGGCTATTCCGCCAACACCGTGTCGCTGCTCGCGATGGTGCTGGCCATCGGCATCGTGGTCGACGACGCCATCGTCGTCGTCGAGAATGTCGAGCGCGTGCTCGAGGAGCATCCCGAGCTCTCGCCGTCCGAAGCGGCGCTCGAGGCGATGCGGCAGATCACGGCGCCGATCGTCGCCATCAGCCTCGTGCTGCTCTCGGTGTTTGTCCCGGTCGCCTTCATTCCAAGCATCACCGGCGAGCTTTTCCGTCAGTTCGCGGTGACGATCAGCGCCGCCATGCTGATCTCGGCGCTCAACGCGTTGACGCTCTCGCCGGCGCTTTGCGCGCTTTTCCTGCGGCATGAGGGCAAGAAGCGCGGGCTCATCGCGCTCACGCTGCGCGGCATCGACCAGGTCCGCGACGGCTATGCCGCGATCGTGCGCCGCCTGATGCGCGTCGCCGCGCTGTCGCTCGTCGCGGTCGCGGTCTTTGCCGTCGGCATCTTCGGCGTGTCGCGCGTCACGCCGACGAGCTTCCTGCCCGAGGAAGATCAAGGCGCCTTCTTCCTCAATGTGCAGCTTCCCGATGGCGCCTCGGTCGCGCGCACCAGCGTCACGACGGCCGAGGTCGAGCGGCTGCTCAAGTCTTTGCCGCAGGTCCAGGACGTTTTCGCCGTCATCGGCTTCTCGCTGCTCGACGGCGGCAACGAGTCGAACGCTGCTTTTCTCGTCGCCAAGCTCAAGCCGTTCGGGGAGCGCAGCGCGTCGGCCGACTCGGCGCAGACGCTCATCCGGCGCATCTTCGCGCTGGGCACGCAGATCCGCACGGCCACCGTCGTGCCCTTCAACTTGCCGCCGATCATAGGCCTGTCGACGAGCGGCGGCTTCGAATACCAGCTCGAGGCGCTCGAGGGTCAGGACCCTGCCAGCATGGGCAGCGTGATGCAGGGCGTCGTCGCCGCCGCCCACCAGGATGCGCGGCTGGCGCGCATCTTCTCGACCTTCACTGCGACGACGCCGTCGATCTATCTCGACATCGACCGTGACAAGGCGCAGGCGCTCGGTCTCGACATCAACGACGTGTTCACCGCGCTGCAGTCCACGCTGGGCGGATTTTTCGTCAACAATTTCAACCTCTACGGCCGCACCTGGCAGGTCAACATCGAGGGCGAGGCCGCCGACCGGCGCGACATCAGCGACATCTGGCAGATCCATGTGCGCAACAAGCAGGGCGAGATGGTGCCGCTGCGCTCGATCGCGAGCGAGCGCATCGTCGTCGGCCCGCAGGTGATCACGCGTTACAACAATTACCGCTCGATCACGATCAATGGCAGCCCGGCGCCGCGCGCCTCCTCGGGTGCCGCGCTGGCGGCGATGCAGGAAGTCTCGGCGAAGACGCTGCCACCCGGCTACAGCTACGAATGGACCGGCACTGCCTATCAGGAGCACGAGGCGGCCGGGCAGACCGGGCCGATCCTGGCCGCCGCGGTGGTGTTCGCCTTCCTGTTCCTCGTCGGCCTCTATGAGAGCTGGGTCATTCCGATTCCCGTCCTGCTCTCGGTCGTGGTCGGCGTGCTCGGCGGCTATGTCGGCATCCTCGCCGCCGGCTTGACACTCGACCTCTACGCCCAGATCGGCCTCGTCGTGCTCATCGCGCTTGCCGCCAAGAACGGCATCCTCATCGTCGAGTTCGCCAAGGAGCAGCGCGAGCAGGGCATGGCGATCGCCGACGCGGCGGTTCTCGGAGCGCGCATGCGTTTCCGCGCGGTGATGATGACCTCGATCGCCTTCGTGCTCGGTCTCGTGCCGCTGGTCTTCGCCCATGGCGCGGCGCAGATCAGCCGTCGCGACATCGGCACCTCGGTCTTCGCCGGCATGCTCGTCGCCAGCAGCATCGGCATCTTCCTCATCCCGATGCTCTACGTCGTCTTCCAGACGGCGCGCGAATGGGGCCACCGTCGCCGCGCCGCCCGGGCCGCCGCGCAGCATCCGGCGCCGGGCGAGTAAGCCCGCAGCGGCTATGATCCCACGTGGCCGGCGCGGATCTCGGGGGCGGGTCGCCTGCGCAGGGTCCTGCTACTACAGCACCGGGCGTTCGGCGGCTATCTTGCCCAAGGCGCCGCGCAGCCGCGAGGACAGCTCGGCGAGCTTGAATGGCTTGCGCAGCACGGCGACGCCGTCGATCTCGTCGTCGATGAACGCATCGGGCGCGTAGCCGGTGATGAACAGCGCCTTGAGCTGGGGCCGCTGCCGCCGCACCTGATACAACAGCTCAGTGCCGTTCATCTCGGGCATGGCGTAGTCGATGAGCACCAGATCGATGCCGGCATCGCGGCCGACGATGTCGAGCGCGTGCTTGGCGTCAACCGCCTCGACCACGTCATAGCCGAAGCTGGTGAGACAGCTGGCGACGAACTCACGCACGCCGCTGTCGTCGTCGACCACGAGGATGCGCGCCGACTGAGGAGTCGACAGGTCGACATGCTCGGCCGTGCCGCGCGGCTCCTGCGGCGCACGGGCGGCACGCGGCAGGTAAACGCGCACCGTGGTGCCGACGCCGGGCCTGCTGTCGATGTCGACGCCGCCGCCGAGCTGACGCACGATGCCGTAGGCTTGGCTCAGGCCGAGGCCGCTGCCGCGCCCGACCTGCTTGGTGGTGAAGAACGGCTCGAACGCTTTCGCTTTCACCTCTTCGCTCATGCCGGTGCCGTTGTCGGCAAGCGAGAGCACGATGTAGTCGCCGGTGGCGAGGCCCGCCGGATGCCCGTCGCGCGACACGCGCAGGTTCTCGGTTCTGATGCTCAGCACGCCGCCGCTCGGCATGGCATCGCGCGCGTTGATGGCGAGATTGAGGATCACGAGCTCGAGCTGATTGACGTCGACCATCGCGGGCCACAACCCCTTGCCTGGTCCTGTCTCGATGCGGATCGTGGCCCCGATGGTCGACACCAGCATCTCGGTCATGCCGGCGACCAGGCGGTTGAGGTCGACCGCCTTGCGCTCCAGGCGCTGCTTGCGGGCGAAGGCGAGGAGCTGCTCGGTGAGCTTGGCGCCGCGCTGGGCGGCGCGCGTGGCGCCGTCGAGCAGACGGCGGAGCGCCGGATCGAGCGAGCGACGTGCCGCGAGCTCGAGGTTGCCGAGCACGCTGGTGAGCAGGTTGTTGAAGTCGTGCGCCACGCCGCCGGTCAAAAGCCCGATCGCCTCCAGCTTCTGGCTCTGGCGCAGCGCCTCCTCCGTCGCCTTGCGCTCGGTGAGGTCGTGCGTGCTAATAAGCAGCTTTGCGATGCGGCCGTCCGCATCGCGGATCGGCACCGCGGTCGACTGGTTGATGCGCGCGCCGACGGGATAGGGATAAGTATCCTCGTAACTGATGGGCACGCCGGTGTCGCGACAGCGCCGGAAACGCGCCGCCAGTCGATCGCCCAGCTCGCGCGGAAACACGTCATAAGGCGTCTTGCCGATGACCTCCGCCGCGGTCCGTCCCGACGCCCTCTCGTGTGACGGGTTGATCGCCTCATAGATGAAGCGGTCATCGGACGTGACCGAGAGCAGGATGAGACCCGCGGCGGTGTGCTCGAAGACGGCGGCGTAGCGCGCATCGCTGGCGCGTTGCGCCTCCTCGGCGCGCGCACGCTCATCGATCTCGTTTCGCAGCTCGCGGGTGCGTTGCCGCACGCGCCGCTCGAGCGTGTCGTTGAGCAGCTGCAGCTCCTCGCGCGCGCGGTTGCGCTCGGTCGTGTCAAGAAGTGCGCCGACGACGCGCACCGGCCGCCGGTCGGCGTCGCAGATCGGGTGGCCGCGCGCCATCACCCAGTGCACGCTGCCGTCGGGCCAGACGACGCGGTATTCGACCTCATAGTCGCGGCCGTCCGCCATCGACAGCTCGATCTCGGCCAGCGTGCCGCGCAGGTCGTCGGGATGGATCATCGACAGCACGGTGCTGTAGGTCAGCTCGGTGTCGGTCGGCAGGCCGAAAAGCGCTCTGCCGCGGTCCGAGATCTCGAACGCCAGACTGTCGATGTCGAGTGACCAGGAGCCGAGTTTCCCCGCTTGCAGAGCAAGACCCAAACGCTGCTCGCTCTCGCGCAGCGCGTCCTCCGTGCGCTTGCGCGCGGTGATGTCGCTGATGATGCTGACGCAATATTGCGGACGATCGGCCGCATCGCGCACCACGGATACCGTCAGCTCGGCCCAGATCATCGTGCCGTCGCCGCGGATATAGCGCTTCTCCATGCTGAAGGTGGTGATCTCGCCGGCGATCGCGCGCCCGAGCAGCGTCAGGTCGGACTCGAGATCGTCGCGGTATGTCAATTCCTGGAAACGGCGCCGCAGCAGCTCCTCGCGCGCATAGCCCAGTATCTCGCAAAGCTTGCGATTGACGTGGAGGAAACGGCCATCGAGCGCGACAAGAGCCACGCCGACCGGTGCGTGGTCGAACGTCGAGCGCAGCGTCCCTAATGTGCCGCCACGATGCTGGGTCACGTCGAAGGTGGCAGCGGACGATGCAGCCCTCGGGCGAATTGACTCGCTCCCCACGCCCTCGCTCCTCGGTGAAGCGCTCCCAATCGCATGTTAGCCGCAGACGGCGGACCTGACGACGGCAATTCGCGTGCCGGCGCGATGCTCCCGTTGCCTTCCCCAGCGCGGAGGCGGAAGATCGCTGGGCAAGTCACCCAGAACGGGAGGAATGCCATGCAGACGCTGCCGCAGGTCGACCAGGTCTTGCGCAAGGGGATTGAAGCGGGCGACGTCCCGGGCGTTGTCGCCGTCGCGGCGACGCGGGACGGGCCCGTCTATGAGGGCGCCTTCGGCAAGCGAGCCCTGCCGGAAGGGCCGGATATGACCGTCGATAGCGTGTTCTGGATCGCCTCGATGACCAAGGCGATCACCTCGACCGCGTCGATGCAGCTGGTCGAGCGCGGCAAGCTCACGCTCGACGGCCCGATCGCCGACGTGCTGCCCGAGCTCCGATCACCCAAGGTGCTGGAAGGCTTCGATGAATCGGGTGAGCCTCGACTCCGCCCGGCGGCGCGGCCGATCACCTTGCGCCATCTCATCACGCACACTGCGGGCTTCGGCTATGACATCTGGAACCCAGATCTCCTGCGCTACGAGGAGAAGAAAGGCATCCCCGGCATCACCAGTTGCGAGAACCTGGCGCTGACCACGCCGCTCACCTTCGATCCCGGCGAGAGATGGGACTACGGCATCAACATCGACTGGATCGGCAAGGCGGTCGAGCGCGTCAGCGGGCAGAAGCTCGGCGAGTATTTGCGCGACAACCTGTTTGAGCCCCTCGGCATGCGCGATACGGCCTTCAAGATCGGTCCCGAGCAGCGCAAACGCCTCGTCGGCATGCACACGCGCGGCGCCGACGGTGCCCTCGCTCCGATGCCGTTCGAGATCCCGCAGGAGCCGGAATTCGAGATGGGCGGCGGCGGCCTGTACAGCACCGCGGCCGACTACCTCGCTTTCACGCAGATGTTCTTGAACGACGGGCGGGCCGCTGACGGCACGCAGGTGCTGAAGCCCGAGACGGTGAAGCAGGCGGCGCAGAACCAGATGGGCGACGTCAACGTGCGGCTGCTCAAGACCGCCATCCCGCCCTATTCCAACGATGCCGAGTTCTTCCCGGGCATGGTGAAGAAATGGGGCCTCGGCTTCATGATCAACACCGAGCGGGTGCCCGGCCGGCGCAGCGCCAGCAGCCTCACTTGGGCCGGTCTCGGCAACACTTATTTCTGGATCGATCCGGCCAAAGGCGTCGCCGGCATCATCCTCATGCAGCTTGTTCCGTTTGCCGACGCCAAGGCCTTGGCGCTCTACGATAAGTTCGAGAACGCGCTCTACACGTCGCTGGCGTGAGGGCGGGCAGCGCCGTGCGTCTCGAGAAAGAGGGCATAGGATAGCGGGCTGGCGCCTCGCGTCACGCCGGCGGTTGGCGTGGCTCGCAGGCGAGGGCGCCCCTGCTGCGTAGGCGCTCGAGCTCGGCGATGAGCGCGCGCGGCGTGAAGGGTTTTGCCAGCATCGAGTAGCCGTCCTTGAGGAAGATGCGGCGGTGCGACGCGTCGTCGAGGATGATGAGCACTTGGGCGCCCGTCGCTGCGGCGTGCTGCGCGAGCCGCAGCGGGTCGATGCGCTCGCCGCCGCCGGCGCTGGCGAGGATGACGATATCGAAGCGCTGCTGCTCGATGCGCTGCTGCGCCGCTTCCGTCATGTCGACTGAGACCACGTCGTATCCGGCGTGATCGACGATGACATCGAGGAATTCGCGAAAGAGATCGGACGGCTCGACCACGAGCACCATGCAGATCTCGGCCATCGCGGCACCCCTCGGCGCGGTCCTCCAATGACCGAGAGGCGCACGAGAGGGCCCTCGGCGCGTCGGCTCGCGCGGTCGCGGAGCGCCCGCGGCGGGCGGCATTGGCGTGCCGTGAGAAACGCGAGACTAGAAACGAGGTTCCCCACCCGCGTGCGGCGACCGCTAAGCCGACCGGGTAATCGATTTGATCTCGCGGCGCGCGCGGCCGGAGAGCGTGGCGATTTTCTCGTCTTGCGCCTCGATAATCGCCTTGGCCGGCGCGTCTCCGTCGAGACCACCCAATTCCGCACTCGGGACCTTGCGGTGCGAGCTGCGCGAGCCGTCGGTGTAGACAATGTCGAACAGCACGAATTCGCCGCCGTTGCCGGACTTCTTGCGGGCCATGGCGCCGCCTCTTACCCCAAACACCAAAAATGAAAGGGCGGAGCAGCGGCCTCAAGCCGCTGCTCCGCCGCTTGGCGACGTCAGCCGACCAGCGAGAGATTGCCGGCCGCTTCCTTGCCGCGATCGCGCACGATCTCGTACTGGATCTTTTGACCCTCGTTGAGCCCCGGCAGCCCGGCGCGCTCGACCGCCGAGATATGGACGAAGACGTCCTTGCCGCCGGCATCCGGTTGAATGAAGCCGTAGCCCTTCTGCGCGTTGAACCACTTGATCGTACCCGTAGCCATTTCGGCCTCCATAGAAATCAGGAAAGCGCGCCACGCCCCTCGCGTGCGCCCTGCAGTTGTCGGCCTCATGGTCTTGAAGAACACGCCGGGATAGGCGTGACGGCAAGGCGTCGAAGACGAAACTAGCGGCCGGAAGATGGGGACTCTCCCGGCCAAGCGCAACGGGGTAAATCGCCAATGCCGCAAAAATTTCACAGCATTGGAAGCGTTAAAACCTACGCGCGAAACAGCGATCGTCTCCGCGCTCGCCGCGCAAGCCGGCTCGAAGCCGTTAGAGAGCGCGCAGGAAGTCGAGGAGGAGCGCGTTCACGTGATCCGGCGCCTCCTGCTGCACCCAATGGCCGGCGCCCTCGATGATCACGCTTTTCGTCAGGCCCGGCAGCACCGGCCGCAACTCTTCGTGCGCGATGCGCATTCCCGGCATGCGGATGACACCGTCGCGCTCACCGGCAATGAACAGCGATGGCTGCCGGATCGGCGCCGCGGCGAAGGGCGCCATCAGCTCCCAGTTGCGGTGCAGGTTGCGATACCAGTTGAGACCGCCGCGAAAGCCGCTCGCGGTGAAGTCGCGGACATACTCGGCGAGGTCGGCCTCGCTGAGCCAAGGCAGCGGCGACGTCGGCTCGGAGCAGCTATCGAGCAGGCCTTTCCCCGGCGGGACAAACGGGCGCCAGCGCTTGTCCGGCGGCAGGTTGCCCGAGGCAGAGTAGTAGACTGCGGCAAGTGTGCGCTTCACGTCGCGCTCGAACTCGCGCTCGGCGACATCCGGCTCCTGGAAATACATCATGTAGATGGTCTCCATGCCGCCGGCCTTGAACGCCTCGATGGCGCTGAT
>Ga0134126_10011505_pt1 | contig 11180 bp, 9 predicted proteins | sample KB31752_FD_96881 | JGI IMG/M metagenome (GOLD analysis project Ga0134126, IMG submission 96881) | Terrestrial soil microbial communities with excess Nitrogen fertilizer from Kellogg Biological Station, Michigan, USA - KB3-175-2 | ecosystem: Environmental > Terrestrial > Soil > Unclassified ... | reverse complement strand
CGTTGGTACGGCTCGCGCATGGGGCTGCATGTTTCCGTTAGGCGCGGCGACGCGTGGGACACGGTGGCCTACGTGCCGGACGCCGGGCCCATCGCGTGGCGGGATGTCGCTGCCGTGATTCCGGTGCCGCGCGCCGACACGCTCACCATTCGTTTGTCGTTCGTGGCCGATGAATGGCGCATTGACCACGTGGCGGTCGCCGCGCTGTTTCGCCATCCGGTACCGGAACGTATCGAGGCCTCGGCCGTGCTTGTCGCGGGCGGCGCTTCGAACGAGCCTGCCCTCGAGAGCGCCCGAGACCTCGACGCCCAATACCTCGTGACCACGCCGGGCCAGCGGTTCACCGTCCGATTCAACGCCGGACAAGCACCGAGCGACTCGGCGCGCACCTTCCTCCTCGCAACAGAGGGCTACTACACGGAGTGGATTCGCGGAAGCTGGGTGCGGCAAGCGAGGACGCCGCACCCCTTCAGCGCGTCCGATACGACCCTCGTCGAAACCGTAAACCACTGGGCTCGAGTGGGCCCGGCGTTCGAGGCGCAGTTTGCACGGACTCGAATTCCCGTGAGGTGATTGCCATGAAACACGTCTTGATGATCTTGGTGTGCGCCGCATCCCTCGGGTGCTTCTTCGGGCCGCGAGCGAGAACGGTGGCCGTGGCGCGTGAGCCCAACGGCACGTCCGTGAAAATCATGCTTCCATCTCGCACGATCACGAATGCCGAGCTTCTCGCCGTGAGCGACACGGACATCACCATGCTGTGGTCAGACACGGTGTGGTCGATCCTGTATCCCGGAGCGCGCGAGATGGCGTTCAGCGACGTGGCGGTGACGCTCGACAATGGACGCCGCCCGACGCCGGTCGAGCAGGGCCGGCTGCGTTTGGCGAGCCGTTTTCCACAAGGACTGAGCCCGAATCTCGAGGCTCGGATGTTGGCGGCGCACCACCAGCCGGCCGTCGCCTTCATGGCGCCATGAGGTGGTTAGGCGTGGTGCTCGTGGCGGCGGGCGCGGGATGGATGCCGGCGCGTGCGCAGCAGCCGCCAATGCCTAACGATACCGGAGCCGCGTTTCTGTCGCGCGTGCGCGTCGCGACCGACAGGTACCGCGATCGCCAGCGGGCCATCCTCGACGGCTATCGCCCGATCGGTGGAGATTTCCCTGGGATGGGCGAGCACTGGCTACAGATCGGCATCCTGTTCAGCGGCCGGTTCACGGTCGAGGAGCCACCGATTCTCGAGTATGCGATCATCGACGGGCGCCCGACGCTGGTCGGTGTCGCGTACGCGCTGCCGCTGCTGGCGGGAGAGCAGGCGCCGCCTTTCCCGGGCGTGCAGGCTTGGCATGAGCACACGGCAACGGTTGAGGAAGAGACGGATCTCCTGAGCCAAGTGATGATGCCGCACGCACCGATGCCTGCGCCGAGACTCGCCATGCTCCACGTGTGGGCTTGGCTTCCGAATCCGGCCGGAGTGTTCTCCGCCGACAATTGGGCGCTCCCCTTCGTGCGCGCCGGGCTCGTTGCTCCGGCGAACGATCCCGGCGCCGTCGCCGGTCGTGTCGTGTCACTCGTGAGCGGCGGCGATGCCTTTTACGCGAGTGTGTTCGAGAGCCTGTCCGGCGCGACGCGTGCCGACAGCATCGCCATCGCCAGTGCTGTCGGCGCCGCTCGTGTGGCCGCACAGGCGTGGATAGCGGCGCGGGGTCCACACGCCGCGAGCAGTGAGGACCTGGACCGCCTGCGTGCGATCTGGTCAGACATGTGGCTGGCCCTCGACTCCACGCTCACCTCCGCAACGCGCGAGCGCCTCTCGTCCATCCGCGGGCGGTAACACCCGCTCTGCCGACTGGCCGCCGCTCGTTAGGTCGTGCCTTCCGTACGCCGCGGAAGCGAGTCGCTCGCCACCACCAGCTCGTCGTCGCGCCCAACTCTCGAGTGCTCGAGAGGTTCGGCGCATTCGGGTCGTGGCTGCGCTTCGCCTACGTCAGGCCTTCGCCTTACGTAAGCAACCGGCATCGGCCTCCTACGTACTCGTCGCACGCGAACCCAGTGCTCTGACGTATCCAACGGACCGCCCCGGTCTCGCATCCTGCACCGCGTCACCCGGCTCCATGCCTAACGCGATGCGAGGACACCCCCATGCGAAGCCTAACGGTTGGTTGGATGCCACGCCGTTCCGGTTCGTCGCGCTGGTCGCGCCGGTCGGAGCGCTCACGGCGTTCACACGATGGCTGGGCGATTCGGTCGTCCACCTCACCGTCCCCGCCCGCGCCATGACCGGCGATCCGCGTGCGCTCTCGGGGCGGTCGCCGGCCCGGCACGGTTTCGACAGAGCGGCGGACTGGGTGAGCGCGGGCGGGGCGGGTGGCGATCATTATTCTCCGCTCGCCGAGATCACGCGTGCGAATGTCGACTCGCTGCAAGTGGCGTGGATATACCGCACCGGCGATGTGTCCGATGGTCTCAAGGAAGGCAGCGGGCCGTCGACGGCATTCGAGTCCACGCCACTCCTCATCAACGGACTCCTCTACCTCGCAACGCCATCGGCGCGTGTCGTTGCGCTCGACCCGGAGCGAGGAACGGAGCGGTGGGCATTCGACGCGCGCCTGGACCGTGCATCGTTGGCCCACGACGAAGTCACCGTTCGCGGTGTCGGCGCATGGATTCAGCTCGTCCACCACGACCTGTGGGACTATGACGTCGCAGCGCAGCCGGCCCTCGCCACCGTCGTGCGGGACGGCGTCGCCATTCCGGCGCTGGTGCAGGCATCGAAGACCGGCATGGTGTTCGTGCTCAACCGCCTAACGGGGATGCCCGTTTTCCCCGTCGAGGAGCGGCCCGTGCCGGCGAGCGACGTTCCAGGCGAGGCAGCATCGCCGACGCAGCCGTTCATCGTGCTCGTCATCGGAGGGCTTGCCCTCGCGATGTACGTTGTCCTGAGTTTCCGTTAGGCTTGACGCGGCCCGGGGCGGAGCCGGCCGGCTGTTTCAGCGCCGGCTTTGCCTTCTTGCGCCCGCTGGATGGTTGTCCTCGGCCGCCGAGCAGGCTGCCGCGCCGCACCCACTCGGCCAGTTGTCCGCGACTCGTGATCTGCAGTCTCTTGTAGACTTCCGACAGCAACGTGCTCACCGTGCGGTCGGAGATGCCGAGTGCACGCGCCGCCTCTTTGTTTGTCTTGCCGGACGCGACAACACGAGCCACCTCGATCATCCGCTTCGTCAGCTCGGTCCGCTCTGCCTGACTCGGAGCGCGGGAGACACCAGGCGCGCGCACTCGCACCCCAAGCTCGCGCAGTTGCGCGCGCGCGCCCGCAAGTTCGACCACTGCGCCTAACTTCTCGAGCCGCGTGCACGCTGCATGGAGCACCTGCACGGCCGCGGCGCGATCGCCCAGCTCGACATAGCGCCGAGCGATCTCGCGCTGCAACCGCGCGGCGTCGAACACGAACGGTACGCGCTCCAGTTCACCGGTTGCGCGAATCACGCGCTCGAGCAACGCTGGCGTCGTGCCGCGAAGCATCTGGGCAAGCGCTTCGCCGACCTCGGCCCATGCAAGACCGAGACGGTGACCGATGAGCTCGGACTCCTGGCGCAATTGCCGGCTCAACCGCTCGGCCTCGTCGAACTCCCGCTTCCAGAGATGCGCCTCGATGAGCGCAGGCCACAAGCGATAGATCGCCCAGATTGCCTGGCCGGATTGCTCCGCGAGTGCAAGTCCGGCACGACTGATGCGAATCGCCTCGTCGTGAGCGCCGATGGCATTGTGATACATCGCCAGCCCCATCTGCACGCGCAGCGCGCTGTTCACATCGTGCGCACCTGCTTTACGATCGAGGCCCGCGATCGCCGCCGCTTCGTCGAGATACGTCCGAGCGTGCTCCAGATCGCCGCGCCCAACGTAGATCACCGCCGTCCATACAAGGAGCCGCGCGAGAATCGTGTCGCTCCGAATCGCGCGCGCGAGGCTAATGCTTTGCTCGGCGCGAGCGAGCGCCTCGGTCCACTCGCCGAGTCCCGCGAGATATTCGATGGCTACTTCGGCCGTCGACAGACGAAGGCTTGGCGACCGCAGCTCATCGGCGATGCGTTCGGCTTCGCGCAGGCGCGTCTCGAGCTCGCGCGCGTTGCCGGTCAGCCCGGCGACCACCGCGAGCGCCCAGTGCGCCGTGCACGCCACGTCGAGTTGTCCAGAGCGCTCTGCCAGATCGAGCGTCTGCGACGCATGATCGCGCGCCTGCGCGGCCGAGCACGTGACAATGGCGGTGAGCAGAAGCGCACGGTGCACGCGCGCGTGCAGTGCGATATCGCCGCTGGACTCCGCATCCGCGAGTGCGTCGAGGAGCGCCACGCGCGCGTCATTCGGGCGGCCAAGCTCGACGAGGCACGCTGCCATGACCACGCGCAATTGGGCGATCAGTCCACGTCCTCCCGCCGACATCGCTGCGCGCAATCCTTCCTCGCCGTGACGAAGGCCGTCCGCCGGCCGGCCCCGCCAATAACAGGCGAGGCCAAGGCGGCGCTCGACCTTCGCAATCAGAGCGACATCTCCTGTCGCCACTGCGCCCGCGCGAACGCGCTCCCACAGAACGAGTGCGGCGTCGTGATTGCCAACACGTTGATTCGCGAGCGCAAGTCGCGCGACCAAATCCGTGACTGGGATGGCGGGGGAGGAAGCGCCCTGCGTGGTCGACATCCCGTGCCGGTCCCAATGCTCGAGCGCGGCTCCCAGATAGCGAGTCGCTTCTCGGTCCGCGTGCTTCTCCAGCGCCGATTCGCCGGCGCGCATCAAGTAGCGCACCGCCTTAGGCGTGAGGTCGCCCCGACTTGCGTGAACGAAGTGAAACGCGAGCTCGTCGGCGTGATCCGCGGCGCCAGCGCCCCACAGGCGCTCCAGCGCGTCCGCAACCTGTGCGTGCAACACCGCCCGTCGTCCGATGCCCAATTCCTCGTACAACGTGTCGCGAACCATCGGATGCGTGAAGTCGTACGTCAGATGCTCATCCGCCATTTGTCCCGACAACACGTTCCGACGGCACAGCTCATCCAGGGCGGCGAGGAGCATCGGGGAGTCCATGCCCGTCGCCGCGCGCAGCCCGTCCACCGTTAGGCGGGCGCCGATCACCGCCCCGCAGTCTGCCACCGTTCGCGCTGCAGGACCGAGGAGTCCGACGCGTATTGCCAACGCGTCTCGAATGCTGGCAGGCAACTGCAACCCCTCCAGATCCCATCCCACCCACGTTCCGTTCCGGCGCTTGAGGCGCCCGGTCGCGATGAGCGACTTGATTGTCTGCTCGAGGAAGAACGGATTGCCTCGCGTCCAGCCAAAAAGCAGAGCGACGGCGTCGCGGGGCACGACTCCGTCGCCCAGGACTTGCCGGAGCAGCGCCTCGACCTCAACGCGCTGCAGCGGCGCTACCGTTCGGCTCACCGCCACGCCCATGTCGATCAACGAACGCAGCGTCGCGCTTAGTGCTGTGCGCGAGTCCGCCTCGGAATCATTCACGGTCGCCACGATCGCGAGTCGCGCCTGACGCACCTGCCGCACGACGAAATGGAGCAGCTCGAGCGACGATGGGTCTGCCCACTGCAGGTTCTCGATCACGAGCAACAGTGGCGTGCGGGCGCTCAGACCAGCGAGCAGTTGTGCAACCGTCCACAACACGCGTCCCTTGAGCTCGGGCGAGCTCACTGACAAGTCGGTCGGGTCTTGCCGACCTGCCGCCAGTGCGGGGAAGACATGTGCCAGTTGAGCCGTCGCTCCGCGAGACAGCAACGTCACCGTCGCATCGCCGAGGCTCCGCAGCACCGGGACAAAGGCATCGGCGAATAGCGCGTAAGGCACGCCTGTTTCTACGGCGTACGCGCTGCCGCTCGCCACCGTCCAGCCTTCTTCGATTGCGTGGCGTACCGCAACCTGCGCGAGCCGGGTTTTTCCGATGCCCGATTCGCCGCGCAAGAGTAGCGCGCTGCACATCCCCGCGGCGGCCCCGTCCAACGTACGTTGGATGAGCTCCAACTCGGCCTGTCGCCCAACGAGAGGCCAGAGCGTCGGCATATGATCGAGCGAAGGCAACGCAGCCTCCGACCGGGAGGGGGCGTGGGCCCGCCCCTGGGTCGTACGGGACGTCAATCTATGCGACTATCTGCCGCGCCGGTCAAGCGGGACGACGCTCTGCGCTCGCCGGCGCCGACGGCGCCGACGTATCATGTCGCACCCGCGTCAATGCGCTCATCGCGATTCGCGGCGCCTAACGACCGACAGCCTGGCCGCTCCTCCGCGGCGGCCGGTCGGCCCGCTCTCGACGTCACACGCGATTGCCGCGATGTATTCGGCGTGCGCTGCCTCGATCGTGGCCAGATTGCGCTCACACTTTCTTCGGTGCCGGACGCCGACCACGACAATCGGTACGCCCAACGGCGCGAGCACCACGGTGCAACAAACCAGCGTGCCCGCCACGATGATCAACAGGCACACAATCCGATGCCGTTGGAATGGAGCCGCTAGTTCCTCCCTGGCGGCGTACAACACATCCGGATCGCTCGAGCCCGTCGCCTTGAGCCTCCGTGTAACGGCTTGGGTACTCGTGTCGGCCGGGCCGTATGGCCGCTGGACCATGCGGGCCTCCGGGATTTGCGTGGGTCGCCCGGGTTCGCTACGCTAGAGGGCCGCCTCACGGCAGCCGGATCCAGCCAGTGGAATTCCCGATCCGCGGGTCGGCTACAAATCGCTTTGCGCGAAGGTCTGGAGAATACCGTCATGCCGCGTGGTGTCACCCACAGCGCCGTCGCCCACGGACTCGAGAACGCGGAGCTCGGCGGTCTCCTCGAGGAGCGTCGCGCGCTCGACGACCTCTTCAGTGCGACATACGAGGAGCTGCGCCGCCTGGCTTCTGCGGTCCGGCGCGACGACCCCAATGCGACGCTCACACCCACGACGCTCGTCAACGAGGCGTGGCTCAAGCTCGCGCAGTCGCCGCAGCTCGCATCCGTCCCACGCTTGCACTTCAAGCGCATCGCCGCGCGCGCGATGCGCCAGGTGCTCATCGAAGCGGCGCGCCGCCGAAAGGCGCACAAGCGCGGCGGCGCTGCCGCCATCGTCACCTTCGACGATGCCCTCGCCGTGGCCGCGACCAGTGCCGCCGCGGCAGACGACCTCATCGCCCTCGACGAAGCACTCGAGGAGCTCGCCCGCATCCAGCCGCGCCAGGCGATGATGGTGGAGTGCCGGTTTTTCGGCGGTCTCGACATCGCCGAGACGGGCGCGCTCCTCGGCGTATCCGAGGCCACGATCCTCCGCGACTGGCGGGCCGCCCGGGCCTGGCTCGCTCGCGAGCTGCGGCGCCCGCGCTGACGCGGCCTAACGGAGACGTCGATGGACGCCGAGCGTTGGGCGCGCATCCAGGACGTGTTCCACCGCGCCGCCGACATGCCGGCGGCGGACCGGGACGCGTTCCTCGACGCCGAGTGCGGCGCCGACGACGAGCTGCGCGAAGAGGTGTCGGCGCTCCTCGATGAAGACGCGCGCGGCGAGTCGCTCCTCGACCGCGACATCGCGCATGTCGCGCACGAAGTGCTGGGCCGCGGCGCGTCGCACGCGCTGCCCGACCGGCTCGGCCCGTACCGCATCACCCGTCTGTTAGGCGAAGGCGGCATGGGCGTCGTCTATCTCGCCCGGCGCGACGACCTCGGCAGCGATGCCGCCATCAAGATTCTGCGCGACGCGTGGCTCTCGCCCGCGCGCCGCGATCGCTTCGCCAGCGAACAGCGCACGCTCGCCCAACTCAACCATCCGCTCATCGCGCGGCTGTATGATGCGGACACGCTCCCGGACGGCACGCCGTGGTTCGTCATGGAGTACGTCGACGGCGTGCCGCTCACCGACTATTGCCGCGACCACGCGTCGTCCATGCCGGACCGCCTGCGATTGTTCCGCAACGTGTGCGAGGCGGTGCAGCACGCGCACGGCCAGGCGATCATCCACCGCGACCTCAAGCCGTCGAACATCTTCGTGATGCAGGACGGCACGATCAAACTCCTGGATTTCGGCATCGCCAAGCACCTCGATGATGGCGCCGTCGATTCCGATCACACGCGCACGGGCCTCCGCCTGATGACGCCGGCCTACGCGGCGCCGGAGCAGATTCGCGCCGGCCGCGTCGGCATCCACACCGACATCTATTCGCTCGGCGTCGTGCTCTACGAGCTGTTGACGGGCCGCTTGCCGTTCGACGTCGCGCACCGCACGCCGGCCGAGGTCGAAACGCTCATCGCCGAGCACGATCCGGTGAAGCCGTCGGCCGTGGCGCGCCGGCGTCTCGAGCACGAGGGCGCAGACGCGAAGCTCCCCGCAGCGAGCAAGAGCCAGTGGGACGACCTCGACGTCCTCTGCCTAACGGCGATGCACAAGGAGCCGGCGCGGCGATACGCCACCGTCGACGCGCTCATCCGCGACATCGACCGCTACCTCGCCGGCGAGCCGCTCGAGGCGCGCCGCGACAGCGTCCGCTACCGCGCCGGCAAGTTCCTGCGCCGCAACTGGCGCCCGGTCTCGATCGCCGCCGCCGTGTTCGTCATCATCGTGGGACTGGTCGTGTTCTACACCGTTCGCCTGACCAATGCCCGCAACGTTGCGTTAGGCGAAGCGACGCGTGCGCAACGCATTCAGGGCTTCATGGTCAGCCTGTTCCAGGGCGACGAGGGAGATGTCGCGCCGTCCGAGAGCCTGAAAGTCGTGACCATGGTCGACCGGGGCCTCAAACAAGCGCGCGCGCTCGACGGCGTGCCCGAATCCCAAGCGGAGCTCTACGAGACGCTCGGCAGCATCTATCAGGAACTCGGGAACTATGATCGCGCCGACTCGCTACTCCGCACCTCGCTCTCCGAGCGACGTGCGCTGTTTCACGCCGATCATCCCGCCATCGCCAATAGCCTCGTTGCCCTCGGCCTACTCTTCGATGCCCGCGCACAGTACGATTCTGCCGAAGCACTGATCCGCCAGGCGCTCGCGATGCAGCAACGCGTTCTCCCGCGCGGAGATCCCACGACTGCCAAGACCACGTCCGCCCTGGGCCGGGTGTTCGAGGACCAGGGGCGATATTCCGACGCGACCGCGATGCTCGACACCGCCGTACAGCTGTTGTCGGGACCCAACTCGCAGCCGGCGGATCTCGCCGCCGCCATCACCGAGCTCGCCAACTCGCATTTCTATGCGGGTCACTATGCAATTTCCGACTCGCTCAATCAGCGCGCGCTGCTCATCGATCGGAGCTTGTACGGACCGCGCCATCCTAACGTCGCCGATGATCTCATCAATCTCGGCGCGATTCAGTACGAGTACGGACACTATTTCGCGGCCGAGCGCTACTATCGCCAAGCGCTCGGCATCATCCGCGCATGGTACGGCGAGAACAACCCGGAGACTGCGTCGGCTCTCACCATGCTCGGCCGCACGCTGATCGACGAGAAGAAGTACGACGAAGCCGCGCAGCTACTCGGTGAGGCCCTCGACGTACAACAGCGTGCGTATGGTCCCGTCCATCCGCGTGTCGCCTCGGCCTTGAACGAGTTGGGGAAAGTCGCGCAGCAACGCGGACGATTGGACGAGGCAGCGCAGGACTTTCGTCGGATGGCCGACATCTATCGGCAGATCTACCACGACAAGCACTACCTCATTGGGATCGCGCTCTCGAATCTGGCCAGCGTGTACACGGCCAAGAAGCAGTACGCCGTCTCCGACTCGCTTTTCCGCGACGTGCTTCGCCGCTACGCCGACGTTCTCGCACCCAGTCATCAATTGGTGGGCATCGCGCACGTTCGTCTCGGCCACACGCTCGTGCTCGAGCGCCGGTTCCCGGACGCCGAGAAGGAGCTCACAGTCGGCTATAATATCTTGAAGTCGCAGACCAGTCCTCCGGCGACCTGGCTCGGGATGGCGCAGACTGACCTGGTCGCCGTGTACGACTCCCTCAAGCAGCCCCTAAAGGCGGTTCCGTTCCGCGCCGAGCTGGCCCAAGCGAAGAAGGCGCAGGATTCGATGCCGCCGCGCTGAGCAACTGCCTGTGGCGATCGAGCGCAGCGAGCCCGTCCAATACTCCCGCCGCCGCGGATTCTCATTAGCTTAGGTGTGTTCCCCGTCGGTCGCTGATTCTCGAGGCGAGCAATGCCCTACGTTATTACCGAGACCTGCATTGGCGTAAAGGACAAGGCGTGCGTGGATGTGTGTCCGGTGGACTGCATCTACGAAGGCGCGGACCAGTTGTTCATCCACCCCGACGAATGCATCGACTGCGGCGCGTGCGAGCCGGAATGCCCAGTCGAGGCGATCTACCCCGAGGACGCACTGCCGGCGAAGTGGGAGCAGTTCACGCGGATGAACGCCGCATGGCGCGAGGGCGCCGAGGTCGTCGACCACGGCGTCGATGCCCACCTCGCCGGCCACGACGCACCGGCCCAGCGCTAATCGGCACGGCTACGCGGCGGGCCGGCCCCGGGCGAGGTGCGCGACGCAGAGGTCCGGCTGGACGAACGGCTCCAGACTCGTAACCCGCGTGGTCGCCCCCGACTCGGAGAGCGCGCCCCGCATCAGCCCGAGGTGGATCGGACAGATGATGTCCCGGTGCGCCCGGGCGAGCTCGAGGAACGGGCAAGGGCGCATCCGGATCCGACGTCGGCGGCCGGTCTCGAGCTCGGACCGGAAGCCGACATCGTCGAGCAGCGCGAGCAGCCGCTCGACCGCCTCGTCGTCGGTGAGCGACTCGAACGGCGGCGGTGACTCGACCATGTAGCGACCCCAGGATTCACCGATCTCCACCAGCTGGTCCCCCGCCTTGCGGCCGAAGCGAGCGGCGAGCGTGGTCAGGATCTCGGCCAGGAGCCGATACCGGCGGCCACCCTCGTCCCCGACCTCCGCCATCGGGCGGTAGGCGATCCGCGGCCGGCCGCGTCCCCGAGGCGGCAACGTCCCCGAGGACACCAGCCCCGCCTCGGCGAGCGCGTTCAGATGCACCCGAATCGTGTTCACGTGCAGGCCGACCCGCTCCGCGAGCTGGCGCGCGTCGAGCGGCCCCTCGCCGGCAAGCTCGGCGAGGATCCGTGCCCGGCTCGGATCAGCCAACGCCCGGTGCCGCCGCAGCGCCCGGTCGCGCTCGGCGCTCATCCGCTGTACACCCCGAGCACGAACTT
>Ga0134126_10011504_pt1 | contig 11180 bp, 6 predicted proteins | sample KB31752_FD_96881 | JGI IMG/M metagenome (GOLD analysis project Ga0134126, IMG submission 96881) | Terrestrial soil microbial communities with excess Nitrogen fertilizer from Kellogg Biological Station, Michigan, USA - KB3-175-2 | ecosystem: Environmental > Terrestrial > Soil > Unclassified ... | reverse complement strand
CACGGCGACGGACGATGGCCCGGGCTGTTTGTGGAGGGATTGGCGGAAGAGGAATTCTGGCCCGTCTGCGCGCCTACCTACGCCGGGGCGGAGAGCCTCACTCCAGCGGATCTACCGAGTCGCCGTTTGATTCATTCGGTGAAAGCGCAGGCGCAATGGCCGCGCTGGTTCGCCCTCTCCGGCGTCGAACCGCTTACACGATGGCGCAAGGTGCTCTTCGATCGCAGCCATATGGCGATCGACGCGGCCGCTGGCGGCCTTGGGATCGCGCTTGAAAGCACCCTGATGACAGAGCGCGAGCTTGCGCAGGGAGCGCTGGTCCAACCCGTTCGCCATGCGCCAGAGATTCGTCTCGTCACGCAATGGATTGTCTGCCCGCGCGATCACCTGAGGCGGCGAAAGGTGCAACTGTTTCTCGACTGGCTGCGCCAGGAACGGGATATGTGGAAGGCCCGAAGCCGGCGGAACTGACGACCGGCTCCTGACTTCAGACGACAAGCGGCGACGTTCATGTGGTGAACAACGGCGGATCAGTGAAGCCGAACAACGCCTCCCGACCCGAAGACGGCCGGGTTCGCTCCGCGGAGCTCTGCAAGAAGAGGCGCCTCGGCGCGGAGGCGGCACCCCTTTCCTCCATTGGTCTATTGCGCAGCGACGCTCTTGGGAGGCTTGAAGCGATCTTCCATCTCGCGGCGAACCGCAACGACGTCGCAATCGTTCACGAGATCGACGTCGTCGTAGCTCACGACCTGGTCCTTCTTGACCGGCCGCTTGAGACGAACGTTGTGCGCGAGCCCGATCGGCAGCGCGCCCAATTCGAGGCTACGCGTGGTCGGAATCGCTTTCGCCCACACCGCGAAGCCCCCTTCGCCATCGAGCATTTCGCCCGACTGCATGTCCTTCTTCGCGGTAGCGACAGCGTCTCCTCTAAACTCTCTCGACGATCCGGTCGCTTCGTTTCGTAGAACCGCTGACAGGACGCTGACTGACGCTTCAAGGCCGATGAGGTGGAAGGGGCGCCAGAGCGATGCGTACCAACCCGACGGGTCGGTCAGGAGGCCATATTGCTTGAAACACGCCCGCGCATATTCGCTATGCGCCTTGAAGGTGACGAACACGCCGTATCGAACGTTGTTGAAAACCTCGCGGCCGTCAGGTTCTTGGCTTGCGGCAATGTCGACGAGGCCGGGACGGGCCATGCGGCCGCCATCGGCCGCAGGACGGAAAACTCTCGCCAGGTCATGGACGCCTGCCGGAGGGAATGCGAGGCCATCGTCGGGACAATCGAGACCGGTTCCGTTCGCGACGGCGGCCATTTCAATGGCCGCTTTGGTGCCATCGGTAAAGGAATTGTAGAGCTTCGGATTGAGCCTGTCCTTCTTGACCATGTCTTCGCTCCACCCGAACAGACCCCATACCGTGTCCGGAGTTGAGTAGCGATAGCGTGGCTCGAAGTTCATGCCTTTGCCGGCCGCCGTGATCTCGAACCCGCAGGCGCGCGCCCAGTCCACGAGCTCACAGATCAAGGCAGGCTGGTCCCCGTAGGCCATCGAATAGATGAGGCCCTTGGCCCGGGCCTTTTCCGCCAGGATAGGCCCGACCATGACGTCAGCTTCGACATTGACCATGACAATGTGCTTGCCATGCTCGATGCAGGCCAGCGCGTGACGGGTCCCCGCGAGTGGATGGCCGGTGGCCTCGATGACGCACTCGATCTCTTCACAAGCTAGCATTGCCTCGATGTCATCGGTGATGAAAGTTGTGCCGCTTTTAATCGCTTCTCCTGCACTGCGAGCGTCATACCGACCGTCCGCCCAGCCTACGCGCTTGAAGGCTCGCCGCGCCTCGCCGACATCAAGATCAACGACCGCAGCCATATGCAGCCCCTCAATCCTCGGGATTTGGGACAGGATCATAGAGCCGAACTTGCCGGCCCCAATCAGTGCGGCGCGCACTGGGCGCCCCTTGGAGGCGCGGCTCGAAAGCAAAGTGGAAAGATTCATAAGTGTTCCTCGCGCCGTGATGACCTTGTCGTCATTGGTAGAACTTGGTCGCGGAAAGGGAATGCGCGGCTGGATCGACGATGACGTCTGTCAAGCCTCCTCCCGCGCGCTTTTTTAAAGCGCAACTGTGGGACGTCTACTGATCCAGAAAATACGACGGTGACCAATTAGAGCAAGTTAGAAATTCGGGACAGATTGTTAGAGTGACTAAATCATTGGACTTTAGAAGCAAACGGATCGCACCGTCTCATCAACTCGAGGACTTGGTCAGAGGTCCGTCGTCGCGCGAGGATTGCCAGTCGCGTCAAAAAAGGACGGCGCTGCCTACAATGTGGCATGACCTTTCGGAGATGCCCTTGTGGGGTTCGAGATTGTCGAGGATGAGGACATCGCCGGGTTTCAGGGTCGGCGCGGGTGACCTGTTCGACATACGCGCGAAGCGCTCACCGTTGATTGGTCCGTCAAACAGGCAGGGCGCGTCGATGCGATCATTGCGCAGGGCGGCGAGGGACGTTGCGGTCGTCCAGTGCCCGCGTGGGACCTTGGCTCACCAAGCTCCGCATAACTCTAGGCCGCCCGCGAAGGCGTGGCTGTCGCCTCCTCCCTGTCGCCCGACGCCGCCGAGCGGCAGGAGGCGGCGATAGCCGAGTGCGCCAACTACTTCGCCGCCGCAGGTTACGATGCATCCTGAATGGATTCCGCTCTAGCTCGATAGCCACGTGACCCGCACGGAACGCGATCTCAGCATAGCCGCGGAGACGCTGCCTGGTGCGCTTCTGGCTAACGACGACCCTGCTCTTGTCCGAACCGGCGCAGGCCGCGAAATGCCCTGTATCAAGCAGATGAACGTGGCCGTTCGAGTGCGCGGACGTCGCCAACTCCGCCCAAGGCTCCGCGCTACCGCGCAAGAGCTATGCTTTCGTATTCCGCATTTCCGTCCTGAACGATGATTCCAACAGCAAACTCGGCGGCGTCGTACCACCGGTAATTGAGCGCCACCGTCTCCCCAACGAAAACCTCAATGAGATCATGATCGACGAGGATCTTGACGTCAATCGGATCTCCGTCCTGAAATTCGAGGAAGTCCTCGGCGACGCGCGGCCCATCCGGGCCGGGCAAGGCCGCAGTCGCCATCGACGCCACCGAGGCCTCCCAAAATGGGTCCACCGGCATAGGGTAGTTGAGCAGCGACACGCGTTGCGCCGCGGGCTCGACCGCCACCAACAGGGCGCGCGCGAGGTCTCGATCTGACTTGATCGCAAATCCGAAATAGTCGCGGCAATCGAGCGGGCGAACCTTGCAGGAAAAAAGGAAGCGCGGCTCGGAAAACTCAAAGAAGCCGTAGGCGAGCGCGCTGACCGATTTCACGCGCACCCTGTCCCCCTCCGCGGCCGACTGTCCTTCGACCGGTCGGTAGACCCAATTGATCGGCCTTTCGAACCCGTCGGCGATCGCCTGTGGAAGCTTGAGACAAAGCTCACGACTTCCTGGCGCCGGCGCGACCTCATGCGGGACGGCAAAAACTCCACCCCAGAACCATTCTCCCCTGTCGCTGTTATCGGCTCTGTCGGGCGTCCAGCCGAAGTAGTAGCGGCGGCCTTTCTCATCCGCCATCGACTTTGCGGCGTAAAATCGCCTGCTGCCTATCCGCTCGCGCCGAGGCGTCCGCCATCCGCCAAACGGAGTGTCTGACATGCGATAGATCGTTCCGCCGAACTCCGAAAACCTCGAATAGGACAGATACCAAGTGTTTTCGATACGATAGAGTTCCGGGCACTCGGGACAGTTGGTGTGCTTCGGATCGTAGATCGGCCCGTGATGTTCCCAATGCGTCAGATCCCGCGAACGATATAGAACGACGCAGCCACGCCTGCCCGCCGGACCGGTATTCCTGCGCGCAGAGAGGACCATCCAGTAGCATTTGTCCTGATCGTTGTAGAACGCATAAGGGTCACGCCAATCGAGGCTCTCGTAGAGATCCGTGTTCGGTGGAAGACACGGATTGTTGGCGTCCTTGGTCCATCGGACGCCATCGGGGCTGACGGCGTGGCAGATCGTTTGCGGGAACGTCGCGCGAATGCTGTATCCTGTATAGAAGGCGTGAAACATTCCCTCTCCGAACACGACCGAACCCGTCCAGCACCCGTCGGCGTCCGGCTCGCCTGGCCCGCCCGGGATCAGCGCCGGGCCGACGTCCTGCCAGTCGACGAGATCGTCGGACGATGTGTGATGCCAAGCCGTCCTGAGGCGATCCGGATAGGTTCCGGTCCCGGGGGGCGGTGTGAGGGAAAAGATATGATATTTTCCGTCGTGGAAGAACGGGATCGCATCTCCCGTCGCATCCGCATGCTCCGGCTTCCGGAAGAGACGCATTCTTCGCTCCATCTGAGATCCGCCTGCTGGTCCTTCATTTTCCCGCGACAGACGCGCCACGCGACGCGCCTTCACGCCGGCCGGCGGAGTAGCGCTCGGAAAATGTTCTGCTTACCTTTCAGGCTATCGATAATGACGGCGATCAGAATGATGACGCCCTTCACGATAAGCTGCCAAAACGAGCTGACGTTGATGAGCACTAGGCCATTGCTGATGATGCCGATGACGATCGCCCCGAAGAACGTGCCGCTGATCCGGCCGATTCCACCGGCCAGTGAGGCGCCGCCGAGCACGCAAGCGGCGATCGCGTCCAGTTCGTAACCGATCCCGACCGAAGGCTGCCCCGAAAACATGCGGGCGGAAAGCACGAGACCGGCGAACGCCGCCAGGATACCAGAGAGGGTGAAGGTTACGATCTCGACCTTCTTGATCGGCACGCCAGAGAGCCGGGCGGACTCCCTGTTGCCACCAATCGCGTAGACATAAATCCCGAACTTCGTGCGATTGAGCAGAACCACGAAGATGGCGATGAGCACGGCCATGTAGATGACAGGCAGCGGAAAGACCCACACGTAACCGGAGCCCATGCCGGTGAAGATCGGATTCATCATGCGAGTGGAGTGACCGCCGCTGTAGACATAGGCGACGCCACGCGCGACATTGAGCATCGCGAGCGTGACAATGAACGACGGAATCTTGAAATAGGCGACGACTAGGCCGTTGAGGAGGCCGGTCGCTCCACCAAGCGCCAGGCCGAGCGTCACGGCGAGCCATAGCGGCAGATGGTTGAACGCCATAAAGCCGACGGTCAGGGTGCCTGCCATCGCGACGATCGACCCGACCGAGAGATCGATGCCGCCGAGAATCATCACCAGAGTCATGCCGAGCGCGATGTACATGTTGGTGGTGATTTCAAGTAGAACCGTTCGAAGGTTGTAGGGGCTGAGGAACACGGGCTCGAGTAGCGACAGCACCGCGCAGATGATCGCGATCACGACGATGATCCCGAGATTGGCCCGGATCATCTCGGTCACCGGATTGCGGTATAGGGACAGACCTTCAGTCATGAGTCAGGCCGCCGCCCTATTCTCGGCTCCGGCCGCGTATTGCATGATTGTTTCCTGTGAGAGCTCTCCACGCGAAAGAGTCTTCATGATCCGCCCTCCGCGCACGACGCAGACGGCGTCGCACAGATTCAGGATCTCCTCGAGCTCGGAAGACACGAGGATGACCGCCATGCCGCTTTTCGCGAGATCGTCGATGACGGCGTAGATTTCCCGTTTCGCGCCGACGTCGACGCCCCGGGTCGGCTCGTCGAGGATCAGGACCTTCGGCTCCGTCGCGAGCCATTTTGCCACGACCACTTTCTGCTGGTTGCCGCCGCTCAAGTTGCTGACCTTTTCTTCAGGCGATCTCGTCTTGATGCCGAGTCGGCCGATCAGCCGTTCGATGAGCCGGTCCCGCTTGCGGAAGTCGATGAACGGCCCGCGCGCCAGCATTCGCGATGCGGCGAGAGTGATGTTGAATCCAACCGAGTTCGAGAGCACGAGGCCCGAGCCTTTCCGGTCCTCAGGCACCATTGCCAGGCCGTGCGCGATTGCCTCTTCGGTGCTCCTGAACCGCACCTTCTCGCCGTCCAGCCAGATAGCGCCCTTGTCGAAGCCGCTCGCGCCGAATAGCGCCGCCATGATCTCGCTTCTTCCGGCGCCGACCAGACCAGCGAATCCAAGCACTTCTCCCTTGCGGACTGAGAAGCTCACATCCTCGAAGACGCCGTCCTTTGAGAGACCTTCGACGGTAAGCAAAGTATCCGAGGCGGCGCCGAAGCTCCGATTGTAAAACGCCGAGAGGCTCCTCCCCACCATCATCCTGACCAGTTCCTGCTGGTCGGTTTCAGCGGTCTCCTTTGTCCCGATATAGGCGCCATCACGGATCACCGTCACCCGATTGGACAGGGTGAAGATTTCATTCAGACGGTGCGAAATGTAGATGATCGCGGCGCCGCTTTCCTTCAATCTCCGAACGATCGCGAAGAGCCGTTCGACCTCGGGAATCGACAACGAGGAGGTCGGCTCGTCCATCACGAGAATGCGTGCGTCTTGAGACACCGCTTGACGATCTCGACCAATTGCTGGCGCGCGGTAGAGAGCTCGCGGACCGGCTGCGCGGCATCCAGGTCGAGCTCCAGCGAGGCGATCGCCTCGCGCGCTCTCCGTTCGATGAGCTTGCGGTCCTTCAGGCCGGTTCTTGTCGTCGGTTCCCGCCCAAGAAAGATGTTCTCCGCAACCGTGAGGTGGGGAACCAGGACGATTTCCTGATGAATTACCGCAACTCCAGCGCGGCGAGCGGCCTGAACGTCTTGAAACGCACCGATGACTCTGCCGTCGATGGTTATGACGCCGCTGTCCGGCTTGACGATTCCGCCAAGGATGTTGATCAACGTCGACTTTCCCGCGCCGTTCTCGCCGAGCAGCGCCAGAACCTCGCCGGAGTCGACGCTGATGCTCACGCCCGAGAGCGCGCGCGTCGCGCCGAAGCTCTTCTTGACGTCCGTCATTTCGAGGCGCTTGCTGCTCACAGATCCTGCTCCGCCACGGGCAACCGAGCCGTCTCGCTTTCGACGTTCCTACCGCGTAATCTTTAGCGCTTCGGATGGTCCCACTCAGCGTGACGCCGGCGAGAGTCGGAGAAACGCGCAAATTGCCCGCGGAACGCCACTGCAAATCGTCTCGGACGCAGACATTCGCGGCGCGCCCTCTCGGGCGACTCTCTATCGGGTCGCCCGAAATGGTCCATGTGCGGCTTTTAGCGCTTGGCGCGGTTCCGAAGCCGGCGCGCCAAGCTCCCTCCGATCCGTTCCTGGCGTTGCGCCGGTAGGTTGCCGCTCGGCGCCTCGCGCTGTCACTGCCACTTGCCGGCGTTCTTCTGCGACATTTCCTTGGTCAGAAGGAACGACGGAAGATAAGTCGCTTTGCCGATGTTGCCCCCCCACTGGCCGGTGTAATAGTGGAGATCTTCCTTGGGGATATTCGTGCTGCCTGTCTGCAACTTGCCCGTCTTTAGCAGCTCCAGCGCCTGCTTGAATGCGACCTCGGACTCCTGGATAGGCACCTGAACGGCGTCGGCCGTCATCGTGCCGTCCACGATCGCCGCCTTGCCGTCGGGCGAACCGTCCACACTGTAGACCTGGATACCCGACTTATTGGCCGCCTTGATCGCGGCGATGGCGCCCATCGCCGAAGGATCATTGATTGCGAAGAATGCGATCAAATCCGGATGTGCCTGGATGATATCCTGAGCGATCGGAAGCGACTTCGCCAGCGCTGCCGCGCCGTCCTGCTGGGCTACTATCGCAAACTTGTCCTTCGCCACGCCAAGGCCCGCGAGGAAGCCCTTGACGCGATCAATACAGCTTTGGTTCTCAGGGAAATCGAGGATCGCGATCTTGCCTCCAGCAGGATTGCGCTTCGCCAATTGCTCGCCGGCGAGCTTCCCCGCCATATAATCGTCGGTGGCCACCACCGATTTGACCAAACTGACGTCGTCCGCGACCACAGCAGTGTCGATATTGATGACTGGGATTCCCGCGTCGTTCAGCGCCTGAAGGCCAGCGTGAACACCGCCGGAGTCCACGGGGATGAGAAAGGCGAGGCTGACCCCCTTGTTGGCCACGTCGAGCATTTGGTTCACTTGTTTGCTGACGTCATAGTCGGGGTCGAGAACCTGGTAGGAATCGCCGTGTTCGGCCGCGAGACGCTTAAGCGTATCGGCCATCGTGCTCTGGTACGTGTTGTTCAGGGTATTCGTAAAAAAGACGAACTTGTATGGACCCGAACCGCTGGCCGCCATCGCCCCGCTACTGAAGATCAACCCAAGAGACAGAGTCACAGTACATAGTGTAATTGCACGAGTGTTCTTCATGTTACACCTCCCTATAGTGGCTCGTTGTCGACATTTCCTGAATCTCAACGCCAATGGTACGCGGGCAGAACCATCAGTTCTGACCTCGAGGCGATCGGACTCTAAGTGAGAGGAAGCTGCCAACGGAAGTGAAAGATTCATCCAGAGTGGACAAATTGTGCCTATCGATTGCAAAACGGCTTGTGCCGTCGGGTTTTCAATAGCGGCCGCGCTGCCGCATGAGCGCGTCGGCGCGGTTCTGGGCGTCGGCGAGGGCCGTAGCGACCGCCTTCCGGCCCACGAGCGCGTCGTGAATCTCTTCGCCTGCGATCATGATGACGTCGGATATGTCCGGCGTCGGCGGCCTGGGCCACATTTTCAGAATGCCTCGCCTCGCCATATCTTCGATCGCCGACAGCATCGGCGACAAGGCGCGCACTTGAGATTCGCTGCTGACGCTTTTCCTCGCACAGGCGAGGCTGCCGTTCATCGTATAGAGCCTCACCGCATGCGCCGAGGTGAGCGCCTGCAACGCAGTCCAAACCGCCGGGATGCGCTCGGCTGCGATGTTCGCTGGAATGGCCACCGCATATCCGCCAAGAGGCGCGATCGGCCGCCCGGCCGGTCCGGTCGGATGCGGCAGATACCCGGTCCGCCGGTAGGCAGGCGACTTTTCGTTGAGCTCGAACAGCGGCGCGAGCAGCGAATGAGAATAGGCCATCGCCGCCCGTCCATCCGCGAAGGCGGCGGCGCGATCGTACCAGCTCATCCTCAGAACCTCCGGCGGCGAAAAGGCGAGAAGTTCGCGCAGGTATTCCGCCGTCTCGCGCGCCTCGGAGCTGAGAAACATCGGGCGCATTTCCTCTCCGTCGACCCATTCCGCATCGAAGCCGTCGAAAGTTGGGCGAAGGTTGATGACCGGCCTGCCGAATGCGCCCATGATCATGATGAAGGAATGCCCGAGCGGCGTGCCGCGCGCTCCATTCCAGGACAACCCGTAAAGTCCTCGCCTGGGGTTGTGCAGACGGCGAGCCACGTCCAGAACGCCGGTCACGGCGCTCGGCGCGGAGACCCCAGCGTCCGCAAGAAGATCGGTGCGGTAGACGAGCATCTCGACGGTCGTCAAGATCGGAACGCCGTATTGATGCCCGCGATAGCGGGTGCTGGCCAATGCGTCGTGGTGGAAATCGTCTGAGTCGAAGCTCGATTGCGCAATAAGATTGTCGAGCTGCAGCAAGCGTCCCGCCGCCGCCATTTCGCCAAACCACGGGAAGTCGCAGGCGACGATATCGTACTTCGAAACCGGCAACCGCCCGTTCTCAATGATCTCAGCGCGTAACCGGTCGATTGACAACGCGCGGCTCGCGATCTGGACGCCGAACATCATTTCAAAGTGCCGCCTCAGGCCGTTTAGCGCCATGAAGGTCGGATCGGCATGCACGAGCGTGCGCAGCGAGCGCCGCAGTGGAAGCTTGCTGGTCAAGACCGGATGCGCCGCCAGCCTCTGCTCTCCCCCGCGGCGGGTCAGAAACGACTTCATCTCGCTTTCGAGATCATCGACGTAGAGACGGAAGGCCGAGCCGACTAGAATGCGGCACTGGTTCGCATATTCCTGCCACTGCTCGAGCAGCTTGGCGGTGGCGTGCAGGGAAAAGCTCTTGCCTGTTGCCGTGCGTGTCCGTTCGACGATCAGCCCGCGGCTCTTCATGCGTTCGATGGTCCGCATAGCGGCGCCATAAGAAAGCCCCGACGCGGCGGCGAGCGAGGAGCTCGTCGTCAACTGTCCGGAGAGATAGTGACGCATCAGATGAACGATCAGACGCATTTCGCGCCCGCGCCGCAAATTCAGAATCGATTCGCCGGCCCGCTCGAGCTGCTCGGCGAAATCGAGAAGCCGGGTCATCTCGCGGTTGAGGTTCCCCGCGCGGCACGCGCCTTCGCTCAGCTCGTACGGACCCTCGGGAGTTCGCGATGGTCGATGTTTCGCTTTCGATTCAGCCATGACGCGCGATCGCCGAACTAGGGCATAGATTTCGGAGAAGTTTGGCTCATGTGCATGTGCAGGGCAACGAGCGGCCGAGCCGGGAGAGGCTCAGAAGTTGGCGCCGAGAATTAGGCAGTCAGTGCCGAAACCCGACGCGTGCTTGGGAGTGTGTTCTCCACCACCAGACCGTCGGCGGGATGCACGGCTTTGTGCCGCATAGCCCGGCGAGAACAACGGCATCCGTATGACACTGAGCAACCAGGGGTTACTAATGTTCGTGAATCGCAGAAGACCGACGGAATTGCAGCGGGTCCGCCATGTTCAGTGAATTTTGCGGCGTCATCCGCGGCTCAACGCCCACACCTTCCATGTCATAGATATTCTAATCTTCGCAGTCAGAACGGACGGTAAGTCTCCTTCAATTCCAAGACGCGGATGGCTCGGTCTCTTCGCGGGCGTGATATCCCGTCGCTGGTCTCCCAGAGAGGTTAAACTCTGAAGCCCTTTCACGGTCGAACGGGGGCGGTATTGGACAACGATCCTCCGGAACCGTCTGTCGGACAATGGGACACAAGGGCGGAAACACCGGATGCGCCGCTAGGTCGTAGAAAGCGGAAGTCGCAGCCCTCGTCGGCCTGAAGGATCTGCTCGTCGTAGAGGCGTGCGTAGCCCCGCTGCGGCACGCTCTTGGTGATGGCCTCGGTCTGCTCGCGCCGCTTGAGTTCCGCTTCGTCGATCAGAAGTTCAATCGTACGTTTGGCGACGCTGAGGCGGATGCGGTCGGCGCTGCGCACGAGGCCGAGCGGGCCGCCCGAGGCGGCGTCGGGCGTGACGTGGAGGACGATTGTGCCATGGGCGGTGCCGCTCATTCGGGCGTCCGAAATACGCACCATATCCTTGAGGCCGGCGCGCGCGAGCTT
>Ga0134126_10011503_pt1 | contig 11181 bp, 7 predicted proteins | sample KB31752_FD_96881 | JGI IMG/M metagenome (GOLD analysis project Ga0134126, IMG submission 96881) | Terrestrial soil microbial communities with excess Nitrogen fertilizer from Kellogg Biological Station, Michigan, USA - KB3-175-2 | ecosystem: Environmental > Terrestrial > Soil > Unclassified ... | reverse complement strand
GGAGCGCTGACCTCCGGCGCTTATCGGTACAAGACGCGTCCGTGGGAGATGAACCACGTCGGCACCACCTGCACCCACTGTGCCGACGGATGCAAGACGACTCTCGGCGTGCGGCGGTCCGATACTGGAATGGAGATCGTGCGCGGCGACAATCGCGACAAGAGCGGCATCAATGGCGACTTTCTTTGCATTAAGGGCCGATACGCGTTTGACGTCGCCAACAACGAAGATCGACTGACGCAACCGCTGGTTCGCAAGAGCGGACGCCTGGTTCCGGCCACATGGGAAGAGGCATTTGAAATTGTTGGTAGACGATTCAAGAGCATTCTCGATGGTGAGGGCGGTCGCGCCATCGGCGTAATCGGCTCGACCCGTACTACTAACGAAGAAAATTATCTTCTGCAGAAATTCGCGCGTGTGGTGTTGGGAACCAACAATATCGACCATCATCGCACCGCTGACTTCCCTGCCTTTGCCGGTGCGCTTCACGGAAAATCAAACGCCACAGCGACCATGCGCGATGTGTACAACGCGACGGCGATGCTGCTGATTGGGAGTGATCCCACTGACGAACATCCGTTGCGGGCCTGGCAAATCCGGAATAATGTTCGACTGCATAACGCCAGGCTGTATGTGGTGAATGCAAACCCTATAAAGCTGCAGAGGCAGGCGACGGAGTTCGTGCAAATAGCGGCGGAAGGTTATGGAGAATTCGCCAGTTTCCTCGCGGGGTCGGGCCAAGACGGCCGAGGGCGGCGGTCTCCAGGCGAGCAGTGGCTCCCACTGCGTGACAAACTTAAAGCCGAAAAGGATCTTGTCATCATTTTTGGATCAGAAGTTGTCGGTGACGGGGTACGCGATCTCGCAAAATTTGCCGCGGGCCTTTCTGGCGCAAAGTTAATCTGCTTGGGCGACTATGCAAATTCGCGAGGCGCGGCCGACATGGGTCTCTATCCCGACCTGCTTCCCGGATACCTCCATGTTTCTGAGACGGGCAAATTTCATGCCGAGTGGGGCGCGGTTCCGTCCAGTCCGGGCTGGAGCATTCCGGAGATGTTCGATGCTGCAAGGGCAGGCCAGCTCAAAGCGCTTTATGTAATCGGTGCAAACCCGGTGGGGCGGCTTGATATTGGCCCTGACACGTTGAAAGACACCTTCGTGGTTGTGCAAGACATGTTCCTGACCGAAACCGCTGCTCTGGCCGACGTCGTATTGCCGGCAGCAAATGCGTACGAGAAGTCGGGAACGTTCACCAATACTTGCGGCGATATTCAGATCCTGAAGAAAGCCGGCGAAGTTGCGACCGCGAAGCCCGATTTCGAGATGATCGTGCGTATCGCCGACGCGATCGGTTTCGATGTTCACAAACTGGTGCCTTTCGGGCACGGAATGCACGCCGATATGGGGCAATCGCGCGGTGCGCAGTCAGGCGAGGCCGACCGGCATAGCGTTTGGCTCCAGGCTAACGGCCTGGAACCGAAGATGAGCCCGTTCGATCCTATGGCGACGTTGGACGAAATACAAAGATTGGTGCCGGGCTACGATGTCTCGCGATTGGAATTGATGGCGGGAAACGATCAGCACACTTCGATTTCTGCCATGGGCCCGGGCACGCAGCAAGCTCCCGAGCAGATTCTGCCCGCACACAATAATCTTTTCAGTTCGGGAACTTTGGGGCGTTATTCCCGTGCTTTGAATTCAGTAATCGAGAACAAAAATCCAGAGCCGGCGGATGCAGTTCCGGCAGACTGAACCTAATTTGGTAATTAAGTAATTTGGTAATTGAGTAACTTGAAAGCAGATTTTTTAATTACTCAATTACCAAATTTCGCAATTACTCAATTGAAAGACCCTGATTGCCCATAATCGAATTCATCATCGTTTCTGTAATTAAGATTGCGCTGATCCTGTTCGTCCTGCTAACAGCCGTCGCCTACACGGTGTGGCTGGAGCGCAAAGTTGTTGGGCACATGCAGAACCGCTGGGGACCCACGCGGGTCGGGCCGTTTGGGCTTTTGCAGCCTGCCGCGGACGGAATCAAATTTCTTTTCAAGGAAGATCTGACGCCGCCGCACGTTAATAAGCCCCTGTACATCGCGGCCCCAATGATCGCGGTCATTTTTGCCGTCACCTCAATCGCGGTGATTCCGTTCGGTAATTGGTTCCGAGTGGGCAGTTTTGCGACGCCATTTCAAATTACCGACGTAAACATCGGGCTGCTGGTGGTGCTGGGAATTACTTCGCTCGGGGTTTACGGAGTTGCGCTTTCGGGATGGTCGTCGAACAGCAAATATTCTTTGCTTGGCGGATTGCGGGCCAGCGCGCAAATGATCAGCTACGAAATTGCGTTGGGCTTGTCGCTGGTCGGAGTATTGATTCTGGCTGGAACTTTTAGCCTGCGCGGAATTGTCGAAGCGCAAGGCGGCCATTTCTGGGGATTCATTCCCAATTGGTTCATTTTCCGCGGTGGGCAGATCGTTGCGTTCTTTATTTATTTAACGGCGGCGTATGCCGAGACCAACCGCATTCCTTTCGATCTTCCAGAAGCGGAAACGGAACTCGTAGCCGGCTATCACACTGAATATAGTGCGATGAAGTTCGCCATGTTTTTCATGGCCGAATACGCCAACATGGTGACGGTGGCATGCCTGGCGTCGTTATTGTTCCTGGGCGGATGGGGCGGCCCCTTGTTTGGACCTGGCTGGCTACAAGAACTATTGCCGCTGGTTTGGTTCGGGCTGCGGATTTTTGGGTTTCTTTTTGTGTACATCTGGGTGCGTGGGACGTTGCCGCGCTTTCGCTACGATCAGCTGATGGCCTTCGGATGGAAGTTTTTACTTCCACTGGCAATCGCGAACCTGGTGGTGACGGCGGTGGTTGTCGTCTTGAGATAACGGCTTGTGCTGAGTTGACTGGGTAATTGGGTAATTTTGTAATTGGGTAATTTGGTAATTGAACCAAGGCACCATTTCCATTCGGGCTTTCAATTACAAAATTACTCAATTACCCAATTACAAAATTTATTTTCTATGTTTCATCTGATTTTATTTTCGGTCTTCGGTTTCATCTGCGTAGCGGGCGCGGTAAACCTGCTGTTGCAGCGCCATCCCATTAATAGCGCGCTGTCGCTGGTTGTGGTGATGGGATCCCTCGCGGTGGAATTTCTCCTGTTAGGTGCTGAATTTGTTGCGGCGATCCAAGTCATTGTTTATGCGGGCGCGGTCATGGTGCTGTTTGTTTTCGTCATCATGCTGCTCAACGCCGGGGTAGAAGAACAAACCAGCGGCAGTCGCGTGGCGTGGCTGCTCGGTATTCCGGCTGTTGTTGCCGGCATGGTCATCGTTTGCTGGGCCTTGCTGACACATTCAAATGCGGGATCCGCGGCCATCGGAGCTTTGCCCGGCCATCCCGCCGATATCGCGCAATTGCTATTTCATCAGTTCCTGCTGCCGTTTGAAGTCACGTCCATCCTGGTCTTGATCGCGATCATGGGGGCGGTTGTCTTGGCGGCGCGACCTGAAGCGGTTGAACGAACGAAGAGGGAGGGCTGATGGTCCCGCTTTCATTTTATCTGGTGCTGAGCGGAATTCTATTTGCTTGCGGCGTCGTCGGATTTTTGATCAAGCGCAACATCATCACCATATTCATGTCAATTGAATTGATGCTAAACGGCGTGAATCTTTCTTTCGTCGCGTTCGCAGCCCGCTGGCAACAGCTGAGTGGTCAGGTTTTTGTATTTTTCGTGATGGTGGTAGCGGCAGCTGAAGCGGCAGTGGGTTTGGCAATTATCATCGCGCTGTTCCGCACCCGCGAAACCCTGAACATCGATCAGGTGAACCTGCTCAAACTATGACGCCCAACCTGCATCTCTGGCTCATTCCGATATTGCCCCTGATCGGCGCTGCTATCAACGGCCTCTTCGGGAAGCGTTTCTCGCGCCAAGCGGTCGCCGCCGTGGCGCTGGGCTTTTGCGGCGCGGCGTTTGCAATGGCCTTATGGATTGCGGCGCAATTTTCGTCCCTGGCTCTGCCACATATTGAAGTGCTCACCAGTTGGCTGAACTCGGGTCCGTTCAGCGTTGATTATTCGTTTTCGCTCGATCAGTTGTCTCTGGTAATGCTGCTGATCGTGACCGGCGTGGGTTTTCTCATCCACATTTATTCGGTCGGATATATGTGGGAAGAGGGCGGATATTACAGATTTTTCAGCTACCTCAACCTGTTCATGTTTTTCATGCTGACGCTGGTTCTGGCCAGCAATTACCTGCTCATGTTCGTTGGATGGGAAGGCGTAGGCCTCGCGTCATATCTGCTGATCGGATTTTTCTTCCAACGCGATTCAGCCGCTGCCGCCGGGAAAAAGGCGTTCATCGTTAACCGTATCGGCGATTTCGGATTCTTGATCGCGCTGTTTTTGATGATCAAGCACTTCGGCACCCTGGACTTTCAGAAAGTCTTTGATGCAGTGAAGCCCTACTCACCGGAAACTGCAGGCGTCGGATTTCTGACTGCGATCGCGTTGCTGCTCTTATTAGGCGCTTGTGGCAAGTCGGCGCAGATCCCGCTTTACGTCTGGCTTCCGGATGCGATGGAAGGACCCACGCCGGTTTCGGCATTGATTCACGCCGCAACCATGGTTACCGCCGGCGTGTACATGATTGCCCGCTCGCACGTGATCTTCGAACGGGCGCCGAGCGCGCTCATGGTGGTCGCGATCATTGGAACTCTAACTGCCTTTTTTGCGGCAACCATTGGTGTCGCGCAAACGGATATTAAGAAGGTCCTCGCCTACTCAACTATTTCTCAGTTGGGATACATGTTCCTGGCCTGCGGCGTGGCTGCGTTTTCAGCAGGAATTTTTCACCTGATGACGCATGCGTTTTTCAAGGGACTACTGTTCCTGGCGGCGGGCTCCGTTATCCACGGGATCGGCGGCGAACAGGACATGCGCAAAATGGGCGGGCTTTGGAGAAAGATTCCTTGGACGTGGGCCACTATGTTGATCGCGACATTTGCGATCGCCGGGATTCCGCCTTTCGCCGGTTTCTTCAGCAAGGACGAAATCCTCTGGCGCGCGTACCAGGTGAGTTGGATTTATTGGCTAGTCGGACTGGTGACTGCGTTTCTGACTTCCTTTTATATGTTCCGATTGATGTATATGACTTTCGCCGGAGAGTATCGCGGTGCTGCAGGAGCGTCCCACGGGCATGAAGAGCATGCTGGGCACGGCACGCATCTTGGCCGGGATGAGGCCGCGCCGGCGTCCCACGGCCACGGGCATGGCGGGATTCATGAGTCGCCGGCAATCATGCTGGTACCCCTGGTGATTCTGGCTGTGCTTTCTTTGGTCGGGGGATGGGTCGGCGTTCCGGGATCGCTAGGCGGAGGGAATCATTTCGACAAATTTCTCGGGCCAGTGTTCCGATCTTCTACTCCGGCGCTAAATACGGAGCACGTTCAACCCGGCGAAGCCGCTCCTCCTGAACAGACTACCGAGGGAACGGAACCCAAAACCGGCCACTCCACTGAGATCATGTTCACGGGAATTTCAGTCGCGGCCGGATTGCTCGGACTGTTTTTGGCATGGCTCCTCTATGGCCGCCGGACCGACTTGCCCGATCGAATCGCTGCGTCAATACACGGATTATATTCAGCCGTCGCACATAAGTATTGGATTGATGAACTCTACGCGTGGCTTTTCGTGAGGCCTTTAATTGCGATATCTGGAATTGTTTTCTGGAGAGGTATCGATCAGGGAGTGATCGATGCCGCACTCAACGGAAGTGCTGACGGCGCGCGCGAACTGTCTGATGAAGTGCGGCATATGCAGTCGGGCAACTTGCGTTCGTATGCCGGGTGGATCGCGGTGGGCGCGGCCGCAATGATCGCGTACATGGTCTGGATGGGGTTGCGAACCCAATGAACTGGCTCGACAACAATATTCTGACGCTAGTCACCTTCGCCCCCGCGGTGGGCGGATTCCTGTTGCTGTTTTTTCCCCGGCGCGACCGCGACATCCGCGTATTCGCGCTGGTAATTTCGCTGCTTGCGTTCGTTCTCTCGCTGCACTTGCCGGCGCATTTCAATCGCGGGTTGGCGGGATTTCAGTTCGATAAAGATGTTTCATGGATTTCGTCCCCCAACATTCACTACCACATGGGGATCGACGGGATTTCATTGTGGCTGATCGTGCTGACCACGTTTCTCACGCCACTTTGCGTTCTGATCTCGTGGAATTCGATTCACGATCGGGTGAAGGAATTTTTCATTCTGCTGCTGATTCTTGAGACCAGCCTGATCGGCGTATTCACCTCCCTCGATCTGTTCCTGTTTTATTTCTTCTGGGAAGCGACGCTGATTCCGATGGCTCTGCTCATCGGCATGTATGGTCACGGACGCAAAGTGTATGCGGCGGTCAAATTTTTCCTGTACACCATGATCGCCTCGGTTTTCATGTTGGCTGCGATTTTGTGGCTCTACGCTAAGACTGGAAGCTTTGACTTTTTAGTAGTGCAAAATGCCATCCACTCTGGAGCTATCCCGGAATTTTCTGGCGCGGCGCCCCTGCTCCTCTTTCTTGGATTTTTTCTCGCATTCGCCGTTAAGGTCCCGCTCTTTCCCCTTCATACCTGGCTGCCAGACGCGCACGTCGAAGCTCCAACCGCAGGCTCCGTTCTGCTGGCCGGCGTTCTGCTGAAGATGGGCACGTATGGAATGTTGCGCTTCAACCTGGGGCTGTTCCCAGTGCAATCGCGCGCGAACGCTTCGTGGATTGTGGTACTGGCGTTGATCGGCATTGTTTACGGCGCGCTGGTTGCAATGGTGCAGCCCAACATGAAGAAGGTGATCGCCTACTCGTCGATCAGCCACCTGGGGTTCGTGGTGCTGGGTATTTTCAGCTTCACGCAAGCGGGGCTGAACGGGGCCATGTTCATCATGCTGGCGCACGGCGTTTCTACCGGCGGACTATTCATGCTGGCGGGAATTATCTACGAGCGCAAGCATACCTACGAGATTGCAGAGTTCGGCGGCCTGGCGACGCCCATGCCCAAGTACGCCAGCTTTTTCCTATTCATAGTTCTCGCCTCAGTTGGATTGCCGCTGCTGAACGGTTTCGTAGGCGAGTTTCTGGCGCTCAGCGGCGCATTTCAGGCAAAGGTGTGGTGGGGCGTGGTAGGAGCGACCGGCGTGATTTGGAGTGCATGTTATCTGCTGTGGATGTATCAGCGGGTTTTCTTTGGCATTGTGAAGCACCCTCAGAATAATTCCCTTCCCGATCTTCACCTTCGCGAGCGCATTGCGCTATGGCCGACGGCGATTATGGCCCTCGCTATGGGAGTTGCGCCGCTGCTGTGGTTGAACACGATTGATCCTGCCGTGCACAACGTTCTGGCGCCGTTCACGCAATTTGCCAGCAAGATGGTGGGGCAATGATGGCAATCTTCCAGACGGTGCCGGCGCTTCCGCAAGCGGTAGATTACGTACGCATTCTGCCCGAGATCGTGCTTTCCATTTTCGGCATGATCATCATGCTGCTCGATCCAGTCATGGATGAGCGGCGCAGCCAACGCACCTTGGGTTTGATCGGTTTGGTGGGTACGATTGCAGCTTTGGCGGCCACCGTGTATCAGGCGCAGGTGCGGTTCTGGGGACTCGGCTTCTTCGGGATGATCAAGGTCGATGCTTTCAGCGTCTTCTTTCATTTCGTAGTGATTGCAGTCACTCTGCTGGTGATCTTGAGTTCCTACGAATACATGGAAGTGCAGCAGATTCGGGCCGGTGAATATTACGGACTGATTCTTTTTGGCGCGGTAGGCATGGCGCTGATGTCTTCGGCAATGGAACTGGTTCTCATCTTCATCGCGCTGGAAATTTCTTCGATTTCCACGTACATCCTCGCCGGATTCCGGCGGCGTTCGGCGATCAGCAGCGAGTCGTCAATTAAATACTTTTTGCTGGGATCGTTCGCCACCGCGTTTTTTCTTTACGGCGTGGCATTGATGTTTGGCGCAACCGGTTCGACCAGCATCGACCGAATCAGCGCTGCCCTGGCCGAATACGCAGGTACAGGCCATGGCCCGCTGCTTGCCTATTTGGGTGTAGCGCTAATGTTTGTCGGACTCGGCTTCAAAGTCGCAGCCGCTCCGTTCCATGTGTGGACCCCTGACGTCTACGAAGGAGCGCCTTCCCCGGTTGTCGGATTCATGTCCACAGCACCCAAAGCCGCCGTGTTCGCGGTATTGCTGCGCATCATCTTTGAAATTCATGCTCCAGGCGGAACGTGGCTCATCTGGGTTGCCGCCGCGCTCTCGATGTGTATCGGCAACATCGCCGCGCTGGTGCAGGACAATGTGAAGCGCCTGCTTGCCTACTCATCCATCGCGCACGCGGGCTACTTGCTGATTGCGTTTGCTTCGCTGCCTGCGAATGGAATTCCAGCCGCGATGTTCTACACCGCATCCTACGCTGCCATGAATGTGGGCGCGTTCGCGGTGATCGGACACTTTGCCGGAGCAGGCGAGCGATTCGTAACCCTTGAAGATTATGCAGGCCTGGGAAAGCGGTCTCCAGTATTGGCCGCAATCTTGACTGTCTTTTTGCTGTCGCTAATCGGCATTCCCATTACCGGCGGTTTCTTTGCCAAATTTTATGTTTTCAGCGCAGCGTTGCAGGGCAGTCATCCTCTCATTGGACTAGTCATCATTGGCGTCATCAATAGCGCCGTAGCGGCTTATTACTACCTGCGCATCATCGTCGTGATGTATATGCGCGAACCGCGCGATGAAGAGGCTCCGGTCACGCCAATCTCCACCGGATTAGGCTTTGCTCTGGGATTGAGCCTGGCGGTTACGTTCTTCCTCGGGGTTTACCCGAATCCGGTGCTCAAATACGCCGCCCTTTCGGTCGGCCTGCTGCACTGATTCTCGCTTCATCCTGAAGCTAAGCCTTCGCCGCCGGCATCTCCGCGCTGATCAGTTTGAGCTTGGGCTCTTGGTCGACGGCAGCGAGCAACTCGCGCATCAGATGGTCGTCAATATCCGCTGCTTTCCCCAGTTCAACCGGATAGCGCACTGTAGCTTCGATCCCAGAAGCCGTATAGTGCAGTCGCACTTTCGCCTGTAACTCTCCAGCCGAGACGCTGGTCAGGTTCTCTTCGACCAGCCGTCGCTGGGCAGCGATGTTCTCGCGGTACTGACCGAGCGCGGCGTCCACCGCCTTTACAATACGGTCCTTGGCGGCATGGTAATCGGTTTCAGAAGCCAGGGTAAGCTTCAGTTCATGCCATACGAAATTGGTCCCCGGAATCTGCTTGAAGATGCCGGCCGTAGGCTGAAATACGATGGAGTTGGAGAACGCCACGATGCGGCCGCTGGGCTGGGCATCATTCGTCCCAGCCAATTCCATGACGTGAATCCGCACCAGCCCGATCTCGACAACCTCTCCAGTGACTCCGGCGATGGTCACGCGATCACCGACGCGAAGTCCATATTTTCCGATCAGGAAGAAATACCCCACGATGGAAGTGATTACGTTTTGCATCGCAACGGCAATGCCGGCCGTGATCAATCCCGCAAAAGTCACCACCGAGCCGAGTTCACTGGCGAACGCCAGTACCACAATGATCGCGACCGAAGTCCAGATTACAATTCGTCGCATCAGCAGGAACTGATACCGGCGACGGCCATCATGCACGTAGCGGAAGCTTGCGCGACGCCAGACCTCACCTAGCACAAACACCAGAATGATCATGAGTGCGAGTACTCCGAGTCTCAGCAGCAACTGCCGGAGGTCGTCGCGCTCTTCGGTTCGAATGGATTCACGCCAGTTTTTTAGTGTCGTCTCGTAAATTCCGAGCAGCACTCCCACCTTGCTGAGCGGCAGCATGGTTGAGGTCACTTGCTTGAATTGATTAGTGAGTGCGTCTAACTGCTGCGTCTGCTGTGCCAGGCCTGCCGCAGTCGCCGTATCCGCCGCGGCAAAAAGTTGGTCCCCCTGATGGATCAAATTTTGCAGGTCGCTGATTAATGGCGCACGCAAATCATCGGCTGATTTCCGTAATGCTTCGGTGGAAGACAGCATCCCCGACAAGGTTCGCCGCTTGCCGGAAAGATGTAGCAGGTCCGTCGATAGTCCCCAAATTCCCGAAGGAGGCGACTTAGGCGCCAGAACAGTGGTGGGCTGCATCTTCGCCTGGCCGGCATTCGCGTTAGGGGCACCGCTCAGGGCCGCCGGAACCGAGCGGGCCAACTCCTCAACTTGGGCGCGTAATCCCAGGCGATTGCCAGTGCCGCTCGAATTCACAAATTCTGACATGGTCTGCAATGCATCGTGCCGCGCGTTTAATAATCCAAGCTCGCCCTGCAGTTCTTCAATTTGCGCCTGGATTGTGCGTCGCTTTGCCCCCGCGCTGCGCAGAAGTTTCTCGCGAGTAGTCTGCAGTTCGGTTTGTGTGTCCTGGATTTGCTGTTCTACTTTTTGCAGTGCCTGGGCAAGTCTCTGATATTGGCCCGTGTTCGCGCTCTGCTGGGTCGTTGCCGGCTGGCGCTTGCTTTGCCGCTGGGCTTCGTTCCTCGCATATTCGAACGCCTGTTGGACCACCTGGTCCGAGATGGTGTTGTTTTCCTGCTCAAACGTGAGGTCCGCAGGTTCGTTGGCCAGCTTCTCTTCGGCCGAGCGCTGGCGATACCAGGAGACGGTAGTGCTCAGGAACTGGACGATTTTTCCATTGTCCTGAGGCGCCGGGGTTGGAGCAGGCGGATTGCCTTGGGCAACAGCTGTCGCCGCCATGGTAGCGATTGTGAGTACAGCTTTTCGCGCCGCAATTCTCATTTGTGTTTTTCCCCAGCGACAGACCTTCAACAGTTTAAATGTTCTTCGAATCGCAGCGAAGGCGGGCGGCTTTGATTAATTTTCTTAACTGTTAACCCAGGGTTCATCGTCCTTTAATTGTTTGGGCCTTCTAATCAGCGTGACGGCAAAACTTTCAGGAGAAACACAAATTGAGAAAACTTCTTCCGTTGTTCGCGCTGCTGATGCTGGCGCTCTCATCGTCGGCCCAAACCAAGCTCAACGCTGCCGGCGCGACCTTCCCGTACCCGATTTATTCTAAGTGGTTTAACGAATACCACAATCTGCATTCGGATATTGAGATTAATTATCAATCGATTGGCAGCGGCGGCGG
>Ga0134126_10011500_pt1 | contig 11182 bp, 4 predicted proteins | sample KB31752_FD_96881 | JGI IMG/M metagenome (GOLD analysis project Ga0134126, IMG submission 96881) | Terrestrial soil microbial communities with excess Nitrogen fertilizer from Kellogg Biological Station, Michigan, USA - KB3-175-2 | ecosystem: Environmental > Terrestrial > Soil > Unclassified ... | reverse complement strand
GATGTAGGGCGCGAGGTGGCCGGCGCTGGCGGCGGCGATGGCGCCGCCGGGATCGATGCGCAGGACGAGGCAAGTGGTGAAGCCGCCGGAGTTGCGTCCGCACATGCGCTGGTTCATGGCGCCCAGGATCTCGCCGGGACCCTGGGTGTAGTGAGCGAGGGTGCGGAAGGTGCCGACGAGCAGCGACACCGTCATCGCGGCAGGCATGCCTTTGCCGCTGACATCGCCGATGACGGCCAGGACGCCGCCAGATGATGTCGGAACGATCTGGTAGAAATCGCCGCCGACTTCGCCGGCGGGCTTGTACACGGCGTTCACCGGGAAGCCTGGCACCGCGGGGATGGCTTCCGGCACGATGACCTGCTGCACCGCTCGGGCGGCCTCGAACTCGGACGCGGCGCGCGCCTGCTGCAGGCTGACGCGGGAGAAGCGGAAAAACATGACCACGCCGATGGCGAGGAGGAACAGGCCGTCACCCAGGTCGAAGATGCGGATGGCCCAGGGGCCGATGGAAATGGGGCGCAGGAAGCGAGCGGCAAGCGGCGCTCCGAAATACTGCATCACTACGCCGGTGTCCCACCAGGCCAGCATGGTGGAGGGGAACATTGTGGGGATGATCAGCCAGCCGGCTTCGCGGTTCCCGGCAACATACCAGCGGAAGAGCAGGACCGTGAGAAGCAGGGAACCGGGCGCGAGGACCAGCGCCTCAATGATGTTATAGGGGCCGTATCCGAGGATCCCGAACCACACAAGGAATGGAAAGCCGAAGCCAATGGCGAGCAGAACGCACTGGTAGGCGCGCCAGGGACGGGTGATGCGGCGGTTGGCGAAGCGGAATAGGAACTCGATGAGGGCGAAGGTAAGTATGTAGTTCACCGGAATGGCGAAGAACCAATTTACGGAGACGGGAACGAAGGAGAAGTAATAAAGGATGAATGCGGCGGCTCCCGCCCCAAGAGACAAAAGGGCTATGCCCAGCCACAGGTATTCGCCCCGACGCTCTTGCGCGAAATAGAGGCCCACGCATCCAATGCCGGCCAGAAGGAAGGCGAGATTGACGCCGAAGCTGGGACCAATGTCTTCCAGGCGGGCGTTGTGGTCCGCCACATGCGCGACGGCGACGGCCGCAGCCGGACCGATGAAAGCGGAACGAAAGGCGGGGGCACGTTCAAAGACGCGTTTGGCAATGTGCACGCGCAAGGCGAGGTACACAACATCCGCGTGGGCGGGAAGGAGAAACGCGCGATCGCGGGAATCGGTGACAAGCAGCGGGGGCAGCAGGGCTGGGCCGGGAATGCGCCGGCCGTCGATGTAGAGCTCGTAAGCGCCTTTGCGGCCATCAAGCAGCAGGGACAACGGAGGCGCAGAATCCTGCGGCAGGCGGAGAGTAAGACGGAACCAGCGCCAGCCAGGTTGGGAGGCGGCGGAGCTGTCGAGGGCCTCCACGGGCCAGTTGCGGTCGTCGAGGTTGGGGGCGGACCAGGCGGGATTGTCGCCTTCCTGGGCGCGCCAATTATGGGTGAGGTCGAGGATGCCGGTAGGAAGTTGGCGAGCGTCTACGGGTGGAGCGCCGGGTTGAGCTGCGGCTGCCAGCGGGGCGAGAAGAAGCAGCAGTATCAGGGCCGTACTACGCATGGAGGACCTCGACGGGGGCGAAGGTGAGGGTGAGGACGGTGATGTCGTCTTCCTGGCCGTGAGCCTGAGCGGCGGCAGCAATGGCTTTGGCGGACTGGGTGCTGATCTGGAGAGTGCGGTCGAAGCCGAACAGTTCGCCGGTTGGGGATTGGGCTTCCACGATTCCGTCGGTGAGGAGAGTGAGCTGAGCCCCGGGCGCGAGAGGCAAAGTCGATTCGGAGTAGGTTGAGTCGGCGCTGATGCCGAGAGGCAGGCCGTTTTCGGTGATGATTTCTTCGCCGTCAATGTATGGCAGCAGGTGGCCCGCATTCGCTGCGGTGATTGTGCCGTCCGGGTCGATCCGGAGGATGAGGCAGGTGGTGAAGCCGCCGTGGCTGCGGCCTGTGATGCGCTGATTCATGGCCCGCAGAATCTCGCCCGGAGATTGCGTGTAATTGGCCAGCGCGCGGAAGGTACCGACGAGGAGCGAGACCGTCATGGCGGCGGGCATGCCTTTGCCGCTGACATCGCCGATGACGATCAGCACTTCACCATTGCGAGTTGCGAGAATCTGAAAGAAGTCGCCGCCCACCTCGCGGGAGGGCTGGTAGACGGTTTGGATGGCGAGGCCTGGAGTTTCAGGCAGGCTGGAGGGGATGAGGTACTGCTGGATTTCGCGGGCAGCGTCGAGTTCAGCGGCATCGCGTGCCTGTTGGTCGCTGACGCGGGTGAAGCGGAAGAACATGACCAAGCCGATGGCCAGCAGGAAGAGAAGATTGGCAGGATCGAGCGTCAGCACGGAGAAAGGCCCGAAGCTGAGGGGTTGGCCGAGCCAGGCGAGGCCGCTCCACCCCAGGTAAGAGGCAGCGATGCCCAGATCGATGATTGCCAGGGAGAACATGGCGAGAAAGATGGGCAGAATGAGCCATGCGGTCTCGCGATATCCTCGCCGGTACCAGATGAGGAGAAGGACGAACAAGGCAACGGAGCCGGGGATCATCAGGACCGACTCCTCCAGGTTGATGAATCCGCGGCTGATGAAGCCCTGCCAAGCTGGTATGTTGACGCAGAGAATGGTGGCGAGCAACACGGCCTCATAGCAGCGCCACGCCTTCGTCAACCGCTTGCCGACGAAGCTGAATGTGAATTCGATCAGCGCGACCACGGATATGTACCCGGTGGGGTCGCCCCAGAACCAATTCACCGAGAACGGAACAAAGCCGCGAAGGGCCAGCAGGAACGCGGCGTCTCCGGTGGAAACGGAAACGAGATAGATTCCCAGCCAGAGGTATTCGCGGTGGTCCCGCTGCCGCCAAAAGAGAAAGAGGAGGGGAATGGCGGCGAGAAACAGCAGGACATCAATGGCGGTTCCCGACCAGGTTGCATTGATCCGCTCGCCGAAGGCTGCGCGATGAGCCTCTTCGATAGTGGGGAGAGTGCCTATGCGTACGCGCCAGGCCCCGCGATCGGCAACAAACATGGACGTGGGCGGAATATTGGTCCGGAGCGCGATCTCCACGTCGCCAGAGAGGTTTGGAAGCCCAATCGCCTCTTCCCGAGGCAGAGTGACAACAACGGCAGACTTGAGCCTTGGCCCAGACATGCGGCTGCCGTTTACGTACACCTCATAGGCGCCGTCGCCGCCGGTGACCAGCAGCGCGAGCTGCGGACTGCCGGCGGAGACGTGGACGTGCCGGCGATACCAGCGCCAACCTGCGTCGTCGCTTTCCCCACCGAATGAGACCGTCGTCCAGGCGCTGTCGTCGAAACCCGGCTGTGCCCAGGCGAGGTTGTCGCCGGCGTGCGTTCGCCAGCCCTGATTCAGCGGCTCCGATCCATCCGGCCACGCTGCGACGGAAACTGCTTGCGCCGCCAACAGTGCGGGTGTGAAGAGAAGCAGCAGGGCGAATTTACGCATGCAGCACCTCTGCGGGGGCGAAGGTGAGGGTTAGGACGGTGATGTCGTCTTCCTGGCCGAAGGCCTGCGCGGCGGCGGCAATGGATTCGGCGGACTGCGAGCTGATCTGGCGGGTGCGGTCGAAGCCGAAGAGATCGCCGCCGTGGTCCTGCGCTTCCACGACGCCGTCCGTGATCAGCGTCATCCTAAGGCCGGGCAAGAGAGAAATTTCTGATTCCTGGTAAGAGGAAGCTTCGCTGAGCCCAAGCGGCAGACCGTTTTCCAGAACGAGTTCGTGGCCATCGATGTACGGCGCCAGGTGACCGGCGTTGGCGATGGCAGCTTTGCCATCGGGGTCGACGCGCACGGCGAGGCAGGTGGTAAAGCCTCCATTGCTGCGCGCAAGCATGCGCTGGTTCATAGCTGCAAGAATCTCGCCCGGACTCTGCGTGTAGTGGGCCAGCGTGCGCACGGTGCCGACGAGGAGGGAGACAGTCATGGCAGCGGGCATCCCTTTCCCGCTGACGTCGCCGACGACCACCAAAACACCTCCGCTGGCGGTGGGCAGAATCTGAAAGAAGTCTCCGCCCACTTCTCCCGCCGGCTTGTAGACGCTGTGCAGCCCGAACCCCGGAATGGAGGGAATCTCTTCGGGAATGAGGACGTGCTGCACAATACGCGCGGCCTCCAGCTCCGCGGCAACCCGCGCGTGCTGCCTTGCAATCCCGATGGTGCGCAGCACCAGGAAGAGCAGCATGGTAACGAAATAGATCGCGTTCCAGACATTCCAGAAATCCGTGTCATAAGAGCCGATGGACAAACCTGGCAAAGAGGGGAATTGGACGGAAAGGTTCAGGAATGCAGCCATGGTGGCGAGAAAATTCCAGTAATTCGCCAGGCTCACCACTCCGATAGCCGGCAGAATCACGCGCGCATCTCGATTGCCGCGGATCAGACCCCTGACGAGCAGAAAAGGAAGAACGGCCTGCGCCACCAGCACCGGGGCAAAGTAGGCAAACAGAAGCGGGCGGGGCGAAAGATACCCCAATCTGGCTACATTGGCAGAGAAGTACCCGAGAAAGACCGCAATCTGAAGCGCCACCAACCACCGCGAGAAGCGCAAATTCAGAATCAGCCGGACGAATTCGATGAGAGCCACGTTGGTCACGGCCAGCCATAGCGTTTCCCAGAAAGCAGCCTGAGTATCAATGCCATGCAGGCGGTGCAACGCGATTTCAACCAATTGAAGAGCGTTTGCAAGCAGAGAGACGGCAATGGCCAGGTATTCCGTCCGGTTGCGCAGTGCAATATAGAGCGCCAGAGCAACCAGGCCCACAACAAAGCCGAGTCCGGAGAGCAGAAACGGGATCAACGTCTGATGTGCGGCTGTGTAGCTGGCCTCGTACGGCGTCTGGAAGCTGGTGGACAAAAGGATGCTGCCGCTTTGCAAAGGCGTGATCGCTCCGGCCCCTTGCCGCCCGGTCTTGTTGAGCGCAACCCGAAGGGCAATCACCAGCTCGCCGCCACGCGCTTTCACCTGGTCAGGAAGGTCAAACGAAATCATGTGAGCCGTTTCCTGATCGGAGGAAGCCATATTTCCGACAGTGCCGATCTGAATCCCGTTTACAAAGATCTCGCAAGCGCCTGTGACGAATTGAGCCTCGACCACCAGAAAGTGCGAACGCGTGGGCGGCTGCACATGAATGCGATACCAGACAATCCGAGCACCGCGAACACCATACTTTTCCAGCGGATCGTCGAGGGAGACCGTCTGCCAGCTACTGTCGTCGTACGCTGGCGATGCAAAAGCGGAATTGTCGCCGGATGAGAAGAGCCATGAGGGGCCGAGCATGGCCGATGTGCCCACATATCGGGCATCGAAATGGCGCGGATTTCTGTCAGGGACTGGAGGAGCAGTTTGTGCCGCCGATCCGGCAGCGCACAGCACGATTGCGGCAAAAAGAAATTGCAGGCAGCTCTTCCGCACCATCCGTGACCTCGGCTAAGGAGTTGTTTCGATGTTCACACTATACCTACGTCGGCCTACGCATTTGTGACCACAGTGGGAGAGAACTCCGGAGTGAGGAGGGTGATGTCGCCCTCCTGACCGAACTGCCAGCCGCACTCGCAATTTCTTCCGCTGCTCGGCCGGTTTTGGATGTGTACCGGGAGACGGGGTTCTCTTCAGTCACATTCTGACCAACCCGGTTGTCGACAAGTGCGAAATCGACAAACCACTCATCCAGACGGCCCCGGACTGGGTAAAGCCGGCTCGGCCACTTCTGAGATGGAGCCCACCATGACGGAGAACTGACAGACGGGCCGACCCTCCGCAGAAGTCCGGCGTGCTTCAGAAGAGCCCCACCTGCCGGACGGGATTCAGCGAGTTTTCCGGTTCTTGGGATCGACCGGGCCGGTCACTACATAATGACTTTGACTTCTGTTCACCCTCCAACCGTCACCTTCTCGTACTCCGTCCACAGAAACCTCTTCCAATCCGCCGAAGGACCCCGTAACGTCGTCAGCTCCGCCCCTTCGCCACCACCCCACCCTTCAGCCGCAGCCCGTTGATCTTCATCCCGTCCCCTCCGCGGCTAGAATACGAACCTGCGAGGTGTCGATGGATTCTTCGAACGCGAAGATTGGACGGATTCTCTGTGCCCCGGTTTTGCTCGTCAGCATTCTGGTTATCGGCCTCGAGGCCTTCTCTCAGCCCCACCACGCCTCGCCCGATCCCGCAGCCCTGGTCAATCCCTTCATCGGCACCACCAACGGCGGCAACGACTATCCCGGCGCGACCCTGCCGCTGGGCATGCTTGCGTGGAGCCCCGAAGAACCGCGCAATCATCCCCGTGAAAAGGTGCAGGGCGTGCCCGGCTCCATGCGCGACGATCGCGGACGCCCGGTAGCCCCGGGCGGCTACGAATACAGCGCCAAGCGCATCAGCGGCTTTTCCCTCACCCACCTGATGGGCACGGGCTGCGCCGGCGCAAGCGGCGACATCCCCTTCATGCCCTGGGTGGGAGAAGTGATCGCGTCCCCTGCGAACGATCCCGCGGCTGAGACCTACGGCAGCACCTTCTCCCACGCCAACGAGACCGCATCGGCCGGCTACTACTCCGTGCGCATGGATAACGGAGTCCAGGCCGAACTCACGGCCACGCTGCGCACGGGCTCCGGCCGCTTCACGTATCCCGCCGGCAAGCCCGCCGTCATGTTCATCAGGACTGCTTACTCGGAGACCGGCAGCACCGAGGCTCACGCCCGCATCGACCCGCTGACCGGCACCATCTCCGGCTCCGTCACCAGCGGCAACTTCTGCGGCTACATCGGCACCGCGGACCGCCGCAGCTACTACACCCTCTACTTCGTCGCGCATTTCGACACCCCGTTCACCGCCGCTGGCACCTGGCAAGACGACGCCGTGCGGCCGGGCACATCGAATGCGAGCGGCGGCACCAGCTACGGCGCGAAAGGCTTCGTGCCCGAAGGCAAAGGCTCGGGCGGCTGGGTCGTGCTCGACACATCGAAGTCTCGCGCTGTCGGGGTCCGCGTCGGCATCTCCTACGTGAGCGAGGAAAATGCCGAGGCCAATCTCCGCGCCGAGAACCCTGAAGGAACCTCCTTCGATGCTGTCCGCGGCAAAGCCCACGCGGCATGGAACAACATGCTCCGCCGGGTGCAGATCGAAGGCGGCACGCATGACGAGCAGGTCGTCTTCTACACCGCTCTCTATCACACCCTCATGGGCGAAAATCTCTACAGCGACACAGACGGCAGCTACATGGGCATGGACGGCCGCGTCCACAAACTCGCGGCCCCCCAGCACGTGCAATACAGCACCTTCTCCGGATGGGATGTGTACCGGTCGCAGCTCCAACTGCTCACTCTGCTCGCCCCCGATATTGCTGGCGATTTCGCCCAGTCTCTGCTGAACCAGGCCGACCAGAACGGCGGCGAATGGGATCGCTGGACCCACAATTCCGGCATCACCCACGTGATGAACGGTGACCCGGCGGCCCCCGCCATCGCCGATATCCTCGCCAACGGCGGCAAAGACTTCGATGTGCAGGCCGCCTATCGTTCCCTGCTCAAAGCCGCCACCGTTCCCACCGCGCACGACCTCAGCAGCGAAGGCTGCGAAGTGGAGTGCGTCGGCCAGCGGCCTTCGTTGGACAAGTGGCTCTCCCTGCACTACATCCCCGTGGGCGCGAATGCCTGGGGTCCGGCTGCCGACACGCTCGAAGACGCGACTGCGGATTTCGCTCTTTCAGAGCTGGCCCGGCGGCTGGGCGACGAGCCCATGCACAAGCAGTTCCTCGCGCGCGCCCAGTACTGGAAGAACATCTTCAACCCCAACGCCACCCCGGAAGGCGGGTACATCCAGAACCGCAACGCAGACGGCTCCTGGCCCAAATTTGACCCCGCTTCCGATGACGGATTCGTCGAAGGCAGCGCCGCGCAATACCTCTGGATGGTTCCCTTCAACGCCCGGGGCCTCTTCAACCTGCTGGGCGGAACGGAAAAAGCCGGCAAGCGCCTCGACGCCTTCTTCTACAACCCCGACGGCTCGCTGGCCGTCACTAAATCCGGCCCGCTACACGCCGAGCTGGATAACGAGCCCTCCATCGAGACGCCCTGGCTTTTCAACTTTCTCGGCGAGCCCTGGAAAACCGAAGAAGCCGTGCGCAAGGTCCTGAACACCATCTGGACCAACTCGCCCAACGGCATGCCCGGCAACGACGACCTCGGCGAAATGTCTTCGTGGTACGTCTGGTCCGCCATGGGCATGTACCCGGAGATTCCGGGCCGCGCCGAGCTCGTCCTCGGCAGCCCTCTGTTCTCGAAAATCGTCATCCACCGCACCCAGGGCGACATCACCATCAATGCCCCGGCCGCCGCCGCCCGCTCACCTTACGTCCGCAGCCTGAAAGTCAACGGGCAGAACTCGACGAAGACCTGGCTTCCGGAAAGCTTCGTCGAACACGGCGGCACCCTCGACTATGACCTCGGCTCCTCCCCCAAAAAGAGCTGGGGCACTGCCCCGTCCGACGTCCCGCCCTCGTTTGAACCGTAGACATCTGCCCGTCCAACCCGCAGCGGTCATCCAGAGCGAAGCGCAGCGGAGCCGAAGCATCTGTGGTTGCCTTCTCGCATAGGCGAAGTTTCCATTGATTCCACGTGGCTGACGCCGAATGAGCATCCGACGGCAATGGAGCCGCACGCCACGTTGGCAGTGTGGAGCGATGAAATGCTGACCGTCTACAACTCCACACAATGGGTTATCGGGGATCAGAACGCGCTCGCTGCAGCCTTCAGGCCTTCGTTAACTGCCCATCACCATTCGGCGAATGCTCACGAGCAACGCACTCTGAGATCTGGCCATGGGCCAGGAACGTGCTGTATCGCGGCAACTTGCGAATGGCTCCTGCAAGTCCGAACGGAGCGTTGCGGGAGGATAGGGGATGGAAGTGTACGGCTGAGTGCGCGGGTGAGGACATCGGCGGTACGAAGTGGCTGTTTGCGGTAAGTTTCACTCTCCCCAGAGAGCCGCGTGTTCAGCCTGGCGGGTGAACTGTTCGGGCTCGTAGTACTTCTCGTAGTACTCGAGTTCCAGGTGGGAAAACTGGAGCCAGATTCCGGGGACATGGAAGGCGTCGCAGTGCGCGGGGAAGCGGCCGTAGGTGTCGTAGATGTAGCCGCAGATCTGTTTGGCGTATGCGACCGCCTGATCGGAGTAATGGCTTGCGCTCTGCAGGTACTGCTGCGCGGTGGCCTCCGACAGGTAGGGGCGCCGGAATACGTTCACGTCACCGTACATACCGGCGGGCCCGTACTTTTCGCTCAGGAACTGGTCGATGGCGTTGTCCATGGAGGCAACGTAGGGCGGGCAGAGGCCCTGGAGCACGCCGTCAATTCCGACGGGGTTGGGCTGCGAAGCGGGGACCGGCGGCCAATCGGCATCGGGCCAGCTTTTGCACGGCTCCATCCGGAAGCCGAGGCCGAGAAACTGCTTCGAGGGATCGCGCTGGAGAACGTAGGGCGGAGCGACGGAAGCGTGGACCCATCCGCCGAGGCCCATGCCCTGACCGACCAGCATGAGGTTCTGGAGCAGGAAGAACGACTCGTAGTTGACGCGCATGGTGGAGGCAAGGCCGAGCGGGAGAACGATGTCAGGATTGACGAACTTGTCCTGGGCGCGCGTGAGTCCGCCGATGACCTGATAGGGGATGTTCTTATTGGCTCCAGCGAGGCCCATTTCGACGCCTGCCCACTCAACGGCTTCGACCACGTCAGCGGCCTTGAATTTCTGCCAGTCGTCAACCCAGAGCGGCCGCTGGCCGTCGGGCTCGGTGAGCAGGTTGAGCATGATGTTGATGTAGCCGCGGGTGCAATCGACGACGGGAAAGAAGATGGTGGTTCCAGGGCGATTGGAGATCTGCTTGTTCCAGCCGAGGTAGTAGGGAAACTGGCGGGGAAATTCGAGGCGCTGGTCATAGAGCTTGACCTTGACGGCCTCGGCGGCGGCTATCCAGTCGGCGTCGGCCCAGTCGGCTTTATTGGGCGGAAGCCCGCCGAGCACGGTGAGCGCTTCTTCACCTTCGAGCCGTTTGAGGAGGAAGATGCCCTCGTCGTTGATCATGAAAAACGAGGTGGCCTGCGAGTTGTCGGGGCTGCTGGCGGAGCGGCCGAGGGCGTAGACGAAAGGGGTGCCCAGCTCGCTTCCGCCGCCCGGTATCTGGAGAGGGCCGTCGTGCATGACGGAGCCCGTCAGGCCGGTGGAGACGATGAGCACCGCCTCCTCGAGGGCCGAGAGGGGAGCCGGGTTGTTGGTACTGGTGTGGCTCAAGCTGTCGGCCAGCACGGAGGTTCCTCGGGCGATGCGGCGGGTTCGCCGGTCGAACAGGGCGGACAGCAGCGGGTATTGAAAGAGTGCGTCGATTCCGGCGCTGCGAGGCTGGCGGGCGCCGGGTATCGCGTTGTTTGGGATCGTCGTGTCGGCCATCCGCCCTCCGTTTAGACCAATGCGGTTGCTTCCATGGCCGGGAGCCCGGGTGCTGGGGATGCGGCCGGGTTATGCCCGTCGAGCTGGGCGAGGATGAGCGGGAAGATATCCTGCGCCGCGTTCTTCCCGATGAAGCAGTCCATGTGGCGGTAGTTGGGAACTTGAACGAGCTGGTAGCCATCGGCGCCGTTTTTCGCGCAGAGCAATTCGAAGCTGCGCTGGGTGCCTTCGGGAACGAACAGGTGGTTGTTCATAGCCTGCAGGAAGGTGAGCGGGATGGCGAGGCGCTGGATATTGGGCAGGTAGACGTCGTTGCCACCGGCGTCGACGACCTTTCCGGCACGGATGATGGTGAGCAGATGTTCGAAGGTGGCGATGTCGCCGATGCCGAACATCTCGTGAATGGCTTCGTGGGTGGCCTCATTCAGCTCGTCGTGGCCGTATACCTCGCCGTAGATGGTCCAGATGCGGCGGCAGACGGCACTGTTACACGGCGGTCCGGAGAGGTTCAGCTTGAGAATAGCGTCGGCCATGATGTCGCCCCAGTTGGAGGGGTCGAAGTCTGTGGTCACAGTGTCGATGCCGATGTCTTTGAGGAAGCCTGCGATGTCGAAGCCGGCTTTGAGCTCGTTTTCCGGTGAGGTGGTTGGATAGAAGCCGACCTG
>Ga0134126_10011499_pt1 | contig 11182 bp, 12 predicted proteins | sample KB31752_FD_96881 | JGI IMG/M metagenome (GOLD analysis project Ga0134126, IMG submission 96881) | Terrestrial soil microbial communities with excess Nitrogen fertilizer from Kellogg Biological Station, Michigan, USA - KB3-175-2 | ecosystem: Environmental > Terrestrial > Soil > Unclassified ... | reverse complement strand
GCCGCGGCTCGGCGCGATCACCGGGCGGGTCGCCGATGAGAACGATGTCGGGCTGGCGGAACACGTGGTTTACGCATATCGCGCGACGCATCCGCCGCGGTTGGTCGGGCACGCGGAGACCGACGATCGCGGCATGTTTCGGATTGCGGAGCTCGAACCGGGCGCCTACCTGGTGCGCACCGGGCCGAAGCAGTACGACGATGGCGCGTACCTGCCTACGTTCTATCGCGATGTGCTGGCCGCCGATTCGGCGCGTCCGATTGAGGTGGGCATCGATCGCGACGCCGGTGACATCGTGATTCGGCCCATGCCCGGCGGACTGCTCACGCTCGCCGGTCGCGTGGATTACCCCGCGGTGGTGACACTCTCGTCGGACATGGGCGCGCAGTCGATGATCACCGGGCCGGACGACGTGTTCCACTTCGAGCATCTTGCGCCCGGGAAGTATCACGTGATGGCCGAAACGAGCGACAAGTGGGTGGCGTTCCAGGAGATCGATCTGATGCGCGATCGCGGCGATCTGCGCCTGCGGTGCTCGCCGATGCCGCTGGTCGCGTTTCACTTCGAGGGCGCGGCCGATGGGGTGCAGGTGATCGCCCGGCGCGTGGAGCTATGGGGCGAAGCAAAGCCGGAGTTTCTTACGCTGAAGGACAATGCGGCGCGCATGATGCCGGGCCAGTGGGAGTTTTCACTGGCGCCGAATTCAAGCTGGTATGTGGCGAAAGTGGAGGCTCCCGCCGCGATTGCGCCCCCGGGAGCGGACGTGAAGTTTGTGCTTTCAGCAAATCCGGCGTCGATTCACGGCACTGTGTCGGGGGCTTCGGCGGGGGCTCCCGTGCTGCTGGAGCATAATGGCGAGGTCCGCACGACGCGCGCGGATTTGAATGGCGCCTACCAGTTTGTTGGGCTCGGTCCGGGAGTGTACCGGTTGCTGGCGAGCTTCGATATTGACGATCCGCGGGCGTCGAACGGGGCGGTCGCGATCGAGGTGGCGGAGGGCGCGGCGGTCGCGCGGGATTTGAGTTTGAAGTGACCGGGCGGGAGCCCGGTCGTTACAGTGTCCTTAAGTGGAAGCCTCCGTCTACGTTGATGACTTGGCCGGCGGAGTAGTCCAGCAGACCATCGGCGATGGCTCGAATGGCTTTGGCGATATCTTCGCCTTCTCCCATGCGGCGCTGGGGCAGCAGGCCTGCGGCAATTTTTTCTTCGTAGATCTTTTCCACCTTGGCGATCATGTCCGTGCGAATCACGCCGGGGCGCACTTCGAAGACTCCGATGCCCGACGCTGCCATGCGCGCTGCGAATACGGCGGCGGACATGCTCAGCCCTGCCTTCGAAATACAGTATTCGGCGCGATTGACGCTCGCCGTGTAAGCGGAAATCGAGGTCACGAAAACGATGCGGCCGCGGGCATGGGGCTCCATCCAGCGCGCCGCTTCCTGCGTGAGGAAGTGCGGCCCCTTCAGATTGGTGTTGATGAGCTCGTCGAAGCTTTCCGGCGTCGCGTCAAGAACGTCGCGGCGCTCGCGCGGCGCCATGCCCGCGTTATTCACGAGCAGATCGAGGGTTTCGAAGCGCTCGCGGGCGAAACGCATCAGCGCGGCGCGATCCTCGGCGCTGCCGATATCGCACGGAAAAATCTCACAGCCGGTTTCGGCGCGGAGCTGTTCGGCCGCATCCGCGCGCGCACGGTACGTGCCGATGACGCGGTGAGTCTTCGCTAATTCAGTAGCGATGGCGCGGCCGATACCGCGGCTCGCGCCGGTCACAATCGCAGTTGGTTGAGCCAACCTATATAGTAACGGGGTTGTCCAGAATGAAAGTGAGCAGCGTCTCCGAAGGAATCTTCACTTTCTCACCTTTAGTGACGGCTTCCGCTCCCGCGCCTGCCGCTCCGCCCGCACCAGCGCCAACTGCCGCGCCCTTGCCGCCACCGGCGATGCCGCCGATCACGGCGCCGAGAATCGCGCCGCCCGCCGCCATGGTCGCGGTCTTCTTGCCGCGCGAGTCGCTCTCTCTGGAAATGTCCTGCGTCTTGATATCGACCGTTCGGCCGTTGACGCGCACGCTCCAGAGTTGCAGGGTGAGCACGGTCTTGCCGGTAAGGCGGCCTGACTGCTCATCGTTAATGAGCTTCACGGTCGCGTCAGACCCTCGCGGAATTACGGTCTGGCCATTCACCACCACAGGCTGATCGAAGCTGGCGCGATAGGTCTGGCCGACGCTGGCGGCGCTGGAATCCACGGCTTCGATCATGCGCACCACCATATTGGTTCCGGCGGGAATTTCGATCGGCTCCTGCGCATTGACGGTCGCCGCCGTGGACGCGGCGCTCGCGCCGGAATCGCCCGGCCGCATGATGGGCGCGGGGGTTCCCGAAGCGCTATCGCTGCGGCGCAAAACGGGCGGATAATCGTCGGCCGGCGGAGGGGGAGGAGGCGTCGGCGCACTGTCGCTGCGGCGAAGCGTCGGGCGTCCATCGTCATCGGGATACCCGGCCGAGGGCGCACGGCGCATCACCGGACGGTTGGACGAATCCGAGTAGCCCTGATCGCCGCCTGCGAACTCGATTCGGGAGATATCGGAGACGTTCAGCGTCTCGACGGAATCGCCGATCTGGACCTTTACTTCACGCGGGCTTCCGCCCAGGTATGTACCATTTATTACACGGCCACTCTTCAGCCGGATGATGTCCGCGTATGCGGCAGTAGACGTAATCAGAGCGAGGGCAATACAAACGTGGGACAGGCGCATGAGTTCCACCTTTCGACCTAATTGTACGACGCGGCATGTAGGCCAAAAAGTTTCGTCAATGCGCAAGTCTTAACTTTGCTTAGCGTTCGGAAGCAGGTTGGCGGCGATCTGTTTGCCTTTTTCCAGCGCCTCCTCATAGATACCGCGGCGCTCTTCACGGGTGTAGCCCATGTCCGACTCGTGCAATTTTTCAAGCGCTTTGCCGACCAGCACGGTTCCGGCGTAGGCGATGGCGCCCTTGGGAATCAGTCCTCCGCCCAGCGGGATTTTGCCGGCGAGTTCGCGGGCGATGGCGCGCCAGCCGAACGCGCTCGCGCCAATGGAGAGCACTTCCGCCTTCTGCGCCGAAAAACCGGCTTCTTTCCCGCAAAGAGCGGCGATCTGGAACGCCATACGGAGTTGGTTCGCCGTGAGGAAGGCCGTATCGGACGCCCATTCGCCGAGCGCCCAGGGCAGTTCCATGAGGTTCGGGATCACATCCGGCAGCGCCGTGGCGATGGCGAAGATCGCGTTCTCCCGCGCGACGCTTTGAATAATGCGGTCCACCACCGGTTTGCGAAACGCCGCAAAATGGCGCGCCAGGGCGAGATGGATATCGTCATTGCCATCGAGAATCTGGTCGATGGTGGCCGCGGGATCGCTACGGTAATACGTGTACGTGCCCTTTTGCGAAGGAATGCCCTGCTCATAGAGGACAAGATCCACGTCGCCGGGCGCGGCGGGATCGCCGGCGCGGTGGATCATTTCCAGGGCGCGCGCGCGGTCGCTGGAGGACGCATGGTGAGGAGCCAGGAAGTCCTCCATTTCCAGGTAGCCGCCGCTTCCCATGGAGACGAGTCCGAAATGCACCGGGCGGTTGGCCCGGTTGGTCACCTCTTGCGCATTGAGGAGAGAGAAAGCGGCGCGCGCCTGCTTGAAAGCCTTCAGCATATGCGTCCCTATTTTAGCTCCGGGGTAAACGGCGCATTGACGCGGCTTGTGCCGGCAGACACGAACGCGGGGCGTTCGGCGGCACGCAGACGGAACATGGTTCGCAATTGCGTGCGCCAATCGGCGGCGACTCCGACCCGCTCGACTTCAATTTCCGGGGAGAAGTAGTCCAGCAGCGTTTCCGTGGCGGGATGGAATTCGAGCGCGGGGCCGACCAGCAGCAACTTCGGCGCTTCCGTGCGGAGTTGCACGCCGGGGAAATATCCGGCCGACGTGAATTCGCCCCGGTCGAGGTGCCATTTCACCCGAATCCAGTAGTCCAGGGCCTGCAAGGGAAGGTGTACGTCCTGCGATGCCTTCAGCTCGATGACGGCGAGGCGGCCGGTGCGGTCCACCGCGAGGAGGTCCATGATGCCGCGATCGCCGCCGGCGAATGCCGGGACTTGCCCGTAAATCGGAGTCTCTTGTAAAGACGCGTCGATGGTGACGATGTGGGCGCGCGCCTGCGATTCGAGCCAAGACTCCGGATATTGGCGATACAGCGCGTTAGCGGAATCGGAGAGCGGATTGCGGGCGCGGTCGAGCTCTTCGACGAATCGCTGGATTTCGCTGAGCCGGTAATCACGCGCGATCTCTTTCTGGCCCATGCCGAAATAGAAAACGCCGTCGCGAAGCTCGCCGAATTCGATGCCGCGGACGCGCAGGGATGTGCTGCCATCGTGGCGGTCGACGCGTTCGACTCCGGGGAGTTCGAGAATGTCGCGCCAGCGGCCCGCATCGTCCGCGGCGGAGCGGCGGCAGGGCTCGAGGCGCGTATCGAGATTGCCGTGATCGCGGCATCGATGCGCACGATCTCGTCGTGCTCATCGTAAGTGAAGAGCTCAAAACGCGCGGCAGAGGGATTGAGGCACAGCAGGCGAAGCGACGGCGCGGATTCGCTGCGCTGCGGAACGTAGATCGCGAGTCCCTCAACGGTGACGCGGCGCTCGCGGGCTCGCAGGTAAGAGAGCCAGATGAGGGCGAACGTCACGACGGCGGCTGCATCGCCTTCGACGGGGCAGGCGATAGCGGCCCATGCGTGCTGACCGTGTTTCAGAAAGGCGCGCGGGAATGACGGCGAGAGGCTATGTTCCAGGTCGGGCTCGGCGCTGAGTTCAGCCAGGGTCCACTCCGGAAATTGACGGCGAAGAAAGATGCGGAAGCGCTCGCGGAAGACGAGGCGTCCGCTGCGGCGCCCCATTTCCGCTCCGGCGCGGCGGGAAAGATCGAGCAGGAACACCTGCCCTTCGCGTCCGCCGAAGCGCTGGATGGCAAGCTCCAGGCGCGCTGCGCTGTCTTGGCGAACGTCCATCACACGGCGCGTCAGATTGCGCGTGCGATCCCAAGCCTGGAGCGTGAGGCGATCGGCGCGCAGCGAGAGCTCGTAATTCTCACTGGTGAGCGCGAGCAGCTCTTCGCCGGGTTCGAGCAGTGCGGGTTGGCGTGCGCTTTGGAGGAAAGCCTCGATGGCATCACGCGCGGCTTCGGCGCTTCGGCCGGCGGCCCGGGGTCGGGCGGGCATGAAGGCTGAGTATAACGTAAGTAACGGCCGGCACTTACCGGCCGAACTCTGCCCCGCCCTTTTCTGTGCCGACTGCGATGCCGATTATGGCGAACATCATCACTACCGCGGCAGTGCCCGCCATGGCTACGGCGTAGCTGGTGCGGTTTGCGAAGAGCGCCTGCACGTAGCCTATCGCGCTGGCAAGCAGCACTCCCACCTGATAGCCGAAACCGGGGAGAAAGCCGCGAACGGAATCGGGAGAGAGCTCGGCGAGGTGAGCGGGAATCACTCCCCACGCTCCCTGCACCATGAACTGCATCAGAAACGCGCCAATGCCGAGCAGCGCTACGCTCGGCGCGAATGCCCAGAGCGGGATGACCGCGATTCCGACGAGCAGTGCGATGGTCATGGCTTTGCGGCGGCCGATGCGATCGGAAACGCCGCCGAAGAATACGCCGCCCAGAATTGCGCCGATCATCGAGATACCGGTCATGACGGCGCGCCGCTCGGCGGTGAAACCCCATTGCCGTTCCAGCAGTGTCGGGTACATATCCTGCGTGCCGTGAGAGACCAGGTTCATACCCATCATGAGGAACGCCATATAAAGGAAAAGCTTCCAATGCGAGAGCAGCGTGCGCCCGAGCTCGCCCCAGCCGAGGCGCTTCCCGCGCTCCCACACTTCGCTCTCTTTGACGCGCATGCGGACGAACAGCGCCAACAGCGCGGGAAAGCCTCCCAGGAAGAACAGCGGACGCCAACCTACACGCGGGAAAACAAAGAAGTAGCAGATGGCCGCCAGCAGATACCCGGTCGCGTAGCCTTCCTGCAGGAAGCCGGACATCAGGCCGCGGGATTTTGGCGGCGCTTTCTCCATCGCCAGCGACGCTCCCACGCCCCACTCGCCGCCCATGCCGATTCCGAACAACGCGCGCAGCAGGAAAAACGTGGTGTAGGAAGGCGCGAGACCGGAGAGCACTTCCACGATGGAGTAAAAGACCAGATCGATCATCAGCGGCAGGCGGCGGCCATAACGATCCGCGATCAGGCCGAACAGAAACGCTCCGAGCGGCCGCATCGCCAGCGTCACCGTGATGGTGAGGGCAATCTGCGCATCGGTCTTGTGAAACTCGCGGCCGATCGCGGTAAGACAGAAGATGACCAGGAAAAAATCAAATGCGTCCAGCGTCCAGCCGAGATATCCCGCGAGCAGCGCGGAACGGTGGTCGCCCGATCCGGTCTTAGAAACGCTCACTTCACGCCCCAGTGCAGGCCGATGCCGCCCAAAATATAGCTGCGCGCATCCACTTCGCGATAACCGGTGTCGCGCAGCAGCCGCGTGAACTGGTCGATGGAGACGAAACTGCGCAGCGAATCCGGAATGTAAGTGTAGATGCGCGGGCGGCGATGCAGGACGAAGCCCCAGAATGTGCCCTGGACGTAGAGATAGCCGAGGTAGAGCGCACGCATCACTGCATTTCGCGGCAGGAAAAAATCCAGGGTGACGAGAACGCCGTTGGGCTTCGTCACCCGCTCAATCTCCGCCACGGCACGGGCGAGGTGCGGAAAATTTCGCAAACCGTAGCCTATGAAAACGCAATCGAAGGCGGCGTCGGCGAAGGGCAGCGAGCCGGCATCGGCGCAGACCCCGTCTCTGAGGCCGTGGTCGTGGGCGAGGTGAAGCATGCGCTCGGTGATGTCGGCCGGCACGGTGCGGGCTTGCGGGCGAATGCGCTTGACGAGCAGCGAGAAATCTCCCGTGCCGCACGCAAGATCCAGCACGACGGGACGCTCGAGCAGGCGGGCGCGCTCTACGCCGAGCCGCTTCCAGCGTTTGTCCATGCCGTAGGAAAACGCGCGAGTGATGAAGTCATAGCGCGGCGCCACGGTGTGAAACATGGCACGCATCAGTTTGGAGTTTTGTTGTTCGACAGGGATGGGCACGGCGCCTATTTCTTGGTGTAGGTCTTTTCGAATTTATTGCGGCTGTTGTAAACGGTAAAATCGCCATTCTGCTTCGCGGTGACACGGATCCACTGACCCTGGCACTCGATATCCAAATTGGCGATGAATGTATCGGGCGAGTTGTGTTCCTTGTCCGTGCCGACAGCGTAATGCAACTGCCACAAATCGGACAAGCCTCGAGTGTCGCGGATGGTCTGCCACACCTCAGGGTCGCCGCCCTTCTTCGCGCCATTGTTCATCAGAGCGACACGCGGTTCGATGCCGCGAACGAACGGGAGCGAGTTGGAAGGATTGGTGCCGTGGTGCGAAACCAGGAACAGGTCAACCGTGCCGATCTTGTTGTTGGGACAGACCAGATCGTATTCGCGATCTTTGGTGAGGTCGCCCATATCGATCATCTTGAACTGTCCGAACGTAATGAGTAAGCCCACGGACTGGCCGTTCTCGGTGGTGTCGGCTTCGGGCCGCGGGAAGTTGGCGCAAGCGGGATTCGGTTGTCCGGCGCCGGGCAGCGGTGAATTGATGACTTTGCCGGCGGCGGAGAGCACCTTTACGTCCAACCCTTTAATCGGAATGGTGTCGCCGGGTTTGACCACAATGTGATGGCCTTTGTCGCGGAAGGCTTTGTACTCGTTGAAGCGAATCTGAGCAGCTTTATCGGTCTCAGTCTGGTCGCCGTGGTCCACGAAATTCAAGATCGGCATACGGCGGTAAAGCTGCTGGACTCCGCCTACGTGGTCTTCGTGAAAATGCGTGATCACCAGGTAATCGATCTTTTTCACGCCGGCCAGTTTCGCTGCGGCAGCGATGCGGTTCGCGTCGCGATTGTTGTGCCCGGGCCAGCCCGTATCGACCAGCATCGATTGGCCCGCAGGGGTCACGAACAGGGTCGCCTGACCGCCCTCTACGTCTATGGAAAAGATCTGCAGATCCTTAGCAGCGTGCAGCGCGGCTGCCGAGACGAGGAGCAGCACACCGCTGAGTAGCGCCTTCATGGCGAAATGGTATCATGGCCGGGCGTCAGCGTATTCTGCGGAACAGATTCGCGTTTAGCGTCGTATTTCAGATTAGATGCCTTTTTGCAGCCAATGCGGGAATCAGGTCTCGCCGGCGGATACGTTCTGCGGACGATGCGGCAACCGGCAGCCGATCGCCGCGGCCGTACCGCCGGTGTCCACCGACCCGCTGGCGGCGCTAAACCCGCGCACGGCGTCCATTCTCTGCTATGTGCCCGCACTCGGCTGGATCGCCGCCATCATCGTGCTGGCATCGCAAAAGTTCAGGCGCGACAAGACGGTCCGGTTCCACGCGTTCCAGGGACTCTACCTGTTCGTCGCGTGGCTGATGGCGGACTGGGTACTGCGGCCGATGTTCCTGGACTGGGGCTCTTCGCTGCACCTTCACACAATCGTGAAGGCGATTCTGTTAGCGATGAGCGTTTTTATGATGGTGAAAGCGGCTCAGGACGAGAGCTATTCTCTGCCCTTGTTTGGTGAACTGGCGGAACGGTCTATCTCCGAAAATTGAGCGGGCGCCCTACCCCTGTGCAGCCGTCTTAGCAAGCGGGTGGCGCTCTTCGAGATGCTGCGCGATGCGAGTCCGCAGAGCCGAACGCGCCGCTGACGATTGCTCGACCAGCGGCAGCATATCCTGAACGGCCTCGCGGTCATGGCGAAGACCCGCCATTTCCAGATTGTTCTCCAAGCGAAAATGCTCGCGGGTGGCCACAGTGTAGTCGGCCCACAGCACCTCGCACTCGGCGCAGTCCTCAAAATAGCGTTGTGATTCCAATTCGACTTCCAGCCTAACAGGCGGCGGGCGGAAAGCACATCTACGCTGATGAGGGTCGCATGGACCTTTCTTGGGGGGCGGCCGGCACAGGTGGGGGGATTTCAGGCATCGGGAGAGGCAATTCGTCCCATAACGCCCTGATCGGTCTGGCCGCCCGTGAAGCAGGTCACAACCAAGAAGGAACTGCGACGAAGCGTACATTGCTCGCGATTGTGCGCTCACCGCATACTCCCCAGGAGGAGGAAGCAGTGCATAAATTGAGAGTTCATTGGATCGTGTTAGCCTTCGCGGCCACGGCGTTGACTGCGATGGCTCAAAACAACCCCTTGATTACGCTGAATGAGCATGGTCAGGGGACGCTCCTTTTTCCCGGGGGCGGCAGCCCGATCACTACGACCGGCGTTCTGACAGCCGACCCCGGTCCCGGAGGACTGCCATCGGCGTTGACATATAACCTGCTGGGTCCGCCGGGCCTGGTAGCCGGCGATCTTCTGATTTTCGAATCGCTCGGCGTCAGCGCCGTGCTTTCGGATATCGTTCGCTTCAACCCGGCCGGGACGGCTCCCGGGTACCCGGCGAGCGCGGTGTTCTACTCGGACATGGACGACGGCGCCGATGCGACCGCCGATACGGGATTTCCAACGGCACTCTACGCGAATACGTCGACCATGCTGGAGGTGGGCCCCGAAGGAGCGAATGGCGTACTGTATACGCCCACAGCCGGGCAGCCGGGGTTCGTCTCGGGCTTCAGCGTAACTTACAACATCGTCAGCGACGATACGCCGGAACCGGCATCCATCGGCTTGGTCGGTCTGGCAGTGGCAGGGCTGGTGGAAGCATACCGGCGGCGCCGGGTATAGGATTCTGACGACCGCGAGAGCCGGATTGAATCTGATGACTTCCACAATTGGCGTGGAGGACTGAGGAACGGTCCGGCTTTTCAGCGTGGTGAACTCGCCGCACCCGTCTGACGTATGCGTTTACCAAGAAGTGGGAAAACCCTCGTGCGGCGCTCGCGCTGCACTTTGCCTACAACTTCTGCCGTGTGCATCGGAGCCTTGACGGCTACTCCCGCGATGGCGGCAGGAATCGCGACGACACCGCGGCGGCTTACGAACATGCTGGGTTAGGCTGCGGCTTTGGCTGCTTCCTCATCCAGCAAGCGCGGGTCAATGATTCTCGCAGTAGTCGCTTGCGACGCCTTTGCAAATGCACCCGTTGCCGACTTCCACCCGAGTCGGCAAAGCGTAATGACAAGGAAGGCAAAAGCTCCCGCCCACAGGATAGGAGATCCGAGGACGATGCGCTCGGAAACCAAAACGATAGCTCTCTCGTGAAATTTAATGAGGTCCTGTTTTACGTCAGCATCCGGGATCGCTTCCAATGCGGCGCACCACCGTTTTGTCCACACGTAGTTGGGCACTTGGCCAACCGCTTTCCAAGTTAGGGCGTTCATGACGATTTGAAACAGAGTTAGCCGATGACCATGCCGGATGAATCCGTTCATAGATTGACGCAGCAAGCAATACGCAGGGCTCTGAAACGAGATCTTTCCAGATGCCGCATAGTCAAAGAGTTCGTCGCGTACTCTAAACATATCCTGGCGGAAGGAGTCAAGGCGGACTGTTGGCCAAAGCCAAAACGCCACCACCGTTAACGCGATGAGCACGATCCCGGACTGGAAAACGTTCACAAGTATTGTCGCCATCTACTCATCATCCTTTCTCGTTAGCCCTTCCGGCGTGATATGGCTAGATGTTCTGCTTGGGTCTAGCCTCAGTTCCAACTCCTTGACTCTCGACGAGAGCCGCTATAGTCCTATAGAAGCGCCTGCTAGCGTGAGGCTGGCCGTGAACACGAAGCTAACGTTTGCCAGGAACCCTAGTTTAAGGTCCGCGACCGAATGCCGACCCGCGTATGCCGCAAACGCTGTCGCCACCTGGTGGACCGAATAGCCGATCAGAGCACAGCCGCAGAGAAAGTTTCCGTGCCTCCGGACGACACTAAAAATGTGCCCCAGAAACCACCGGGGGAAGCTAACCTGCTGCGGTACAACAGCCGGAGGCTTTTTGCTTTTTGCCTTTTGCCATTTATGTTTAGCGGAAACAGGATAAGCATAGCGTGTTTCAAGCCGGATCGACAACAGCCTGTGGGGAACATGAGCGAAACGACGGGATGCATATTTAATCCCGCCGACATGGG